>LFCJ01001826.1_pt1 | contig 15162 bp, 14 predicted proteins | sample 643141 | NCBI WGS metagenome assembly LFCJ01 (sample SAMN03766243, study PRJNA286221) | soda lake metagenome | biome: soda lake; feature: Kulunda steppe; material: water; isolation source: sample B1-Br-g2 brine of Lake Bitter-1 | place: Russia: Kulunda steppe | collected 2010-07 | reverse complement strand
GTGTAGTCGATGGCCTCGCCGGTCTGGGCCGCGAAGGCGGCGTGGATGGCCGGCGACTTCGAATGGGCCACCGGGTGGCCGAAGACACAGTAGCGGTCGGTCATGGTCGCTCCTTGATCAGTCATCGAGACCCGCCTCGCCCAGCCAGTCCCGGGGGCGCAGGTATTCCTCGTAAAGCAGCGCCTCGGGGCTGCCGGGCTCGGGCACCCAGCTGTACTCCCAGCGCGCCAGGGGCGGCATCGACATCAGGATCGACTCGGTGCGCCCGCCGCTCTGCAGTCCGAACAGGGTGCCGCGGTCCCACACCAGATTGAACTCCACGTAGCGCCCGCGCCGGTAGAGCTGGAAATCGCGCTCGCGCTCGCTCCAGGGCGTCTCCCGGCGGCGACGCACGATGGGCAGATAGGCCTCGAGGAAGGCGTCGCCCACGGCGCGCTGGAAGGCGAAACAGGTCTCGAACTCGCCCTCGTTGAGGTCATCGAAGAAGAGCCCGCCCACGCCGCGGGTCTCATCGCGATGCTTGAGATAGAAGTAGTCGTCGCACCAGGCCTTGTAGCGCGGATAGACGTCGTCGCCGAAGGGCGCGCAGGCATCCCGGGCGACCCGGTGCCAGTGCGTCACGTCCTCGCGCACCGGGTAGAAGGGGGTCAGGTCGAAGCCACCGCCGAACCACCAGACGGGCGCCTCTCCGGGCTTCTCGGCGATAAGGAAGCGCACGTTGCCGTGGCTGGTGGGCACATGGGGGTTCTCCGGGTGCAGCACCCAGGAGACGCCCACCGCATGGAAGCTGCGTCCGGCCAGTTCCGGGCGAGCCGCGGTGGCCGAAGGCGGCAGGCGCTCGCCGAAGACGTGGGAGAAGTTGACGCCGCCCTTCTCGAACACGCGGCCGTGCTCGATCACCCGGGAGCGCCCACCGCCGCCTTCGGGGCGCTCCCAGGCATCTTCCCGGAAGCCGGCACCGCCATCCTCGGCGGCCAGGCCTGCGCAGAGGCGTTCCTGAAGGTCGAGCAGGTAGGTCTTGACGTCGTCGAGTCGGGCGTGGGCCAAGGCGATCTCCTCGAAGCCAGGCAAGTGAATATCGGCAATCAGGCGCGCATCAGCTGGCCGGTGACCAGATCGCGGATGGTGCTGGGGCGTTCGAGGCCGCCGAGCTCACCCTCGACGATGGCATCGAGCTCATCGGCGAAGGTGGCGCGCACCTCGGCGGCGCTAACGGCGGGAGGCTCGCTGGCCCGGTTGGCCGACGTGGAGACGACGGGACCACCGAAGGCCTCGCAGAGCTCGGCGACCAGGGGGTGGGCGCTGACCCGCAGCGCCACCTTGTCGTGGCCGCCGCGGACCAGGCCGTGGCTGCGACCGTTGTGGGGCACCAGCCAGGTGTTGGGTCCCGGCCAGCTGGCCGCCAGAGGAGCGTGCAGCTCGATGGGCAGCCCCTCGAGCCAGGGCGCGAACTGCTCGATGCGACCGGCCACCAGGATGACGCCCTTGGCGGGATCGCGCTGCTTGAGCCGCAGCAGCCGAGCCAGAGCCTCGTCGTTATCCGGGTCGCAGCCCAGCCCCCACACCGCCTCGGTGGGATAGGCGATCACCCCTCCCCGACGCAGGGCGGCAACGGCGTGCGCGATCTGGCTGGCCTGACTCATGGGGACTCCTCGGCGATGGACACGGCTGGGTGCATGAATGCGCTGCATTCTATCACGCCCCCGAGAGCCGCACCCAGCCGCCCGCGACCTGGGCCACCCGCCCCTCCAGCTCGAGTTCCAGCAGGCGCCGCTGGCACTCGGCGATGCCCAGCCCCGAGAGCCCCACCAGGGTATCCACCGGCGTTGGCTGGCCGCTCAGCCAGCGCAACAGCGGATCGCCGGACGCCCCCTCGTCCTCGGCGGGTGCCTGGTCGGGAGGCGCCGGAACGCGCGATGCGGGCAACCACTGGGCCAGCTCAGACACGATATCATCGACGTCGCGCACCAGCGCGGCCCCGTCGCGGATCAGCCGCAGGCAGCCCAGGGCCTGGGGGTTGTGGATGGAGCCCGGCAGCGCAAACACCTCGCGCCCCTGCTCGCCAGCCAGGCGGGCGCTGACCAGGGAGCCGCTGCGCTCGGCCGCCTCCACCACCAGCACGCCGAAGGCGAGGCCGGTAACGATACGGTTGCGACGCGGAAAGAAGGCCGCCCGGGCCGGCGTGCCGGGCGGGTGCTCGGAAACCAGCAGACCGCCGGGGGCGCGCAGGCGCGCGTGCAGTCGATGATGACGCGGCGGGTAGACCACATCGACGCCGCAGCCGAGCACCGCCACGCTTGCGCCACCGGCGTCCAGCGCCGCCTGCTGAGCGGCGGCGTCGATGCCCAGCGCCATGCCGCTGACCACGCACCAGCCGCGCCCGGCCAGCTCCCGGGCGAAAGCGGCGGCGTTGGTGAGCCCCTCCCGGGTGGCGCGCCGGGCGCCCACCATGGCAAGGCGTGGCGGCGCCAGCGCGGCCAGATCGCCCCAGGCCCACAGCAGCGGCGGCGGGTCGGGGATCTCGGCGAGCAGAGCGGGCCACCGGGGGTGGCCGGGGTGGAGCAGATGCCGATCGGGGGCCGCAGCGAGCCACGCCTCGGCCCGGGCAATATCGTCACCGAGCGGACTGCGAGCGGGGTGATCCAGCCACAGGCGCAGCGCCGTGGCGGCTTCCCGGGGCAGCAGCGCCAGCCAGCCGTGGGGCCAGGCCGGCGCCCTGACGGCCAGCTCGGCCAGCCGCGCGGCGCCCAGACCGGGCAGCCGGGAGAGGGCCAGCCACTCCCGAGCACCGAGCCGCCGGCCAGTCATGGCACCGCCTCAGCGCCGGGCAGCGCCAGGAGCGCGCTCGGGAGAATGCACGCGATCACCCACCGAGAGCATGCGGCTGGCCTCCATCACCAGGGCATAGCTCATCTTGTCGTAGGGCCGGAAGACCATCACCATCCCGGCGTTCTCGCCGGGCAGGCGCAGGGATTCATCGGTACGAGGATCGCTGACCGTCTCCCCCTGCTGCTCGACCATCAGCACGTGCCCCGGCTCGAGGCCATCTCGGCGTCCGCGATCCAGGGCGATGACCTGCAGGCGACCGATGAACTGCACGCCCCCCGGCACCGCCAGGATAGTCCCCTCCATCTCGCGCTCCGGCGCACGGGGATAGAACTCGGTCACCAGATTGCGCGCCTCCAGCGGCAGCACGATGTCATTGTTGCGCACCTCCTGACGCGCGGAGGTCACCTCCAGAATCACGATCTCCCCCTCCTGGCGCTCGCGGCGCGCCTGGCCAACGCTCTCCAGCTCCAGGCCCAGCAGCTCACCGCTGGCCGGATCGAGGAAGCGCTCGCCGACCCGATAGAAGCCAACCCGGCCGCTGCCTTCCACCTCGCCACGGGCATAGAGGCGATCGCCCAGGCCGCTCATCAGGCGGCGGTCGTCGCCGCCCACCACATAGGCCAGCTCGTCGAGGGAGTCGGGGTCGTCGACGATGCGGTGGTCGCGCAGGAAGTGGCGGATCGCCTCGAGGGGAATCGGCTCGATGGCCTCGCGATGGGGAAGGGTGCGCATCTCGGGGGAGAGCCGCACCTCGTTTCGGCCCCGCTCCAGCCCCAGGCAGGCACGACCACCGCAGTCGTGGAGATAGATGACGTCGCCCGGGTAGATCAGATCCGGGTTGCGAATCTGGGGGTTGACCTGCCATACCTCGGGCCACTGCCAGGGGTGACGCAGGAAGCGGCCGGCGATATCCCAGAGGGTGTCACCGGACGCCACCGTATAGCGATCCGGCGCATCGCCGCGCAGGCCACCTTCCCAGGATAGCCCTTGTGCCCGGACATCGCCGAGGCCGCCAAGCGCCAGCAATACGCCCAGCAGCAGCGCCGCCCTGCCCGGCCAGCGGCGCGGCACCGCCCCCTCTTGCAGCATTTTCATCCCTGCGTCCCCGCATCTGCCCGACACGCGGCGTTCTCATCGAACCCGGCCGCCATGCTATAGTCAGAGGTTATTGATGTGATGCGCGCCCCGCGGTTTCCGTGCAGAACACGCCCCTCTAGAATAGAGTCATTCCGTGAATGACAGCATAACGGTGGAACCAACGCCATGGCCAAATTACCGATCCTCGAATTCCCCGACGAGCGGCTGCGCACTCGGGCGGCACCGGTGGAGACGGTCGACGACGAGGTCCGCCAGCTGGTCGACGACATGCTCGAGACCATGTATGCCGCCCGCGGCATCGGGCTGGCCGCGACCCAGGTCGATGTGCACCGCCGAGTCATCGTGATGGACACCAGCGACGACCAGTCTCGCCCGCTGGTATTGATCAACCCCGAATACACCCCCATCGGCGAGGAGCGCGATCTGCTCTCGGAAGGCTGTCTGTCGATTCCCGAGTACTATGCCGAGGTGCCTCGAGCGCTCAGGGTCCATCTCAAGGCCCTGGGGCGCGACGGCAAGCCCTACGAGCTCGAGGCCGACGGCCTGCTGGCCCACTGCATCCAGCACGAGCACGACCACCTGGAAGGGGTGCTGTTCGTCGACTACCTCTCGCCGCTCAAGCGCGACCGGGTCATGAAGAAGATGCAGAAGCGTCACAAGCAGATGCAGAGCGCCTGACTCCCCGGCGTTTATCCTTTCGAAGGGCCGGTGCCACGCGCACCGGCCCTTCGTCGTTTGCGGCCGGCTCCGTTATCATTGGGGTCATCCACTCCCCGCCAGGCCCGATTCATGACCCGACCCCACGACTCTCGCCCCCTCAGCGTCATCTTCGCCGGCACGCCAGACTTCGCCGCCGAGAGCCTTCAGGCGCTGCTGGACAGTCGCCATCGCGTCATCGCCGTCTACACCCAGCCGGACCGCCCGGCGGGCCGCGGCCGCAGGCTGACGCCGAGCCCGGTCAAGCGCCTCGCCCTCGAGCATGAACTGCCGGTCCACCAGCCGGAGACGCTCAGGGCGCCCGAGGCCCAGGCCGAGCTCGGCGCCCTCGATGCCGACATCATGGTGGTGGTGGCCTATGGCCTGATCCTGCCCGGGGCGGTGCTGGAGACGCCACGGCTGGGCTGTCTCAACGTCCACGCCTCGCTGCTGCCCCGCTGGCGCGGCGCCGCCCCCATCCAGCGCGCCATCGAGGCCGGCGACGCCGAGAGCGGGGTGACCATCATGCAGATGGACGAGGGGCTCGACACCGGCGACATGCTGCTGACTCGGCGCACCCCGATCACCCCCGCCACCACCGGCGGCGAGCTTCACGACACCCTGGCCATTCTGGGCGGCGAGGCCATCGTCGAGGCGCTGGACGCCCTGGCCGGCCAGGGGCTGCCCGCCACCCCCCAGCCCGAGACGGGGGTCACCTACGCCGCCAAGCTCTCCAAGGCCGAGGCCGAACTGGACTTCCGCGAGCCCGCCGCGACCCTGGCCGCCCGGGTCCGCGCCTTCAACCCCTGGCCGGTGGCCTGGTGCGCCCAGGGCAGTGACCGCCTGCGCCTGCTGATGGCCGAGGCGAGTGAGCTAAGCGGCGGCGAGGCCCCCGCCGCTCCCGGTACCCTGCTCGAGCATGACTCGGGTGCCCTGCGCATCGCCTGCGGCCCCGAAGGCGACCAGGTGCTGCGCGTGACCCGGGCCCAGCTGCCCGGGGGCAAGGCGCTACCGGTGAGCGAGCTGCTGCGCGCTCGGGCCGAACGTTTCGCCACGGGCCTGCTCCTGGGCCGTCACGACAAGGAGGCCTCCGCATGAGCCAAGCCACCGACCCCTCTTCCCGCAAGCCACGCCAGCGCCAGCGCCAGCGCGGCCTGGAAAATGACGGTGGCCTGGCGGTTCGCGCCGCCGCCGCCCGCGCCCTGGTCCCGGTGATTACCGGCAAGGGGTCGCTCACCGGCCTCGACGACCACCAGGTGGTGGCCCGCGACCGCGCCCTCTTCAAGGCGCTCTGCTACGGCACCTGCCGCACCCTGCCGCGCCTCGAGGCGCTGGCGGCGAAGCTGCTGGCCAAGCCCCTCAAGGTACGCGATGCCGACGTCCAGGCGCTGCTGCTGCTGGGCATCCATCAGCTGCTCTATCTGCGCATTCCGGCCCACGCCGCGGTCGGCGAAACCGCCGGTGCGGCCCGCCTGCTCGGCAAGGAGTGGGCCACCCGGGTGCTCAACGGCTGCCTGCGCCGCCTGCAGCGGGAAGCCGCCGCGCTCCAGGCCGAGGTGGACAAGGACCCGGCGGTGGCGCTGCTGCACCCGAAATGGCTGCTCAAGTCGCTTCGCCAGGCCTGGCCCGACGACTGGCGTGCCGTCTGCGAGGCCAACAACCTGCCCGGCCCCATGACCCTGCGCGTCAATCGTCGCCACGGCGACCGCGAGGCCTACATGGACCGGCTGGCCGCCGCCGGCATCCAGGCGCGGCTCTGTCTGCACGCCCCGGACGGCATCACCCTGGAGACGCCCTGCGACGTCCAGCTGCTGCCGGGCTTTGCCGAGGGCGACGTCAGCGTCCAGGACGAGGCCGCCCAGCTCACCAGCGTACTGCTCGGTCCGGCCCTGGCGCCGCGTCCCGGCGCCCGGGTGCTGGATGCCTGCTGCGCCCCGGGGGGCAAGACCGGACACCTGCTGGAACTGCTGGACGTCGACGTGCATGCCGTGGACAGCGATGCCGAACGCCTGGCCCGAGTCGAGGACTCGCTGAGCCGGCTGGGCCTCGCGGCGCGCCTGGAGCATGGCGACGCCACCGCCCGGGACTGGTGGGACGGCGCCCCCTTCGACGCCATCCTGCTCGACGCACCCTGCTCTGGCAGCGGCGTGATTCGCCGCCATCCCGATATCAAGCGCCTGCGTCGACCCTCCGACATTCCGGCCCTGGCCACCCTCCAGGCGAAGATGCTCGACAATCTCTGGCCGCTGCTGCGCCCCGGCGGCACACTGCTCTACGCCACCTGCTCGGTACTGCCCGAGGAGAACAGCGAGCAGATCGATGCCTTCCTGGCACGCACCCCGGACGCCGAGATCACCACTCCCACCGACGTGGCCTGGGGGCGTCCCGCCGGCGCCGGCCGCCAGCTGCTGCCGGAGAACGACAGCCACGACGGTTTCTTCTATGCCAGACTGAAGAGACGGCCGCGCTAAGCGGTCGACCACCCTCAGCAAAGGAGGCAGCATGAGTACCCATATCTACAAGCATATCGAGCTGACCGGGTCCTCCGAGAACAGCATCGAGGAAGCGATCCAGAACGCCATCACCAAGGCCAGCGAGAGCCTGCACGGCATGCGCTGGTTCGAGGTCACCGACACCCGCGGCCACCTGGAACATGGCCGGGTGGCCCACTGGCAGGTCACCATCAAGGTGGGCTTCACCCTCGACTGATGGCAGGCTATCCTTCTCCCGGCGGCTGGTTTAGGCTTGCCGCTACCATGTTGCGGCGCACAAGGTGCGCCGCACTCGCTGGAAGCGGACATAAGACTCCATGAAGATCATCATCCTCGGCGCCGGCCAGGTCGGCGGCACCCTGGCCGAACACCTGGCCCGGGAGGAGAACGACATCACCGTCATCGATACCGACGGTGACAAGCTGCGCGAACTGCATACCAAGCTCGACATTCGCACCGTGGTGGGGCCCGGCTCCTACCCCATGGTGCTGCGCCAGGCCGGCTGCGAGGATGCCGACATGCTGATCGCGGTGACCAGTCAGGACGAGGTCAACATGGTCGCCTGCCAGGTCGCCCACACCCTCTTCCGTACCCCTACCAAGATCGCCCGGGTGCGCGCCACCGCCTACCTGACCCGCAAGGGGCTCTTCGCCCACGAAGCGGTGCCCATCGACGTGCTGATCAGCCCCGAGCAGGTGGTCACCGACCACATTCGCCGACTGATCGAGCATCCGGGTGCGCTGCAGGTGCTGGAATTCGCCGGCGGCCTGGCGCAGCTGGTGGCGGTCAAGGCGATCTACGGCGGTCCGCTGGTCGGCCAGGACCTGGCCTTCCTGCGCCGCCACATGCCCAGCGTGGACACCCGAGTGGCGGCCATCTACCGCCGCAACCGCCCGATCATCCCCCGCGGCGATACCGTCATCGAGGCCGACGACGAGGTGTTCTTCATCGCCGCCCGCCGCGATATCCGCGCGGTGATGAGCGAGCTGCGCCGCCTCGACCGCGACTTCCGCCGGGTGGTGATCGCCGGCGGTGGCAATATCGGCGAGCGCCTCGCCGAACACCTGGAGCACAGCCACCAGGTCAAGATCATCGAGCACAGCCTGGAGCGCTGCACGGTGCTCTCCGAACGCCTCGACCGCACCGTAGTGCTGCAGGGCAGCGCCACCAGCAAGCGGCTGCTCGAGGAAGAGAACATCGAGGATTGCGACATCTTCTGCGCGCTGACCAACGACGACGAGGTCAATATCATGTCGTCGATGCTGGCCAAGCGCATGGGCGCCAAGAAGGTGCTGACGCTGATCAACAACGCCGCCTACGTGGACCTGGTGCAGGGCGGCGAGATCGATATCGCCATCTCGCCCCAGCAGGCCACCATCGGCAGCCTGCTGACCCACGTTCGGCGCGGCGACATCGTCAACGTGCACTCGCTGCGTCGCGGTGCCGCCGAGGCCATCGAAGCGATCGCCCACGGCGATACCCAGTCGTCGAAGGTGGTGGGCCGTGCCATCGGCGAGATCGAGCTGCCCCGCGGCACTACCATCGGCGCCATCGTGCGCGGCAAGACGGTGCTGATCGCCCACGATGACGTGGTGGTGGAGTCCGGCGACCACGTGATCCTGTTCGTGATCGACAAGCGCCGACTCCGTGACGTGGAGCGGCTCTTCCAGGTCGGCCTGACCTTCTTCTGACGTGACGCTACCAGGGAGCAACGCGAGATGAGCCTGCGCATGATCCTGCGTATCCTGGGCCTGCTGCTGATGCTGTTCAGCCTCACCATGATGCCGCCGATCCTGATCTCGCTGCTGTTCGGCGACGGCCAGTGGAACGCCTTCGCGGTGGCCATCGGCATCACGGTGCTGACCGGCCTGGTGATGTTCCTGCCCAACCGGCGCGCCCGCAAGGAGCTGCGTACCCGGGACGGCTTCCTGATCGCCGCACTGTTCTGGAGCGTGCTGGCGCTGTTCGGCTCGCTGCCGCTGATGCTCGCCAGCGAATCGCCGCTCTCCATCACCGACGCGGTGTTCGAATCCTTCTCGGGGCTGACCACCACCGGTGCCACGGTGATCACCGGCATCGAGCACCTGCCCGAATCGATACGCTACTATCGCCAGCAGCTGCAGTGGCTGGGCGGCATGGGGATCGTGGTGCTGGCGGTGGCGATCCTGCCCACGCTGGGGGTTGGCGGCATGGCCCTCTATCGCACCGAGATCCCCGGGCCGCTCAAGGACTCCAAGCTCACCCCGCGCATCACCGAGACCGCCAAGGCGCTCTGGTACATCTACGCCGCCCTGACCGTCACCTGCATGCTGGCCTACATGGCCGCCGGCATGAACTGGTTCGACGCCCTCGGCCACAGCTTCTCCACCGTGGCCATCGGCGGCTTCTCCACCTACGACGCCAGCATCGGCCACTTCGACAGCGCCGTGATCGAGATGATCTGCGTCTTCTTCCTGATCGTCTCGGCGGTGAGCTTCAGCCTGCATTTCGTCGCCTGGCGCCAGCGCAGCATCACCCACTACTTCCAGGACCCCGAGGCGCGCTTCCTGCTGCTCTTCCTGCTGGGCCTGGCGGTGATCACCGTGGTCTCGCTGTGGCTCACCGAGACCTACGAGACCGAGCGGGGCCTGCGCCACGGGGTGTTTCAGGTGGTATCGGTGGCCACCACCGCCGGCTTCGGCGTGGCCGACTTCTCGCTGTGGCCCGGCGCCCTGCCCTTTCTGCTGTTCATGGCCGCCTTCGTCGGCGGCTGCTCGGGCTCCACCGGCGGCGGCATGAAGGTGATCCGCATCATCCTGATCCTCAAGCAGGGCATGCGCGAGGTGATGCGCCTGATCCATCCCAACGCGGTGATCGCGGTGAAGGTGGGCAAGGTGAGCGTGCCGGACGGCATCGCCCAGGCGGTGTGGGGCTTCTTCTCGGTCTACGTGATGCTGTTCTTCCTGATGCTGGTGGGCGTCATGGCCACCGGCGTGGATCAGGTGACCGCCTGGTCCACGGTAGCCTCGTCGCTCAACAACCTGGGGCCGGCGCTGGGCGAGGCCTCCGGCAACTACGGCGACCTGCCGGCCATGGCCAAGTGGATCCTGCTGGTGGCCATGCTGCTCGGCCGTCTGGAGATCTTCACCGTGCTGGTGCTGTTCACGCCCGCCTTCTGGCGGCGCTGAGGGAATTTGGCCGGCACCGGCCCATCGTGGATAATCCCCTTCTCACTCCTTCATACCGAGCGTCCATGACCGACTCCCAGGACACCGCGATGCCCACCGAGCCGACGGCCGGCATCACCGGCCCGCGCCGCGTCATCCAGCTGGGCGAGACCCGCTACACCCTGCTGGGTACCGCCCACGTCTCCGCCGAGAGCGCGCTGGACGTGCGCGAATTGATCCGCTCCGGCGACTTCGATGCCGTGGCCATCGAGCTGTGCGACTCCCGTCACCACAGCCTCGACAACCCTGACGCCATGCACAATCAGGATCTCTTCGAGATCTTCCGCCAGGGCAAGGCCGGCATGGTGGCGGCGAGCCTGGCCCTGGGCGCCTTCCAGCAGCGGGTGGCCGAGCAGTCGGGCATCGAGCCCGGCGCCGAGATGCGCGCCGCCCTGGAGGAGAGCCGCGAGGCCGGGCTGCCGCTGCTGCTGATCGACCGCGACGTGGGGATCACCCTCAAGCGCATCTATCACAATGTGCCCTGGTGGCAGCGCTTCTCGCTGTTCTCGGGGCTGCTGGGCAGCGTGCTGTCGCGCCAGGATGTCTCCGCCGAAGAGATCGAGCGGCTCAAGGAGGGGGACGTGCTGGAGTCCACCTTCAGCGAGTTTGCCGCCGAGTCGGAGACCCTCTACACGCCGCTGATCAGCGAACGCGACCGCTACATGGTGCTGCGCCTGGCGGAGGAGGCACCACCGGGGCGCTACCGCCGCGTGCTGGTGGTGATCGGCGCCGGCCACATGAAGGGCATGGCCGAGGAGCTGCAGGCCCCGCTGCCCGAGGCGCCGACGCCGGAGCGGGAGGCCCTGGAGGTCACCCCGCCGCCTTCGAGGCTGTGGAAGGCGCTGCCCTGGCTGATCACCGTGCTGGTCCTCACCGGCTTCGCCATCGGCTTCTCGCGCAACACCGAACTGGGCTGGCAGCTGGTAGGCGAGTGGTTCCTGATCAACGGCGTCTTTTCGGCCGCGGCCACTCTGGTGGCGCTGGCTCATCCGCTGACGGTGACGGTGACCTTCTTCGCCGCGCCGCTCACCTCGCTCAACCCCACCATCGGCGCCGGCTTCGTGGCCGCCGGTACCGAGCTCTACCTGCGCAAGCCCAAGGTGCGCGACTTCTCCACCCTGCGCCATGACGTCACCGAACTGAAGGGCTGGTGGCGCAACCGGGTCTCGCGCACCCTGCTGGTCTTCATGCTGGCCACCCTGGGCTCGGCCGCCGGCACCTGGGTGGCGGGGTTCCGCATCGCCGGGGCGCTGTTCGGCAGCGGCGCCTGAGCCGATCAGACGGGCAGTCGGGGGAGCCCGTAGCGAGCGGGGCTGACCACGTGATCGAGGCGGCCGATCTGGTCGATTTCGCCCGCCTCGAGCTCGGTGTCGAGGAAGGCATCGGCGAAGGCCAGGTTCTTGACCACCTTCACGCGACGCGGCACGCCCTTGCCGCCAAGGCTCATGACCCAGGCCAGAAACCCGCCGGTATACATCACCAGAGAGCCCACCGGCCAGGGTCCCCGGCGACGAATCACTTCTATCAGCAGCTCCCGGTCATAGGCCTCCGGCCGGGCATTCAGCTCGCGGTAGGCCTCCAGGGGCGTCAGGGCATCCCGGCCGTTGCGCTCGTGGGTCATGACGTTGAGCGCCTTGAGCACCGCCGCCAGCCTGACCGGCGGCGACAGCCGACGTCCCGGGCTTCCCTGGGGGTAGCCGCTACCATCCAGGCGCTCGCTGATGCCGGCGATCACGTCTCGGCAGACGGGTCCCGCTGACCAGCCCAGCGCCTCCAGCCTGGCCAGCAGCACCTGCGAATGCACGCGCAGCCGTTCGGCCTGGGAGGGCGCGAGGTGGCCGCTCAGCGTGGGTAGCGCATCGCCGATCAGCAGCGGCTTGCCGAGGGTGTGCAGCAGGGCACCCGCCACGGCACCGCGCAGCTCGGGGGCCTCGGGATCCCTGGCCACCAGGACATGCGCCAGTTCGCCGGCCACCTGCACGGCCTGGCGCACCCAGCCCTCCTCCTGATAGAGCTGGCCCAGGCCGAACAGCAGGCTGTCCGGGTCGCGGTGGGCCAGGTAGATCAGCGTATCCACGCTGTCATAGAGCAGCTCGTCTGGAAACCGCCGGTGGTGCTGCATGATCATGGCGATGCGCTGCAGCTGCTGCACCACCTCGCGAACGCCCAGCAGCCGGGAAGAGTATCGCCGCTGGCCGGGCCGCACGCCATCCGTCATGCCAGCCTCACGGCCACCCTCGCGGGGCTCCAGGCGCGGCACGAAGATCTCCGAGCGCCCCGCCGCTGCGGCAGCCCCCCCTCCGGCACGATGCAGCAGCTCGCGCTGGGTCGCCAGCCTGAGCGTCAGCCACTTGTCGCGCTCATCATCCGACAGCCCCTCGAGCGGCAGCCAGGCAACGGCACGGTCCTGGTTGCCGAAGGGCCGCAGTCGGGCCACCCGGGTGCGCAGCTGGAAGCACTCGCCATTGGGGAAACGCAGCGTCACCGCGGGCAACGCCTGCCCCGCGCCGAGGGCCAGGCTGTCGTCGAGATGGAGCAGGACGGCCACCTCGCCGGCCGCGACGTTCAGGACCTGGCCGGGAATGCTGAACTCGCCGGGATAGACATCCAGGCTGACGGCAATCTTCATGCCGTACAGGCAGGGAAGCGGCGAGAGATAGGTCTCCTCCTTACGCCCCGCCGCCAGCATGTCGGGCAACCGGCAGTCCAGCTGAAGCTCGCCGGAAGGCAGCGCCATCGCCGTGACCGCCACCCCAGCGAACGTCAGTCGCTCCTGGCGTCCCTGACGCACCAGCGGGGCCTGACTTTCCAGATCCAGCTCCATGACGCCGCCGGCAAGATGCGGCAGTAGGTCCTCTGCATAGGCCGCGGGCACGCTCAATACCAGGGTGCCCTGTGCCGGATCCTGACGCACCAGCTGCACCAGCCTGGGTGCCTGCATCTCTCCGGCGAGGAGAGACAGCTGCGTGCGGCGATCGTGGAGCGAGTCAAGGAGCCAACCGGCGGGATGGCGAGTGGTATCGAGGTAGTGGGGGCGAAGCATGGCGTGGCGTTTTTCCTGACCTGTTCCTGAAGTATCACTCCCTGTGATTCTAGGCCTCCGACGCCGGGCGGAGTATGTCGTTTCTTATACCCTGCGAGTTGTTTTGCAAACATTCTGGCCAGGTTGGCTCACGCCAGGTGACCACTTCGACGTTTCAGTAACCTTTGCATGGCCGGGGTCGGCGCCTCGATCCTCTCGAAGCGCCGGCTGGCGGCATAGCTCAGGTTGAAGGCGTCGAAGTAGTCGTCAAGAGTCTGGGCGGCATCGCCGTCTCCCCCTTGACGCAGCAGCTCGGCGGCCACCTCGGCGGTGCAGAGGTGCGCGGCCGAGGCGGGCTTGCGCAGCCGATAGCGGGTCAGCCGCTCGGTGCGCAGCGGCAGCACCGGCAGCCGGTCGAGGTAGGGGCTCTTGCGAAAGATGCGCCGGGCCTGGCGCCAGGTGCCGTCGAGCAGCAGATAGACCGGCGTGCGTCCAGCCGCCTTCTCCCTTGCCACGGCGTCCATGCCCACCACCCGTTCGGCGTAGTCGGGCTGATCGTCGGGGAAGATCACGAAGGGGGCGTAGCCCTCGTCCGCCAGCAGCGCCAGCAGGCGCTCGTCCGGCGCGGTGCGATACCAGGTGAAGACCTCGGTCTCGGCCAGCACGTCGCGGATCAGCCGCCCGGTATTGGTGGGCTTGTGGTGCTCCATGGGGTGGGTGAGCAGCCACACCCGGGCGTCGCTCTCGGCCGTCACCGCATAGGGGCAGAGGCAGTTCAGCTGCGGCAGGTTGCAGCCGGGGCAGCGCTCGACAAAGCTGCCCCGGGACTTGAACTCGCGGCGCGGCGGCCGCGGATGCCCCGTCCCGGGATCATGAGACAGCCCGGTGGCGGCGTCGCGGGAAGGGGCCGGAACATCCGGGTGACGATCGGCGCAGGTGTCGAGAGTCTCGTGCTGCATGGCGGCTACCGCATTGAGAGAGGCGCCGCATTCTAGCACCTCTTCAGGAGGCCAGCAGGGGCTCCGGCACCCACAGCCGCCCCTCGCGCTTCCAGTGGCGCACCAGCGCCGGCACCCCCTTGCCGGCGGCCTGGCTGAGCCGGGTCACGCCCGGCGGCGCCAGCAGCTCCGCCTCGGGGTCCACCAGCACGCAGGGGGCATCGTAGGACGCGTACTGCAGCAGCGAAGCCGCCGGCATCACCGCCAGCGAGGTGCCCACCACCAGCAGCAGGTCCGCCTCACTGACCAGCTCGCAGGCCTCGCCGAAGTGGGGCACCTCCTCGCCGAACCAGACCACGTCGGGTCTGAGCTGGCTGCCCTTGTCGCAGATATCGCCCAGCTCGATGCCCCCCCGGGGCAGCGGGTAGTGCATGCGGCGGTCTACCGTGGAGCGCGCCTTGAGGATCTCGCCGTGCAGGTGAAGCACCTGGCGGGAGCCGGCGCGCTCGTGGAGGTCATCGATATTCTGGGTAATGATGCTGACCCGGAACCCCTGCTTCTCCAGCGCCGCCAGCGCCTTGTGAGCGGCATTGGGACGCGCGCGGCGCACCTGATCGCGGCGCTGATTGTAGAACGCCAGCACCCGGGCAGGATCCTTCCGCCAGGCACGGGGCGTGGCCACCTCCTCCACGGCGTGGTCGGCCCAGAGGCCGTCCTCGGCGCGAAAGGTCTGGATGCCGCTTTCGGCACTGATGCCCGCCCCGGTGAACACCACCAGATGCGGCGCGCGCTGCTCCGCCATTCACCACCTCTCCTGTCACCGATGTCGATCGCCGCCATCCCGCGCCGGCGGCTCGCTTGCCTGAGACAGGAGCCTGGCG
>LFCJ01001824.1_pt1 | contig 15180 bp, 9 predicted proteins | sample 643141 | NCBI WGS metagenome assembly LFCJ01 (sample SAMN03766243, study PRJNA286221) | soda lake metagenome | biome: soda lake; feature: Kulunda steppe; material: water; isolation source: sample B1-Br-g2 brine of Lake Bitter-1 | place: Russia: Kulunda steppe | collected 2010-07 | reverse complement strand
GGTTCGCCGGTCATGGTCCTCGAGTTGCCTCACCGTTCACTATCTCTGTCGTCCCCATACACTCCCGACAGCCGTGCACATTGCCATCGTTATCGCCGAATACCCGCTCGAACCGCGCCGTAACGTGTGATCCACAGTTTTGACATTCAGGCATGGTCGTTTCTCCAGACACTCGCGGTGCCCGCTTGTTCGAGTCGGTCGTTCTCCTCAGTGAATTATTGTGATTGCTTGTACATACAATTAGTCTATCAAGATAGCGACGCCAGCGTCTCGAGACAATCGTCACGCTCGAGATTTCTGCTGTAAAACACGCGTCTAAACCCATTGAGACACGATTAAATCAAGAGTATGGGTTTGAACCCACATTTACAGAAGAAATGTGGTGTCCCCGTTTTGCTACTGCTCATTGTCAAGAGCATCTGGAGGTAGCAAATGTGTATGGGTTACGCGGCAATCTGGTGTCTCTCTTCCACACTGCCTTCTATTGACCATAGTACTAACACTGGTCCCGAACAATGCTTCTCGTCAAAGACGGATCCTGTGAGAAGGGAGACTACCAGCCAGATGCACAATCACAGACACTAATTATTCTCCGCACATCTCAAGTTGTGATCAATGCATCGGGCCGGCCACTATGGTGCTGCGTTACTTGCGTACGCTCCGCTCGGATTCGTCACCGCTGTCCTGTTCGGCCTCGAACTTGCGATCGTCGGTGGTGCTGTCGCGGTCGGGCTGTCGATGGTTCCAGACTGGGATATGCGAATTCCAGGCGTCAAACATCGGGGGGTCACGCACACTGTTCACTTTGCGATTGGCGTCGGTATCATCGTTGGCCTGCTCGGGTTTATTCTGGGAGTTCAGGTTGGCCTTGGTGCAGCAATCGTCCTCGCCGTTTTCGGATTTCTCATCGGTGGCATCTCGATCGGATCACACATCGTCGCGGACGCATTGACCCCAGCCGGCGTGGATCCATTCATGAGCGGTGAGACGATCTCGTACGACGTCGCTCGAGCGTCGAATCCGATCGCGAACTACGCCCTGCTCGTGGTTGGTGGTCTGGTCACAATAGCGGCGATAGCGGCGGTTGGATTCATCAGCCCGGGGTAGAGCGGTCTTTCTTTCAAGTTGCTTGTCGGACTGGTTTCGCAAGGGCAGTATGACACCCCATATCGTAGTTCGGCGCTCTCAGTATCGTCAGTGTCCTATACCATCCGCCTGAACGTTTTGATAGACCGACGAATGACGCAGCGATTCAACACAGGAGACCGCGTCCGCGTCGATATTCCTGATGAGGGTGACCCAGATCACGAGCGGTATCGCGGCCGCCATGGAACAATTTCCACGATCATCGATGACTAGGCACCAATCGAGACAGGAGACAAACGCGACAGGATCATCTACCGTATTGAGTTTTATCGAGGGAATAGATCAAGCGCACTCGAGATCGTGGTTGCTGACCACGGAAGTCGACCAACCAAGGAACACCTCCAGAAAACGTGTTCAGATCGGCGTGGCGGCGGGTGAACCCCGTTCTCGTCGTTGCTATCTATGACGATTACGTCGGTTATGCGGTCCAAGCGGCGAAGAACCGCCAATCTATCAAACTAGTGCGAACGGATGTGTGCGATCAAGGTAGGGTTCGTTATTGAAACATGGCGAAAATTAGCGCACAGGTCGTAGATCGTCGGAATGTAATACCCTTTTCATCACTTGGATGTGCTTCCCAGAGAATCCATTGGCTGATTTTGCCTTGACTAATATGATATGGGAAATTATGTTCACCAAATATATAAATTAAGTTCCTAATAGAAATTTGAAAATAAGTTTGATTCTATTCGATTACAGTTGTGTATAAATCAGTTGGCATCTGTGGAGAGTGGAAAATATGCCTCCCAAATATAGATGTACGCGCTATATTACAGTTATAGCAGATCCGGATTCTTGCCGACGTTGGTGGCCTCAAGCTAGATGAGTTTCCCAGACCCCTATGAATCTCTGGGGTCGGTAGGTTTCGTCGTAACCAACGAGGTCGTTGAACTCCTCGGTACTTACTTTGCTCTCTTTGAGGTCAGTGAGAAACGTGAGGTTAGCCTTAAGGTGTATTTCGTCGGTGAGTGGAACTGATAAAAATGATCGATAGATGATGTCGGTGTACTGCTCACCAGGTTAGACTAAGTAAAGGTTATAACATTCGGATCAAGTGATGTGAACATCTGATGACTCGGAAACAAATCGGACAAAATACGGGGAACTCTGGCCGGATAAATCTCTCCGGCCTCGAGTTGAACCAATTTGGCGCTGATGTGGGAGATCCGGTCAAAGTCGACATTGCCGAGTCCAAGAGCATTGCTCATGCGATGGTCGACAATAGCGACTATGGAGAATTCGTGATCGTTTCAAAACCTGAACCACAGGAGAGAACCGATGAGTAGTACCGAATGCACAGAACTGTTTGATGCCTGCACTCCTCGAGAGGACGTTCTCGAGGGGACACTTCAGGAAGATCAGTTCGCAGCGAGCCTTGCAACCGTCGCGCATTCGCCGGAGGATGCGCCGCCGGTCTACAAGGACCCAGCCCTGTTCTTCGAGATGACGTATCCCACGGACGGGCTGCGTACCCTACTCAGCAATCTCACCGGACGATTTCTCGAGGGTGGTGGATACGAAGGCCGGTACAATAGCAGCATCCTCTGTCTGGATACCCGTTTCGGCGGTGGGAAAACACACGACTTGATTGCATCATACCATCTCGCGACGGATCCCACATCTATCGGCGATCTCGACCGGCACCTTCTCGAGGACGATGAGGATCTCGTAGACACCTATCACGACGCTATCGATGATGGGCTGACCGTTGATTCCGCTGTCTTCGTCGGCGGCCACGTCGACGCTCGAAACGCTAGGAGCGATCGTTCGGATCCGAACGCTCCGAATACGCGGACGATGTGGGGTGAAATCTCGTATCAGCTGTACGGCCTCGAGGGATACGAACATCTCAAAGAGTACGACCAGGAGCAGCAAGCACCCGGTGGAAACACCCTCAAGGATCTCTTTGAATACGCCGATGGGCCAGCTCTGATCCTGATCGACGAGATTGCCGCGTATCTCGAGGCCGCGTCAGGAGTCGAGGTCGGTGACGCGACCCTGGCGAGTCAGACACTCAGCTTCATCCTCTCGCTGCTCGAGACGGCGTCCGAAGTTGACGATGTCACTGTCGTCTACAGTATCGCCGATACGGCTTTCGAGGAAGAAGCAGAAGAGATCCGTACACTCGTCGACGAACTCAACCAGATCGGTCGGCGTCAGCACAGGACGATCACGCCGACTGACGAGAGCGAGGTCGGGCAGGTGCTTCAGCATCGTCTCTTCGAGGAGATCGACAACGAGGCAGCGGAGTTGGTCGCTCAGAACTACTTCCAGTTCTACACCGAGAGCGACCGGCAGTTCCCACAAGAGGCGACCGAAGCGAGCTACGTCGATCGGCTGACCAGAGAGTATCCGTTCCATCCGACGGTTCTAGACACGCTGACCGAGAAGATCGACACGATTCCGCGGTTCCAGCGGACCCGCGGTGCGCTAAAACTACTGGCACGAGCCGTCTACTACCTCTGGAACAATCAACCGGAGCACTACGATCGCCATTTCGTTCGGCTGTACGATCTCACCCCGTCTGACGACGATCCGGGTGGGAGCATCGATTCGACCCTGCACGAGACGCTCTTTGAGTTCGTCGACCTGAGTGCGGCCGTCTCTGCTGATATTTACAGCGAGGACGGCACCGCGCACGCACAACTTGAGGATCGAAAGTGGACCGAGAAGGGAATCCCACCGCTTGGGAGCCACCTGACGACGTCGGTGCTCTGGCACAGCCTCGCCTACGGTGAGCAGGCGACCGGATTAACGCGAGCGGAACTCAATGCGACGCTGGGACATCTGGATATCCGGCTCGATAACTATGACTCCGCGCTCGAGGCGCTGGCCGGTGGCGACATGACCGTCGCGTGTTATTACCTCTACGACGAGGAACGAGTGCGGTTCAAGTCCGATCCGAACCTCATCCGGATCATCGACCAGCGTGTGGACAACACGCCGGACCCACAGGCGCGATCGCGATTCGAGTCTCGGCTCGAGACCGAAGTCGGAACCGGCGGCTTCGAGACGGTCGTCTACCCCGAGTCACCAGCCGAGCTCCCGGACAAGGTTTCGAAGCCACAACTTGCCGTCATGCACATCGACACCGCGCCGGTATCCGACGGTGGCGAGAACACACCGGAAAAGATCCAGACATTGTACGAGAAGTCTGCATCCAAACACGGCGGGCAGGTCCAGAGTCGGGTCTTCAAGAACTACGTCCTCTTCCTTGCGCCAGACGAAGAGCGAATCAAGAGCGGGATCCAGGAAGCCCGCCAGCTCGAAGCGATCGAGGCACTGCTCGACGACTCTCAACAGACCGCGGACCTGTCGAACGAGCAGATCGAGGAACTCCGGGAGCGTCGCGATCAGGCACACGGGCTGCTCGGCGAACTCGTCCGGGGTGTCTACCGCCACCTCTACTACGTCGATCGGGACGGACTGACCCACATCACGATCAATGCGACCGAGGCCAACGGCGGGACGACGCTCGTCAACGCGGTCGAAGAGACCCTCGACGATCGTCTGATTCGAGCGGACGCCAGCGCGAAGGGGACGGCATTCTTCAAACAGAAGCTCTGGCAGCGGACCCAAGACAGCATGACGACCCAGCAACTGGTCACCCAGTTCGCGAAGAAACCCGGCCTTCCCTACCTCTTAAATACGAAACCGCTGCGAAAGACGGTCGAACGAATGGTCGACGACACTGGGTACGTCTATTGGGATGGCGAAAGCGAGGCCGTCTACTGGGACGGCGACGAGGATGCACCGCTGGTCGAGTCACCCGACGTTCGGACATCTATTCAGGACTCGGACGTGAAAATCGGCAACGAGTACGTCGTCTACACAGATATCGAGGCGTTCCTCAAGGTTCACGGTGACTCGATCGAGGTCCCCGAACCGGTAGAGCCGGAGGGCGACGACGAGTCCGACGACGGATCCGAGTCAATGAGTGGAGACTCGACGGGATCGGGTTCGGAGCAGGTCGCGCTCGGAACCAATGACGAGCGGGCAAAGTCCTCCGAGTGGGACCACGCGACGAGTCTGATGGCCGCCTCTCGAGCGTTCAAGGAGGTCCGGGGCGAGGCGATTTCGGCGGCCCCGTCGGACGGCGACGCTGGCCTGTCGCAGGTAACCGTTGAAGTTGGCGGCGAGGACCAGCTCTCGAAGGGGTCGTTCATCGCTCAACAGAGTGCACTCAAGAACCGGGCCGACCACGTCTCAGTTCGGATGCAGTACGAGACAGTGTCGGACTCGAACGCGACGTATGAGGTGACGTTCCGTGGTGGCCTCGAGGAGTTCTCCCGCGTGACGAACCAGCCGGACCCATTTGGCGACACGGTCAGGATCGACCTAAAATTCCGCGTTAATCTCTCGGAGCCGGAACCAATCACGGACGATGAGGACGATCTGCTAGCGGAACTCGAGGATGCCCTCGGACAGACCAACATCGACGTGAAGGTACAGGCTCGAGGGCCGACCGAGATCGCATTAGAGGCCGAGCAATGACGCCGAAGTCGCGGCCGGAATCCGGGCTACCGGCTCAGGAGCGGCCCGGAGTTGGTGGCTTCGGAAGTAGTGTCTACGGCGGCCGTCCGAACTTCGCACTCCTTCGAGATGGTGGCCCTGATGGCGGCACGCTGACGCTTTACGAGTTGCTGCCTGCGGACCAGGCAACGGCCCGGAAGGAGCGACTCGAGCGCTCAAATCCGAACCGGCAACTCGTGGCTGACTCGTTCGAGGACGTATTCGACGAGTCGGATAGCCTCGAGGTCGACCACTGGGACTGGGACGAGTGGACGGCCGTGAAGATCAGACAGCTGTCCGGCAGTCGACTACGGTCGATTCTGCCGCTGGTTCGCGAGACGCTCGACGGTGCCGGAATCAACGACTCGAGTGTGACGGGCTCCGGGCAAGGAGAGGTTTTCCTCCCTGAGACGGCCGGGGTTCGGCTCGCGTTGGGTTTTGTCGGCGTCAAGCCGATCCAGCGCGTCGATCGTATCCGAGCGTTCTGTCGGGGTATCGCGGGGATGAGCGATGAGGAGTGTTACTACTGGCACGCGAAGTGTCGATCTCCCTCGAGTCCAAATGGAGAGAAAGCACTTCGAGTTCTGTTAACTAATCATATCAATTAACCATGGCTGAACAATCCGATTACTCGAAAGAACTGGAGTCGCTTGCAATCGAGGGGAATATCCCACTAAAAGCGGTTGGGGTTGAGAATCTCAAAGAGGCCAATCCCAGTTCTATGCCGCCTCATCGTTATCTTCACCCCTGGTTTGCCCGGCGGCCTACACCAGCCTCACGGCTTGCGATTTTAGCTTCAGTATTACCAGATTCTACTACTTCAGATGAGCTCCTGCAGCTAATGCAAATAGGGCCCAGTGAGGATATTGATGGGAGTATTGAAGAATATGTCACAAAGAAGAAAGGAACAGAAGATGAACGTAGTGGAAATATCAGAGATCATTATGGATATCCTCGGTTGCATACCCAAACACCAACAGAAAAAGAGATAGAATCTTTCCATCAGACTCTCCGAGAGACTTGGGACGGAGAATTGCCGACTGTATTAGATCCGACAGCTGGAGGTGGCGTTATTCCTTTCGAATCATTGCGCTACGAACTGCCAACTAAAGCGAATGAGCTCAATCCAGTACCGACTCTAATTCTGCGTGTAATGTTAGAATATGCACCTAAGGTTGGTTCGTTAGATCAGGAACTCCGCAAATGGGCTGAAAAGATCGATGAAAGAGCGGGGGAAAAACTATCAGAATATTTCCCTAATACCGACTCAAAGCATGAGATTGACTGTTACGTTTGTACGCATAAGATAGAATGCCCTACCTGTGGTACTGAGATTCCTCTTGTATCTAAATGGTCACTCCGTACAAGATGGGATGCTAATGACGTATATATTAGACCCGAAGTAAATGATGACGGCTCTGTTAGCTATCATCACGTCAAAGAAGACGGTGATGAAGACAATAGCGAATTTGACCATGGAAATGGTCCCGTTTCACGAGGAGGAGACGCTGAATGTCTCGACTGTGGGGTTGTGACTGAATCTGAGGAAATTAGAAAGAAGTTCAAAAATGGTGATTTTGAGTTCGAAACATATGCGGTCAGATATCTAACGAGTTCTGGCGACCATGGCTTTCGTGCGCCACAAGAAGAGGACATTGAGGCTTTAGAGAAGATAAATAATCGAATGGAATCTGATTACCAGTTAGCTACATTCCTCACAACGCCTATTCCAGATGGAGCGAAAACGACAGAGCCGAAGAAGCATGGGCTGACACAGTGGAAAGATGCATTCAGCCCTCGTCAATTAGTTTCGTACTTCGAATACTTAGAGTCGTATAACTATTTCAAGAGTGATATCCGAGCAGAATACGATGACGAGACTGCAGATGCAATACTGGCGATACTATCGCTAGTGGCAGGCAAGGTTATCGATCGCAATTCTCGGTTTGCTCCTTGGGACACTACAAAAGGTGTTCCATCAAATGCCCTTGGTGGTAAGCACTTGACTCTGCAGAAGTCTTTCCCTGTTGTGAACATGTCGACTGAGGGTATTGGGAGTTACCTATCCTCAATGAATCGGATTATCGAATCCTATGAGGAACTTGTAAACCACTTACCAGACGGAAGTGATCCTGCCGAAGTCGTTTGTGGGGATGCTGCAGACTTGCCATTTAACGACGACAGTATACAAGCCGCGATTATGGATCCGCCGTACTATAGTAGTATAATGTATGCGGAGTTGTCTGATATATTCTATGTACTGTTGAAAGAGCATCTTGAAGATGTCTTCCCATCAACCTTCGGGACTGAACTAACTGATAAGGAAGAAGAAGCGGTTGCGAATCCAAGTCGCTTTGAAGCAGTAGCTAGTGACGATTCGTCTAATAGAGAACTAGCGAGCGAGCACTACGAGGAGAAGATGAGTGAAATCTTCTCTGAAGTGTATCGTGTACTTGAGCCAGGAGGTGTGATGACAGTTATGTTTACCCACAAGGAGACTGATGCATGGGATACTCTTACTATGTCCCTGATAAACTCCGGATTCACTATCACTTCTACCCATCCAGTCACAAGTGAGATGCCGGCTCGGATTGATACGCAGGGGAGCGGATCTGCTGATAGTACACTATTTTTAGTAGGGAGGAAACCGGTCTCAGAGACAACTATCGGTGATTCCCCATCGTTATGGACCGACGTGAAATCGGATACACGCAACGTCGCTAAAAAAGCCGCTCGAGATCTCATCGACTCGACTCTAAATCTCACAAAAACGGACGTTATAATTAGCGCTTTTGGGCCCACGTTGCGAACATTTGCAGAGTCATATCCTGTCGTCGACGACGAAGACAACGATGTCCCCCCACGACGTGCCCTCGAAGAAGCCCGTGAGGCTGTCACGCAAGTCCTCGTTGACGAATACCTCGAGGCCGAAGGTATCGACGAACTTGACGACGTCACCGAGTGGTACATCCTCTGCTGGCTCGTCCACGAGTCCGAGACGTTCTCCTACGACGAGGGCCACCAGCTCGGGCTCGGTATTGGCGTTGACATTGACGACATCAAACGCTCTACCAAGACCTGGCGCAAGAGTCGCGGTGACATCTCTCTACGCGGTCACGACGGTCGCGTCCAGAACATCAACGAGAAGCCCGAGGATCGCTCGAGTCGAATCCCAGTGAACCCGGATGACCTTTCTTTCAGCCTCGCGTTGGACAAGGTCCACGCGGCGATGCACGTCTACGACGTCCAGGGCGAGAGCGCCTGCTGTGACTGGCTCCGGGAACGGAACTTGGACACCGACTCGACGTTCAAGGCGACCCTCAAGGCGCTCCTCCAGGTGCTGCCCCACGACCACGACGACTGGGAACTCGCACGCGATCTCGCCGCCGGTCGGACTCGGGATGTCTTGGATCTCGAGTTCAGTCCAAACGTCTTCGCAGACGACGGCGACGAGACGCAACAGACCGAACTCGACGGCTTCTGATTCCTCTCTCCCCTTCTTCTGCTTTTATAACCTCCTGAATTCGGAGTCACAATTGAGAGCGCATAATATTCGATTCCTGCCGATTGACGGCCGGAGTCTACTGAAGACCAGCTATCTAATCGTAAGGTGTCTATGCAAAGAGAATCTACAACAACTTTCCAAAAGTATAGTAATACATAACTTCTTGAATATCTCATGAAGTCTCCGAAAGACAACATATTTACTTCATTTCGAGGACCGGGTATTCGTGAAAACGAGGGACGCCTCGGCAGCCAGTTAGAGGATAATACGACAAAAGCTCTCCTTCACGTCATCGATTATGGAAACGCTGAGATTGAGCGTGCGGTTCTATCAGCACTAACAGCACAAACCGCGTCTCATTCGGCTATCACCAAGGTACTGTCTCAGAACGACAGAAAGATTGAAACAGAGACCCAGGTCCGAATTCAAGACATTCCACGAAACGGTCGAGAGTTACTCTTTGTTGGTGTCTCCGACAGAGGAATTGATCCACTGGAAACGACAGAAAACCCTGAGATTAACCCTGAGGATCCAGACACTAGTGAAAAACGCGTCGATGGTCTGATTCACATCGAAGATGAGTCTGGGAATAAATTCACTATAGTTGAAGAATCGAAATTCGGCGGAAGCACACTCGAGATCTCGGACACGGGAGATTACAAAGCGACGTTAGACATCCCAGACGAACAGTATCACACGATCTCCTGGCTAGAAATTTATGAGGAACTTGGTACAGTATTGGCAGATAGCTTTAGGTTGGAATCATCAGCAGAACCCGCATCGGATCGCGCTTCATTCATTGCGGAAGAATTCATGCGTTATCTTCAGATATACGGACTCACCCTCTCTCAATCCGAATCAACCTATGGTGAAGATGACGAGGGCGTGAACACGGTATCGTTAGAATTTCAACCGGATATGAATGTTCGTACGGACGAAGCAAAAGATGGTCTGGTCGAATACGCTGTTCACTTTGATACTGTAGGGGCGAATGGCTATCTGGATATCTATGTCACCCAGAACGAGTGGGAGGCCCTCCTTGGCGATCTAGAGAGGTCACATGAAGATGCCCGCATATATCTCAAAGAAGGAGATAGCGAAAGCTTCTTTGAGTACATCGACACGGAAATCAATCCATCTAGTCGGACTAAGATAGCCGAAATTGGTGAGAAAGAGACCGGGAGAAAGTGGCTTCAGGTTGTACCGAAGGATGACCACTATGTGCTCGGAATCAAATATGCATCCCCAGGGAAAGAGGAGCCGAGTAATGGGTATTTCATGCTGGCAGAACATGAACTCGAAGACCACTTCGAAGGCTCTTCGGGATCCAGTAACGAAACCGCTTTCCAGTCGCTATTCGCTGCTGAGCCAGATATTCGAAACCTCCGTTGATCTGTCGAATCTAGCTTCGATGCACGACTGATTCTCACCGTTCAATTTGGTATTCTGTTCGAAGAACCCGTCGTGACACCACAACCAACATTATATGTTTTGACACTCGAAATACCGTCTATCCGTGTCTGTCCCGATACTCTCCGAACGGGGCTGGAAACATATCTACGAGAGCCAGCCCACCAACGATGGGACGTATCTCGTCGACGAGTTCTACGTTCCGGCTCTCGAGCGAAGCGTCCGCTACGATCGCATTGCCGGCTACTTCTCAAGCAGCGCACTCGCGGTCGCCTCCCGCGGAATCGACACTCTTCTCGAGAACGACGGCGAGATGCGCCTCGTCGTCGGTGCTGAACTGTACGAGACTGATCGACCAGTCCTCGAGGCACTAACGGATGAACTCGAGGAATCGCTCGAGGAGCTCGACGACGAACGGTTGAACGCACAGCTCGCGCTGCTTGCCCGACTGCTTCGCGAAGATCGACTCCACATCAAGGTCGCCGTGCCTCGCGAGGGCAACTGGCGGATCTTTCATCCGAAGATGGGCATCTTCCACGACGCAGACGACAACGCGCTGTCGTTCGAGGGAAGCGTCAACGAAACCATCGGCGGCTGGAAACGCAACTACGAGCGATTCAAGGTCCACTGTTCGTGGATTGAGGAACAGCGGTCATACGTCGACGGCGACATCGACACGTTCGATCGACTCTGGTCGAACGAACACCCTTATGTCGAAGTGTACGATCTGCCCGAAGCGATCGAGAAGGAACTCATCGACTGGAAGGATCCTGACTCGGAAACCAAACTCGAGGAAGTGATCCAGATCGCTCGCGGAGAAGCGCCGCCAACCGAACGCGACAAGGCGAATATCGTCGCCGACGGTCACCTCTCGCCAGGTGGACTCGCTCTCGCCGAAGAAGCGAGTACGATCGAGCCATGGCCACACCAGCGCGTCGTCTCCGATACGCTCGTCAGCACTTATCCGAATAGCTTCCTCCTCTGTGACGAGGTCGGACTCGGGAAAACCATTGAGGCGGGTCTTACACTCTCCCGGCTCGGTCTCACCGACGAACTCGAAACGGGACTATTGCTCGTTCCAGCAAGCCTCACCATCCAGTGGCAGGAGGAGCTTTGGGAGAAGTTCAATCTGAACGCATTCCGCTATGATCGAGGGAGTAACTACGAGTATGCGTTCATCGATGCGTTCGGTCAGGAGCACTCACCGCCGGCTGTCTCCGATATCGACCCCGGCTCGCACGAACAGGCGTGGGTTGACAGCCCCATCTGGCGGTTCCTCCACGAGCGCCAGACTGACAATACCATCGACGGGCCGACGATCGTCGTGATGTCCTGGCATACGGCTCGAATGTCCGGCCGCTGGGAACAGATCGCACCAGAGAGCGGTGACCAGGTCCGGACACGCGACGACATTTCGGCGAGTTGCCGCGGCCGATCGTTGGCGAATCGAGAAGGCGTCTGGGACGCTGTCATCGTCGACGAAGCCCACAACGCCCGGAAAGGGAGTAACTTCTACTCGCTACTCGAGCAACTCCGTGAGCACACCCAAACGTACTACCTGTTGACTGCGACGCCGATGCAGCTCCACGCTGGTGAGCTATACGATCTCATGTCATTGCTCGATCTGCCTGGAGAGTGGAACAAAAAAGACGATTTCATCAAATTCTTCGAAACTCGGCAGGCACTCTCACAGGCGCTCAAGTCGGAATTAGGGGCCGATAATACGTCGACCGATGATTCGTGGTCGGCACAGGCGACACTCACACAAGGACGCTACCAGGACCGACTGCCGGGCGAGCGGAGTCTCTCCGATCGAGTCTTCGACGCCGTCGCCGATGAACTGGATGTCGGCGATGAGCAGCATGCCCGTTCCATCGCAAAACAACGGGTTCTCCGAGCCTGTGACCTCGCTGGTGACTACGGTGAGCACTACGACGGGTACATCGAGACGTTCGAGGCCGCGATCGACGAATACGATATCGACCCGTTTGACGCGAAGGAGGACGAGAAGTTGAAGTACCTCCTGTATCCGGAGTGGAAGGCCGACGAGGAGTGGCTGATGTTTTCGCGGAACGACCGGCTCAACGCGTTAGATGAACTTACTGAAGCGGGCTGGCAGGTCGTCCAAGACGTTCTGTCCGCTTCGACGCCAGTGGACGCGCTCATTCACCGAAACACCCGTCCGACGCTCCGCAAATACGAACAGGTCGATCTACTCGATGAGACCGTCCCGGACCGCGATCCTGAGCAGCACAAGATCGAACTGACCGAGGAGACGCGCCACGTTTACGACCGGATCGACGATTTCACGCGGAAGTTCTACAAACTCGCCCAGCAATCGAGTGAGGCCGAATCGCGTGCTATCGGGTTCGTGATGACCACGTACCGTCAACGGCTTACGAGCAGTGTCTACGCGATTTCGCAGAGCCTTCAGGCCCGACTCCAGAAGCTCCGGAGCCAACGGGCCGTACTCAAAGGAAAACAACGAGCAGCGGACCGCAGACCTCGTGGCTCCGAACAGGTCGTTCTCGAAACGCTCTCCGAATACGATCTCGAGGACATCGACGCGCTGGACGAACTCGAGGACGACCTTGAGGACCAAGATCTCGCGGAAGTCGTTCCGAACGTCACAGACGAAGGGGTCCACCTGTTAGAAGAGGAAATCGAGGAATTGGAGTCGTTCGTCGGTGAACTCGAACGAATCGATCAAGACCCGAAAATCAGCCAACTCAGGGACGATCTCGACGAATTGGATAAAGACGGCCACAATCGAACCATCGTGTTTACGCAGTACACGGATACCATGGACTTCATTCGAGAAAGCCTCGTGTCTATCTATGGTGAGAGAATCGCGACGTACTCCGGACGCGGCGGTGAGCTGTACGATCCTGAGACCGACGAATGGACGACAGTTGGCAAGGAACGGGTAAAGCGAGAATTCTCGGCGGATTCGGGTAGCGTCGGTATTCTCGTCTGTACCGACTCGGCCAGTGAGGGTCTGAACCTCCAGGAATGTGGCGCACTGATCAATTACGATCTGCCGTGGAATCCGATGCGAGTCGAACAGCGAATCGGTCGTATCGATCGTATCGGCCAGCAACACGACGAGATAACGATCCTGAATTACAGCTATGAGGATACGGTCGAGACGGATATCTACGAACGACTCGACGACCGCATCAACCTCTTCGAGAACGTCGTCGGAGAGATGCAACCCGTCCTTTCCGGCGTCAGTCAACAGATTCGAGCCGCGACCCTCGAGGCTGAAGGAGACAACAGCTCAGAGGTCGTCGAAAAGGCTGATCGAGAGTTTTCGGAACAAATCGAGGATCAAGAGAACGCCGATCGCGTAGACGTCGGGGAATCCCTGGAAAGCGTGGAGACGCCTATTCGGCAAGAAATCATCGATGAGGCGAAGCTCGACGCTTGGAAGTCCTACACCCATCCAGATCTGATCGATGTTGGTGAGACAGACTACAGCTACACAGAGCCGTTCGAAGCGTCGGGGCTCGAAGCTATGTTGGTCGGAAACGAAACCCTCGTTGAGGAAGGGATCACGTTTGCCCAAATTAGTGAACTCGATATCGACCTGATAGAGAGCGAATATGCCGATGCTGTTGACTTTGAGGATACGATCTACCGCCTCACTTGCAGTGGGCTCAACGTTCCAGAGTCTGAGGGTGGACACACACTCGCTGAAATCATTTCCTCCGGCGAGGATGCTATTGCGGTGACGTTTTCGGCAGAGTGTGCCGATGAGTTCTCATCGGTCCACTATCTTGCCCCAGGGAATCCGTTGCTTCGACAGGTCATTGATGTGATTCGAGAGAAGAGTGAGAATCCAGCTCGGCTTTCGAAGCGATCGGAAGGTCGTGACGAGTCTCGCACCCGGCCAGTTGTTTGTGGGTGGGGCCGAGATGGTGACCTCGCAACGCTTGGTCAAGATGGGACTATCGAAGAAGGCGTATCGATGGGTTCTCTGACTACTTGGAAAGAGACCTTTCTAACAAATCGGGATCGGACCGATCTGTCCTAAGCTGGATCCCAAGAGCCTGTCCGAAAAAGAATTTTCACGCCGATTTACGGCCTTAGATCCGCTTATAGACTTAATTAAGCATATTTTCCGGAAATATATACGTTTTTCGGACAGGCTCCCAAGGGGTCAAGACGGCCATTTTCGTCGAGGTAGTCAATCGTGTCCGAGACGAATTGCTCGAGGCTGTCCTCTTCGACCCAATCATGGAGTGAATGTGGAAGAAGAGCCTGTTGATCTTGATCGTACGGAAGGAGGTTTACCCCATGATTTTGGCTAATTACATCTTAGATTTGATCCTAGACAAGTGTATCGGTTGGTGGGTTTGTCGGACAGGCTCTGAAGTGGTCGTGATTATCGCGCTACTCACCAGCCTCACTGGCGGGGCAGCTCAAGGTTCTTCATTGAGAAATCTGACTTCGGGACGAATTCCTCAGCCAGTTCTGCCAGCTCACGAGTGTATTATCGGCTCGTATCTCAGGCGTCTTCAGACTCGTCGTCACCGCGAGCGAAACTCGCCTGACCTTCACTGGAACCATCACTGCCGGTTGCACTGGGACCTTCGATGAGCCCC
>LFCJ01001823.1_pt1 | contig 15181 bp, 12 predicted proteins | sample 643141 | NCBI WGS metagenome assembly LFCJ01 (sample SAMN03766243, study PRJNA286221) | soda lake metagenome | biome: soda lake; feature: Kulunda steppe; material: water; isolation source: sample B1-Br-g2 brine of Lake Bitter-1 | place: Russia: Kulunda steppe | collected 2010-07 | reverse complement strand
TCAAAACGATTTGCTTTCTCAAATCTTCCTCGAAATAGAAGTGGAATTCATGCAATTCATTATTGAGTGTCAAATATGAAGATAGGATTTGTAGCGACAGAGATAGGTCATCAAGAAGGCGGTGCGTTCATGGGTGGGAACGTGAATAACGTAGTTTCTGTCTCGAAAGCCCTCGCAGACCGCGGTCACGAAATTACTATTATTACGACCAAACCCCGTGATGCAGCAGAGAATTATACAGACCCACTCGAGTGGGCTGAGGTGTATAGTCTTGATTGTCAATATGACCACGGATCACCAGGATATCTCTTTTCTTTTTCCAAATACGCGATCCAGCAGATTCGACGGCTAGCGGCCGACAACGAACTTGATGTCGTCTCAGTTCATACTGGATTTACTATCTGGGGTCTCATCGGGTCGCTTAGTAGTAGGCTTGCATGTCCATCAGTTCACGTTCAGTATTGCCCAATCGGACAGGCTTCTGGTAGTACTGTTTACGACCTGATTCAGTCAGTACCGCTATCGAAGCTCTGGTTGTCTGGTAACGATCGAGTTTTTGGTGTGACCGATAACGTCGCTGAGACCACCTCCAATGCGACACGCAAGGAAGTTGAGGTTATCCACAATGGATTAGATATTGAGACATACGCATCGTCTGCCGAGTCCCGATTTGATCTTTTCGAGACAGAGGCTGTCGTCATCGGATATTTAGGTAGTCTCAACGATCAAAAGGGGCTAGATATACTAGTAGATGCGTTTCAATCATTGACCGCAGACCAAGATGTTGTGCTCGCTCTCGGTCTTGAGGTTCGATCGGAACGGTCGGACTCAGAACTCTGGGGTCGAATTGAACAAGATCCGAATATCTATCCGTTCGGTATTGTCAACGACGTCCCAGCGTTTCTGGCTCGTTCAGACGTGTTTGCCGTACCCTTCCGAACAACTGTCGGGCCCGCGGATTATCCGGTGGCGGCTCTCGAGGCGATGTCGTGTGCGACACCACCAGTTGCGACACGGATTGGTGGCTTGCCCGATATGATTGATCACAAAGAAAACGGTCTTCTTGTCGACCGTCCGGATTCAGATCTATTAGCAGACGCCCTGACAGAGATGATTACTAATACGGAGTTACGACACCGATTAGGAAATGGTTCTCGCGAACGAATCGAACAAGACTTTTCGATTACGTCTGTCGTTGATCAGTACGAAGCAGTCTTTGGTGAGGTGGTACACTCGTGAGCTCTCAGCAACAACACAACCGAGATGTCGTTGAATTGTTTTTGTCTATCGTCGCTAGTGACGGCAATACTGTGACGAATCCAGCACAGTATCTCTCTGCCGCACGTAAGAACAAGATTGGCTATCCGTTCCTCCAATATCTTGTATCTGAGGGAGTTGATGCAACGTGGGTCGAAGAGGAATTGCAACAAGAAAACGAGCAGTTTGATGCTTTTGAGCGGGATTTGGAGTATATTGCTTCGCGACTCTCTAAACATGAAATTGACTACGTGATCATCAAGACCCAATTTCCTTTTGAGTACCGGAGTTGGGATCTCAATCTTCTTGTTGCTCCTGAGTCACGTGACGACGCAATTTCTATATTTCGTGAGGATGGGTGGTACCGAACGACACTCCGAGAACATCCAATCGCACGGACTGAGCCGGGAAAGATCATGCTTGAGCACACAGACCGACATCCGATTCATTTGCATGATTCTGTTTCTTGGAACGGTTTTACTTATATTCCTGCTTCGCTCGTCCTATCGCACACTCGGGTAATTGACGGTGTTAAGTATCCAACTGAGCAAGTGGATTGGCTCATCCACTGTGCACACTCTGCGTTTGAGAATTACGAGCTGACACTGGGTGAAGCGTATCTACTTGAGACATTCAGTGAATTCGTAAACCATGAGTTGTTAGAATCATTGCGTATGGACGACGCAGTTGATCTTGTTACTGATGCTGCTGGAATCTGTACCGAAGGCAGTCGTGCCACTCTTCCTATTGCGTACTCTCATGCTAATCTGTTTCGGGTGTGGCGATCGCACGCCAACGGCATACTGGGTGGGCCAGAATTTCTTTCACATTATGCCCAATATGGATTACAGGTGATCAAATGATCGTGGTGTTCACAGGTGTTGATGGTTCTGGGAAAACCACTCAGGCGGAGTTTCTCCGTGATGCACTTTGCGAACGTGGTATTGATGCACGGTACGAACATCTAACGGGGCCAAACCTCAGCGTAACACAAAAAATAAAAGATCGTGTTGGAGAGGCGTTTCTTGACAGAGAAGACAAAGCGCAACTATCGAATAATAGCCCTGAAAAGGAGAATTCTAGTAGTAGTTTGAAGACGTTCCAACCGATGGGATTATTTTTTCTCTATCGGGGAACTTGGCAGAGCTGGTACAACATCGTCACTAACAGGGATGCCGATATCATCATCTTGGATCGATATCTGTACGACGACTTGGTTAGAGTCAATTGGAAATACCGATACGATGCTGATGGGTTAGCAAAACTCAAACATCTCGTACCAGATCCAGATCTTGTATTTTGGCTTGATGCACGACCTGATATTGCGTGGGAACGCGAATCTGGTGGCCGGACGACACCCACACAACATCAGGAAAAAAGAGAGTGTGTTGAATTGATCTGTCAACGGGTACTATCGGATGAAGCTACAGTCACAATTGACACGAGCGAGCAGTCTATCGAAGATGTCTCGTCTCAGGTACTCAGTGAGATTCTAATGCGGATTCAACCGTGATTTAATGCGTATGACTAAATGAAACAAATTTGAGCGTGACTTATTCTGAAATATTTTTGTTAATAATATAAATTATACCAATCAAAGAATGGCTTCTTGAAATTGGCTTGCTAATACCTTAGCTGAATATTTCTTTTCAACACGTTTTTGACCTGCCTTAGCAAACTTATTGCGTAGTTCTGGATTAACTGCTAACTCTTTGATTTTAGAACAATACCCAGAAATATCTCCTTGTTCCACAAGAAATCCTGTTTTGTTATCAACAACTGATTCGGTTAGTCCATCAACGTTGCTGGCGACAACAGGTAATCCACTTGCCATTGCTTCAATTCCAGTGATACATAACCCTTCGTACCTGGATGGCTGAAAATATATGTCTAATGATTCTCTTATTTGGTGCAATTTTTTTTGATTCACGCGACCGTGACAGATGACATTATCAGGTGACTGTTGGAGTTCTTTTTTAAGTGGGCCATCTCCAACTATATGGAACTCATAGTCTGGTAGTTTTTTTGCACATTTTATTACATCTGTATAGCCTTTCTGTTCAACTAGTCGTCCAACAGTACCTATGCGGATTTTTCCATTTGCAGTATGATTTGCAGAGGGATAATCATTAACAGAAATTCCAGCGATTGGCAGTTTTGTCATCTTTTCATTGGTAAATCCCCAGTTTAACATCTGTCTTTTTGTTGATTCGGAATCAACGAGGATGCCATTTGATAGATCGTATGAGAATTTATATAATTTTTTCCGGAGTCTCGTAGTTTGTTTCGTGTTGTGTCGCCAACAGTATATTTTAGGAGGGTCAAAGGAAATTTGACTCAATATTGTGCCTACAATCACTGATTGAAATAATGAGCACACAACGATGTCTGACGTTGAGAGGATTTTTTGTAGTGGCAGAAGCTCATGTATGGCGAATTTTGACTCAGCCCCGATTTCAATAAGAGAGACGTGATCGGGTAGTTCGGAGGCAATATTTGTGTCTGCGTATTTCAAAGTCACAACGGTCAGGTCAAATTTGTCAGGTGGCAATTCAGAAACTAAACGAACCATCCCTATTTGTGCACCACCATAACTAACACTGTTAATGATATATGTTATTTTGCGCTTAGTCATGTTACGTATAATAAACAATCGTAAATAAAACTGTTTTGTGTGCGTGTTTGGTTTGATTGAGACTGTGAATCAGACCCCTCATTTGATCCTCTTGAAAAGGAGTAGTAGTTGAATTTGACTTTGTTAACTAGTATTTTTATATCAATACAGACATATACTATCAGGAACTACTGTTTGTCGACTCTTCATCCATCTATTTATATTTCATCGTCTTATGATTTGACAACTATGGTATTAATTGATTCTCAAGACATTTTGCAATCTGTTTTGCTAGTTATATAATATCCCATTGTGATTGCTATTACAGTTGAATGAATTGAAATGCCAATAAAACCTACGCCTTCAAACAATTGTACATAAACGTAACCTGCAAGTAATACACTTACTGTAGCTTCTGGAGGTGTAATTATATGTTTTGCACTTTGTATTAATGTCAAAAAGTACATCATCATGTATAATAGTCCACCGAAAAATCCCAGTGCAGCAAACATTCTTATAAATGAATTGTGTGTGCCACCATATGCAAGTCCCTGACCGAATATTGGATTATTTAGAAAGACATCAATCCCTGCTGTCCACAAACCGCGTCTATTATTTAATGAAATATCTGTTAGCCAACTAGTTCCGGGAATTAATCCAAAGAGTGCCAGAAGCAAAATAAGTGTACCTGTGAGTCCACCTAATAATGCAATTAAAACATCTGAATCTCTTCCAAGGTGATAAATGACAAATAGACCCGCTGCAACAATAAAAGCAATCATACCGCTCCTATTATTTGTTAGTACACTTCCAATAAATAAAGTAGTAAATAGTACTAATGATTGTATGTCTTTTTTATTCACCCAGTCAGAAAACGATAAAACAGATCCTACGAACATAACAAATCCTAATGTATTAGGGTTCGCATAAATACTAGTTATAGTTGGTAAAAATGGTAATAATGACGTTTCTGAATGGAATTCAAGATCAAAAAATAAAATTGTACTCGGAGCGTGAATTAGTGGTAATAAACCTATTAACAAAAGAAAAACACAAATCCTTGGAATAGTGTATTTAAAATTGCTAAACGGAATTAATTGTGGTATTATAAATAAATTGGCCCCAGTAAATGTAATTAATGCTAACACACGGATACTTGTTTGTATGTTTGAATTCAGTAGAGAACTAATTATAGAAACCACCACAATAGCTAAAAACAAAATAATATATACTTTTTTGGCTTGGAAATCATTACCTTTCAATATAAAAAAGGTTATTAGCAAAATGTATAAGGTAGTAACTAGAATAAGGTCAACTATGCTTGATAAAGCTGTGTATTGAATAGAAATTATTAATATTAATGCTACTACCATCAAATTCTGTGAGCTATTGGTTAAATCAGACATATATTGTTACTTAATAAAATACGATTGTAATTTTGTCTGATCATGCACGCTTGTGTTATCATTGTATGACGAATATATAAATAATCGTGTTTAATCAATAGACTGCGTTTGATTATGTCGCTAGAGTAAGGCCGTTGAAGTGGGATGAAGTGGGAGACTAGGGAATGTGATAATCCTAATCTCCCGCTTCACTGAACGGATTACGTTCGTGGTCAAAAGCATTGCCGATGATCAGGACGAACATGCCGCCCCTTCCGGGGCAGCGAGTTCACTGATGCAGCGGTGATATCCCTTCTTTGTCTCCGGATTTACCTCGATACGACTTACCGAATAATGATTGACCTGCTAAAGGATAATTCCTCGAATATCACGGCATATCTGCGTTGAAACTGCCGATATCTCTCATCCATCCACGTTATATCTTGCATTCGATAGAATTGGGATGAAATCATACCGAACTATTCTTCAGCAATTAGCACAGCTTCACAACACGAGTATTATCAGAAAAAATGATGAGACATTCTTCGAGCACTCGACTGCGAGCCGCTCGTACTGTACTAAGACAAAATACTAGGTGCAAGATATTCAACCAATGAAACTCATTAATACAGAGATGAATGTTATCCTTGGTTTCCACTGCAAAACCACTAGGGAAAGAAGTGATGCTAACGTCTACAAAAAGTACGTCCGCAAGCACGAGGGGGAGTTGTAAGTCCTTACCGCGACAGAGGTACGACTGCACGTAGTTACGTGCGTACCTTCGAGAGGATCTTGACTTTCACCCATTGATCAAACAACGTATCAATGAACTCTACGACCACGCCTACAACGCCCGGATTGACGACGATCTCTATCATCAGCTCTCCATGTCAGAGAGCGCTTTCTCATTGGTCAAGTGCTCACCGGGTGTTACTCTGCGAACGCGTGCGTGCCTGGCACCGAGAATTCTGCGAGCTCACACTGATATGTGCAGTTCATTGGGGTCTTTTCGAAGGAGCATGTTAGCGACTCATTCGAGCTGTTCCGGTTGGAACTTCGTCGGAGATATTAAACGATCGTGTTGGTAGCGGGGCCGTCCTGACTCGAACCCAGAGCGTAGAAACAGAGGTCCTCAAAAGTGATTTGCGCATTGCTGGCTAAGGAAAGTGGAACTTCCTCATCAAGCTGGTTGACGAGAAAGTTAAGAAGATGGCCCTCGTTAATTTCGCTGTCTGTTTGTTGGGTTTTAGACACCCTTTTTGCAAGCAAACGTTTCAACTGACCGTCTTTGTGATGTTCTAATATTTGTATTGTTTTATTTAAGCATAAATTTTATTAAATAGAAACAGTTATCTATTTCATTGACCAGTTCAGTAGGTTTATTTATGTGAATGTGATAGACATCACAAATACATTTTTATGCGAATTGCATTTATTCACCCTCGATATCCCTCCGCAGAAGGCACTGGAGCTACACACTCTGCCACACAGGTTGTAAATGGGCTTTCGGCTGCCGGACACAATATAGATGTGTATTGTCCACAAAATCCAGAACAAAGCAACTCTCATTCAGAATTTAATTTATACCATTTGTCTGGCCATAGTTCTCACCCGCATACAGATACACAATTAAACAAAGAAGTATCTGCACGACGTGACAAACTACGCAATTATGATATCGTTCATAGTTATCTAATGCGACTTATGCCGTCTGTTGCTCAGATCGGAAAAGATGATTCTGTCAATACGATAATTACATTGAATGCGTACGGAGGTACATGTGCGAAGAATGATTTATTATATGATAACAAAAAACAATGTCAGAGCAAATCTACACGCAAATGCATAGAATGTATCGCTCGTTCTGGATCTAGAGATGGAGCTAATGGTTATTCATACCAAACAGCGAGTCGGATGCTTAATTTACGGTTAGTGAATTCCGGAGAAAGTCGTCTTGAATACATTGATGCTTTTCGAGCTCCGTCATCCCACGTCAAAAACAACTACACCTCATTTGGGTATAGTGAAGAAAAAATATCAGTCATACCGCATCCTGTCGACGAAGACTTTCTCATTCCACATGAGAGTGACTTCGAAGAACCGTATAATCTTCTCTACGTTGGAGCACTGGAAACACACAAAGGCGTCGACAAGCTGATTCCGATTCTTAGCTCGCTTAATCAGACAGATGCAAAATTCACACTTACCGTAATCGGTACCGGTCCGCTTGAGAAACAGCTCCAGAATCAGGTCCGCGAGTATGGCGTAACACAATTTGTTGATTTACGCGGTTTTGTTCCAAATAAGCAGTTACCAAAAATATATGCGGCACACGACTGCTTTGTCTACCCTGGGATCTGGGAGGAACCATTGGCTAGGGTATATTTGGAATCAATGGCAACAGGGACTCCGATTGTCACAAGCGAGTATGGTTCCATTACAGAAATTATCGGGGGTGGAGGAACGACTACTGATGGCTCAGTTGAAGACTTTGTTCAGGTAATCTCTGACGTAGTTGATCAGAACCAACTACAAACATTTTCAGAGCAGGGTAAACAGAAAATAGAAGAATACGATTTATCAAATATCGTTTCTGAATTAAACAAATTATATTCTGAGATTCTAAATAAGAAATAATAACCGATGATATGATGATCCCGTCCTAACCTACATGACCGAAAATCTTGATAACCAATAACCAGTACTTCACAAAGCTGGTTAGTTAGAACGTCTGCTTGCAGAAAGTGTGTCTAATACCCAACAAGCAGACCATCTCTATCTGACGAATCTTCAGAGAGAAGACTATCGCACGCCCGATATCGCACAGCTCTATCGGGCACGCTGGGAAGTAAAACTACTATTCAAGGGGCTAAAATCGAGGTTTGGCTTGGACGAAATCAATACGACAGACACCTACATCATTGAAGCGTTAATCATCATGGCGGCGATTTCGCTGATGATGAGCCAAGTTATCGTAGACGAGCTACGGGAACTCGAAGCACAACAGCGAGAGGCGAATGCCGCCGCAGACGCCGACGAGTCGGCGTCGCTACTTCCTTGTGTCGATGTTTGCTAGCCGTTGAACGACACGCACATCTGATACAGCTGTATCTAATGCTTGAGTTAGGCTACGAACTGCCGGATTTGGATGAGTTGTTGCTGTGGGCGTCGCAAAATCTAAATCCCCACAGAGATCGGCTATGCAGACCGGTTGAATCAGGTGAGTTCGCTTTTGCTCGCCACTAAACTAGAACGAATGGGTTGGAATGATGTCAAAGACGTCTTCAGAGAGATATTATGCTGAGATTCATATTTCTCAAACTGTTTCATTAACGCTTCAGAAGAGACAGCAGACGGTTAGATCAAACGATTAGATTGCATATAACCCGCTATTGAGTACTCTATTTATTTTGGTAATGACTTCGTGATTCAACTAATATTTTTATCTCACACATACCTGCTATGCTAGCCATCAAATTCTCAGATTCACACACGATTTATTAGTGATTAGCATCAAAAGTATTATATGATTCTAACACTTTCGGCTGATATGGAAACACTAATTATTGGATTAGATGGTGGTGATGAGCGCATGATCCGTTCGCTTGATTTAGATAATTTAATATCAATCTTAGATGATCTAAATACGTTCAATATTAGAGAAGATCTTTGGAATCGTGGATGGGCTTCCATTGTCTGTGGAGAACATTGTCACACGACTGGTGCTGTGTACGAAAAGCCTAAGTTTGATGGTATGTATGGTTTTACCCAGGGATTCGGAACGCAAGATTACAATGCGAATGAATCACTCACCCCGTTGTGGGAGTTACTGAACGAACGTGGCTATTCAATCGGATTTTTGGGTGTCCCCACCACAATGCCAGCCCCTTCAGTAGATGGTTTTTTTGTATCTGGAGCAGGGTCTGGCTATAGCCCAGAAGATGGAGTACCAAAGGTTGGGTGTCACCCAACAGAGGTATGGGATATTATTCAAGAACGTGAGTTCTATTGGGAGAGTCGATTCAACGCGACTGGAATAATTGATTCGGATACATACATAAAACGTCTAAAACGTACTGTACGTGCCAGAACAAATCTATTTGTTGATTTGCAAAAGAAGTACGATGTTGATGTCGGATTTATAACCCACAAAGAGTTTGCCATTCTATCTTACTTGGCCATGGCAGACATTAATGAGATTATTGAATATAATGAAACACAATCTGAATTTCAAGAACTAATTAGTGAATTTTATAAAGAACTTGATTCAACTATTACTCAAATAATCAATGAGTTAAATCCTAAAAATGTTATCGTATGTGGCGATCACTCTCAATCTGCTTACAAATATTCAATGAATGTCAACGCTTTACTGCACAATGAAGGGTTTTTACGAGAGAAACCATCTACTCAAAATATCTTTGGGTCAGTTCTGTCTTCTATTGCGAGATTTACACCTGACAAAATTAAGTCTGCTGTAAAAAATAATTCCAGTACTATATCTGAAGTTTCTTCTTCAAGCAACTACTTATTATCTGACAGCAAGGCTTTCGCTCATCGATACATCCCTGGAATATATGTCAATGATAGTAGATTTGGGTCGCCAGTGGTTAATTCAACGGAAGTTTCAGATCTTGTTGATCAGCTTGTAGACTTGATTAATAATAAGGCAGATGACTACGAAATAGATTTTTTCGCTCGCCCGTATCGGTGTGAACACCAAAATGTTAGCAAATCAAATATACTACCAGATATTTGGATTGATACACCAGACACCGTATTTTTTGAGGACGACGGGAAATTCATACAAGAAAATGAATGGTATGGTCCAGCAGAACCACTGCGTCAAATTGAACGCGATATGCATGCTGGTACCAAAGGGAGTGAACCTATATTATTTGCACCTATTGATAATCTGTCTGAACAGCAAAAGACAGGCGATCTTAGAACAGTTTATAATATCGTAGATCAACTTCATCCTGAACAAAGAACATGAAAATTGGAATTCTCACCTATCACCGCGTAATAAATAAGGGTGCATTGCTACAGTTGTATTGCTCAGTTCAGCGAATACAAGACTTATTCCCACAATCTCAAGTTGAAATTATTGATTATCGACCTCCACAAATGGAACGCATCGAGCGCCAGAGTGCGTACAACTTATTTCCACCGTGGTTATACGTGAACAATATTAGGAAAATATATCAATGTCGAAAATTTCTAAAAAATGAATGTGGACCAACCTCCAAAAGTATAAAAACATCTGATCTCTCCGATGCCACCGGACAAGTGAAAAATTCAGATTATGATATTATCTTTGTTGGAAGTGACGTCATATGGGAGATCAGAGAAGGGAGCAATGTACCAATCCCACCGAACCTATATTATCTCCCAGATATTGATGGACCTACCAAGGTCTCGTTTTCTGCATCTGCTGATCGTTCTGATCCAGAGTTAATCAGTGAGGTGATGGAAAACACCAACATTTCTGAATTAACACAGTCGTTTGACTTTATTTCTGTACGTGATCAGTTTACTAAAGATATGCTTGTCAATTTCGGCCATGACGATACAAATGTTCATTATATGTGTGATCCAACACTTTTATACGATTTTAGCGATCTAATAGAAAAAGTCAATATTAATTCTAATCAACCAATTGCGGGCATGGAAATAACCGATAGTAGTGCAAGAGCCAAAATTGAAAAGGAACTTCTTTCTCGGGGCTTTGAGGTTTTTCAGTTCTATGGGGATCAGGGAAAAATTAATTCATATTTACTCACTATTAATGAGAAGCTAGGATTATATCATAACTTTGATCTGCATATTACGGATCGTTTCCACGGTAGCATTTTCGGATTGACTATTGCAGAGTGTCCAACAATGTTCGTAGAACGTGGGCATGAATATCCTCCTGGTCTTAGTAAAGGTCAAGATCTTTTTGATCGAATTGGAATCTCGGATTTCGTGTGGCGGTATGAGGGCCAAGACTTCAAACCAGAGCAACTTGATATCTTACAATCAGAGTGGGACCACCGTAGGGTTGATAATGGAATAAAAAAGATAATTTCACAATCTGAAGAGACTATAGAACACATCCGCACAATGATAAGTAAAAATATGAGTTCGCAAGAGAATGCATGATTAGAAAAATTAAAAATACAGCTTGGTTACGATACCGTAAACACATTTTAAACCGAGAATATCGTGATTTCAGCTCATATCCTGACATATATAAAACTATCTGGGTAAATCCGAAATCCATCCAATTGGTTTCTCCAACACTATCGAGGGAGAAATTTAAAAAAATGGGACAGGTATTTCCTGGCAATTGGGATCAATTCGAATTGTCAATCTCTTCTACACCCGTGGGTAAGTCACTCAATGATCGATATCAACGTAATATGAAATGGGAAGAAACAGCCATTTATAAACGCGCCTTAGAGAAAATTTCTAGAGGCGAAAAATATTGGCATGGTTGCTCAACGATTGATGATATAGAATCAAGATGTGAAGATGTAGATGCAATGTTCGATTCAATCAAAGATTCAGGATATAAATCAAGAGAAGAAATACTGGGCGTTGAAAATAGATTTATAATTCCAACAAGAGATACGTTAGATGAAGTAATCATTGATATTGGTAGAGATGGAAATTTATTTTTAGTGGATGGTTATCACCGTTTGTCTATTTCCAAGATATTAGATGTTGAGGAAATACCTGTAAAAGTTTGTGTTCGACATAAGGATTGGATTTACCACCGTGAAAAAATATATCATAGTGAGGTGGATCCGGCAAGCTGCACTGAGTCTTCAACATCTCATCCTGATCTCAAAGATATATGAGCCCTGTCTAGTTTAGGGAGTTTGAGGAACGAGCAGGTCTTCGTGAGTGGTGTCCATGACACTCGCAAACCTGCTCAGAGAAAATTTGGAGGTGGATTGTCATGAGTTTTGGGAGAATGAGCGCACCCCGACATCCGTCAGGGTGTTTGTAATGCGACTCCATTCGATGGGGCTGTCGATGCAGGAAGTCGTTGCTGTGATTGAATTCCTCGGTGTTGACCGGTCTCATGGAGCCGTTTGGAACAGGACGCACGATCTCGCTGAAGCACAAGCCGACCCGCCAACGGTCGAGTCGTCGCGGGTCGCCGCCGATGAGAAATAAATCAAGGTTGATAGTGAGAAGAAATGGCTGTACGTAGCGGTTGATACAGAGTCGAAGTTACTGCTAGACATTGACGTATACAGCCGCCGCGGGACCGAACCCGCGGCGTTAACGAGAGCAGAGCTCTCGTTTAGAGCAGTGACTTTCAGTGCTCGAACTCGGTAGGGGGTGGGGTTGGCGTAAAGTCTGCTAGGCTGATCACGGTCGAATCCTGTCGAACTGATTGAGCCATGACCTGTGTGTTTCTCGGCTGAATGGCCGAGAAACGCACGCCATGTCTGGGTCAGAATCCGACAAACCACGTGCGGAGAACGGTGTAGTGCGGAAGTCTCGCAAGAGCAATCTTTTCAAGTATATTAGAAATATCGCCGAGGCAATCAATTGTCCCATGATATGATTTGCCCAGATCAATGCGAAGCGCACGAAGCGTAAGCATCGGCTATTCGGCGAACCCGCGACCCCCGTGGCGGTCGGCGGGTTCGTCGGGATTATAGGTAACTAATTTATTGTGACTGCATTACGGGTGAGGAGACGGATTTCCGATATCAAACCAATTTGTCTCTTCGCTTTCTACAGCAATAAAGGAGCTTTCGCCGTTACGTCTAGCGAACCTATAGAGCCCATGTTTTTATATCTAAAATCGCAGCCCGCTCGGTGACGGGCAGCTTGTAACGGGTGTGAGCGATCAATAAGAAACGCTACTTCAGAAACGTCATGTTTCTCGGCAATCTCCAGCGAGAAATGGCTGAGCAATTACTGTGTTTGTGGTTGTTCAAGACTTTTATGCAGTAATTTGTTTGTCTCTGGATCAACCGCAGCGTACAGCCAATATTGTCGTCATTGAGTCGGATCACCGTCTAATCAACCGCAACGTGATCTGAATTCTTGCCGGACTCGGGCTGTAGATCGGCCTTGTGAACCCAGTTATGAATGGTTGATCGAGCGCGTTGGACACCGAATATCGCAAGAGCTCGAACAGTATTCGAAAGTGAGAGACCCTATAAATGCAGCTGAATACTGAGCTTCATCAGAAACTCTGATGTCGCTTCTCATTCCACAAAACCTAACTTTATTTGGTCGATACTATTGTTGAGGCGTTCGTTCTTAGACATAAAGCACTTTGAAAACGTAACGCCTCATTCTTTAATCCTTATCTGAACACCGCATTTATTTAAGAGTAAGTGATTACTACCATCTATTCCATTTACCAATATTTCCCTTTTCGATATCACATAATAAATTGATATTTATGCCATACTTCATTCCATTCCCTTTAAAATGGATTATTTTATTTTCATTTGGATCTATGCCAGATTGCAAATTAATATGGTTGTAAGTTTTGCAAGGTAAACTTAGTGCAGATATTTGTTCCCCGTCTATTTTAAAATTTGAATGAGTGTAATATTTTTTCACGATTTTATTCCCTGAATAACAAATTAACTTTTCTAACATGTCTTGTTCTACATTTGGCTCGTTGCTAGTCGGTTTAGTGCTCTCAATCAGATTGATCCATTCCCTTACAAATTTTTGGATTTTGTCTGATGTTGTATTAAAAATAATAACGCCAGAATTAACACTACTCTCCGATATATACATTTCATTGTATTTGCTCCGGATTGTTACAGCCACATCAAATTCATTATTATATACCTCATTGATTTTGTCGATAAGTATGGCATCGTCATCCATCCATACTATATCTCCATCGACTTTTTGACTCAGGTCTAGTATTGATAGGGGCTTTTGCTTAATGAAGAAATTCCATCTCAATATGTCATTGAAATAGTATTTATAGTTTAATAAATCATTAAAAATGTGGTCTAAGTATGGGTTTTCCTTTATTTTTATTTCAATGTCTGCTAATTTTGATTTTAATTGACCAGAGTTAGAGGCGTAATCTGATTTGTCTGTCCAATCAATTATTTCAACCAAATCAATATCGCTTAGTATTTCTTTGCTTTTTTCACTTAATCCACCGTCATAAACATAATATGTAGATTGTGGATGGTAGCGCTCTATCATTTTTGCTTGAACAATCACTGGCTTTCTTCTCGCTTCATGCGTTTGCGTTATAAAATTCATTTTAGATTGATGTATTATTGTTTCACTAGGTTTAATGTTGCTTGTACTGATTTCTTTCTTCCTGTACCTTTATATATTGCTCTTATTACCGTGTTTAAGCTACGGTCAGAGTGACGACCTTTCAACGCGAGTCGTTCCGAGCCGCTTGATGTAGAACAAAGCTGAAGGAGGTCGTAGGTCAGCATCTGTAGGTACTAGTGTCAACTAGCACTGTCAGCATCCTGTACTCCGCAACACCCCAAGTCCGAGACTCCATTTCGGGTCCTGAAAAATCCATCTATTGGCATCATTTTGAATATTTGAATGATGTGCGCTGAAGGAACATTGATCTTATTCGTTGCAAGATATTTGATTGGACTTTTTCTCCTCACCTGTTTCTTTCTCAGCTATCACTATCTATATCTCGCTTAATTCTTGCATGAAGACACTATGATTGTATCTCATACAAATCAGCATACTGTCCGCCGTTTTCCATTAATTCTGAATGTCGACCCGCCTCAATAATCTCCCCTGCTTCAACCGTATAGATCTGATCGGCATTTCGAACCGTCGACAACCGGTGGGCAATCCCCACAATCGCATAGTCCCGATCCATCGCCTCAATTGCTTGCTGAACCTCATTCTCAAGATTCGAATCGAGATTACTCGTCGCCTCGTCCAACACCAGCACTTCGGC
>LFCJ01001821.1_pt1 | contig 15185 bp, 13 predicted proteins | sample 643141 | NCBI WGS metagenome assembly LFCJ01 (sample SAMN03766243, study PRJNA286221) | soda lake metagenome | biome: soda lake; feature: Kulunda steppe; material: water; isolation source: sample B1-Br-g2 brine of Lake Bitter-1 | place: Russia: Kulunda steppe | collected 2010-07 | reverse complement strand
GAAAAAGATGAACTTGCTAGTCCCGAGTACCAGCAGCACGACGTAGATGATTGCGTACAATCGAACACTCGCCATTAATCCGATATCGGGGTGACGCTAACTTATATCTTCCTCATATCAATCGACAGCAGAGCCGTTCAAATGGAAAATCAATCAATCCGAGCAGTCATCGGGGTTCGCGTACGGATTCAGAAACAGACACTAGCTATCAGGTAAGCGAGCGAAAACGTTCTGGATGGCGATGCAACTGCTTAGCAGATTCGCGGGTGATAGCGTGCTTGAGAGTATCACGCAGGATTTTCACCGTCAGATAACACTGCCCAATATTTATAATTCTCTATAAGAACAGTGTAACTGGGGACAGGGTGGAGTTGAAACGAACTAATAAACTTAGGTTACAAATCAATGAACGGGGAGCGACAGTTTGGGGCGGACGGGAGAGGGGTATCGCCAGTGATTGGGATCGTACTGATGGTTGCCGTGACTGCGGTTCTTGCGGGTGTGTTTGGTGCGTTCGCAGCGGATATCGGCCAGAGCAGCGCAAATCCAGCGGCTACGATACTGATCGACGAAAATGCCGACGAGGAGGTAACCGTGGCCGTCCGGTCGGCCGAACGGCTCGATTCGCTCGAGGTCGATGAGGGAGACTGTGACAATAGCGACAGCATTGATCCGGAGGTCGGCGAAACGCTGACCATTGAGTGCGAGGATCTCGACGAGGGTGATGAAACGACCATACGTGCAATCGGCACCCACGACGGCATTGAGTCAGTCATTACGAGCTACGAATACCAGGGGCGATAACGCCCGCGGGAATCTAACCCACGGCTGGCAGCTATGGTAGCCGGAGACGACGCTGAAACGATTGCGGTGAGACACTCGAGGCAGGGAGACTATTTTTACCAGCTTCGAAAATTCCCACGCAGTATGCCACGGAGAGTGGCTTTCCCACGAACCGGATGCACACCTGTACTGTGGTGGGTGCGTTGGAGCGTTCATCAACCGTTCGATAGTAGACGAATCACGTGAGGAGGAAATCCAAGTGAGACGACTGGCTGCCGTCAGATGGGGCAGCAGTCAAAAAAGCGTATTATTGACGATGCTAGTCCAACATAGATAGCGGAATTTGTTGCCTCATTTTTGGTGGCAACAAACCATCAAAACCCAGCAACACGGGGTTCAACAACAAATGGGGAAAATTACCAGCAATATATTCCTATTACTCTGCTATTCTCCCATAATTGCCGGGTAGACGGCCTGAAACCCGCAAACTTTTCACCGCGTAACACAGAGCTTTGTCCATGCCGAACCATCGAACACGACGGCTGTTCCTTAAGGGGAGTGCGACAGCAGGTGTTGTTGCACTCGCCGGTTGTACCGGCGGCGACGACCCAGAAGAAGAGCCAACTGACGACGATCAGGACGACGACCACGACGAGACCGAAGTCGCAGGCTATGAGGTCTGGGCGCTCGATCAGGGAACGGATACGATCTACATCTACGAGCCACATGACGATCATCTCGATCTCGAGGAGACCATCGACGTCAACGGCCTCGAGGGCGTCCCGGATTCGGGCGTCATCCCACACATGATCGACTACACATCCGATTACTCCTACGCCGCCGTCGCCTGTACGGGTGGCGCACGCATCCTCGTCTTCGACACCGAGAGCAAGGACCTAATTGGCAACATTGAAACCGGCCCAGGCTCTCACTTTGCGAGTTTCTCGCCGGACGACGAGTACCTCACCGTCGACGTCATCGGCGAAAACCGGATCGCCAAAGTCGAGGCTGATCTCGAGGCTGGCGAGTTCGAAGAGGTCGACGAGATCGTTATCGACGGGATCGACAATCAGGGCGAAGACAACGACCCAATCTGTCACCAGTTCGACGGCCACGGCCGCTCGATCCACACGCTTGGTCCAAGCTACCACGACGGGGGCGTCGTCGTTGTCGACCACGACGACTTCAGTATCGATACCTCGTGGGACGGCGACGAACTCCCAGCAAACTGTGGGACCGTCCCGCACCCGACCGAAGACAAGTTCTACCTCACCGCCGGCCTGCCAACCCCAACCGACGACGATGGCGAGGTAATCGAAGACGAGGAGGGTGTCGGAGACTACTACGTCCTCGACACCTCCGGCGAGGAGATCGAAGTGATCAATGAGGGCGAAACCAACGGTATTGACGCCCACGGCTTCTGGTTTACCCCAGACGGCGAGGAGCTATGGGTCCTCAACCGCGAGACCAACGACGGTATTATCCTCGATCCCGACACCGACGACCACATCGAGGATATCGACGCCTTCGGTCCTGCCCAGTCCGACGATGTCAACGAGCGGGACGCCCCCGACATCATGTGGGCTTCCCCCGATGGCGAGTATATGTTCACGACGCTGCGCGGTCCTGCCCCGGAATCGGGCGATCCACACGCTGCAACCGGTGTCACCCCCGGCTTCTCCATTATCGACATCGCAAGCCGCGATATTGAGGAGGTCGTCGAACCCGATCCGATCGACGACTACTCCGAAGAAGATATCGAAGACGAGGACGTTCCAGTGCCTGACTTCCACGGTATCGGCGTCCGGCCGCTCGGCGACTTCGACGGCGCGACCTCGCCGCCGTACTAACGCCACCGTCACGGTAACCGTTTCATTCTTCGACCAACCGGCTCAGCGCTTGTAGTCGCGAGTGACGAGTCACGACGTTCGAACACCGAACAGGGTACACCGTTCGAGAGTCGAACACAAAAAAGGGAGTCCTCTCAGTCTCGAGTCACACCGGGGTTCGTCACCGCGCCATTGGCTGCCGAATCGAAGTCGCGGTTGTATTTTGCGAGCACGCCGTTGTCGTACGGCGGTTCAGGTTGCTCCCATCCCTCGCGGCGGCCGGCGAGTTCCGCCTCTGAGAGGTCGACCTCGAGCGTGCGGTCGGGAATGTCAACGGTGATGACGTCGCCATCTTCAAGCAGCCCGATTGGGCCGCCGACCCACGCTTCGGGGGCGACGTGGCCGATCATCGGTCCACGAGTGCCACCCGAAAAGCGCCCGTCGGTGATGAGTGCGACATCCTCTTCGTAGCCGGCCCCAACGACGGCAGCGGTGACCCCGAGCATTTCGCGCATCCCCGGACCGCCTTTTGGCCCCTCGTTGCGGACGATGATGACGTCACCGGACTCGATGTGGCCCTCTTGGACGTAGGCCATTGCGTCCTCTTCGTTCTCGAAGATTCGAGCCGGGCCCTCGTGATGGAAGGCCGCGTCGCCGGTCACTTTCAACACCGAGCCATCGGGGGCGAGGTTTCCGGTGAGAATCTTGATCGCGCCCTCCTCGAGCTTTGGCTCCTCGACAGTATACAGAAAGTCCGCCTCGAGATCCTCGTCGGCGGGGAGGTCGAGTTCTGCGAGTTCTTCGGCGACCGTCCGTCCGGTGACGGTCATCGCATCGCCGTGGATAAGGCCTGCGTTGAGCAGGCGGCGGATAACGACCGGGACGCCACCAATTTCGTGGAGGTCGTTCATCACGCTGGGGCCGGCAGGCTGGAGGTCGGCGATCTTTGGTGTCCGAGCGCTGATCTCGTCGAAATCCTCGATCTCGAGGTCGATGCCGGCTTCGCGGGCGAGGGCGAGAATATGGAGGACGCCGTTGGTCGAGCCACCAAGGGCGGTCTGGACGGCAATGGCATTCTCGAAGGATTTCCGGCTCAGGATATCGGAGGGTTTCCGATCTTCCTCGATGACTTCGACGGCAAGTTCGCCGGCTCGGCGAGCGACGTCGTAGCGTTCTGGGTCTTCGGCAGGTGCGGAGGCGCTCCCCAGTGGAGCCATGCCGAGGGCTTCGGAGATGGAGGCCATCGTGTTCGCCGTGAACATCCCCCCACAGGAGCCAGCACCAGGACAGGCGTGGCGCTCTAGCTCGTCAAGTTCCTCGGCATCCATCTCGCCGGTGGCGTAGGAGCCGACCCCCTCGAACACCTGCACAATCGTCACGTCTCGGCCTTCGTGTTCGCCTGGCATGATCGAACCGCCATAGAGGAAGACAGAGGGGAGATCAGTCCGGATCGAGGCCATCATCATCCCCGGTAAATTCTTATCACAGCCGGCGACAGTGACGAGGCCGTCCATCCGCTCACCAAAGGCGACGAGTTCGACGCTGTCGGCGATCACCTCTCGAGAGATCAGCGAGGCTTTCATCCCCTCCGTTCCCATCGAGATCGCATCCGAGATGGTGATCGTCCCGAATTCGATTGGCATCCCACCAGCCGTGTCAACACCCTCGATTGCGGCATCGGCCACGTCATCGAGGTGAACGTTACACGGCGTAATATCTGCCGCCGGATTTGGAACGCCGACCATCGGCGAGCCAAAATCCTCATCGTCGAATCCCATCGCCCGGAACATCGCCCGGTGGGGGGCGCGGTCAGCACCCTCTGTCACGTCACGGCTTCGCAAGCGTTCGTCTTTCCGATTGTCGAACTGTCCGTCGCTCATACACCCACGTGGCCCCGGAGTATGATAAATGACCTGAAACCCCACTCACGCGTTGTCACGGCCAAGACGACACGGGGTCACAGCGACCGAATTGTCACCGTCGAAACCCCCATACGAAACCGCTCCCAACGGCCTCCATGGCGACCGTCAGCGTCGGGGCCCGACTCCACTTTGGCTTTCAAAACCTTTCGCTCGCACGCGAGCGCCTCTATGGCGGCCTCGGGGTTGCCTTAGAGCGCCCACGCGTACGTGTCCACGCCGAACCCGCCAAAACGGTTCGTGCGGAGCCGACACTCGAGGAGTATGCCAGCCGAGCCGTCGACGTGCTCGAGGTTCCCGGTGTAACGCTCACCCTGGAAGAGAGCTTACCCCGCCACGTCGGCCTCGGCAGTGGCACCCAACTCGCGCTGTCGGTCCTGCTTGCGACCGCACGAGCGTACGGACTCGAGGTGGATGTGCGACGGCACGCACCGGCACTCGGGCGCGGTGGCCGAAGCGGAATCGGGGTCGGTGCGTTCGAGGATGGCGGGTTCATCGTCGACGCCGGCCATCCGACAAGCCGGTTTACGACGGCCCCACCCGCCGATGGCGACTGGACGGTTCCGCCGGTCGTCGCTCGCCACCACCTGCCCGCACGCTGGCGGTTTCTCGTCGTCCTCCCCGATGCACCGCCGGGCCGGAGCGGTGAGGACGAAGACACGAGTATGCGCACGGTCGTCGAGCGAGCCGAGCCGACGGTGGCCGACGAGATTGCAAGCGTCCTCACCCACCGATTGCTCCCGGCGGCTGCAGAGGGCCGCCTCGAGGCGTTTGGCGACGGTATCGAACGGATCGGGCGACTCAATGGACAGTGGTATACCGACACGCAGGGCGGCGTCTATCGCCCGCCGGCAGGTGCACTCATCGACGGGCTTGCGGAGTGTCCCGTCCTCTCGGGGGTTGGGCAATCCTCGTGGGGCCCGGCCGTCTACGGGGTAACCGATATCGACCACGTGGCTGAAGCTCGGAGGGCCGCGAGGAACGTCCTCGAGGGGACCGGAATCGGTGGCGAGGTAGTCGTGACGCCGGTGGCGACCGATGGCAGACAGTGCCACAACAGGTAAACCCACGGACTGTGACCGCCCGGTATGGAGCGGATGCCGCTTGGAATTGCCGGCCTTGATCGGATCATCGACGGCGGCGCACCCGCCGGAAGTCTCGTCTTACTCGCCGGTGAATCAGGAGCCGGTGCCCGGGAGTTTTTGTACACGAGTGCAGTGGTGAACGGGCTCGCCGATGTCGACCCGGAGCTGTTTGATCTCTACTACGGCGACCTCGAGCCGAACGTGTGCCTCCCCGAAGAGATTCATTACATTTCGTTTACCGACCCCGAAGGGGCGATCGTTGACGAAATGTGCTTTACAATGGAGACGGACCTTGTCGAGGGCGGCACACAGTCCGTCGAGTTTTGTGACCTCTCACGGCAGTACTTTCAGCTGACGCAAGTGCCAACCGACTGGTATACGACCCAGACGACCGATATTACGCAACTTGGCTCACGCGGGGAACATCGTGATGTACTCGACGCACTGGGGGAGTATCTGAGCGAACACGCATCGGGAAATCTCGTGATGATTGATTCGATCACCGACCTCATTGCAGCGGCCGGCGACCGTATGGGGTGGGGCGATCTGACCGTCCTGCTGAAAGGCCTCAACCGGGCATCGTACCGCTGGGGCGGACTGATTCTGTTACTGGTCAACACCGAACCGCTCACACAGACGCAACTGGGCCGACTCAAAGAGGCGACCGACGGAACCCTCCGGTTTTCGTGGGAAAGCAGCGGCTCCGAACGGGCCCGCACACTGGTCGTCGAGGAGTTTCGTGGCGTGCTTTCACAACTGGAAGACGAAAACATCGTCCAGTTTGAGACCGAAATTTCTGAGGCCGGCTTTGATATTAGCAACGTTCGGAAGATTCGGTGAGTGGAGCGTTGAAAAATGGACACCACACTGAGAGGATAGCCGACATAGCGGCCGAAAGGGAATTATAACCGATCAAATCGCCAGTTTGGGCCGGTAGAAATCTGCAACAATCCTTATGAATAAGTCGCCCAAAGAGAAGGCAATGGCGACCGATGAGCCGTTCGCCGCAAGTGACGAGCGCGAGAAGCGAGAGCTTCAAACCCATCTCACCGAGCAACGAAAGGAGTTTACCGACCTGCTCGAGGATGTCCGCGCTCGGGTGATTCAGGTCAAACGTGAGACCGATGAAAAAGCCCCCGCAGACCACACCCACGCCGAACTCGCCGAATCGGTGGCGGCGGTAACAGCCGGTCTCGAGGAACTCGAGACGGAGCTATCAGCGCTCGAGGAAACGGTGACCGACGGCTTCGAGAATTTCGAGGAGGTACTCGCGTATCTTGTCGACGAAGTCGACGAAATCGACAACCGGACCGTAACGCTCGCCAATGCAGTTGTTGACGGCCGAGAGCGCGAGCAGGGACGAGAAGGCGGGAGTCGGCGACGGGCTGAAGCTGACCGACTCAAACTGGCGGCGAACCGTGCTGGCATCAGTCAGGCAGACTGTGAGGCGTGTGCCTCGAACGTCGAAATCGGTCTGTTGACCGTCCCCGACTGTCCACACTGTGGGCGGGAGTTTACCGATGTCAAATCAAAGCGGCTGTTTTTCGGGTCGAATACGCTGCTGACGGGTACTCCGTCAACACCCGAACTCGAGGAGGCGGCGGATGCGGAGGACCGATCGAAATGAGTGATCGGTCGGATGTGAACAATGGAAGCGAAGCGGAGAAGGGAGAGACTGGGGTTCAAAACGAACGCGAGCGTGGAGAGAGCGAGAAGTACGAACACGAGGAGCCACTGGCAGGGCTTGCCGAGCGCGTACGAACTGGCGACAAATCAACGACGGGGACGGATCCGTTCGAGGAACTCATCGGAGAGCAGAGCAAGCAATCATCTGCAACTGACTCCGAAGTGGCTGACGAACTGTTCGAACACGAACGGGGCCAAACGCTCGACAGCGAGATGCTTTGGGATGTTCTCGAGGCGGGGGCAGACGCGAAGGTGAAGGCGGGGGCAGGGGAGGAAGTGGGAATGGGAGTGGACACGAACGCAAACACCACAGACCGAGAAATCAGGGGCATCTCCAAACGAGCCTACTGCCACCAATGTGAATACTTCGAGGCCCCACCCAACACTGGCTGTCGAAACGAGGGAACCGAAATACTCGAGTTGATCGGCCTCGATCAATTCCGGGTCGCCGACTGTCCGGTTGTACGAGAGAACGAACGGCTCGAGCAGTGAGAGCCGGCTTTTTGTACCTCGAAGCCGACGGAGTGGGTATGCAGTTTTGCGACCACTGCGGGTCGATGATGCAAGCGGTCGATGACCGGTGGCGCTGTACAAACGATGACTGTGATGGCGCAACCAAGCGGGACCGCGAGTCGGAGGCCGCCTTCGTCAGCACTGAGGAACAGACCTTCGACGACGTGATCGAATCGGACCCCGACGCAAACTTTGAAGGAAAGCCGAAGGCGACCGACGTCAACTGTGATAGCTGTGGAGCCAACGAGGCATGGTACACAATCAAACAAACCGGTGCAGCCGACGAACCGCCAACGCGGTTTTTCAAGTGTACCGAGTGTGACTACCGGTGGCGAGAGTACAATTAACTTCGGTTGATTTTTAGACATCCCGGCCGACGGTCGAGGTATGCGACTACACAACAGGGAAGTACGACAGGACGTCCGCGAGCTTGGGACGCTACTCGGGGACGTGCTGCGTGATCAGACCTCCCGTCGTTCGTTCGAGACGGTCGAATCCTGCCGAAAGGCAGCAATCGACTATCGGGCGAATGAGATTGACTCCCGCGAACCGCTGGTCAACGAACTCGAGGGGCTCTCTGCACAGCAACAACGGGTCGTCGCACGGGCGTTTACGACCTATTTCGAACTGATCAATCTGGCCGAAGAGCGCGAACGGGTTCGTTCGATCCGAACGGCCTCCCAAGAGGGGACGCTCGACGACAGTCTCGAGGAGGCCGCCGCCGAACTCGCCGAAACCGATCTCGATACCGTCCGAAATGTGTTGGACGACGTACTGATCGAACCAACGTTCACCGCCCACCCAACCGAAGCCCGCCGGAAGACCGTCAAGTCGAAGCTCAGAGCCGTTGGGAATCACTTAGAGACCCTCGACGAACGGCTGTTGACCGACAAGGAGTCAGGACAGGTCTGGCGCGACTTAGACGGTGAAGTGACGAGCCTCTGGCAGACTCCACAGGTCCGCAAACGCCAACCCGAACCCGAAGACGAAGCCCGCAACATCCAGTGGTACTTAGAGAACACCCTGTTTGACGTCGTCGGCGAAGTGTACGACGAACTCGATGATGCACTGGTTGAAGAACTCGAGACCGAACTCGACATCCCAAAACTGTTCGAGTTCCGCTCATGGGCCGGCAGTGACCGCGACGGCAACCCCTTCGTCACTCCCGAGGTCACCGCAAACACCTTAGAGCGCCAGCGGGAAGTCATCTTAGAGCGCTATCGCGAACAGCTCAAACGCCTCTCGGGTGTGTTGAGCCAGGACGGCAGCCGGATCACCGCCGGTGGCGAGTTCGAGGCCGCACTCGAAAAAGACCGACAGCGCCTGCCCGGCAGCGCTCGAACGGCCGAACACCGCTACCCCGGCGAGCCATACCGCCAGAAGTTGAAACTGATGCGTGAACGGCTTGCCCGCGTCGGTGACGTCCGCCCCGGCGGCTACGACGATGTGAGTGAATTGCTCGAGGACCTCACACTCATCGCGACCAGTCTCCGGGAGAACGGTGCGGAAACGGTCGTCGAAGCACACATCGATCCACTCCGCCGACAGGTTGCAACCTTCGGCTTCTCGCTTGCAAGCCTCGACCTGCGTGATCACCGCCAGAAACACACCGACGCAATCGCCGAAGCCTTAGAGCGAGAGGGCATCGATTACGTCAGTCTCGACGAAGACGAGCGTGTCGAACTGCTGACCGATGCCGTCTTACAGGAAGAGCAAGTCATCGACCTCGACGATATCGAGGCGTTAAGCGATGACAGCCAGCGCGTCCTCAACCTGTTTAACAACCTCGCCGGCTGGCAAGACGAGTACGGTGTCGAAGCGATCGACACCTACGCCATCTCGATGAACAACGAGCCAAGCCACGCCCTCGAGGTCCTGTTCCTCGCCGATCAGGCTGGCATCGTCTCCCTGCCAGAACACTGTGGGATCGATATCGTCCCGCTGCTCGAGACCGAGTACGCCCTCTCGGGCGCTCGTCGAATCATGGGCACGCTGTTCGAGAACGAGGCCTACGCACAGGCTCTCGAGGCTCGGGGCAACACCCAAGAGATCATGCTCGGCTATTCGGACTCGAACAAAGAAAACGGATTCTTGGCAGCCAACTGGTCGCTCTATAAAAACCAGCGCCGACTCGCCGAAATCTGTGACGATTACGACGTGACGATGCGGCTGTTCCACGGCCGTGGCGGCTCGATCTCCCGTGGCGGCGGCCCAATGGGTGAGGCACTACTTGCCCTACCAAATTCGACGGTCACCGGGCAGGTCAAATTCACCGAGCAGGGTGAGGCAATCGCTGAAAAGTACGCCAACCCTCGCATCGCCGAACGGAACATCGAGCAGATGTTAAACGCCCAGCTGCGAGCCCGACTCAACTCACTCGAGCAGCCAGTCGAAGAGGTCGAAGACGAGTGGGTCGACGCGATGGACGTGATGGCTGATGCCGCCCGCGTCGAGTACCGCGACTTGCTCGAGACGGAGGGCTTCGTCCGGTACTTCGAACAGGCGACGCCGATCACCGTTATCGAGAACCTCGACCTGGGTTCGCGGCCGGCCTCTCGCTCCGGCGAGCGCACCGTCGAAGACCTCCGGGCGATCCCGTGGGTGTTTTCCTGGACCCAATCACGATGTATCCTGCCGGGCTGGTACGCCATCGCCGCCGGTATCGACGCCTATCTCGAGGACGGTGGCTCGGTCGAAACGCTCCAGGAGATGTATGACCAGTGGCCGTTCTTCCAGACGACGCTCGACAATGCCGCCCTCTCGGTCTCTCGGACGGACCTCGAGATCGCCGAGCGGTATGCAGCTCTCGCCGACGAAGACCTACGCGAGCAGTTCTTCCCACGCGTTTCACAAGAGTACGAGCGTGTCGTCGATCATATCACGACGATCGGCCAGCGCGAGCAGTTACACACTCGAGACTGGCTCGGTGAGAACTTAGAGCGACGGAATCCCTACGTCGATCCGTTGAACCTGCTACAGACGCACCTCCTCGACCGAACCCACCGGACGGAAGTCGAGGAACGAACCCTTCGGCTGACGGTCAAAGGGATCGCTGCCGGGATGAAAAATACCGGATAACGCGGAGTGCCGGCGGTTAGCTGGGGAACTGGGTGGGGGTTTCAGTTTCACTCCCGGTCCCAATCCCAATCCCAGTCTCAGTACCAGCCTCAGCTGAGGCCATAATTTCAACCGGAACCGGCGCTTCAGGCGGCCACAGACAGATGAGCACTGGCTCGTCTTCCGGCCGCACTCGAGTCAGGATTCGCTCACGATCGGCATCGTCGATTCGTCCGCGATCCGTGAGAAAGTCGAGATACTTTTCATGGGTGTACAGACAATTGGAGTCATACAGAAGCGCCTGACGAAACCACCGTTCGGCCTCTCCATCGTCGCCGTAAGTGTCGTGAAAGGTAGCATAGGAGACCACAGTTAGTGGGTCGTCGGCGAGTTCGACCGCTCGTTCATACCGATGTTCGGCTTCGACAAACGCACCGCGTTCGGCGTAGGTCCACGCGTCGTTGGCGTATGCACCCGCCGCTGTCGGGTCAAGTTCGAGTGCTCGCTCGCAGTGCTCTTCGGCCTCCTCGATACAGTCTTGTCCGAGTAGACAAGCCGAACACGCGATATGAGCGTCCACCAGAAGCGCGTCCTGACCGAAAGAATCCTCGGGTACGAGTTCGAGTGCTCGCTCGCAGTGGAGGAAGGCTTCACCGTAGCGTTCCATCCGAAAGAGTGCACCGCCAGCAATAAGCTGCCCAGCGGGACAATCGGGATCGATTTCGAGAGCCCGCCAAGCGTAGGACAGGGCACGCGCGGTGTACCAGCGATCGAACAGAAACCCGGCATAGTTCATGTACGCTGGGGCGTACTCAGTGCCATCTGCCTCGAGTGTGGCAATCGTTCGTTCAAACTGGTAGCGTGCGGATTCGTCTGCGCCCCGTTCGGCCAGTGCCGCGGCGTACTGACTGCGGAGGTCTGCACTCGCGTGAGCAGCAGGTCTGCGATAATCCTCGAGTGACAGAAGCGTTCCGACTCCGACAACTCCGGCCCAAGGCAAAAGCCACGGGAACGAGAACGACGTAACCCCGTAGCCGGTCACGAAAAAAATCGTCAGGACGACCCACAAGAAGGTAAAGCCAACAGAGAGACCGGTGCTCAGGGCGGCCGCATGCAACCACACCCGTCCATTGAACCGTCCTGCCTGCCCGAAGGCAAGCATCAGGTCGTATTCGGAGGGAGCGGCAGCGAACACGATCCCGAAACCCTGTAAAAAGAGCAGTGCGGAGATGAACAGCCAGAAGAGCGATCCAAAACTGAGCGTGATATCGAGGAGGAGCGTTACAAGCACCGCGACAGGTAACAGGCTATAGGGCGCGAGACTAACGCAAATCGCCCCGAACGTTGAGGGAAACCGATCGAACTGAACGTATGACCGAGTGACTTCAGCATCGAACGGACGCAGATATAACTCATACTCGAGACCGAACGCCCGAGCGACGACTATGTGTGACAGTTCGTGGAGTACGACCGCTGGGAGAAAGAGCAACTCGGCTGAAATCTGTGGGTTCCGTGCGGTCATCGGTCGCTTCGTTCGTATCTTCAATTACACAGTATTGATATAAATCTATCTTCGGTCGGGGGAAATATAGCACCAAAAAAGCGTTTTGAACGCAAACGGCTTTATTAGAGCTGCCAGATGCACAATCCCAGTTGAGTATCAAAAGAGGCGACAGTAGAACCGAGATCGGGGCTGGAATGGGAACCGAGATTCGAGTGGACCAACGGGAACACTCTCGAACGTACGAGAGATTACTCTCACGTATGCGTCGTGTCAGCGAGTTCAAGATATGGGGTCAGCTCCGCTCTCCTCACAGTCAACTCGACCCACTCGTCATCGAGATTGTATCGAAGGAGACCACTGTCAGCCATCTTTGGCAGTTCACAGTGGATCAAATCGGTCAGAATCCGCTCATACCGATCCCGTGTTGGGGTTCCCTCCGCCAAAGCGATCGACTCGGCCAGATCACCAAGCGCAATCGCCCCGGCCTTCCCGGAAAGATACTCGAGGGCGAGTTGTCTGCGCCGCCGAGAGAAAGCTAAGAACAGCGTCGTCGGTGGGATCGGCTGTCGGTTAAGAACTGTTTCGTCACTACTCTGTTCATTGATCGGCATAGACTTGTCCGTACCTGTGTGTCGTAACTCCGATGCTACGCTTGAGGTACAGATAGAGAGGAGGAGTAAACGATAATAAAGGTATTCGCACGGGGAAATCAAATTGAAAAATACGTTCAAGGACGGGCGTCTATCAGGATAGTCTGAGTTACTCCTCGAGGAACTGCGGTTCGTACCCAGAGGACTCGTTCGATACCCGTTTCTTGATCGTGATAGACCAATCAGGGGCGTCAGCAACCGGCGTCGAAATGTCAAAGGTACCTTCGACGGGCATCCCGCGGGCGAACGACTCCAAGAGTAGTGCCTCGAGTTTGCGCTCGAACGTGGTTGCAGTCTCGATGTTGGGTTTGGGTTCGTGGGTGGGCATCAGTGGTGTGGTATGGGAAGGGACGAGGTTTTAAATTATCCAGTGAGGGCCGCTTATGGACTCCACCTTCTATGAGACCGTCAACGAGCATAATATCGTCGCTAGACACTCTCATGCGGCGACTCGTGCGAACTGCGTCAGGAGCTGTTAGGAATGGTCAATCTTTGCTTCGTGTTCGCTCTTACTCTCGCTCACCTTCCTTCTCACTCTTACCCTCAAGTACCGTCGGATCGTCGTCGGACGACAGCGCTTCAAGCCGACTTTCAAACTCCTCATAGCTGAGTTCGCCGCGCGCATAGCGGGCGCGAGCGCGTTCGGCGGGTTCGTCGGGAAGTGGAGTGTCGATTGCGGTATCAGTATCTGCCACCGACGCTCGCCACTGCATGCCAATCAGATAGACAGCAACCAGCCACCCCAAGAGGACACCGGCAATCAGAATCGACGGAACGGAACCACCGACGGCGCGGGCGGAAATGCCACCGGCGAGGAGGACAACGAGGACAACGAGCGTCCGTCCGCCGAAGTGGTTTGACTGCCTGTCGGTATCGGCCTCAACTGAAGACGGCGAGGAAGATTGGCCTGAGGTGGTCATCTACGGAATCACAGCCCGCCACTCAACTCGAGGGACGGTGTTCGATGGGAGGGTGTGTCCGCCGCAGGTATAGCTGTTTTCGTTTCTCGCCTCGAGTGGAAGAGAGATCAAAACCGAAACGGATAAACTGCTTATCCGGATAGTAACAGGTGAGCCGAGATAGCCTAGCCCGGCCAAGGCGGTAGATTCGAAATCTACTGTCCTCACGGACACGGGAGTTCAAATCTCCCTCTCGGCGTTGGCATTTTCTGCGACCAATTCCCCGAGCGCCGTCTGATGATGGGGTATGCTCGTCTCCGCGAACAGAATACGTCAGGGATAGTTCAGATCAGGAAGACACGCAACGTTCAAGTGAGGGCAACCAATCCAAATCGCGACAGACACACGTCAGACACTCCACAACGCTTATTCGCGCAGAAACGACATATCATCTAATGGCCGCGCTAGAGGACGCCGTTGGGGATCTCGTGTCGAACGTTGACGCTGTCGTACTCTTCTCTCCAAGCGGGTCCTATCACGAACGCTTTGTGGATCTCGAGGAACTCGATGTCATCGTCGTCGGCACCGAAAACGCCGTGGGTGCGGAGTCATTCGTCGAGTTACCCATCGATTTCGACAACATTGCCGATCGGATCCGGTTTGGCTTAGAGGGCGCACTCGAGCACGGGAAGATCGAAGACGGCGACGAGCTAGCGTGTGCGACGAGTGTCTTTAGCGACGACATCGATACCGTCTCACGTGTGCGGGCGAACGCCGACTCCCAGACCGGGATCTACAACATGTTTGCAAAGTCCCGAGCGGACCCCGAAGTAATCAAGGCCGTCCTCGAGTTGGCGATTGAACTGGGACAGAAGGGACAGAAAGGCAAGCCCGTCGGGGCACTTTTTATCGTTGGCGATGCAGGGAAAGTAATGAATAAATCCCGACCGCTGTCGTACAACCCCTTTGAGAAGTCACACGTCCACGTTGGCGATCCGATCGTGAACGTCATGCTAAAGGAGTTCTCCCGGCTCGACGGCGCGTTTATTATCTCCGATTCGGGAAAAATCGTATCGGCCTATCGCTACCTCGAGCCCTCTGCAGAGGGTGTCGATATCCCGAAGGGGCTTGGGGCTCGGCACATGGCCGGTGGGGCGATCACGCGCGATACGAACGCCATTGCCATCGTCCTTTCAGAAAGCGATGGACTCGTGCGGGCGTTCAAAGCCGGCGAGCTCATTTTGGAGGTCGACCCGGAGG
>LFCJ01001819.1_pt1 | contig 15189 bp, 17 predicted proteins | sample 643141 | NCBI WGS metagenome assembly LFCJ01 (sample SAMN03766243, study PRJNA286221) | soda lake metagenome | biome: soda lake; feature: Kulunda steppe; material: water; isolation source: sample B1-Br-g2 brine of Lake Bitter-1 | place: Russia: Kulunda steppe | collected 2010-07 | reverse complement strand
GTGACAAGTTGCCCCCTGCTCCAGACCAAGACTTTGAGAGCAACTGGATTTTTCCAGAGGGGGCTACCTGACCAAAAGTCTGGGCATGCTCCTTTTTGGATGCAAACTGTAAAAACATCATATAAATATAGGGTTGGCCAGATCCGTATTGTCATAATTATAGGTATTATACGGAATACGTATTGTACGGTATAATACAGACCCCCCTCACCGTATCCCGTATCCCGTATGATTCCGTATGAACGGTGTAATACGTATAATACGGGTCAAGATACGTATTTGCGGCAAAATTTCGACCACACAATGAGCTTCGATCAACCAATCTAGCCTGTCGAGTTGTATTTTTATTAGAAAGTAAGAATGTCCGATAAAGATGAGATGCAAGACAGTGCAGCACAGACACTCATGGCCTCGCATGGAGGTGAGGGGTTGGTGGCAGGGGGAAGCTCTCAGCAGCAGCACCAGCACCAGCACCAGCAGCAGGGGAGCAGGGGGTCTGCAGCAGCAGGAGGGGAGGGCACAGCAGCAGGGGGCCGTCAGCAGCAGCAGCAAAAGGAGAGCCCTCACGATGCTTTTAAACGCCTGAAGCATCTGAAGGACAAAAGGGGTGCAACATACTGGGACTGGCTGGAGCCCTGTCTGGTCAAGGAGAGGGATGCCAGTGGCAAAGAGGAGCAAGTGTGCAAACTGCGTTGCATCAGAGAGTGGGGTGTCTGTGGGAAGATGTTGGCCATAGCGAACCCCTCCAGGACTGCCAAGGACCACTTCACGGTCAGAGGGTGCAAGGCATTCTTGCAAGAGACAGGGCAAGCAAATCTCCAGCAGCAGCAGCAGCAGCAGCAGCAGCAGCAACAGTCCCTGTTTGGGGTGAAGAGGCCCCTCCCTGCCCAAACCGTTGACAGCAGCAGCAAGCAGCCCCGCATCACCCACCACATGGTCAGTTCACAGCAGCTGGAGCAGGCGCGCCAGCACCTGTCACGCTTCTTCTACAAGTCTGGCACTGCGCTGCGCCTGGTGGAGCAGGAGGATCTGCTCGCAGCGTTCAGCGCTCTAGGCATGAGCAAGGAGGCCATGCCTACCCGCAAGGTAAATGTCAGCACGGGGAAGATGGATGTCCTTGAAATGTGAGAATGTGTGCCTGCATGCCAAAATGCTTGTCTGCTCTGCTTGCCTGCCTGCCTGCCAAAATGCCTGCATGTTGAGTATGACATTGATGACATGCGTGCAGGACCTGGCAGGCAAGCAGCTTGACAGAATTTTTGCAGAAGTGCAGCTTTACGTCATAGCCAAGCTGCAGGAGGCCAGGCAGGGTGGGGGCTGGGTGATGATAGCAACAGATGGGCGGAAGCGGAGGATTGCAGCAGGGGGTGCACCACTGATGAATGTGATGTACCTGCTCTCCGATGGGGGCAGCATTTTCTCAGATGTGATTGACGTGTCAGGGGTCACCAAGGATGCAAAGTGGGTGGCCCAGCAGCACATTGACATGGCAGAGAAGCTCGCACCTGGGAACCCTGGGAAGGTGCGTGCATATGCAGTTGAAGCCTTTCCATACTTTTAGCAGAAGTCCTTGTGCATTTGCAGCATGAGTCCTTGCATATGTAGCAGAAGTCATTGTGCATATGTGGCAGATTTTGCATGTGCAGCAAAAACATATGTTCTTTACATGCTTTACAACAGACCCTTCCCTTCACATTTGTATGCACAGGCGCTGGGCTTTGTGATGGACAACACCAAGACCAACCGAGCTGCTCTGAAGTTGCTGCTGAAGCACTGCCCCCAGTGGATTTGCTTGGGCTGCACAGCCCATTCCATTGCCCTCATCTTCAAGGTAGTTCTCTTTCTGTCAGCTAAGCTGCCCTTGAAGGCAGGTACAGCTATGTAATCCCATCTTTGGCTTTGTCTTAGAATTCCACAGCTGGGCCTCATGTTTGGGGGAATCTATAATAAACCCTCACCCACACATTTCTCTGACCTGCAGGATTTCGCCAAAGCGGCTGGCAAGGATGAGCGAGGAGCAGCCAAGTGCCCAGGCATCAAGCGTGTCTTTGACATGGTCAAGACAATCTCCAACATTGGTAGGCTTGAACATTCTATGCGCTTGCGTGTTGTATATTTGCGAGTGTATTTTGTGTTTGTGCTTTGTGCTTGCTTGCACGTTTGTATGCTTTTCCTTCCCAAGATTGTTCAAATGCGTTTCTGTGTGCCCCCTTGTGAATTTCTGTGTGCTTGAAAACCCAGATGCTTGTTGCCAACTGCAGAAAGTGAATACATTGGAAGCATTTTGCTGAATATAAAATTGCTCCTTGTGCACGCAGTGGGGGACTGTGAGGGGGTGCGTGCAATGTTGCACACTGTTCAAGAGCGGAATGGCGGCAAGGCCAAGGTCATTGGTCGGCATGTCCCCACCCGCTTTGCTGTGCTCCACCTCATTGGCGAGGAGGTTGCTGCCATGGAGAACGATTTGAAGAACATGGTAGGTGAAACACTGCAAGACGAGGTTGAAGCATCCTTCCAAAACAGTCTTGATCAGTGTGCACCTTCCTTCTCTTTTTATTAGAAAGCTTTTAGTCATGAACTGCACATGTGACATGTGCACCTACAGGTCATTGATGGGGAGTGGAAGAAAGCAGCCAAGGGTGCTACAAACGCAACAGCCGTGAGGGAGGCAGTGCTTGGTGAATGCTATGCTTTGAGATGGTTAGCACGTGCTTGGATGAGAGTTTCACTGTCTGCTAAAAATGGAGATGCCACCACTGCAGTGAAGAATTCTAGTCAACAAGAATGAAACAATTGCTTTTGTGTTTTGCTCTCCTTGCAGGGGACAGCTTTGAGTTCTTTGAGGAGCTGAAGCTGGTGCGAGAGCTGGGGCGACCCCTCAGTGACGCTATCCACCAGCTGGAGGCAGACAGGCCCCTGTTGAGTCAGCTTTTCCTGACTTTTGAGATGCTAGTCAGGAGTGCAAGAGCATGGACAGAGAAGGTGGAGAAGGTACGTGCTTACTGAGGGTGCTGACTAAGGCGTCACAAGGAAAGTGTTTCTCCTTCTAGGTGGGGATTTGCATTGAGAAGGAAAGGGGCATTGACGCTGCGCCTGCCTAGAATTGCGTGCCTAGCCATCCATCAGTTGCCGCTGCTCTTGTAGATGAGAATCCATACTTATAGGCATGGTAATAACCTGCGCAATTTGCCTGCATGTCTGCAGGTCAGACCTGAGCTAGTGGTGGGGGTGATGGAGCAGGTTGAGAAGCGGTACAAGTTCAGCTATGATGACACCTGGCCAGCTGCCTACCTGCTCGACCCCATCAACTTCATGCTCACAGAGGGGGGCTGGATGCTCCCTTTCAGCACGCTGGCAAATGGGAGTGAGATTGAGGACCTGGGGGACCTGCTTGCAGATGCCAAGGCAGCAATTGTGCGGCTGGCTGGTGGGGGTAAGGGAGGGAAGCAGGCTGTCACAGCAGAGTTCACACTTCTGCGCATGGCGGGTGTGCCAAAAGCCCACGCCGACCTCTGCAAAGCGCTGGCAGAGCGCAACGAGCAAGAGGATGGAACGGTACAGCTTCAGCCAGCAGAGTACCGCCGCCTTTTCTGGCAGATGCACATGAGCAGCAAGTTCCCCCTCATTTCAGCAGTGGCTGGCCGGCTACTCTCAGCACATGTGACCAGCTGTGCACCTGAGCGCAATTGGTCAATGTTTGGCAACATCTTCAGCAAGACCAAGAACCGGCTGGCGCTGGAGCGCGCCAAGAAGATAGCGTACATTAGGGGCAATAGCAGCGGCAGCTTGGGGGCTGACGAGGAGATTTTGCTCTCTGAGATTGATGTGACGGATGAACAGGAGTAGTGCGCAGTCAAATATTGAGACGCTTAGACTAAGGAACTTGGGAAACAACAGGCTTGAAGGCAGGCAGCTGCTTTAAATGGCTGGGAGGATGAGCTTGTGTTGTTCACCGGATATGATGCGTGTACACCATGATTATGCACTTTTGGGCTGGCACAGCCACCCAACCTTTAATTTTTTGCCGCAACTAAATTGGGTACGCATATCCAGCTCTTCAAGAGCTGCACAATGACACCCTTATCATTTAATTCTGAGGGGTTCCACTTTCCTGATACATACGGAATACGGGGATAATACGTATTTTACGGGTATTATACGGTATAATACCCTATCAAGGATTCCAATATACGGTTCTGGCCAACCCTAGACATACCCCAGGCAAAGCATGAGGCGAGGGGCTCCTTCACATTCTTGTCTTGGCTTCCCACAGCTGCCCTGCTGGTCTTGGTTTCCCACAGCTGCCCAGATCAATGAGCAGCTGAGCATTTGAGTGTCTCTGGACTGTGTCCCACTCAGCCCTCGCATGTACATGCAGCTTTGTCACTCACCACTCCACCTGGTCAGCATCAAACTCAAAACCAGCATCGATGAGGCACTGGAGCCTGCAAGGGCACAGGACACAGCCATGTCAAGCAAAGGAAAAGAGCTCCTCTGCGGGCAAGGCTGCGTCCTGCTGCCTGCAATCCCAGCCACCACTGTGCTAAGATGTAGCGCTGTGTTGAAAATGGCAGGGGCGCAGGAAGTAGAACGCTATCTTGCGGCCTGGGTGCATTTGTGCCCTGTGTGCACCTTATTGTGTGATGACTCACCTTAGCCATCCCAAATGATTCATGTCCGATGGCACATATCGAGGCCTCCTACACCTATTACTCCAATGGAAGTTGGTCTACCTTCTTTTTGAGGGGGTGTACTGACAGAAAGCTGGTGCCTGGTGCGCAGCACCCGGTGTGTGTGCATGCTTACTACGTAGCTAAGGGGACCCCTGGTTTGGGATAAGGTTTCCAGCATCTGTAAAGTTGCGAGACCCCAAACAAAAGTGTTCTCCCGTGTCCTTTGTATACCCGCGTGTCCCCATTGAAACAGCAACAAGCATGTTGCGCACACACGCACGCGCACATGCACACAAGCAACGAATGAGCCCAGTCCAGTCGTAGCAGTGTCATAGCGGCCTTGCCTGCGCATTCACCCACACCTGCAAGCAAACACGTGGGTACGTACACATGCACAGACAGAGGCGTGTCCACGCATGGGCACATGCATACAATATATGCACACAGCACAAGAATGCTGCTGCTTGCACGCGCATTTGCATGTACAAACGCACCCCCTCCGCACTTGACCCACCTGGTTGGGTGCAGTTGCCCCCGCCTATGTTCTGATCGCTGCTTAGAGGCCCAGCGCGCAAGCTCAGGGTCATCCCCATCTCGGTAACCCACGGCAGTGTCACCCCACTGGGCGATATAGTCCAGCAGCTGGCGGAACCTGCGCGCACGCAGGACACGCGGGGCGGGCAGGCATGTGCACCTGCAGGTGCGCCGACAGACCCTTTGGCCTGCACATCCAAAGCCGTACGCCTTTGTATGTGAGAGCAATTGCATTTGAATGTGCAAGGCTCAGCAACTTGAAATCGGCAGTGAAGAGGGAAGCCTCGGCGTTGTGAACCTGCAAGGCGCATCTCCATAGAAGTTGGCAGTTTGGAAATGATCCTTTCACGTCGTGGACTCGTCACCCCTCTTCTGTCTATCCAAGTTGAAAGGCTGCTTCCAGGAGGTGACCATACCCTTTGTGAATGTGACTTTGTGAATTGTGCTTCATGGACGGCTCAGGTGCCAGGCTATAACTCAAGGTCATCCCCAACCTCCACTGCTGTTTCCATGGGGTGCCCAATCACCAGCACAAGACCAGAACAGTGGCCGGCATGGAGTCTGTTGAGCGCAATGTGGCAGCACACGGCCTGCGCACCTGTGGCTCCACTCCTGCAGCCCATCGTTGCTGAGCCCGTGCTCCCAGGCCAACAGCATCTCCGCCACCGGGTCTCCTTGTCCCTGCGGCTCATCCAGCGCACCATCAGCAGCCCTTCCTCCTCCGGAGTCCTGATCCGCTCGGCCACGCACCCCTCCCGCACTCTGCACACCACTTAGACTGTCGCCAAGTGCGCTGCTTCTGCTGCTGCTTCTGCTGCCGGCAGCATGTGCGCCATCAGCAGAGGTGGCGGTCCTGCTGCTACTGCTGCTGCTGCTGCTGCTGCTGCTGCTGCTGCTGCTGCTGCTACTGCTGGTCCTGCAAGCGCATGATTTTCACACCGTGAACCATGGGAGCATACCACAGCTGTCTCAAAGAGTACCAGGATCCATGAATGAGTTCATGCAAGCCAGAAAGGTATACGTTGTACACTGTGCACAGCTGCCCCTTTGGGCAACGCCAGCTATTCCACATACAAGCAGATCAATGGATGCTCCTTGCTTTTGCTCTGCTGGAGGAGAACTGCAAAGAGCATGTGCATCCACGATGGAGCTCCCTGGTTGTGAGGCGCATTGCCTGGTCGTGAGACCCATTTCTGGCAGCAGGGAGCTCTGCATGCGCTGCGCAAAGCACCACTTTCGCACTCCATGCACACCACTGCAGGGAGCACAACCTGGGTTCTGCCTGGGCAGCACTCGTGCACTTCCTGCACCTGCATGCACTTGGATGCCTCAGCAGTACCTGGGCTGCAGGGCGCAGTACCTGGGCTGCAAGGCGGCGAGGTCCAGTGCCCAGCTGTCACTGAGCAACAGGGCAGGCTGCCGGACCACCACTTGAGGCACATCCACGCGCGTGCCAGCGACAGCAACCTGCAGGAGGGGCGTGTGCGCCGAACAGCAACGGGGCAGTTGGGCCCGAGTGTGCTAAATCAGGGCGCACGAACACATGCACACACTTTTTGACTAGGGGTGCACCGGCAAAAATGCTCATGTTTTGTAATGATGCCTTCTCTGAGGACTTGACCACTGGGACTGATGCACGGCGCATTGCCAGACACCTGCATGCGTGCTTGCAAACGCGCACAGCCCCTTAGCCACACCCCCACCCGCCAGTGCCGGCGCCCCGTCCCTTCCCTTGCACACCATAACTGTTTTTTATGCTTTTTGCGCACATTGCAGGGCGCGTGGCGCAACTGCGGGGCGCGCCTGCGTGCAGTGCAAAACATCGCAGGAGCGGACCGACCTCGTGCAAGCATGGGCCGGAGCACCACACCCGCCCACTCCCGCGCCCACCTGTGTCAGCAAAACACCGCGGCAAACAAAGCCAGCACCCAATGGTGCTGACAAAGTACCCCCAGCAAGGCATCAGCACAAAACACATGCTGAAGCAATTGCAATCTCCTACCTGGACGGCGTTGTCTGCAGATCTGGCCCTGCACGCACATTGTTGCTCCTGCTCTCAATCGCGCAAGAGCCTGAACCTCCAAAACCTTTGCAGCCAGTACCTTCAGCAGCCTGCTGCCCCTCACCAACACTACTGCTACGGCCGTCACCACCTCAGCCAGCACTTGCGCACCTTCATTTCGAGTAGCCTGCGCGCGACACGACGGAAGTCGGCGGTCAGTAGACCCGGCTCGCGCGTGACCATCCACACCACGTCAGGTCCAGACACCGAGGCTACACCGCTCTGTTGCTCCAAAACCTCTGTGGCGCCGCCTGTGTCCGCCTCGGTGGAGACTCCGCCCAGCAGCTGGTACAGCTGCAGCAGCCGCCGGCTCACCTCCAGCACCTGCAGCGGCACACAGGTCGTAAGGAAATGGAAGGAAAGAAAATGCAAACGGCAAGGGGAGCAAGCGCTATGGTAAGGGGAGGAAAGACCAACAGTCCCACTGCAGATGTGCTCAGCCAAGCCCCCTCGTCCCTGGGGCTCAAACCGGAGACCTCAGGCCACTAGCGCAAGCGCTAGGTTGTGGGGACAGGACCAAAAGCCCTGGCAGATCCACCAACAGTGCGCAGGGCGCGCTCATTTGTACGCGACGAGATGGGGTGTGCGTCATGCAAGGGTTGCTCCAGACCCTCACAGACACTGGAGTGGGGTCGCAAAGGCAGTGGCGCACCGCAGACCAGGGCAGGATCGCCCAATCTGGTATACGCTGCCAGCAAAGGCTCAGCGCAGGCTGCCTGACAGTGAGACCAAGAGTGTGGAGCTCTCTAACGAGCACGCTATTTTAACTTCAGGGAGTCCTTAGGTGAGGTTCTGAACTCAGGCATAGGGAAAGCATAAGGAACTCAGGCATAGGGACGTCCTTAGGTGAAGTACAGAGGCAGGCGCCAGCCCTCTCACCAGCCCCATATCCCAGCATCCCTGATCACAGCAAGCACGCCAGGGCGATGACAGCCTACCAGCGGTGCAAGAGCATGCCAAGGAGGCCTTGACAGCCTACCAGTGGTGCAAGAGCATACCAGGGAGGCCTTGACTGGGAGCTGGCAGCACACAGCCCTGGCGGCCACATTTCCTCGGGCTCCCTTTCTCAAGAGATTGCCCTGAGTGCCTTGGAAGCACCTCCACTCCCCCTTGCGACCCGGGCAAGACTGCCCTCCCTGCCTTGCGCCCCCTGCCCCGTGGTCCTCCACGCCGCCTCACCTCAGGCGGGCTCTCTTCTCCCTCCAGCACCCATGTGCTGGGCACCCCAGGGAGCGGCTCTGCAGCCTCCAGCGGGACTGCACTTGGCTGCGTCAGTGGGCCTACATTCAGCCAGCCGCAGCAGCCCGAGCGCAGAAGATTGCAAATTTGCCACGCCTGTTGGCAGCTTGCGATTAAGTTGCATCAGGCCTGTGTGGTGTGTCCCAGGCGCTTAAGCATGTGATGGGCGTGGTGTCACAGAGACAATCTCTATGGCAGCCTTTATCCTCTTGGTGATCCCTGTCTGACATGCCACCTGGTCTTGGTAGACCTGACTTCTGGTCAAGCCCCTGATTTGTAGCAGAAGCATACATCTTCAGGCAGCTGCAGCTCAGATCATCGCCTGAGGTTGTGTACTTGTGTGTTGTTTGCGTGCGGGTGTGTGTGTGCGCGTGTGTGTGTGTACGTTTGCCCACGTTCTACAAAGATTGATACATAATCAAAATTGATATGTGATAGCAACATGATGGTGAAATCACAAATGCTTCACAATCTCGTAGTCTTGCAGTATCGATGAGAATAACATGATTGAGAGTTCAGCACATAAAAAGAAAGTGCTTTAGCTCAAATGTAGCCTTTAGCGACCAAGCATGACCTACTGGATGTGAAGAGTGTTTGTGCAAGGTCTAGGAGCTTGCGTCTTTGAGCCGTATCGAATACTCCGCGAGCCTGTGCAACGTCCACCCAGAGTCTGTTAACCTGCAGCTCATTATTCCTGTCATTTGCGTATTGCACATTTGGTCACGGATTGCAAGAACACAACAAGACAAACCCTTAAAAGGCCTGAGAACCAAAACAGAGGTGATGCGAGAGGGGATAATGGTACCTTCCAGTAAGTGTCCAGGAGGCCCTCGTGCTCAAAGCTTATGGACCTGGGGATGGCTTTGGGCTTGTGGAAGGGCCTTGCAAAAGTGGTCCTTGCTCCTGCTTTCATGTGCATCTGCTGTGTTGCTGATGTTGTGCCAAAGAATGAATTGGTCTGTAACATAGGTTTTCGAACATATTCTATCATTCATATAGCATTCCTTATTCATCAGTATTCGCCAACTAGAAAGGAAAAATACACGTTACGGGCGGATCCAGCATCCGAACAGCAATCCACCACACCGGTATGTGTTTCAAGATGTCTCCTCTCCTTTTTATTTGACCTTAAGCTTTAGCATCGGACTAAGATATGCTGGGCCTCTGACGTCTTGCAAACCTTTAAGGGGCTATATGCACAACATAGGGAACCCATTACTCCGAGAACTGCTAACCTGAGGTTATCGATGAGGAGTTGGTGGAGGGAGATAGCCAATATAGCCCCTCATGAGGGCTCTGCTCAGAGCTGCAACAACATACTGCCTAATCAGTCTTGGTTTTCCAAACCAACTCTCCCCTCCTATTTTTTATTCGGGCTGATTCACAAAAAAGAGAAGACTGCGCAGGCCTTCAATAATTCCCTGTTCCAGACCAAGGCCTTGAGAGCAATTGGTTTTTCAAAAGCGTGTCAGTTGTAGTCAGTTTGTGTGCATAATGCCATAATGCACAGAGTGCGCATGTCATTTGAGAGCAGTTTTGTGGGTTCTTTGTGTATGAAGGCCGAGCCCTTCAAGGTGATTTAAAGTATAAGAGGTATAGATAGAACCTTCCACACCAAAAATGATAAGAGTTAAGAATGACTTTTTTAGCCTTCAAGCGCTTGAAGGGAATCTCAGGTTCATTGAGCTTGCAAGTAGCTTGACTTTCTGACCGGCTTACTGGCTTGAGCATCCTGGAGATCGAGGTAGGTAACTGTGGTCTAGTGGATCTTGGTTTATTCAAACCTGGAGCCGAGAGGAAGGGCCACAGGGGACGTGGTCGGGGTGGCTGGAGGGTTTAGGGGAGGTGGTTTTGGTCCTCAGGCTGTCTTGGGAGAGCATGCAGGCTAGCCTTGTTAGGCATACTGAGGTTTAAAAAGGTGACTTAAAGTATACAGGCTAGCCTTGTTAGGCGTATTGAGGTTTAAAAAAGGTGACTTAAAGTATGCAGTTCGAGTATCATAAGTTTTGCTCAAGCTTTGTGCATCTTGTCTTCAACAGTTTAAACAGGAACTTGTCCTTTTGCCCATTTATACTGGCTTGCAGAAGAGAACAATGAGACTACTCACACTACCAACAAAATCAGCCTTGCACCACTACAAAACATTAAGGACAATCTAAAAGCCCACATGAGCAAGCATCACAGACTTGGAGATGCTAATACCAACTCAGGTTGCTATAACTATTAGAAGAAACTGCTCACCTCTGTGAATCTTAAAACTAGCATTCCTTTTGGAGCAATACAAGAATCAATGTATCGCAGAAGAGGAATGTCATGAAATTGAGAATGGGTACTCTTTACACTCAGAAAATGGCCCACCTCTACGGCAGAGCCACTAATTCATCTTGTCTGTTGTGTCATCAGCCAGACAGCCAAATCCATATGCTTTCTGGCTGTCAGAATGCTTCAATTCTGAAACATGGTGACTGAAAGACATAACATTGCTTCCAGGCTCATCATCAAAACCTTGAAGAAAGGCGATTTTGGAGGAAACATCATTTTCACAGATATTGGAAGTGAAACACGGATGGCTCAACAAAGCCTGGTCTTGCCGGCACATGTAACCAACAGGACTTTACCCCAATGGCTTCTACCAAACCTTTCAGCCGACGAACTTCAATCCTGCTCAAGGCCAGATGCTGTTTGCGTACTACCAGTTGGAACGAAAATGGCCATCAAAGAGACATTCAGGATGTACTCCCTTTGCGCTGGGATGTACACCTTATTTAAGTAAAATATTGTGATAATATACAGGACCAGAGCAACAACTAGCAAGATCAACTGAACAGCATAATGGATTTAATGGAAACACGCCCTTGCACAGCAATGCCACAAAGTAAGCCTACATACCATCCTGATTGGAATGATGGGAACCATCTATAATTGTCGTATTGAACTACCCCTCAGTAAGCTTGGCCTAGACCGGTTTAGAGTAAGAAAACTTACTCTCGATCTAAACACTCATTCTATTCAATACGCCACAAAGATCATAAATATAAGTAGGAGGTTGAAGAACATCAAGGAAAGAACATATGGCTCTAAACCCCTTCTTCCTAGTTTGATGGTGGAGATTTGCCTGGTGCTTGCACCAAACGTAAATGTCTTCCTTAATTCACGCAAACAGGGGTTACCTTGTTGGTGTAGTCTTTCTGAAAGCTGTCTTTCACCAAAAAACGTGCTCCTTCTGGCATTTGTAGCTCGTTTCTTCTACCCACTCGAACGCCAACTCTTTTAGTCTAGGCTTTGGTTGCAGGCCAGAGGCTTCAGCTAAGCTGCCCTCGTTTTGCAGGTACAGCGATGTAGCCTAACCTTGGCTTTGAAAGCATGAGGAAAACGAGCAGGTTTCGTTCTTGTCATGCACATCACTCACGGTGGAATCCTCCCTATGGTGCAACAGAAATGGACTTTTTAGTTGAAAATCCTTTCTCTTTTGTTCCTTTTCCCAGGATTTTTCCAGGGATTTTTCTGTCGAGGCCCCTTGCATGCCTTGCCTAATCAGCCTGTCTTTTTTTTCTTTTCACAGTCTCTAAGAGTTGCACTTTTTGACTGGAAGCTTTGTCCTTTTAATAAAGCCCTCGGGCTAAAGCATCTTGGGCTTTGGATATTTTGCGCGCCTTTGAGGGATTGCGAGGCTGTGACACTTATACACAAGCTTTCTTGCAGGGGCTCCCTCTTTGCTACTCGGATTTCATTGCTGACCCGAGGTTCAGGATGAGAAAAGTGTGGAGGGACATTGCTGACATGAACCCTCTGGAAAGCAACAGCAAACTGGTGACTTATCGTTCTTGGTTTGCCTGCCCCCTCTTAGATTTTCAAGCTGATTGACGCACACGGGTGCGGAATGGGGGTGCACCCCTGATACCTCCTCGCTATCTGCACCTTGATCTCCCTAAGCATGTTATGAGGAATGTGAGCAGGTTCTGCTTGCGAGCTCATACTCTCGCGGTGGAATCCTCCATCTGGCGCGGTGGAAATGGCCACTGTGACAAATGTTCCTGTGCTGCTGTTTAAAATGAGGTGCATGTTCATTTTCACTGTCAAGACGTGTTTGTGTGCTTTTTCAGAAGAAAGTACTCTCTCCTTTTCTTCCCTCTCTGCCAATCCTTTTCTACGGAGGCCCCTTATATTCCTCATGCCTTGCCTAGTCAGACTGTCTTTGATTTTCTTTCTCAATGGCACACTAGACTCTGCCATTTCATTTCGGACCTTATGGACTATTTTTTGGCTGGCAAAGACCAGCAACAAACCAATCAGCCTAACGACCTGGCTGGCGGTTGACCCTTATCTTGTAATCTTATCTTATTCTCTAAATCCTTTCACATGCACAACAAACTGTGCAATTTGATTTCAAATATCATGGACTACTTAACTTTTTTGCTGGCAATGACCACAAACCAATCAGCTTAATGGCCAGGCTACTCCTAACTTGAAATTAACTGCCAGGCTGGCAGTTGACCCTCCTTTTCAACCTTAAAAGACGTCCCTAGATAATGGTTCATAAATCCTCGACAGTGCTGACAGGGTACAACTGCTCCAGTTGTATCTTAAAGGAGGCTGATTGGGAGAGGTGACCCTTGTCCCAATTTTCAACTTGGATTGAATCCTAAGGCGCATGCCTGTAGATGACTTCCGTGCTTTGATCCAGTTTCGACTGCAAGGCCTCGCAAGATTTGACTGAGCTGCCCTTGCTGGCAGGCAGGAGTAGCTATGTCACCTTTATCTTGATCAGCAAGAATGAACCAATAAACCAAGGACGGGCAGGACGCACCTATCAAAACTTGGGAACATGACCTGGAAATGAAATACACCTCACACATCTCCACACGCGTGTAAGCACATTAGATACTCACAAACACCATCAGCGTCAAGGCCGGAAACCAATATTCCCTGGTCTGTTTGGCATGCAGCAGGAAGTAGGATGCTGCTGTCAGGACAAGTGGCTCAAACTGCATCTTGGCCAAGAACTTGCCCTCCGGGCTAATGATGCCTTTCACTTGCATCCAAATGACAGTAGATACCACAGCCTTGCCCAAAGCGAGGGCGCAGACCTGCAGACGAGTTGTGCAGGTTTCAGGATGTGGCACACCCTCGCACTCGCTTAGCACGGTCAGGCAAGCAGCTAGCATTGATGAAGCCACACACATGGTGCGTCACAAAGTAACATTGGATCGGCTTGGGCTTCTGCATCTGAGGCTACCCACATGAAGGCGCTAGTAACGCTGCAAAATATCAATAAGATTAAGTTGTTCACATGGCCATCGTGGATGTGACTGCCTTTGATGGAATGATGAGCACGATGGTCAAGGCTGTACGACTGAAAAGCTTGATAGCAGATCACGCCTGGCAGAGCTTCGCCTCCAGAGACGCAAATATCCTTCCCAATCATTGAAGGCAGAAAGCAACAAACAGCCCACCAGTGACGGGCAAAAGTTATGAACAGCCCTCCCCTGAACGCAGTCCAGGTGCATGGCCAGGAGGTTTACCTGGTTGATGAGTGTGGCACGGTTCTGAGCATCTCCAAAGAACTTGCTTGCATCCTTTGACCAGGCCTGCGCCAGAGGAGGCCAGGCACTGAGACGAGTTGCAGGTCCAGAAGAATCAGAGCTAATGGCTAGCATGTGCTCTCTGGAGAGCAGAGCCCTCTCGGCACGCCTCTACGCTGTCACATAGCTGCTGCCTGTCAGCTTTTTCAGCCCATAGCAGTGCATGGTACTACTTGTCTTGCGCCGCCGCATGTGAAAAGGCAGAAGCGTATGGGCCATTGGCACACGGCATGGCGGGAAACGGCCTCAGCGCCGCATGCCGCACCTCTGACATGTACAGACTGAGTGCCTAGGTCAAATTCTGCTCTAGCCTGGGCAGGCATGCATGTTTTGATGCCTTGTTAAGGAACCCAATGTCTGCACCGCGTTGCGACCCCTGCATCATGTGCAACAGACAATGGATGGTCCCAATGCTCCTGCTATTTCTGGAACCTGGATTAATGCGAAAGAGGGCATTGCGGCAAAGGGCAACGACGCTCGGAACGAGCATTTCAAGCGCACTCCGCCAGTAGTCGCGGCATGGCGAACGGAGCATCTGCGCAGGGTGTCCCTGACCTGCCACACCGTCTCTTCCAGCGCCCCCCACGTGCGAGAGTTGGTGCCCTGTTCGTCTACAGTGGTGTCTTGGTGACAAGAGCGGGCGCAGGAGGGGGTGGGCATGGTGTTCTGACACGTGCTTGCACGAGGTACGTACCTATGTGGACCAGCCAGTTAGTCTGCCCCCTCCTATGCAGGTGCCCCCCGCATTGCATGCATGCAACAGGTACCCCAGTCAGCATGGCGTGCAGGTTAGAGGGGGTTGGGGCAGTGGCGCTAGCGGATACCGACGAGGAGCCCTGACTGCAGGCTGAGCTGAGTCGGCTCATTTTTGAGCCGAGCACTGCCGGCGCTAGCGGCTGAGGGCGTGGTCAAGGTGCAGGCACCTCCCAATGCAAGAGCGCAGTCTAGCAACACGTGCTGTGCATTCATTGGGGTTGCGCACCGCCCCCCCTCCCCCCCTTCCACTCAAGCCCTTGCTCCTAACATTCGCCTGATCCATTTTCTTCTTCATTTTCCTCTCTCTCTCCCCCTCCCACACCCCCTCCTCCCCGCCCTCTCT
>LFCJ01001817.1_pt1 | contig 15195 bp, 9 predicted proteins | sample 643141 | NCBI WGS metagenome assembly LFCJ01 (sample SAMN03766243, study PRJNA286221) | soda lake metagenome | biome: soda lake; feature: Kulunda steppe; material: water; isolation source: sample B1-Br-g2 brine of Lake Bitter-1 | place: Russia: Kulunda steppe | collected 2010-07 | reverse complement strand
TTGTTTCCTCAAATGAAAAGGATAAACCGATCGACAAATACCGATGTTTCTCAAAACTTCGCCATAGCTTTATAATTTTACAAAAAGAAGAAGAACAAATCGTAATTATAGATCCGAACTTTCGCGATCAATTCGTGATATCAAGACCGACCGAAAAATACGAAAAGATATTGTCATTTGTACCACGTATTTTTATAGGAGATTGGGCACTTCTTTTCAATCAAGTTCTAGTAATATCCGGAGAAATGACGGAATCGTTCAAAGAAAAGAAAATCAGCTTACCTCCATGGCGCCGTCAAAATAGTATTCTTTCAAAGTGGAGAAATATTATAAAACCTATCGTTCTTTTGGAAGTAACGTCAGAGAACCATAATGAAAGTCATGAAGACTCAATATCGTAAAAAAAGAATTTTAAAAAAAATATACACCCTCATATACACCATACAAAAAAAATCGATTAATCATCATCTTCCAAAAAAATCACAGGTCTTTTCCATTCCTTGGATTCTTTTTCTTTTTCTTTTTCTTTTTCTTTTTCTATTTCTTTTTCTTTTTTTTCCGAAGAAGTCGTAGATGCGAGTTCTGCAAGACGGGCTTTCGTCATTCGTGGTTTTTTCGTGCACACCTCTGTAATATACAATTCTTTGTCCGCCTTATAATCTTGCACTTTATCCCATACCAGAGACAACTCGTCGAGTTTGGTTTTAATAAACTCTTCGTCAAGGTAAACGCGGACCACATTCAACACGTCTAATTTCCAATATTGCGGCCGAATACTAAATCGGTCGACATGCGGATCATCACATAAGGCATCAATCTGATCGTCCACCCATTTTTTAAATGCAGTTCTCGTTTCTTCAAGGTATGTAGCATCTCTTTCAGATGGATGCACAAAAATATCTTTAATTTCCCCAAATACCTCTTGCGTCTTATACCCGTAAATGGGACTATACAAATAGCATGGTTTGCCGTTATTTTCGACATCATCTCTCGTATACTCTATAATTATGCCTTTCTCATACGAATGGTCAGTGTCTTCATAAAAGTCTTGGGACACATTAAACATCGAAAACCCGCACTCTAAATAATCACATTCTTTTAGTCCACAAACCTCCAGCTGACCTTGGATCTGGTAATAGTACTGCGAAGGTATTTCACCTGTAATTTTGCGTTTAAAAGGACATTTAATTTCCAACATAATTCCTTGGTCTGTTATACCATCAGGCGATGCACCAAAATGTTTTATCGTAGGATGCTGCAAAACCCCAAATTCATGCACATTCGTATCATATCGCTTCATATAAATGTCGGTCGCGACAGGTTCAAACATACACCCCCATTTAAGCGGTGGGATATAATGCGAAAATCCAGTTTCAGGTTCATAGCCACATTTTTTCTTAAAAACATCCTGCACCGTCCCAAATTTACCTTCACCAAGCGCTTGGCCGAGATCGCTTGCCGTAATCATACCTGCACGCATTTCATACCATTCTTTCGTACGCTGCTCGATCTTCGGCTTTTTTAACAACTCATCCAAAATACCCTGATATCCCTTAATCTTTTCTCGCCTCGCCATGACATAATTCGGTGTTACCATAGGTAAACTTAATGCATAATTCACTATTTTTGCGATATAATCGGCTGTCTCGGGATACGCTGATGTTCTTTCACAACGAAACATTTTATCAATAAGTGCATCGAGACAAACCGATTCTTGCATAGAACCTTTCAACATGTTTAAAAACCGTTAAAACCGTTAAAACCGTTATAAAACAGTTTAATAGTAAAATCGAATTTTACTTATATAATAAAATTTTATCGCCTTTTACCATTTCGGAGTACCTTAAAAAAAAGAATATAAGGCCAACTTTAGTATTTAAATCAAAGAAACTTATTAGATGTTTTTCTCCTCTTAAAAACATGGCGATGATCGAACCCGAATCGAACCCGATTGACCCATTAGTACCACTCGAAAGAGCATTCGATCGATATGATAAAAATCACGAAGATCAGCAAGAAAAAGATAAGAAAGAACGTCAAGAAAGAAAAAAAGAAGAACTAAAACCAACTAAAGCAAAAGATGGTATGTCATATGCCGATCGAAAAATTCAAAATCAGGTCAATTCAATCAACTATGATATGATGCAAAAAAGGATAAACTCTAAACAAAGAAAGGCGCATGTGGATCAAGTTAATTGGATAGAGGGTAATCGTATGATTCAGGCTCTAGACGACGAAATTTCTAACACGATGAAAAAAAAATCTTGGAAATGCATGGACATGTGTTTCCGGTGGATTCTCGCTAAAAATTACATGGAAACCGTTAAAAGCCAAGGCATCCACATAAGTGAAAATGATATAGATGAAGTTAAAAAGCAGCTCCAAAACAAGACACTCAATGTCGTTTACGATAAACCCACACAAACCATAAAAACACTTAATTTCAAAACCGAATCCGACAACTTCATCTAAAATGTTGGATCACAAAAAATTGAAGGATATAAGTAAACTCTCTTTTTTAAAACAATCAAACTCGACTACGGAACAAAGAAGAGTCTGATCCTTTTATTTTTGATTAAAAAATATATCATGAACGTGCCTATTTTTAGCATCGAAGGCGGTATCGGCGCAGGTAAATCCACACTTTTGCGAGAATTTCAAGAGAAATTGCCGGATATGGAGAAACAAATTGGTCAAAAAGTCGTTGTCATGCAAGAACCTGTGCATTTGTGGACGAAGCCAATCCAAGAGGGATCCACCAAAACAAAAAGTATGCTGGAATTATTTTACGAAGATAACAAACGCTATGCCCTCGCCTTTCAGCTTTATGCCCTCAAAACAAGGTTTGATGAGCTGATAAAAATGCGTAAGGATAATCCCGACAAAATTATCGTATGTGAGCGCTGCCCAATCTCCGATTTTAAGGTTTTTGCCACAATGCTATATGATGCCAAAATATTGGGCGAACACGAGATGCTGGTTTACAGCGAATGGTACGACATGATGACCGAATTGTTGCAACTCAACATATGCGGCATCGTTTACGTAAGGGTACCTGCCAGCACTTGTGCTGAACGCATTATCAAAAGAGACCGTAAGGGCGAAGGTAGCATTACCATGGATTACCTCCACGATCTCGAACAAGTGCACGAACGCTGGCTAATGGCAGATCCGCCACTAGTCAAACCACTACAATCACACCAAGTTTACTGCGTGGAGTTCAAAGAAGATGGCCATGCTGACTTAACAAAAGTTTGCCGATTTATTCGCGATGTTTTAGCTAAAAAAGAGTAATGTCGTTACAAAAACGCAGTGAGCAGATGGATCTGCATATAACATGTTTCTACGTCAAACACATTTTCTTTATTTATTTTTTCGAGGTCGGGATCCTCCGCCGTATTATAGTGTGTGCATAAATGAATATATTGTCCTGTTTCCACAAATACGTTAAAATGTGCTTTTAAGTGTCCTGTCTGTTTTTGTTTATAACGTAAGTCAGTCAACAACACTTCGAAATTTTCGGGAATATCATTTATAAGCAGACCGATCGTCCCGTCGCTAACTTGGGGTTCGTTCTCTAAAGCTTCTACATACACATCAATGACATACATGCCAGATTGTTGGCAGCGTACTGCACCCGTTGCTTCATTAAAGTTAAGCCCGTTTTCGCCAAAATGGTAAACACGCTTAAAAAAAGGTAGTACATAGGCTTTATCTCCTGGTCCAGTTATGCTTGAAAAATACGAAGCGTCTACTTTATTTCGTTCATCGTCCGGTACTCTAAGCTCTAAAAAGGAATGTCCCGTTTGCAGATAACGCCCCACATTCAAATCAAAATTTATTTGGATAAAGTTTACATCTCGGATTTGCGTAAAAGACGCTTTATCTAGAAAACTAGCGGTCGTCCCTGTAAAAGTAAGGGTATTTGTCACCGTAAGGTCAGGCGTCTCTAAGCTTTCTTTTACCATACACACGTCTAAATCAGCGTTGGGCGCGCTCATATGGTTTGTTACAGTCAGGTTGCGCGTAATATTCGATTGCCCACGTACTTCGAAAAATACGTCTACAAATAGATTACAAGCTGTTAAGCTGCTTAAAAGGGTGTCATCGCTTTTTAGGTTATTTGTTTCTATATGGTCTGCTTTTAAACTATAAGCTTCGATGTTGCACGAAGACGTCAAAATCGGAATATGGGCTTCAAGCGCTTCAAACGCATTTGTTTCAATTTGGGAAGCCGACAAATGTTGGATGTCCGCATTTTCAAAAACAGCTTGCGCACTTTCAACGAAACCTACATTTATTTGTTCAATGTTAATATTGGATGTTGTTAAATCCATGATACGTGCTTGTTGGGTTTTAAGCTCTCCACATACCAATTCGTCTTTTACGAAAAGATTGGAATGTTCACTCTGATCCGTATAAAGCGTGTTAACCACAGCTTCAGTCAAAAAGACTTCATCAAAGATACCGCTTGTCACTTCTAGGTTACAGGCAACAAGCTTATCGACCGCGATTTCTTCGGATTTAATATGATAAGCTTCAAATTCTTCATGCACTAATCCTTTACGAAAAGCGAAAATATCACCGTTTATATCCTCGATCGATCCTTCTAAAACTGTCAGATTGGAACCAGTAAAAACATCTATAGTAGCTACTGATGCTTGTAACTGTTGCTGCACTAAAACTTTTGTTGCACTAAAAACATCAATAAAGGCATTTTCCACTTCTATTAGTCTGCTTTCGTGTTTCTCTGTTACTAAGCTCTCTATGTGAGCTTCTTGCATAAAACTTTGGTTATTCGAAAAAGACGTACTTGTTATGTGCTGGGCATCTACTACGTTTACCGAAGCATTCGAAGTCACGAGGTTGGAGGCAATAAGCTCTTTAACATGAGCGCTTTCTTTCACATGAATTCCTTTTTCACAGATTAAAGGATGAGCGTTTATTTTTACAAAACCGTCAAATTCGGCTTTTGCTTTCACAAGCACATCATCATAAAAGAAGCTTGGCACAAAGCTTTGTTGCTTTTCGTTTTGGACGCTAAAAACTATATTCGACGAGGTCACGAATAATTCACCTGTTTCTATATGAGCGCTTCTTACCTGATCACTAACACATGACCCCGATATGTTTACATCCTTGTCCACATTTAAGCTGTTCCCTACAGAAACGGTGCTTTCGAATAAAGCGGGAAGATCACATAAGAACAATGGGGGCGTCAATTTTGTTCTTATTTCTTCGTCTTTATCTTTATCAGTGAGCCACACACTATCATAACAAACAAGCGGTCGATGTGCTTCCAAATCAAAATCAAAACGTATATAGTTACTTTCACTATTCAAGGTTCCATTCAATGTTCGAATGGTTAACCCAGGGAGGCTTACGTCTTTTTCGGCCGTCAAATCGTTTTCAAAAAGAGCTTCGTTCTTGGCTACAATGGGCGTGTGGACTACGAAAACTTCAGGATCAGCGTCAAGCACATCTTTTACGAAAACCGTATTATTCGAAAACACAATGCTTCCATTTAACGAAAAAGGTGCTTGGAACATAGCTTGGCTTTTAAATAATACGTCTTTCTCAAAATAAGCTTCATCCAATACGTTAAGGTTACAGAAATGGGAAGTACCGAATGCTTGTAAGCTTTCTTCCACTTTAAGCGCTCTAGTATGCAGTGTTTGGGACACATGCATATCTTTTTCATACTCGGTAGCTTGGGCGAAAGAAGCAGCCCCCTTCACTTTTAAGCCTTCTAAGATGGTTTTTTGTTTCACATTTACGTCTTTTTCGAAAACAGTCTCTCCTTCAAAAAGTGCACTACCTTGGTTTACAAAATTGTTTAGAACATTAAGCTCTTGGGTGCTTAAAAGGCCGTCTGCCTCTACCCCACTTTTTAAATGGACATCCCCTCGAATAGTCATGGTTTGTGCATTTAAGTTACGGATATCTGCTTCATTTTTAATTTCGATATTTTCGAAAATGGTGTTGTTACAGGCGGTAAGCGCTTCCGCGAAAAATACGGGTGCCAAAAACTTTGTTTCACCGTGAAAATAAGCGTCGCTTCCCACGTCAAGCTCATTTACGATAAAAACGTTTGAATCACATAACAAATCACCTTTAACTTCAACGTTGGTATCAAGAAGTGCTTCTTCACTGACCTTCAACTTGGTGACATCTAATTCACCTTCAAAATCAATTCGTTGGGTATTTAAAGCGCCTTGGATAACAACATCATTTTGAAATATTGATTTGCCAGTGTGAATAGTTTGTTCAGGCGATAAAAGAATTTTGTTTTTTACGGTTTGATTGTTGCTATCAAGATCATTTGTTAAGTTTAATACCCTTAGCTCTAAACGTTCAGGCTCAATATGCAGCATTGTGTTCGCATTTGTTAACATGATATTGCTCGAAATAATATGTGTTTCAGTTTTCGAACATCCTAAATAATCATCCACTAAGAAAGCATCATGTAATGGCACTGTCGTCAATAATTCTGGTTTGTTTTGTTCAATATACTCGACAGCATCTTCGTAACCCCAAGATGTCTTTAGATTGTTTGGAAAAGGTGATGTCGATGCTCCCGTCAAAATCGAAACAACGTTATTACCTCTATGCACATGATGATGACCTAACAAAACATTATTACAACCTTCAACATAGTTCGCGTGACCGTATATAATGTTGGAATGACCTCGAGAAGCGATGTTATGCCCACACAGAATATTTCGATCCTGTCCAGCGTCAGTGGCATGACCAATCGCGATACTTTCATGTGTTGTGCGGTTGGATTCAGGTGTATTATGATGACCGATTATAATATTAAAATTGCGATTCACTAAACCTGATGCCGTAAAATTACCCAAAAACATGTTGTGCACTCCATTATCGTTAGCACGCCCTGCGTCTGTGCCTAAAAAATGGTTGTTGTTGCCGCTCGTATTATTTATTCCAGCACGTGTCCCGAAAAAAACGTTGTTCCGACCTGTCATATTATTTTCACCCGCACGGTTACCCAACGCGATGTTATTGTTGCCCCGATTACGCGTGAGCGCATTAAACCCCAAAGCAGAAACACGCTCACCCTCGTTTGTTTCACCGGCAAAACGACCGATAAAAGTACCTTCTAAATTATCTCGCGTCTCAGTATCTTCGACAATTTCGGAAGCATCTGTGTCTCGCCGTACATTTTGTGCAGAAAAATCAGACTCGACGAAAAAAGACATTTTTCTTAAAACAAATCGAGACAATACAAACCATGATTTCAACACACTCCGTAAAACATGAATAAAAGAATTTATCCCTACAAAACAAGGTGAGGTTATTTTCTGTTTTTACATATTTTTTTAATAATATGCCTCTGAGTGACGAGTTCTTAACTTCTTTATTAGATGGTAATGCATTTGATAGTGCATTTGATAGTACATCATCACCTATGGATGACCCATTCGAAATAAGCCAAATTGCAACAAGTATGGAAAATTCACTAATAAATTCGAATAAAGAAACACTTCAAGGTGGGGGATCAAACAATGGCATGCGTTCATTCTTTCAACAATTTGCCGGCAAAACCCCAAAAATAGCCATCAAAATGCAACTTGTTCAACAAGTGATTAATGCGATCGTTTTTATTTTCATTATCTTTTTGGTTTTACTCGTCATTTACATCCTCTATAAACTTTACCATGCTTATCCCAGACCTATGATGATTGGTCGGACTGCACCTTTGGAGCCTCATATGCGCGATAATGTCCGGCTTATCATTCTCTATTTGCGAAGAATTCGTGATTACTATAGCCGAGGAGGAAGTGGCGGCGGTAACCTAAGACGCATTGTTCAAGATATTTTTCGGGAAGGCGATATCGTACCCGAAGAAGAAGATTTGCTTGGTTATACACCTGAACAGGCGCCCTATATATACCTCAATTTTATGTTTAAACGTGCGTTATCTGGTGATGGAGATGATATAGGGTATTGGCACATGATGGAATTGCACCTCATTAACCGTTTATCTGGTTTAGAGAGACTTCAAATTGACGGTGAGGAAACAGAAATTTATAATAGTTCTGGCACAGAAGTCCGAAAAGAGGTGGCAAAACATATAAAAAAGAAAGTGGCGTTTCTTAGACGTTTGGAAGAATATTTCGGGGAATTGGATTGTCGTTATCTAGGACAGAGTTATAATAGTGACCGACGAAGATGCACCGGAAATTATAAATGGTGCAAACAAAGCGATCAATACGGATCACCCTTGCGCGATCCTCTTGCCGAACTTGCACGTCAACATCTTTCACTTATTATTTTTCGCTATACCCGTGATCTGGAAAGAGGCTATGATCTAAGAAAATCAGGCGGCATTGGAAATTTCGTCATATACGTGATTTATATGTCAGAGTATGTCCAGTTTATCTTTCATGAAAAAATACCTAGTATTTGGTCGAATTTTACGGATAATGTCAGCGCCCTTGGTCAACTTTATTGGGATGTCGTATCCAGTCCAGGGGTCGCGCGTTATATGTCCGAATTACCTATGACATTAGCAGGCGTAGATACTTTTCGTGATATGACAGAAGAAGAAAAACAAAAACACGATAACATTTTTGACAAAGATGGAAAAAGAAGAGAGGATATACCTGAAGAAGAAAAAGTGACAGAACATTTTTTTGGGGGCGGAGGTCTCAAAGGGTTGGGAAATCTCATCAAATCACTGACACAGTTACTCCCGAATTTACTTCGTGTGATTATGGCCCTTCTTTTTGCTATTACAAACCCTCTTCGTTTTTTGACAATGCTTTTGGGTATGGTCATCGGTCTAGTGATTTACATTCTTTATATGGTTATCGCGCTATTAGGGCCATTATTTTATATTCCCGCTTTTGTCGTGGTGTTAGTTTCGAATGTTGTTTTTACTGTTTTTTGGACTGCTTTGTTTATTTGTTTGGCTGTCATTTATTTTGTATTATGGATTCTGGATTTTACCACAAACGGTCTTGTATTTTCGCTTTTACGTTGTGAAAATCTTCCGAACAATTGGCATGAAAGTGCCAACTATATTTACGATAACATTTACCGCAGATTTTTCTTATGCACCTATCCATGTGCTTCAAATTATCTGCCTAATGGCTGGTTCTGCACTAAAAAGGATAATCAACAACCTTCGTATTGTCCTCAACAACATATTATGAATAACTATACACATCATGTTCTAAACACCGGTTCCGGAATCCATCCCAGTCTAAACACATCGCCCCTTCTTTACCAATTTAACGCAAATGCAGAATATGTTTTGGCAAGTGAAGAAGAAAAAGAAAAACTATTGGAAGAATTCCACGATAAACAAAGATCGTTTGCTCAGAAATGTAGCGAAAATATGGCCCCCTATCAGTTCGTGGTAGGTCATATCTGTCAAAATCTCGACGAAATCGCACGTCAATATAGCATTCCTAAAGAACAGCTGGACATGATGCGAAGAGCATGTCACAAAGGTTTTTGTAAGTACTATTATCTCAAAAATGGTTGCCGCATGACCCAAAGGCCTTACTTACGTGTTTTAAAAACTGCAGCAGAATTAAAAAGTAAATTCTTGCACCTTTTACGAAAAGATCAGCGTCAACAATTAACAAAAGATCTACAAAATGATTTGCAGCGTGTGGGTGATGACCGTCAATTGGGTTTGCAGATTCGAGAGGCTTTGCGGGTTCTTCGTATTAATCAAAAAAATGAAAAATTATATATCGTTCATGACGGATTCGAAAAAGAAGAAGAATTACGCCAGAAAAAAGTGGAATATGCACTACATAATATACCCAATTCAGCGAGACGGTATTCATTTTGTGAAAATTGGATCGAAGGCATGGATCCTCCAGACATTCGTTTGGAGAAGCGAAAAAAAGGAATGATTGTCTTTTACGTTATTTACGCATTATTATTACTCATCATAGTGTCTTTCGGTTTTATTTTGTTGTACAATGGAGTTAAAGGTAAAACGTTGGATGCTCAAACCATCTAGAGGTAGGACTCTTCATTTGATTCGGCAATTTTCTTAATTTTGTGCTCGAGTGTCTCCATGGTTTCACCATCGAGATCGGCAATAAGAGCTTTCAAATGGTCGAATAGGACGCGGGGTTTAATATGAGGGACAACTTGTTTAATCTTCTTTTTTAAAATATCGTGAAATTCGAGTGACATTATTAGTGTTTGTTCGGTATCTTTATTAATGTCATCGTAGCTCATTGTTGGGAGGAGCGCGCGATATTTTTGGACAAGTTCGTTTATTTCGTAAACATCGGGCGGGCGCTCCAACACTTTTGTATATTGGGTGAAAATATGGCTGATAATATCGTCAGTTTCAGTCTTTAACTCGATTAAACGATCGTTAAGTGCTTCATTATAAAGATCCAACTTTTCGAAATACACTTTCTTGAACACATAAGTTATGTCATGATCTTGAAGAGATTCTTTGAATAAGGATCGGTATAATTCATCCAATTTTTCACACATAAACCGTTTATAATCGTCGGAATTAACAATTTCATCGACAATCTGGGTAAAAAATCGCGCATCGTCAACTTCGTATAAATACTTTTTCACAAAGGTATATTCATCCAATGTAACGTTAATATAATCGTTTAGAATACGGCGCATGATATTAAAATCCTCCACGAATTTTTCGTAAATACCTTGGAATTGTGTTATAGGTGTAGGGTCAGGCTCATAAGCTTTTTGCAGTACATATTTAAAATATTCATGGACGAACATAGGTCTTTTAAATGATCGTTCAAATGCATCAAGAGTCTCAGCATTCACACCAGCCAAGAATGTTTCTTTTTCTTTCTCCTTTTCCTTTTCTTTGTCTCGTTTATGACGTTTTTCTCTATCTTTTCTTTTTTCGTACTCTGTGGTTAAACTCTTACCTTGAGTAAATTCTCTCAAATCATCTTGGAGTTGCGTAACAATATTCTCTAATTTTTCTATCTGTTGGATTTTTGTAAAAATTTTAACAGGATCGCGAATACACTCACGAATATGCCCAACATCTTTTTTAGGGAGGTCCATATTGTAACGTTCACGATAATTTTGTTGGATAAACATGTCCATCAATTCATCCGTGTTTTCTGTTTTTTCGGCTTCGTTTCCTGTTTCATCATTTTCTTTAACTTCTTTCACTTTTTTAACTTCTCCAATTTCTTGTGCTTTATTTTCTTGTTGTGTTTTATTTTCATCGTCGTCTTTATTTTCGGCTTCGTTTTGTTGTGTGTGTTCATGCAAATTGCTTATCATATCATCAAATAAAGACTCCATTGCATAATCAGGAATGTTTCTAAAGCGATCCAAATAAAACGAAAGCATATGCGAAACATATTTTTCACTTTCGTCATTATTTTTAAAAGTTTCATCATGATTATTTTCGTTATTTTTTTGGTTTTCGAAATAATCCTCTTCTTCTAAATCCATGGTATGTTGTATAGTCAGTGCAACCGGGTCAGTATTTAAAGGTTCATTCCGTGTTTTCAAATATACATTTTTAATTATCTTGGAGTATTTATCGATATAGGATTTTTGGTGGGTAATAAAAATAAAAATATCTTTATCAGAAACACATTGACCTTCAAAGTTTTTATGAAAATCACGAAGTGTTTGGATGGATAAGTTAACATCTACTTGTTCATAGTAAATCTTTTTAAAACGAGTTGTCACGTTACTTTTATAATCGAGAGAATGATAAATTTCTTTTAAAAAATCATCGAATGATTGTTGTCCAGTACTTAATTGTTTTTCCCAATAACGCAGAAGTTTGGAATCAATGTCTTTACCTAGTAAATCATGGTATATGTTCATAATCGTTTCTTTTGCATTGTCCATTGTTATAAAATTTATAAAATTCAAAACAACTCTGCATTACGTAACGAAAAAATGAATAAATAAAAGACGCATCAATCATAATTGGGTTTTATAAGGAGATTGTACTTCTTCTCTTTTAATGCATTCCAATCTAATCGTGAAAACACTGGGTGACTTTTAATTGTGTTTAATTCGCATAAACGTCTGGTTTTATCGACCGTTAATAAAGAAACAATCAATGATTTAAATAAGGGACATGTTTTTGGTGGAAAACTTATTTTAAAGTTCGGATCACATGAACGATTCATAACTTCTCTATAGTCTCCACAAGTATCCGGATTCTCATAAGGATTTGTGCCATACATGAGGTAATATAAAGTTACACCAAATGCCCAAAAATCTACCGAATAGTCATACTCCTCACCCTTCAGTATTTCAGGAGCCATAAACCCAGGGGTGCCACATAACGTTTGGGTTCTTTGGTTATTTATTTTCTTAATAAAGTAGTATTGTGATAGATAGGCATATCCATGATCATCAATTAAAATATTCTGCGGTTTTAAACATCTATAAACGATATGACATGCATGTAAGTATTCCAAGGAAAGAAGAACACATGCTCCTATAAATACCACATAAAACTCATACGTTACATTCGATGAGGAATGAGAAGGTATTACACAAAAATGCAAACAGCATAATGATTTAAGTTTTGTCGATTCATTTGCACAATCTTCTTCACGTGTTAATTGTGCCACTTCTTTTAAATATTCAGTAGAATTTGTTTTCTTACGTTCACATATAACATAAACATGTTTGGTATCTTGGAAATATGCATAACAGCGCATACAAAAATGACCCGTAACTGAAAGAGATTGTTTTACCGTATCTAAGAGCTTTTCGTTAAAACTTTTAACATCTATTTTTTTAAAAGACTTTAAAATATAAGTCTTTTTGAAAATCTCACACAAGTATATATCCTCAAGCTGACAAGAATGTAATTGTTTGTTCAACACTATATTTATATTATAGTCAAAATTTTCACCGAAATAAATAGGGTTAAAAAAATCCATCAAAGACAAATTATAATCTAATATTTTATGTTTGGCACCGTTCAAAAGATGAATTTGTATCACGAAAAACATATCGTGGTTTAACTCTTGGATATACGTTTGATGTTTCATATAGGACTCGTTATCAAGAAAAGATAAAGAACCTGCGTTGCTTTTAGCATCAAATGTTAACATGCTTTTATTTTCGATGCATTGACCTGGTTGACTTTTATCGATGGATGGATTGTCCTCTGATTTTGTTGCAAAAGGGTAATCAAATATATATTGATGAAGCGGTTCAAGAGCGTATTCGAATACATCACGGGAAAAGCGAATACAAGAGGTATTTGTCTGGGCGACGATCCAATAATTGACAACTTCGTCTAAGAAAGATAAATCCCCAAAATACTCGCCTCTTTTTAACCTTTTAAAATAACTATTGTTAATAAATAAATCAACATATCCAGTTTCTATAATGTAAAAGTTTGGATTCTCTACCATTTCATTCTCTTGTTTCAGAATAGTTTGTTCTTTTTTAAAAAAATCAAATGTCGCAAGCGTAAGGATCCGCATCAAGTCTTCGGTAAACACATTTGTAAATAAAGATGTGGATTTCAATAAATGATGGGCACGTGTCACATACGAAAAGTTAGTATGATGCATATCAAAATCCTTTGTATTTTCACTAAATCGATTCACTTTTAATCGAATCATTTTAAATTCAGGGACATGCAAAATATTCGAAGAAAATTCTATCGAAAAAGAACGTGCATCGTTGTGCGTGCTTAACTCGTTTCCAGCATCTATTTTATTTTTTATATTTTGCTCCATTATGACTTCCCAAAAATCATTGCGCATTAATTCCCAAACATAGGTTTGTTTTTTTGTGAGAGCTGTATAATGGGATACTTTGTCGGGATTAAAAAACTCAAAATCACCAATGATATCCCCATCTTGTCGAACGCTTTCTATTTCTTTTATGCCATTATCAATACAAAAGATCTCAATTTTACCTTGCTGAACAACAAATATTTTATTCAACTTGGAAGCATTTTCGATTAAAATCTGGTCATTTTCAACTGTTCGCCAAATCATTTTTTTCACCATTTCAAACTTTAATTCCGTGGATAAAAAGTAAAAAACAGCTATCGAATTAAGTGATTTCATAATGCTTTTAATTTCTTTACTCGAGGGCACTCTTTTGCTATTCTTTATGATACGTAAATGACGTATTGCATCTTCTTTTGGGTCAGATGGCATAAACTTTTTTTCCTTATGTATGCATTATTATTATCTTTAGAATTTTTGGAATATTCTAGAAAAAAGAGAAAATTAAGATAAAAGAACTTTAAGATAGCTTTATCCTTTGCTCTAGAATTAGACGAATGTTTTCAGGAGCTTCACGAACAAACCAGAATTTCTTTGTTATAATATCTTGTAAACGACTCTCCTCATTATAGCGAGCATAAAAGATGATTAAGTTAACTGATGTCGTGTCACATACGTAATGCAGAAAAGACAATTCGAGTTTTTCTATAATCAGCGGTTGTCGGGCTTTTTTGTAGATATTTTCATCATCCTTTTGTTTATGGTAGTCCACCATCGCGTGACGTGTTTTCTCTGCCAAGTGTTTGTCATGGAAAGCAACAATAGCATGATGCTCGCTATCATCTTGCACAGAAAAGTATTCATGAGAGTACCGTGGGCGAATTACCCAAACGTAATTCATGTCATCATCATTTTCATTATGCTCTTGACGAAAAAAACGACAAAGCCTTTTACGAGTCTCGTGTGACATCATGCGGGGGATATTTTGGACGATGTTGTTCATCATGCTGTTTGGGGTTTTTTTATTTTGTTTAGCCTTTTTAGATTCAGGATCAGGAAAAGGACTTCGCATTTGAGCTATAACCACAAACGGTGACGGAGATTTTTGACAAGAAGGTAGTTTAAATTTTGTATATTGTTTAGCCGATAACTTGAACGTAAACATCGCATCTAACAAACTATGACTTAAAGGGTCTTTTTTACTTTTTTTCCAAGTTTTACTTATATACTTGGAAATAAAACACATCAAATTTTCGCTTTTGAAAAGTTTTTTAATGGATCTCGACTACTTGGATGCTATGCTTATAAAAGAAGACTTGGATCATTTCGAAAAATATTTTGATCCTCTTCATAAAAACGATCGAAAAGAACAACATAAATATAGCAATGACTCTTGCGATACAATCACATGCTTTTTCCGAGAATTATATAAAAATCTTACCCTTACAAAAAAAGAGGAAAGTTTGAAAAAAGAAAAAGA
>LFCJ01001816.1_pt1 | contig 15196 bp, 12 predicted proteins | sample 643141 | NCBI WGS metagenome assembly LFCJ01 (sample SAMN03766243, study PRJNA286221) | soda lake metagenome | biome: soda lake; feature: Kulunda steppe; material: water; isolation source: sample B1-Br-g2 brine of Lake Bitter-1 | place: Russia: Kulunda steppe | collected 2010-07 | reverse complement strand
AATATTTGAGCCAAAGTCAGGCCACATCCAAAGCACCTAGCTACAGTGAGGCGTTTATATGACAAATAATCTCTTAGATGAATGGTTGAATAATCTTGAGGTAACTCCCGAACAGGTTAGAAAAGGAAATTACGATATGGAAGAGTTAAAGGCTTTAGCAGAACAGGAGATGACTTCTGCTCTAGTCACTCGATGGCTTTCTCTATACCTGCCAGCACGGAGAGATGTTAAACAAGGAAGAGCAGCTACCGATAACGGAGCATATGTACTCTGCAGAACAGTCCAACTAGTAGAAGCACTAGAATTCTACAAAGAACAAGTCAAGCATCTAAAAGAAAAACAACAATAATAAACTGTATAGCTACACATACACTTCTTAATCTGAACAAGGCTGTTTTTGCTGTGTCGAAAGTCATTTAAATTGGCTGAAAAATCCGTATTTTGCAGAATGTCAAACAATAACGATTCTGGCAGCCAAGGCACAGTCAAACACTTGGCAGAAACTAAACAAAAAAGAAGAACTCGTGAAGACCGAACTAGTGATACTGAGCCAGGTTTTATCGACTTCATTTCCTTCTACGAGTACTGGGAGGGTGACCTCTCAGACGAAACAATAGCCCAGTACATATACTACTTGGACTATCTTGACTTCAACCCGCTCCGAAAACAACCTGAACCAAAAGTACTCAAAGAAACTGATGGGTTCACACTGGAAGACTTCAAACACTGGGCAAGAGAAAAAGCACGACAAATACACGGAACTAGCTCTGAAGATAAAAACAAGCGGAACAGATTCATCAAGTTCTGTTACAACAGTCTCAAAGCATACTTCAAAGCCAAAAAACAGAGAGAACTAATAGGAAAGCTTCCCGAACCTTCAGAAATACCAGAGCCTTCATCGACACCGCAAAAACTGCGAGTAACCGAGGAACAAATAGAAAAAATGCTGGGACACGCAGAAAACTCCAACAACTTCAACTCACAAGACATCTACGCTGTAACACTGATGTACTATAGCGGCTGCAGAGCCAAAGAAATAATACATTCCAACTATACCTGGTTTGAGTTCCAGGAAGACAAAGAAAGAATAGAAGTAGAGATTCCTGGAGAACACGCCAAAGGTCAAAGAGACAACAAAACGCCAGAAACGGTCTACCTGCCCTGGTCAAAGAAACAAACCCTAGAACAACACATAACAACCGTTCTAGAAACGGATAACCTAGAAGAAGTCAAGGAGTTAGATGTTGAAGAACGCAGAAAACCTCTTGTCGATTTCACTCCCAACGGTTCGGAAAAAACCTTCAGTGATGTAAAAAGAGAAAGGTTTCATCTCAATAAAATGCTGCAGGATCTAGCAGAAGATGCAGGTCTAAACATTCACGAAGAAATATCAGCACACAAACTTCGAGGCAGCTTCATCAAACAATGTGACGACAAACTAGACTCTATCTCTAGAGTGGCTTCACAGGCCCGACATAGCGATGTCAAAACCACACAAGAACACTATCTGCAACGGAAGGAAGAACGAAGAGCAGAGGATTATGAGGAAGTGTTCAAATAGTCAGGTTTCTTTCAAAGATTTCTACTGTTTCAGCATTTTTCCCTTGAAATCTTTCAGGTATCTTTATCTCTCCCTTGAACAGCTCTTCTTTTTCACCGTCCCAAACCATACTAACTGTTTCTTTCTCTTTGAACGGATATTTATCTGGGGATGTTCTCATTCCCTCTTTCCTAAACAAGTTTCCTATGAATCCTTTCAACTTCTTTTCAGGCACCTCAGATAGTGTGATCCTTGTTGAGAAATTTTGCACGGGTATATAGACAGGACTTTTCCCTAGGTTAGGATGTTTTTCCTTTACTTCCTTTCGCATATCTCGTTTAACACGAATGTAGACCTCATTCATTTTAACTCGGTAAAACATTCCGCAGCCGACTTAAATCAATTACGAAAATACCGATCAATTCTCCCTATCGTGAGGATCTACAATCAATTTTGTGCCTAGAGGTTGTTTGCATCTCGCCACATAGGGAGGTACTAAGTAGAACGAAAAACCAGCTTGTTTGCACTAAGAAATATCTTCTTTGCGTGGGGAAACAACAGGGAGATTCATATGGGCTAGGAAAAATGGTTAAGTGTTATCTTCAAATCTTTGATCATATGGTAGAGGTTGTCAATATTAGAGGTCACAGATTGAACAAAGAAACTCTTGATCTAGCATCTTCAGAATATAAAGATTTTAGAGATTCTGAAGGCTATGAAGAGGAATATAAGTGGGAAATACTTGAAGAACTAAATCAGTGGACGAATCAGAATGAAATTAACTCTGAAAACATTCAAGAGTTCGTAGAACTTCTACAAAACAGAAATCCTAAAACAGAGTCTTTGGCAAATTATGACAACTTTCAAGATGTAAGAGAATACGCAGAAACTAATCCAGAAAGGCTGTCAAAAATGCTAAAACAGCTATATAACGAAGATCAGTCTTTGGAAGAACGAATAAGCAGTTTTAGAAGCGAGCTCACCTTACACACAGACTCTTTTGCATACCTTCTTGCAGCATATAACCTTGAGAAGTATCCTCCGTTTGAACAAAATGTATTTATCAAATTTATGAAAGACTTTCAGGACGGAGAGTCTGCCGAAGTCACAAAAATGTCTGTAGCGGAAAAATATGTCTTGTTTACTCAGTACTGCAATAAGTTGGCAGAATATCTCTCTAAAAAAGGTTTGGATAATTCTGCTCTTATAGGTCAAGACTTCATACATACTACAACATCCTATTCCTCTGTAAAGTTCACCTATCAGATCAAATACTTGTATAGATTCTCAAAGAAAATGAAGTCTATTGAAAAAGAACCTGAGCAAATAAAATCGTATTTAGAAGATTTACCAGAAAGTTTTCTCAAAAAACAGGAAGATGACTACAGCGACAGTGAAAAAATAGGAGAAATCCGATATAGAATGGTTCGGAGCATACTAGAAGATAAAGAGGTGGACAAAAAGCAACTCAAGGAGGAGGTAAACCAGAAACACGACACCAATATCGTACAGAACTGGAGAGATTTTACGATATTTTCGCAAATATACTTTAACTATTTTAAGAAAAGAACAGAGAGATATCTAGAAAATATCTCAGGCGATTTAAGAGATGGGCTTGGAGAAGAAGATTTAACATCTCACATAGTGTCTTTTCAGGGAGCACAAAGCTACCCTACAACCGAGTGCTGGATAGCAATATATCCTGCATCGAAAGAAAGTCATAGAAAAGCTTACAGGCTTCAGCTCAGTGCAAATAGTAAAGGAGTGAGGTATGGGATAGCATCAGGGAATGATATAGAGAAAGAAAATGCCTATGCTAAAGAAGTCTTTTCAGAAGAGAAAAATATAGAATATGAGACTATCTTTCAACATTTAGAAGATAAGTTAGAAGAGCTCTGGGAGTTAAATGAAGAAGAGAAAGGTCAGAGAGGCGAATTAGATAGACCCAAGAGATTTGAGGAAATAAAGGAACAGATTAGTGAAACCTCACAACTAGTATTCTATGGACCTGTTGGAACAGGAAAAACATATACTGCACAAAAGTTCGCAAACTATTGGGTTCAAACAGACGATCACGGCAACGAAGAAGAAAGAGTTGAAACTGTTACATTCCATCCTTCATTTTCCTATGAAGACTTCATTGAAGGCCTAACTGCAAAGAAAGCAGGTGATAGTGTAGCCTATGAGGTCAAAGATGGGATTTTCAAAGAGATGGCTGAGAGGGCTCATGAAGCATATAATGAGGCGGAGAAAAAGTCGCAGGCGCCAAAATATGTCTTAATTATAGATGAAATCAACAGAGGCAACATACCTAATATACTTGGAGAGACTATAACACTGCTGGAAGATGACAAGCGGCTAGGAGCAGAAAACGAAGTAAAAGTACAGCTAGCACATTCTGAAGAAGGTGGAAAAAAGTTCGGGATACCGCCTAACCTCAAAATAATTGGAACAATGAACACCGCCGACAGATCAGTCGCCTTAGTAGACACAGCGATCAGAAGGAGATTCCGCTTCCTACGCTTCCCGCCAGAATACGAATTACTGATAGATAATCTAGGATTCGAGGGAAGGCAAGAGCTAAAGGATACCATTAGAGAAGATAATGATTCCGACAGAGTTATGACAGGCCTATCTCTTCTGGCCTTAGAAGAGTTAAACCAGAGAATAATTAACTCCACCAACCTTGGAAAGGGTAAACAAGTAGGTCACTCGTACTTGATAGGCAAGAATGCTGAAGAAAGTATAGTGGATGCCTGGAAATATGAAATACTCCCGCTGCTAGAAGAATACTTCTTCAGTCAATTCCAACGGATGAAAACAGAAATCTTCAACGGCAGAGAAGTAAGCATCATAGATTGGGAAAAAGAAGAAGTCAAAGATTTCACTTCCGAAGAGCTTAGAGAAGCCTTTGAAAACCTAGTAGACATAGAAGACGAAGAATAAAGACTATGGAGCGAATACAGTTATCCGAATGGGAAACCACAGAACCCTTAGAACTAACAGAACAGGACCTACATACACTCCAACAAGAGATAAACAATAACTCCACAAAAATAGGGGTCAGCCACACAAGAGACGGAAAAACCAAGCTACACACCAAACAGTATGTAGGAATCTTCTCCCTACCAAGCGGAAAAACCATTGAAATAAGGCCCAAAGCAGCAGAAAACAACCTGTTAAATCTGCTAAGATACGCCAGCGGCACACCCGTAAGCGTAATCAAAAGCCAGCAAAACCTGGAGGACGGATCAAATCTAGTAGACACTGTTGGACAGCTCTTTCTAGACGAACTCAAACAACTACTTAGTCAGGGAATGAGGAGAGAATATGTCAGAAAACAATCCAGAGAAGGCTATGTAAGAGGCCAGATACAGGTACATAAACAACTACAGACACAGAGAGCCGCACCCACAGATTTCGAATGCAGCTACGAAGACTTAACCTACGACACTATATCTAACCAAGCCATACTATACTCAACCACAGTTCTATCCTCACTAGTGAGCGACACAGGCCTCGAATCAGAACTATCACACTACAGAGAACTCCTGAAAAATAGAGTGACTCTAAAACAAGTTCAACCAGTTGAACTAGAACAAATCAAGATAAACAGGCTAAAACAAGACTATCAAGACATCCTACAGTTATGCGAACTGGTTATAACCTCCAGCTTCGTAGAAAGCTTGGAGACAGGTCTAACACAATCCTACTCCTTCCTACTCGATATGAACACAGTATTCGAGAAAGTAGTAGAAAGAGCATTCACAGAAGTACTACAAAATCAAGACTGCAGAGTCCAGCCACAACACCTGACAGATAATCTTGTGAGTGGTACTCCCCGTATCAATATGTATCCAGATATAATGATAGAAAGCAATGAAGACTCTGTTCTCGTAGCAGATGCTAAATGGAAAACCAGCACCCAAAACAGCGACATCTACCAACTAGTCTCATACACCTTAGCACATCAAACACCAGGGATACTGATCTACCCCGAACAACAAGGAGAAAGAGAAACACAATATAAAGTAAAAACAGGTGAAAAGCTCCACTTAATAGAGATATCAACTAAAAGTAGTAGGAACTTCGAAGAGTGGCATAAAGATCTGAACAAAAGTCTAACTAAGTCATTAAGGCAAGTGCTAAGCCATTAAGAGTCTGAAAAATACAGGCAAAACCTCTCTAATGGCAGAATATGTATAATCAAGAGTTATTTTATCAAGAATGAGGAGAGTAACCCTATTTGAAGTTGATTAATTAAATAGTGGCGAAATGTATGTGTTAAAGGACATAAAAGTGCGGTTCCTAATTATTTTACAGTATGGTCGTGGAAAATGAAGAAACTCCTTTTGAAAATAATCTTTTCTCCAATCACTTCCTCAAAGAGAGAATAAATGAACTTGACGAATGGAAAGAAGCCGACCTCGAAGACCGTTATATGGCTTTCGTCAAACTCTATGAGAACAACCAAAGGCTTCTAAGCAATAATCCTATAGAGAGCAGAACTTGGGGAAACTTTACAGGAAAAGTCTTCAAGAAAATACTTGGACACTATGACCCTCAAGACGAGCCATCTAAATTCGTCAGTGGAACAGAATACAATCCTGACTACACTCTGTTTAGAGGTAAAGAACAGTTCTTAGATGCTCAAGAAGAAGACAACGAGTTTGAAGCTTGTTATGCAATAATTGAGAATAAACGCTGGAAAAGAACACTTGATAAATCCACTCAGGACCATAGGAATCCTGCCTTTCAGACTTATAATTATGTAGATCGTCTTCGAGTAAACTGGGGAATACTAACTAATGGCAAAAAATGGAGGCTATACAGCTACGAAGACTGTGAAGCTGACACATTCTATCAAATAGATGTGGTAGAACAAATAATCAATGAAGATGACAGAGAGACAGCTCTTAGAAACTTCAAATATTTCTACCTATTCTTTAGTAAAGAAGCATTCCTTCCTAAAAAAGAGGGGTTTGCAGACAAAGTTCTGAAAGGTTCTTTCAATTATGCACAAAGCTTAGAAGAAGATCTAGAAGACCGAATATATACCGCACTAGAGGAAACATCTAGAGGATTCTTTGAATTCAATGAACTAGATAAAACCGAAGAAAATATAGATCTTGTCCACAGGTCATCACTGATACTGTTATATCGGCTACTCTTCGTATTAAACGCTGAAAGTAGGCGATTACTGCCTGTAAATGAAAAATTGTATAGGAACAAGTTGAGTTTAGCTCATTTTAGAGAGAATCTCAAAGAGGACGAGGATGATGGAGTATTCGGAGACCACGATTGGGCTTGGGATAGACTCACTCGTCTCTTCAAAGCAATCGACTCAGGGAAACAATATGGAGACTACAAAATTACAGCCTACAACGGAGGCCTGTTCCGATATCCTGAAAACGCTAATGAAAACGAAGAAGTAGATGAAGAAAATATATTTCTCTCCAATTACAAGCTCTCAGGTCAGAAATTCAAAGAAATACTTGAGCTACTTGCAGTATCTAGGGATGAAGAAGATGAAGAAGTCCTTTTAGACTATAAAGATCTCAATATTCGACACCTTGGGAGTGTTTACGAAGGTTTGCTTGAACACGAACTAGAGATAGCTGAAGAAAATCTAGTTCTAGAGGATGGCGAATGGACTTCTTCAGAAGATTCAAGTACAGACTTTAGAGAAGCTGGAGATAAAGTAAAAGAAGGGCAAGTATATCTAACAAATAAATCAGGTGAGAGAAAAGCTACAGGTAGCTACTACACGCCAGAGTACATAGTAGAATATATTATAGAGAAAACTGTAAAGCCCAAGGTTGAAGGAAAAATTGAAGAAGCAGAGAATAATGAAGAGGTCTTAGATAAAGTTAAAGAATTGAATATTTGCGATCCTGCAATGGGTTCAGGGCATTTTTTAACTGAAGCAACCAGTTTTATCGCCCACAAAATAGCAGAGGAGGCTCAGCTCGAAGGTAAGGTAGATGAAGAGAATGAAATAGTATGGCTAAAGAGGCAAGTAGTGCAGAACTGCATTTACGGAGTCGATATTAACCCGCTTGCAGTAGAACTTGGAAAGCTTTCACTTTGGATTGAGACGATGGCTGAGGGAAAACCATTATCCTTCCTCGACCACCACCTCAAAGTCGGAAACTCTCTTATTGGAACTTCTATTGAGGAACTCGAACATCATCCAGGAATTGAAGAGAGACCAGAGGCAGACTTCGATGAAATATTTGGAGTGCAGAATGCTAGGGATGCTTTACATCTACAATATCAGAAAATTGAAGAAATGGATGAAGAAACAAAAGAAGATGTTCACAAGAAAGAGCAAAAATACAGAGAGTTTCGTGAAGAGAACTTCTATTACAAATTCTTGAAGAAGCTATCTAATGTTCACACTTATCTTTCCTTTGAAGAAGAACTCTCGCCGAAAGAGTATAATCAGATTAGAAATGAGGTTATGGAAATTGATGAACACAAGGATGAATATTGGTATAGTTCCGCTCAGAAAGATTCTGAGAACCGTAAGTATTTCCATTGGGAGCTAGAGTTTCCAAAAGTATTCTTTAGCACCAAGAAAGGGTTTGACGCCATCATTGGAAATCCGCCATATGCACGGATACAGTCGCTTAAACAAAACTTCCCTGAAGCGGCTCAGTATTATGAAGAGAAGTATGAGTCATCAACTCAAAACTTTGATATCTACGCAAATTTCACAGAGAAAGGATATAACCTTCTTGGCGAAGAAGGACTTCTAGGTTACATTGAACCCCATAAGTTCTTCCAAGCAAGATTTGGAAAAGGTCTCAGAGAATTTATCTCAGAAAGAAAAGCGATATACGAGATCACTAGCTTCGAACATCATCAAGTATTCGAAGAAGCATCTGTATACACCTGTATTATAGTTCTCTCAAAGAACTCTCAAGATACATTCCGCTTCTGTCAAGCAGAACCGTCTGCACTGCAGCAGAGCGAAGAGTTAGAGTCCCATAACTTAGAAGCAGATTATAATTCTGACAGTTGGGAATTCAATGATCCTATAACAGACTCAGTGTTATCAAAAATTGGAGAATCTGAAAAGACTCTTGGAGGACTGACAAGAAAGATATTCCAGGGTCTAGTTACCAGTGCAGATGCAATATACCTTGTTGAAGAGATAAAGGAGACCTCAGAGGGTTTAACTAAGATTAAGACTCAAGAAGGAGATGAGAGAGAAATAGAATCTGAGCTTCTGAAGCCCTATCTAAAAGGGGAAGAAGTAAAGCGATACAAGCCTTTAGACCCCAAATATTCTTTGGTGTTCCCTTACAAAACCGATGGAGAAAAACCTGAATTTATTGAAGAAAGTGAAATGCAGAAAGAATTTCCCAAGGCATACAGTTACTTCAAGGAGCACGAGAATACGCTAAAGAAGCGTGATGGCGGCAGTATGGATGGAGAAAGATGGTATGACCTAACAAGAAATCAGAATCTTAAAGAGTTTGAGCAAAAAAAGATTTCAACACCAGAAACTAGTTATGGCGGCAATTTTACATTAGACTCTAAGGGAATGTACCACAAGTCAATGGTCTACAGTATCTTATTGAATGATGATGTGAAAATATCCTCAGAATACCTTCTTTCAATACTTAACAGTGATGTTCTTTGGTTTTTCTTATCAAATACAGGAAGCGGAAATATTCTGAGAGGAGGCTATTTCCGTTTTAAAACCGATTATCTGAACCCATTCTCTGTTCCTGCAATTGACTTCCAAATGTCAGATGGAGAGAGAAATAGAGAGATAGAAAAGTTAAAGGAAACATATCAAGAATTTTTGAAATCGGGTTATAAACCTAAAATTCAGGTAGAAGATGAGATATTACACGGCTTCTTAAAATTCCTGTCGCAGCAGATGATAGAGTTGAATGCTGACTTAGACAAGATTAATCTGTCCGTTCTTGACTATCTTGGGAATTATGATGAAGGAAAGAGTGTGGAAAACCTATATACTCAGCTTTCTGAAGGTGTAAGAAATGAACCTATTTCTGATACTTTAGAAGAGAGGGAAAAGTTACAGGTTGGTAGCGTAGGTATAAGAAAAAAAGATAACGATGTTACAGTCTTACTTTCAGCCAGGTTTAAGCCCGAAAATAAGGCAGTTTATGAGACTGATAGGTATGGTTACACGGAAACAGAACTGATTCCTGCAATTGAGTTCCACGATCTCAGTGATACAGAAGCGGCTTTGATAGAAAACTTTATTCCTATCGCTGTTGAGAATGAGATGAATGATTTCAAAGATAACGCTACTAAAACTAATTCACTAATTGATAGATTAAAGGAGCTTAAACTCCCGTCAGTTAAGGATGTAGAGGACGGTCTGGAAAGATTCGTCAATCAAAATAAGAAAGCTGAAAATCTTCAGAAAAAAATTGACAAAACCGATGAGTTGATTGATGGGATAGTTTACGACCTATATGGTCTCACTGAGGAAGAAATTGAAACGGTAGAGGCGGCGATATAGATGACTAGAAAAGGTGCTTTCAATCTTAGTATGTCGGTGAAAACCTTTCTAATAATTCTTTTCATAGGACTAGGTTTTTTCGTTCAACAAAATTCTCAAGATAAAATATTTGGCATCTTTGTTCTTGCAGGGCTTGCATTCTTTACCTACCTCGCCTGGAGCAACTAAAGCAACTAAAAGGTGATAAGACTGAAACTGAATATTTATGGAGTTTCTCATATAGCTAGGAAAAACAAAATGGAAAAGGAACTCCAAGATTTTATTGAAAATAAAGATTTAGACGCCATCTTTTTAGAACGAAGAGATATGGAAGCTGGCTTCAGAGAAGAGTTGAAGGCATTGGCAATTAATCCCTCTATAATGCTCTGGAAAGTCTTATACAGGCTGATAGGTAACTTATTGGCTGGAACTAAGAACTTATTTTTGCGGAGAGAATTAAATAGAAGAGCAGACGATGAGAGGATTACAGAAGAGATATCAGAAGAAAGAAACATTCCTATTCATTGTGTTGACAAGTCAATAGAAAAATCTGTTTTAGATCAAGGAGTTATGTGGATGATTTGGAGCTGGTTGATATTTCTTCCAATGATGTACCAGCTTTTCCATTACTCAATTTCGATAACTCCAACTGTCGGCATTATATCCTTTTTAGGAGGTTTTATTGGTTTAGTAGCATCAATTTTTATGATGACTAGTTTGTTTATCGCTTTTCCTTTTATTTACAGTGAAATAGATTCTCGTAACATCTATATGATGACTAACTTGCTAGAAATCAGTCGAGAGAGTGGTTATGAGGAAGTGCTACTGATTACAGGAAGCAAGCACGCAGAAGGGTTTGAAGAACTTGCGGAAATCGGAGAAACAGATTATCAAACTAAGAGGTACATCAAAAGCCCTATCAAAGGACTAATAGGCAGTATAGTTGATAAAGCCAAATAATCTAAAAGATTCTATAAACGAGATTTTTCTACCTATTCTCTCGAAATAATTATTATAGGAAATACGGCTGTTGGGAGTTTATAGAGTCTTTAATTAAGAGACAAAAAGATACTTCTCAATAGAACAAATATGAGAACTAGATTTCGTCATAGTCCTCAATATTTTGTAGCTGTTCCTTGTCTAACTCTATCTTTGGATGTCTTCCTTGCAGCCTGCTGGCCTTAACTACGCTTGAACCAGGATAATATACTTCGTTCTTATAGTCTAACCCTCGATAGACCACTCTAAACTTGTTTCCTGTATTCTCTATTTTATAGACATATAAGCCTACAGGGTGGTCTCTTCCTACCTGTAAAAGAACTGCGTCATCTAATGTCTGGTATTTTTCAAAGTCTTCTTCCTGGTTAATTTTCCTAGCTTGTTCCAATAGTTTTGGATCTCGAACCCAGATACTTTTGAAATAATTGTGTTCTGGCTGCATTAATACGAAAACAGTTGTCTCTAAAGCTTTTATTCATTTTTGCTCTATTTCTAGACCTTATTTCAGACACTTCTTAAGAATTTAGACAGTTCTAGGAAGAAGGATGCAGTGAAGAATGAAGAAAGCATTTGAAATATTTGCAAAGACAGAGTAATCGTAAAGCAGTTTTTCATTCCCTAATATTTTTATCAACATTAATACTTTGCTTAGTTATGGGAAGTTTTATTCAGAAGATAAAGGATGAAGTTCTTGAGGAAGGCGAAGAGATTGAAGAAAGAGCTATAAACAAAAGAAGAGTGGATAGTGCTTCTAGCTTTGTATTTCTAACAAATAAACGCATAATCTACAAGAAAGAAAGCTTCATTAAACAACTACTAGGCATTGGAAAAGACTACAGAACAATAGACCTAGAAGAAATAGAAGATGTAATGTATAACCCCAGACCACTGCACTCGGGAGGACTCATAGAAGTGATAACCAAAGAAGGAAACAAGAAAAATCTAACACCTTCATTTATAGGTCAAGAAAGAGCAAAAGACTTCATAAAATCAGCGAGAGAAAGACTGACTGATAAGGCATAAAGGCGAATAAATTTTTTCCTAGACGAGATGGTAGAGTTATATCATATACCTTGAAGAAAAATTCATTCTAAGCCGAAATCCTTGTTCATATCGCTTCTAAGATTTCTGACACTACTCAATATTTCAGGGCTCCTAGGAGCATAGTACGGAGTTGTACTAGCCCATTTTAGGAATGAAAATTCAGGTTTATAGTTAGGTATTCGTCTATATCCGTGAATTAGTTCGATTCCTTCGCCAGAAGATTCTTTTTTCATAACAACTTTGTCTTCCTGTCTGTATTTGTTCACTTCATCAACATAGTCCTGAATCTGCCCTATATCAGGGTCTTCTGTTAGATACAAGTTATTATTTGCCTTGAGTGTTTGCAATTTATTTAATTCGTGTACATCTCTTTCTGTAGCTTCGATTAGCTCCTGGCTTTCAGAGTGAATTACTCTGTATACGACAGGATCAAAGTACATTACTGTCAGAGTTGGAGAGATCGGGCATATGATCTGTAAACCTCTGCTTTGATATCCGCATACACCGTTTTCATTTATGTATGCGAATGCGGAATTATAACGGATTACAGGATGGTCTCCGAAGATAAAGTCTTGGTCAGTATTGTTTCTTATTAGGGTGCAGTGTAGGTCGCTTAGTAGTCCTGTCATTGGCAAGGAGTTGAGTAGAGAAAGCAGCTGCAACTTGTGGTCTTTTACAGTCAGTTCTCCATTCTCGAACATTTCTCCTATATTGCGGGCGTTAGGAATATCTGGTACTACTTCTCCGCTGAATATATTTGCTACGAAGTTGTCCGTCATATTTTGAAGACTTTCTTTCATCTTTCGTGTTCTTAAACCTTGGAATAAGAAGAACCAGTCAAAAAACGCAAACTCTTCATCATCAAGATTTTGAAAGCTCTCGTCTTGTTCAACTTTGCGGATTACTTTCGCCCATCTACCTTCTATTCCTGATAAAGCTTTTTCTATATCAGTATTCTCACTGTAAAAATAGTCTCTAGAACAAACATTTTTGATTAACTCGTTGTATGTATTTGATGACTCTATATGGTATGCATTGATTCTTTCTTGATCTGTGAACTGTCTGAAGTAGAACTGAGGTACAAAATGCTGGTTTTTCCTTTGAACCATAAAATTAATTATCTGCCAAGTTTAGATAAATCCTCCTTAAGATTTCATAGATGAGCAACATTGAACCTAGTGATGCAGCATAGACTGTTAGAAATAATACTGTTTTGAACTGGCTGGCTCCTAGATTATGATCTGGAGGATGTTTTAAGTTTTGTTCTAGCCATTTCCAATCATTAAACTCTCCGCCATCACTGTAGCCTATATAGCTTTGATTGTAGTTGTAGTTCATTGAGCTCGGATAATCTTCAAAAGAAATATGTTCAGAATCTATACCTTCGTATACTGGCCGCATTAGCCCCATAGAGTGTCCTAATTCGTGTGAAAACTGGCTTTCCATTCTTAGGTGAGATCTGTTGATTCTATCTTCGATAGTATAGTCCCTGTATTCTTCATAATCATCACTCGTCATTCTTCCTTGTGGACCTTGGTAAGGAGTTACTTCTTGGAACTCTTCTTCTGTCATTATATCTTGTTTGATATCTTCTTCCGATATGCAGTGTCCCGACATTAATCCTAGTTGCGTTCCGACGCCTGTACTACCATCACCTATAACCGCATAATAATAGCCTTTTCCTTCTCTACTGAAATACTGGTTCTTATAATTTAAGAGTCTAGGAAGTGTTGGTATTTCTATTTCTGGTACTTCTCTACCTTCAATGATGTGGAGAGCGTATCCGTGGTTTTCAAACTCTTGTTCTAGTCTATCAAAATTGAGATGGTGTTTGTCGCAGTTTTCGCTCCAATCAAGTTCTATATAGATATTGGTTTTGTTAGGTGTGTAAGTAGGAAAAATATCTTGATTTTCCTCATATACTTCTTTAGTTACTTCATCACCCTGTGTGAACTGATAAGCAAAAGACAAACCTGTATTAACAATTAACAGTAAAAGTATGGCGACTATGGAAAAAAGAATATATTTTTTCATATAAGAATTATTGTACTCTTCTCTTCTAAATATCTACGACTATTATAACACAATTCTATTCTTTTGTCCTTTCTCATAAAGATACAGTTATTGTTTTGAAAATATCCTAGAGATTAGTAAGTATAGAAGAAAATATATACAGAATGGACGAACTAAAGTCTGTATTCCAAATATTTAGAAGAGTTGCTAACAATCAAAAATGACTGCTATGAATGACAAACACCTCTATAGAATTGATTTGGAAGAAGGAAAACATATAGGTCCAGAATTAGCTCTAGAACATCCTAAAAAGAAGCCTCAAAAGATAATATATACTATTTGCAAACTGACAATTGAAAGTGGAGGTCACAAGGCCTTTAGTTCTAAGGAAATTCAAGAAGAGGCTTTTGGAGAACTCTTAGAACAAAAAGAGAGTAAAACTAATCCTGTTGATCACTTTAGTCAAGCTTTAACAATGAAAAAATATCCTAAAGAAAGTGAAGGCGTCTTTGAAAGATGGGCGACTATGCTGGATAGAAGACGACCTTCTAACTCAAACTACTATTACTATGCCATTAAAAAAAAGCAAAGTAAAAGATGTGGAGAAACTGCTCGAAGAGATTCGTGAGAACTGAAATATAGAGAACCAGATAAATATTTCTTATTCTAGACCTCTTTCTCTATTTATCTCTTTCACTAGTTTTTCTATTCTTTTGTCGTCAGTTTTTTCATCTAGTTTCATTTCTACAACTGTTCTTCCTGCTTCCGATAGTGCAGAGTCCTTCATCGCAGTATCAGAATCTAACGGTAGGGAACAAGTTGGGCAGAACTTTGCATCGCTGGATTGTTCTTCTTCGCAGCGAGGACAGTATTTTGTTTCCATTGAAACTGATTTTTCATCTTCTTCGGTTTCTATGCCGTGCCTTTTGTATATGGCTTTCTTCATTCTGTCGTTATCGTCTTTGCAGTAGGTTTTTGCACGGTCAGGTTTTCTCCAGGCGTACCACCACATCATCTGCTGTATTCCAAATCCTTCCTCTGTACCTCTGAAGGTTGCTGAGCTGCGTCTCATATCGTACACTGTCACTGTGTCAGGATCTACACCGTCAAGATTT
>LFCJ01001814.1_pt1 | contig 15199 bp, 17 predicted proteins | sample 643141 | NCBI WGS metagenome assembly LFCJ01 (sample SAMN03766243, study PRJNA286221) | soda lake metagenome | biome: soda lake; feature: Kulunda steppe; material: water; isolation source: sample B1-Br-g2 brine of Lake Bitter-1 | place: Russia: Kulunda steppe | collected 2010-07 | reverse complement strand
TGAAGACATGGTTGTTGAGTAGGCGTGATAGCCCCTCGCTCCTCTCGGGGGCGACAAACTCCACTGCAAATCGCATCATTATCCAATGAGTGATATCTGATATATTTGCCATGGACTCTTGTCGTCTAACGGCCCCTCGGCCAGAGAGAGCCAGCGGCGTTTGCAATAGTGTACCCTAGCCTTCCTTTGGATAATTCTTGAGGTGCAGAGGGTGACAAAACAGGCTTAGATTCAACAATAGGCCCGTCGGGCTGTTTTTAGGCGTTTAAAATGCCCGCGACGAACTTGAAACACGGTTATCCGATGTAATTGTGCTTGACGAAGTGGTGAGAGGCTCGAATTCGAAAGGATCAGTACCATATCTTGGTCGCACTCGCCAACGACGAATTCAGGCAGTTGACGATGATTTGCTGCGACTCGACGGAAATTTTCCCATATCGGTCGAATATAGGAGATATAGAGTCTGAAAAGCGCATGACGGGAATTATAACCTCTTCAGATCGGCTCTTCTACAAACCTATACTAAATATGGTATTTCTCTCATGGAAGACGAAAAAGAACCACCTGATCGGCTGATCCAAAACAACGATCAGTCCTCTTTGAGGCCCTCATCCGTTTCGTGCTTTCGGCGATGAAACAGCGATGATTGGCTCTGTTGAAACCCTCTTTTTTAGATATGTATCCGCGTGAATCTACCGCACACTACACGTGCTTATTGATCATTGGTTAAGTTACCATCCTGAGCACGGTACAGGGAACCGTACTGGATAGAAATCACATTGGCGCCAGCTCAGCCAAACCAACTCGTGGCTACCATCGAAAAGTACGGATCAAAGCAGAGTAAGTGCAAACAGAAAGTAGATTGCGATACTAAACGCATCCTGAAGCGCAGTAGCAAGCGGACCGCTGCCGAGTGCCGGGTCTACATCCAGAAAAATGAATCCAATCGGGATGAGGGAGGCGAGCACGGTCGCAACGGTACTCGAAACGAACAGGGACAATCCGACGACAAACCCGATCTGTGGTGAGGCAGCGATAACCGCCGCTCCAACCCCGCCGAGAATCCCGATCATCGTGCCGAGGACAATCCCAACGAGAAGTTCTTGTTGGATGTAGTTCCCATAATCGACGTCAGTAATCGCAAACGCCCTAATTGCGATAGCCTCTGACTGCGTTCCGACTGAATCGGCGATGTACGCGATGACTGGCGGAAAGAATGCGAGGGCGATTGTCTCTTGCAGGGTTGCCTCGAACTGACTTGAGATAACGCTGAGCCCCAACCCGGCAAGCAGACCGAACAGAAGCCACGGTGCCCGGCTTCGGACAGCAATACGAACACGATCGGCCGAGTCATCTAGCACCTGACGCCCAGTCGTTTGCACCCCCGCACGGAGGAGGATATCTTCAAAGTGTGACCTGTGCATCGTGTCGATGATGGCCTGAGAGGTTACGGCACCGACGAGTCGCCCGTCGCTATCAACAACCGGGATCTCATCTCTGTCTTCCGTTATAGCGAGAAATATGGCCTGTTCCCGATCAGTACTGGGTTGTAGCAGCGCACGTGGTGTCTCCATCAACTGTGAGAGAGGAACGTCGTCAGTCGATCGGAGGAGTAGTGATATCGAGACGCCCAACGAGCTTCCCCTCGTCGAGGACGTAGATCGTATCCGCACTGTCCCACGTCCGACCGACCAGTTGCTCGAGGACAGTTGCTGGAGTATCCTCCGGCTGGCACGTGGGAACCGCTGTGGACGTGATGCTCCTGATTGACCCGTTGGAACTTCTCGACACCATTTCGGAGACATATACAGGTTCAAGACGGATAATACGAGCCGCTGATCATTCCACGTAGTAGTCAGGAAATTCACTCCCTGGAAGGAGACTGAACACGAGTCAGGCGAGACCACCCAACAGCATCCCCACGGAAAACGCAACTGCGGCTGCAACCAGTCCAATCAGTAGCATCTCTCCACCAGCTGCGTACCACCTGCGATTGGTGACGAGACTCCTGCTCGCGCCGACGAGGAAGAAGGCGACGGCAGCTGCGGCCGTCGAGACCGCAAATGTCGATCCCTCAGTGACAAATACCGTCGTCTCTACGCCGATCATGTACGGCACGAGTGGTGTCCAGCCAGCGAGAATAAAAGCCAAAAATGTCGTGGCTGCGGTGAGCGCTGGGGGCTTCCCTCCCTCTGATGCACCGTAGTGTGCTGCCTCGTAGTCGAGCGCCGACCGCTGGCTGAGATAATTACTCATGCCCATAGAGAAGCCGTCTGCGAAGAGGTTGGCGATCCCCAGAATCAACACGATCGCGGGATCGAGTGCCGCACCTGCGACGCCCGCAACGACCGCGAACGTCGTGACGATTCCATCGTTCGCCCCGTAGATGACTTCTGAAATGTAACCTCCAGCCTCTTTGATATCGTCGCCAAGTAAGCGCGTGATCATAACAGAAGTACAAGAGCAATACCATTGAATCCCAATCCCTGCGACACTAGGCTGAATACCGAACCCGCCTCACCAATTGCTGTTAGACTAGAGTGTCATAGAGCGGCTCTCACACCTCCTATCCGGGCATCCTAATTCGATAGGTACCGGCCAAGGCGTTACCGGAGCAGCTACCTACTTCTCGGATAGGCGTCAGAAACTACCTGCTGGATATAGAGCATGAAGTCCGCAGATCGGAAACGTGCTAATCACAGGAGGTTGGGATAAAGGACTTCTCTGGATGATTATCGCGTTGGCGTGCCGGATGCCGCCGATCTGGGCGATGAGAAATCCACTATCCCATGCCGTAGAACAATAAGAAGTGTCAGAGCAAGCATGAACAAAATAAATGCTTGCCCACCGATGTCGGATTCAATTGCGGGAAACGCCCATAACGACCAATTGAACGAGGCATGGAGTAGGATCATCGGTCCGAGACTCCCACCAGTATTCTGGAACACCCACGTCATGACCACGGACAGGAGCGTTATCGTGATCATGAAGCCCACAAGCGGGCGCTGATAGTACATCGTCATAGACGGCATGTAGAACCACGGCAAATGCCAGATGCCCCATACGACTCCCAGTCCGAGACTTCCAGCTAATGCACCAAACCGTTCGATCAGCGGGTCGAGTGCGTACCCCCGCCAGCCGAATTCCTCCTGCACCGGCCCACCAAGAAGCAGAATGTAGACGAACGCGATAGGAAGCACATACGCTTCACCCGTCCAGGGAAGTGTTGGTTCAACTCCCGAGATAACGGCTACACCCAGTGCTCCAACGGCGAGTACTGGGAACAGCACCACTGCAGGTATGAACCACCAGCGGGGAAATGAACGGTCAATCGCTCGCTTGAGGAGACGGGTGACCCCGTGCCGACCAGCGTGCAGGTATACAAGTAGAATAGCTGCCACTGTAGGGCCAAACGCCCCAATCTCTGGGATCTGGGCGATCCCCACGACTAGGTCGTCTATCACCGCGATTCCCGTCTCAGTTCCCGAAGCTACGGCGACCTTCGGGAGCCACAGCGTCCACGAGAAAACAAATGTAAGTGAAAAGAAAAGAACAAGCCAATTGGTTCCGATATTCGGACGCTCGTTGGTGTTTGGTGAGGAATCCATTAAATATCATAACACTTTATTATAGAAGGCCGTTTCGGATAGTCTGGGTTAACCGCTTCAAGTCGGCTGAATGGCCTACGCCCGTGCAGCATTCGCGCCCTGTATCATTGCACGAAAGCGATAAACTCTATTGTAACTGGCAGTACGTCCAGCGGTAAGTTCGCGTCCCTACTAATCGGCCAATTCACCATCGTAGAGGGTGTAATCAACAGCATGGGAAGAGTTTTATAACACCCTCATTAGACATCTAACCCGAGACCAATTGCTGCAATGCCAATGAGGAACGCGTACCCGGGAATTACGTACCGCCACACTGCATTCGGGACGATTCGGACAAGAAATGGAGCGATGACTGCTGCAAGGAAGCCCCCGATGAATATCGACGGGAGAAGCACTGGATCAATCGAGATTCCGTGAACCGTTATCAGAAAGAAGGTGATGACACCGACCAACGAGACGATTCCTTCAGAGAAGGTTGTGATTGCCGTCGCACTCTTTTCGTAGACTCCTGAAAAGAGTTGTCCGAGCGTAATCACGGGCCCGTATCCGCCGCCGCCAATGCCTTTATTCACTCCTGCCAGGACGGCAAAACCGACCAACAGCTTTGGACGGTACTGAAGACTCGTTCCAATTTTTGCACGAATGAGGCCACTCGCGCCCATGAGGAGGACCACACCCCCTACATACATTTTAATGAGATGGCTCTGTTGAAATCCTATTCTTCAGACATATTCTCGTCTGAAACAGTCGGTCAATGAGAGCTGCTTATTGAACACCAGTGGGAGTTCGCTTAGTGTGGTGAGTTTACGACAACGTCTTTCTGCAGTATTGACTATTCAACGTCATATTTGACCCAAGGGTATTCGGCACCATGACACGAAGTGACACTCATGGGAAACACATCCGAGTCTCGACCAATACTGGTCGCAGTTGCTAACCCTGACCACGCAGAGCAATTGGTCCGGACAGCTGGCGACCTCGCCCGGGTGACCGATGGCCTCGTACAGATCGTTTCTGTGGTCGCCAAATCCCACAACTCACCGTTTTCCCTGTATACTGATGATACGATTATTGAACAGTATTCGGGAACCAGCCAGAAAATACTCAACAAGGCAACTAAAGTTGCCCCTGACGATGTCACGGTAACAAGTGAACTAATCGTCGGCCGATCAACTGCTGATGGCGTGCTCACAGAAGTTGGACAGACCAATGCGCGTGCGCTCGTCGTAGGTTGGCAAGAGCGGAAACGCCGAACAGATGCTGTCCTTGGTACTACTATCGATCGGCTTATTGAGCATGCACCGTGTGACCTCTATGTCGAACGAATTGGCCAAGAGGCGAACAGTGTCGATTCCATTCTCTTGCCAGTGGCTGGCGGTCCTCATGTCCGTCCGGCAGCATCCGTAGCGAAGGCGATTGCTGCTCGCAATGACGCCGCCGTACATGTTTTTTCAGTCGCCGCTACTGATACGGATTCCGAGACAGCACGCGAGTACATTGCAAGTGCAAAAATGAAACTCGAAGAAGCGCCTGGCCCTCTTATTCAGATGGTGCCAGTGATTCACGATGGTGACGATATAACCGAGGGAATTGTTGAGGCGGCTATTGACCATGATGTGATCGTTTTCGGAGCGACACGTCAAGGAGCCTTGCACCGCCGTCTCGTTGGTTCGGTTCCTCGCACAGTAGTACATCAGACTGACCGAACAATACTTCTTGCCCGTTCTGGTGATATTATTGAGAGCTCTGAGAAACGACTCTTGCCTTGGGTCTGATTTTCGTGACTGATTCCCAATTGTGAAGAACGCATCAACCAAATCGCCCTGTACAGAGGATTCACTTATCAGTGCAGGCGGTCTATTGTTCCTATATGCCCGAAGAAGTCCTGTTCAAATCAGAGAGCGACCAGACCCGAGAAGACATCGCATCGTATCTTCGCAGTGTCGCTGATAAGCTCGAACAAGGGGTTGCAATCACACTGAAATCTGGTTCCGAGTCCGTGACAATGGAACCGCCAGCCCGCCCGACATTTGAAGTCAAAGCTGAACGTGAGGGGCCAGCGGACGGGCCCGGTGAATTGAGTATCGAGCTCGAACTCGAATGGGACGAGAACGGCAGTGAGGGAGACGTCGGGAGCGGCCAGTTAGAGATTGAATGATCAATTAGCAGCTGTAGTGTGCGTGTGTTTCACGCAAAAGCACATCTGAAGGATAGGATTTCAACAGAACCAATGAGATTCGTATCGAGTTCGATCGCCGCGTAGACGAGAACGATCGAGGCGAATACGGCGACCGAACCAATGGTCGCAAACAGCGTAACCAACCTGGTTGCGTCATTACTCGGGTCCAATTCGAAGTGTACGTTATCGAATTCGTGATGGACGAATCCGGCGACAAGCCCCGTCAACATTTCCGAAAGTAAGAGAATTGGTACGACCTGGAGCGGTTCATAGCCGAGAATGAACAAGAGCGGAGCCAGCGCCGTTCCAAATCCCATTCCAGCCGACGAATCGAGCCCTTCGAAGACGAAGGCGATAACGGTCACGACCGGAATTATCTGGAATTCAGCCCTCCCAGCAGTCTGAGCGACGGTTGTGTAGATTGCCACGAGGACACCGACATACAACGCTCCAACCAACGCGAGGCGTTTCAGTGTGTTACGTGAAAGTCGAACCCGTTCGAACGCAGTCCGTTCTCGATCGAGTTGTTCCGCCCGAGAGCCAATGTTTCGATGGATTTTCGATCGATCGTCTAGTGAGTTCTCGGTCATGTGCTATCGCTCTAAACAGGTAGGAAGCGCTGTCGAAAATTAGGTCCCGTGTCCGTTGCTTCTTTTATGCTCACTGTGATGATCAGGATTTCAAAACCAGACCTAACGAGAGTCGGATCCCTCGATAGTCTACATATTGGCGGCATAATCTTCATACCACACGTATATCCAATAAATGCCGCCCGTACTCGATATATTCCTCAGTATCTAAATACGCCCGTTAATATGAGTCAGTAGCCAACGGCACGATTAATAGTGGGTACGAGCTTAATCGAAGAGTGTTCGTCGTCACACTTCCCATAAAGAGGCGATCGATATGTGGGCGATTAGACGATCCCATAATGATCAAATCGACTCCGTGCCGTTCAGCGTAAGCGACGATCTCCTCGTGTGGAACGCCCTCTCGCTGCGCCGTAACTGTCGAAATGTTTTGCAACGCAGCCGCTCCCGTCACGCCTTGAAGCGTCCTGTCGGCCTCGTCTTCGAGGTAACTCCGAAGCGAACTCGAGCGGGTCAGTCGCTGGTCCAGGACCGTGAGAACGTGCAGTGACGCGTCGTACGTCGCGGCGATCTCGAACGCGTAACGAGCGGCACGGTTCGCTCCTGCCCGACCGTCGGTAGCGAAAAGAACCGTCTGGTAGTCGGTCGTCTGTGCCACATCACTTGCTCGAATTGTCAGTACCGGAACGGATGTTCCTCGAATTACTTCCTCGACGACGCTCTTGCGAAGGAACCGTTCTAAACGGCCGCGCTGATGCGATCCCATCACCAATAGGTCCGCCCTGGAGTCACGAGAGCCCGCGAGGATCTCTGTGATCGGGTCACCGGTTCGAAGTTCCCGTTCGAACTCGAGATCGAGGTCGCGAGCTCGAGACGCCACGTGGTCGAGCGCCTCGGTGCCGGCGCTTTCGAGATCCGTCCACAGGTCGCTCTCTTCGGAGAGGGTATCGACCGACCCGAAGTGACCACCGGCATCCACCACGTACAGCGCGTGGATTGTCGCCCCGTACTTCTGGGCCAGTGCGAGTCCGTGTTCGGCCGTACGGTCGCTTCCCGAACTGCCATCGACTGGAAGGAGGACGGTGTCGAACATGGGCTCGTTACACGCCCCAGATGAATATAATCCCGAGCGTGGTCACGACTGCGAGGATAAGCTGGAGTGGGGCCCCGAGACGAGCAAAGTCGGTAAATTCGTAGCCACCCGGACCGTAAACCATCAGGTTCGTCTGGTATCCAACTGGCGAGAGCAGCGGCGTACTCGCCGCGAACGTGACGGCAAGTACGAACGCATACGGGTCAGCGTTTAGCCTCGTCGCTGCATCGAACGCGATCGGAATCATCAGTACGACGCTCGCGTTGTTGCTCAGCAACTCGGTCATCAGCGCAGTAAACAGATAGAAGAGCCCCAGGATCACCGCGATGTGCAATCCGGTTACGCCCATCACGGCATTGCCGGCGAGAAACGCCGCCGCACCCGTTCGTTCCATCGCAACACCTAACGGAATCAGGCCGGCGAGGAGGAAGATCACGCTCCAGTCGACCGCGTCGTAGACTTCTCGTGGATCGAGAATGCCGGTGACGACCATGGCGACCGCGCCAGCGATCGACGTAATCAGGATGGGATAGATCTCGAGTGCTGCAATACCGACGACACCGGCGATTATCGCGAGTGCGAGCGGGAGTTTTGACCGCCGATAGGTTGGACGGCTATACTCGCTGGCGACGATCACGTTTCGATCTCGGCCCAGTTGATCGAGGGCCTGCGGGCTCGCCTGAACGAGTAGCGTATCGCCCCCGCGAAGCGGCCGTTGATCCATTCGCGTATGAACGATTTCAGCTCCGCGCCGTATCGCGAGAACGGTCGCGTTGTACTGCTGTCGGAAATTCGCGGTCGCAAGCGTTTCGTCGACGAGTTTGCCATCGGGTGTGATAATGACCTCTGCGAGCACCTGCGGTGTTGATCGATCCTCCTGTACCGGTTCCGTTTCGATGTCTGCGTCTGAAACAGCGGCGGGTGTCACGTGCTGGAACCCTTCGATGGACGCGACGTCAAGAACCCCCTCTCGCGCCGTCCTGACCAGAAGTACGTCGTCTTCCTGCAGCGATTTTTCGTCGATCGCTTCCCCGAACGTATCGTCGCCGCGAACGAGCGTTACCGCATCGAGGTCGACGTCGACTGTCGACAGTGCTTCCTGAACGGTCCGGTCGATCAGTGGAGAGTCCTCCGGAACGGTTACCTCGCTGAGGTACGATGTCACCTCGAATTCGTCGACGAGTTCCGTGCGCGCTTTGATTCGTTCGGGGAGCAAGTAGGGGGACGCGAAGAGCAGATAAACCGAACCGGTTACGAGGACGAGTGCACCGAGCACGGTAAATTCGAACATCGAGAACGGGCGGCCGAGGTACTCCGGACGGGCGATGATGTCGCTTGCGAGAATGTTCGTCGACGTACCGATCAGCGTGAGCATCCCGCCCATCATCGATGCAAACGAAAGCGGGATCAGGAGTCGCGACGGAGATGTCCCTGTCCGTTCTGCGAGCTCGGTCGCGACGGGAATCATCAGTGCGACGACGGGCGTATTATTGATGAACCCCGCTGACAACCCCGAGACGCCGATCATCGAACCCAGTTGTCGTCGCGGATTCGTCCCCGCAAACGACGCGAGCCGTTCACCCAAGAGTTGGACCGCGCCGGTTTGACGGATACCGTCGCTCAGCACGAACATCATTAACACCGTGATCGTCGCGGAACTCGAGAAGCCAGCAATACCCTCGTTTGCAGTGATCGTCGTCCACGGCTCGAGGACGACGAGCGCGACGACGACGAGCAACGCGGTGATATCGAGTGGAATCGGCTGGGTGACGAAGAGAAACACTGCAACGGCGATAACCGCGAAAACGACGAGCATGTCGGGTGACAGGCTCGGAATCTCGCTAGCCTGTTGAAGTACAATCACTGGTATCTCATCTGGTAGTAGCGACACAGTATCACATATCCGTTTGTCGGCATTCGGGTAAATTATTTTGCCTTATCACCCAGTTCCCGCAATTGGGATCACAACGAAGAACCCGTACGACAACAGGGTCGCGATGCTGGGTCCGATAATCCAGAACGAAACGAACTGGACCACAACCGAGGAATCGAACAGTTCGTCGACGGCCTGCAGGTCGTCAACCGATTCCTCCCCGATACCCGGTAGCTCGTCGGGTGTCTCCGTGGTTATCGCATCGACTGTGATCTGTGTCTCGGCTTCGCCGGTTGCGAGTTCGCGTGCCGTTGCCGTTCGCGTCGCTCGCCCCCATCCGAGACCTATGATGCACATGATCGTCGCCATTGCCAGACTGATCGGGATCCCCAGCAGGAAAGAGCGGTCGTGATAGTTGACGCAACGACCATCAAGACCGTTGCTGCCAGAAGCGGAAGCGCAGTGAGATCGTTTCCTACCGAGTCCATCGTTCGACGAGCGATCGTAAATGCACCGAGGCCGATTGCGAACGTCCCGAGAAGTACTGCAGCACTCTCTTGAATTATGCCACCGCCGACGAGCGGCGCAACTGCGTTTGCCACGTTGCTGGCACCAGCACTAAACGACATGTAACACGCGATAGCGAGGACGACCATCGTGCTGATAAACTCGCGTTGGGTCGTTCCCGGACCAAGCGTTGGGAGAGGGACTATTCCCCGCCAATTGTACGTAACAAGTGGACCCTCTGATTGTTTGAGTGCAAATTTCTGGTCGAGGGTGGGATACAAATAGCGACCGACAACCGCACCACACCAGAAGCCGATAATCGAGGCAACGATCCACCAGATAACGATTCCACCGAGCACGGCCATGTCAAGCGTCCCTACTGCAAAGCCGTAGCCAGATATCGAACCGACAGCGACCATCGAAGTAGAGACGGGGACGCCGTATACGTTTGCGACCAGCATTCCGAGCCGATGAAGAACAACACGACGATACTCGCCTGAATCGTGAACATCGATTGCGGAACGAGTCCACTTCCGAGTGTATCGATAACGTTCCGTCCAACCGTCCATCCTCCCAGGAGGACGAAGAACGTCATCAGCGCCGCTGTGACCGTCTTGTTGATGATTTGCGCACCAACCGACGGACCCCATGCGACCCCGGTCGACGAGCCGCCGATATTGAATCCGACGAAGATCGCCGCAAGTATTCCGAGAAGCAAGAAGCCTAAAACCATACCATTACTCACTCAGGTAATTCGTAGATAGACACAGGTGTTGGCAGGTAGCATACACATAAGTTATTCAAAATCTACCAAAATGTTATCATGGTAGAAAAACCTACTTTAATCATGATTTCTCGCAGTCTGGTTCCGATGGACGATTCGGAGGCGGCTGAACAAGCGCTTGAGTACGCACTCGAGAATTATCCAACTACCGAGATAACCGTTCTCCACGTCGTCAGCGTCCCAACGATGATGATGGGCGAGGCTGTCAGCCTTACACTCGAAGAGAATCTCGAGGACGCTGCTGAAGAACGTTCAGCAGTTGTATTCGAACGGGCTCGAGAGCTTGCTGCGGACCACGATCGCGAGATCGAAACGACGTTCGCGCTCGGACACCCTGCTCGAGCGATACTCTCTCGTGCAGAAAACTACGACGCCATCGTGCTCGGAAGCCACGGCAGACACGGGACGAATGGCGAAGATCTAGTTCGACGATTTCTGATCGGGAACGTCGCTGAAACCGTCTCCCGGCGATCACCAGTTCCCGTTACGATCGTTCGCTAGTGGATTCTCGACAGTCAACTACTCGAGTCCGTCTCGACGCGGCGCAACTGCTCGGCGTCGGTGAAGACGTACTTCCCGATCAACAGGCTGCTGGTCATACTCGTCAACCCCCCGGCGGCAAAGATCATCGCCATGATGACGAACTGATAGAGCGCCGCGTATATCGGATTCTCGCCGGCGAGGATCATCCCTGCCATGATTCCCGGAATCCAGACCCATCCCAGGCTCTTCAGCGAGTCGATCACCGGGATGAGCGACGCCTGAACCCCCGTCTCGACGTGCCGGGAGATGACGGCCGTGGGCGGCGCTCCGAGCGCCAGCCCTGCTTCGATCTCCGCCCGGTTCGATGCGATTTCACTCTTGAACCGATCCAGTGCGAGCGAGTTGATCTGCATCGCGTTCGCGATGATCATACTTCCGACGGGGACGAGGTTTCGAACCGTCGCCTCGATCGCGCCAGCGAGTGTCATCGTGACGATCACGAGCCCCGACCCGAAGACGATCGCGAAGAATGAAACCCGGACGACGCCCGGTAACCCTTCGCCGCGGTTCTTCGAGATCCACGTCGCGCCGAGCATCATCCCCAGCAAGATGACGCCGCTCCAGACGAAGTCGACCGTCAGCAACACACCGACGATCGATCCCATAGCGACAATCTGGATCAACCCCCTGACAAGGGCAACACCGAGTTCGCGCTCGAGTGTCAGCCCGCGAAGGTGTGAAAGTCCAACCACGAGCGCAGCGAGGACAGCCGCGACGGCGACTTGCGCGAGCCCTGTGAGGAGAACAGGATCGGCGAATTGCTCGAGGAACTCCTCGAGTACGGCGTCCATCAGACCAACACCTCTTCGACTAGACCGACGCGCTCGACGCGGCCATTCTGGAGGACCAGTACGTGGTCACCGATTCGTCGCGCCTGCTCCTTGTCGTGCGTAACCATCACGACGGTGAGATCGAGCTCACGGATGAGGTCGACGAGAAGCGTCTCCACGCGCTTTTCCGCTGCCGAATCGAGGTGAGAGGTCGGTTCGTCGAGCAGGAGGACGTCGGGTTCGTTCAGCAGAGTACGGGCGATCGCGACGCGCTGTTTCTCGCCGCCCGAAAGCTCCTCGACGTCGCGATCCTCGTAGCCGGTGAGCCCGAGACGCTCGAGTAATTCCGCGAGATGCCTCTCGTCGACCGACTCATCTCGAAGGAGCGGGCCACGAGTGACGTTCTCGAAGACGGTTCCAGGGACGAGCGCGGGATCCTGTGGTACGAGCCCAACGCGTCTGCGGAGCCCTCTCGGAGACAGGTTTCGGTAGTTCTCTCCATCGAGCAATACCGTCCCTTCGGTGGGTTCGTCGAGTCGGTTGAGCAGCCTGAGGAACGACGACTTCCCGGCTCCCGATGGACCGACGACGACCAGAACGGTCGATTCTGGAACCGACACCGAGACATCTCCGAGGAGACGGTCGCCGTCGACGATCCGCCCGAGATGTCGCGTCTCGAGTTTTGGAGTCGGCGTCATTGTTGATATAGACATTGGCTCGCTCGAGCGGGAAGTGGGAATCGATCAGGTACGCGCGGAGAAGGAGCCCGATCGAACGATCGAAGACAGGAAATTACCTGAATTCGGAGGATACATCCGATCATGTGAGTAATACAAGATGATAAAACAGCCCGGCAGCCATTGCCACGGCTAACGTTCGAAGCATTCCCTGCTTGAATCGGAAGATCAAGACGAACGAGGCGACAACGATCACTAGTAGAGCTGCCAGTTAATTCGTACCCAGCAGTTCCTTCCGGTAGACCATCGTTATCGGAGGTAAACCTGTGCGGCGCAGTCAAAACACGCTTCTGGTGCGCTCCTTCCCGAGCCGTCGAAGTCAATCGACGGCTGGTACCGGCCGTCGCTGTATCTGTGGAAAGCGAGCTCCCATGACTCCATGTCACCAGTCCACCCTAATCGGCACATCTTCACTGGAGTTTGGCGAATCTCCTCTTTTTCCTCGTTCGTTGACCCAGGCATGAACCATGGATCATTGTCGAAGACCTCCACATAGGCGTATCTACCGCGGAATCGAACGTTGACACCCGTGCACCGCTCGCTCCAAGCGGTGCGCGCATGGGTCTCTACACGTTCTTTGAGAGTTTGACGTTCATACTCTGGAATCGAATCCATTCCTGAGAAACGTGCTCAGAGAGATTTACTCTATCGTTGGAAGCCTCTCAAGCAGTCTCGTTAGGTCCTCTCTCGTGTAGGTCCACTCGAATGGCTCCGGATTTCTGTTCCAGAGCTCTTCGAACTCGGTGATGCGGTTCTCGACCGCATCAACCGAGTGGAAACTTCCGCCGGTCAGTGCTTTTCGTGCCAACACCGAAAAGTAGAGTTCGATCTGATTCAACCACGATGCACCGGTTGGAAGATGCACTCCGATCGCAGTAGGATACTTTTCTTGGAGCCACCATCTGAACGTCGCTGGATGGTGAGCACTTCCGTTGTCCATGATCCAGAAGACCCGATCTGCGTTTTGACAGATCGGGTCCGCCATCACTTTCTCAACTAGCGTCTCGAGATTGGCTCGGGTGTTCTTGTCGACGCAATGGCCGATCACGTTCCCACTTCCAGCAATGAATGCAGCTTGGTAAACTGTGGTTCCGTTCCGATCATAGTTGTGTCCGAGACGGACTGATTTGTCGGGCCCCGGCGGAGTTTTCCGCCGGGACCGGGCTTGAATTCCAGTTTTCTCGTCGGCACAAATGATGACATCTCCGTCCGTGAGAGGTTCATCTTCCCACATACCGGTGTAAAGGTCACATACACGAGCAGCCTTCTGCTTGAATTGAGGGTCGCGCGGAGTCACCCATGAAGTTACCGTCCATGGCCGAATCGCCGCCTGCTTGAGCCAGGCGGCGATGGTTGATCGTGCTGGACATGGATCGAGTTCTCGGACAGCTTCAGCGTGAATATCGGCGGAGCTAAATCGAGAGAGCGGGAGTCCACGGTCAGCAGGGAGTTCACACGCGATTGCGGTGACAAGCGCACGTGTGGTTTTGTCATAGATACGAGGTCGGCCGGGCCGAGGATTGTCTGCAAGCCCAGCCCGGCCAGATTCAGCGTAACGGTTGCGCCATTTCCGTGCGGTCTTGCGAGTACAAGAGAGCTGTTTGCTGATTTGTGTGTTATTGAATCCACGAGCGGCTAACAGAACGACCTGTGCACGGAACCCATCACGTTGAGAAGCCGTCGACCTGCGGACGACGGCTTCAAAATACTGTCGTTCAGAATAGGGCAAAGTGATCCTGGTTGGTATATTACCTGAATGAGAATACATGGTTTCAAACCTATTGGCAGAGAAAGGAGTGGGTTGAAGAAGAACTCACTGGGGTGGGTACGAATTAACTGGCAGCTCTACTAGTGCGGCGACATCGAGCGTCTCGAGGAAGGGAACGAGGAGGTCCATCCCGTACCCATCATACGTCCAGTGATCCTCGAAGAGGACGTGCAGGCCGAACCAGACGGCGAGGTTGAGAATGATACCGACGACGGCGGCGGTGATCCCTGAAAGGGCTGCAGTCAGCGATTCTTTTCCGCGGAGATACTCGATGTACGGCGCACCAAGGAAAATAAAGAGGAAACAGGGAATAAACGTCACCCAGGTGACGACAACTGAACCCAGAATACCGGCGACGAGCGGGTCGAGCATTCCCGGATTTCTCGGAGAGCTCTCCTCAGCTATCGATTTCAGTCGTTGAAGGAGGAGAGATGAAATAGGGCCAGCTCTGGCGAATGAATACAACAGTTCGTTAGGTGGCTATAACTTATGGATTTGTTACGGAAGTTATTTCAAGACTTCACTCATATTATCGGTCAATGGTGGAAACTCTCCTCCTAATTGGGGTCGTAGCGTCTATCTTTGTGGGGTTCAATATTGGTGGCTCATCTACTGGGATCGCGTGGGGGCCACCGGTTGGTGCTGGTATTGTCAAAAAGACGACTGCGGCAGCCCTCATGACGTTTTTCGTCTTTCTCGGTGGGTGGACTGTCGGACGGAACGTGATGGACACGTTGAGCGAAGGGA
>LFCJ01001813.1_pt1 | contig 15202 bp, 23 predicted proteins | sample 643141 | NCBI WGS metagenome assembly LFCJ01 (sample SAMN03766243, study PRJNA286221) | soda lake metagenome | biome: soda lake; feature: Kulunda steppe; material: water; isolation source: sample B1-Br-g2 brine of Lake Bitter-1 | place: Russia: Kulunda steppe | collected 2010-07 | reverse complement strand
GTATGCGTGTGGGGGTGTGTGCGTATGTGTGTGGGGGTGTGTGTGAAGATTGGCGTGGGTGGGTGGATGGGTGCATGCAAATGCACGTGTCAGCGTTTTCCTGGGCACCGATTGTGTTGCTGCAAGCCTCCACCGCTCACACTTCATGCCCTGTGGTCTTCCTCCCTGTCGCCGTTCCATGCCCTGTTCATGTCCTCCCTGTTTTCATACCGTGCCCCCTCGTCCTCCTCCCAGTGTTGCCGGCGCATTCACCACCGATGGCTCCACTCCCCGTGCACGCCCACCTGCCTCTGCCGGCCCTGCACACCTCAAGGGAGGTCCGCCCTCCGCCGTGCTGCCCGCACAGCAACCGCCGCAGCAGCCAGGCGACACGGAGCAGCCAGACAGCGCAGAGCAGGGGGCAGGCGCCGACAGCGGTCCGCCCCCCACTGGGGCCGCGCCAGAGGCCCAGCAGCAGCTGCAGCAGCAGCAGCAGCAGCAAGCTGGAGGCGAGGGTGGTGCACCAGCACCGCTAGGGGTTGATGCTACCGGGGAAGGGGAGGGCCAGGGGGAGCACGGTGCTGTGGAGTCCACAGACACGCGCACGGCGGTGCTGCAGCAGGACGCATTCCTCGTGTTCCGCGCGCTGTGCAAGCTGTCCACGCGCACCTCGGACACGGCGGCGGTGCAGGATGTGACGGCCGCAAGGTGCGTGGCACGGGCATGTTTGGCCTTGGGCGGTGCAGGAAAAGTGCTGGCCATGCACACCCCGCTTCCACACCCACAACCGTGGCTGGTGAGCAGACGCGATGTGAATGGGCACGCACGTGCACGCACTCGGGCATTAGGATGCCTCCGCATTGTAGTCTGTGTGTGAGCATGAAGGTGTGCACCTGTCTCAGCGCGATTAGCTGCAAATGAAGCATGCTGATTTGGATGTATCAGGCATGGGTGGGCCATATGAGTACCTGCCAGATTTTGATGCCGTCACCACCACTCCAATTTGTGAACAAGGAGTCAGCGTGCTTGTTGCATGGACTGCAGTGCGTGCATGCCCCAGGCAGCCCCCTGACCTTGAAGCAGACTGAAGACCTGAAGCAGCCCACTGAGCTCACCCTAAACCCTAAACCCTTAACCCTAACCCTAACCCTTACCCTGAGCTTGCAGTCCACAGCTCTTCGAGCTCCTCTCCAACCCTTTGAGCTGGAGGCACGTTCTCCGCTGCGCAAGCGCCCTGCTCATAGGGCCTTATGCGTGCACGCAGGCACGCACGCTCACACATACATACCCCCCCCCACACAAACGCATGATGCAGGGGCAAGGTGCTCGCGCTGGAGCTGCTGAAGCTACTGCTGGAGAACACGGGCCCTGTGTTCCGCAGCTGCGCGCTCTTCACCACGGCCATCCGCCAGCACCTGTGCGCGTCCCTGCTGCGCAACAGCACCAGCGCTGTGCCCGCAGCGCTGCAGCTGTCGTGCTCCATCTTCCTCACGCTGCTGGCCAAGTTCCGCACCAGCCTGAAGGCGGAGGTGCGCCAGTCTTGCGCGTACATGTGGGGGTGAAAGCATGCCCACGCCTCGTGTAGCACTAGTGCAAGTGCAAGCAAGGAGCAAGGAGGTGTGGTCTCAGACTCAGACCCAAAGATGAGCGTCAAACAATGGGCAAGGGACTGGCAAAGTGGGCGTGGTGCCTGTGCAGCTCCCGCGTCCCGCCTCCACAGCCGTCTGTGCGGGCCATGGGTTGCATGATGCACATGGTGCACATGAGTATCTTTGCAGGGGCACTCAGACTCTTGCACGCAGTAGCCCTCCTTCCCCCCATCATGCGCAGCCTTCATGCGAGCCCCCCGCGCCATCGGCAGCGCGCAGGCCCCAACTCCACCCTGACGCTCGCACGAGCATTACCATCCAACGACATGCAGCATCAAAGAAGGGGGGCATGACAGTGTACGCAACCCCTCGTACATGCCCGCAGGTGGGCGTGTTCTTCCCCATGATCCTGCTGAAGCCCTTCGAGCCGCCCAATGTGCCGGGGGTGGGAGCTGGCGCCGCGCCGGGTGGGCCCATGCCCACCCCTGCCGCGCACCAGCACCCACCGCCCTGCCCGCCGGGGTTGTTGCTGTTCCGGGTGAGCGTGTGGGCATGGTCCCCTGCTGAGGGGCGTGCACATGCATGCGTGCACACGCGCACACACAGCCGCAAGCGTCCTGGGCATGGTCCCCTGCTGAGGGGCGTGCACGCGGTGCACATGCATGCATGCACACGCGCACACACAGCCGCAAGCGTCCTGGGCATGCCAGGGCCTGCGCTGCCTTGGCAGGCATGTCCAGGCCATCCGCGGCTGTTGTGGCCGGAGCCGCCTCCAGTGCGTCCTGGCTAGCTAATAGCTTGGCCCGCGTGCCTGCCCGGTAGAGACCTGCGCATGTTCTGGATCGTCGGAACCAGGTGTTGATTTTGTCATGGCCTCGTTTGTTTTAGGTCCCCCCAGGCCACCATCAGCCAGGCTTCATGCGCCCCTGCGCCCGCCTTATGCATCCCTCCAACCTCCTGGCTCGCACCCTTTCCTGGCCATCGCTTCCTTGCTTGTCCTTCAAGAGCCTAGTTGGCAACCCCATGAAAGGCTTGCCTTCCTTGCCATCCCTCCAAGAGCCTAGAAACCAACCCCATAAGGGACTTGCCTTCGCAACCCTTCAGCCGCCAGGCCCACATTCCCCCTCAGTGTGCAGCTGGCGCCTCATCATAAGCCAGACTGGTGCACGCCTGTGCTAGAAAAGCCCCCCACGCCCCCTATGTGCCGCTCGCACCACTGCAGGTTGCAGCCGTGCGCGTGTTCAGCGAGGCGTGCAAGGACGGCCAGATGCTGGTGGACTTGTTCGTGAACTACGACTGCGACCTGCACAGCTCCAGCCTGTTTGAGCGCATGGTCAACGCGCTCGTGCGCCTGGCCCAGACGCCTGTCGCGGTGAGGGTGCCAATGCATCTCCCGCACTTCCACTCACACGCACACACACTCATACACGAACACACAGGCATGCCCATGCAGTGAGCCAGCCGCATGCTTTTATTGAGTCTATTCAGGGTGCTTGCGTGGTGGCTGATGCCTCCCGCAGCTCGCCGCAAGCAGGCGCAGCTGGCGCACGTTCAAAGTGCAGGACAAAAAAGACAGAAGCATGCAGTGTAAAATAAAACACCCAATAAAAACCCTCAATAATCGCCGCCTCAAGGCATGCACTAGGGCACGTGCCAACAGCGCGCAGGTGGCGTTGCAGGGTGCGCAATTTCCTGCTGCTCCTCCTACTTGGCGCCCTCCCATCCTCTTTACCAAGCCCACTGGCTCCCCTGCCTGACCATGCAGCATTACCCCATTTGCACACAGGCACCTACACCTGCACACGCACGCATGCACGCATGCATCACACACACGCGCTCATGCATAACACACGCACGTACGCACGCATGCGTGTGTTCACGTGCAGCCGCCTTCCACATCGACACTCATTGCCGACACCAGCCACTCTCACCAGGAGGCGCTGCTGCGGCTGGAGGCGCTGCAGGCGCTGGTGCATCTGGTGGAGTCGCTACTGCGCTGGTTCAGGTGCGCGCACAGGTAGTAGCTGCTGCTGCTGCTAGTGGCAGCCTTGCAAGTTTTCAATTCAGGGTGAATGCCAGCCTGGACATTAGGCTGATTGGTTTGGGTGGCAGCCTTGCAAGGAGCCAGCCATCATCCATCCTCCTCTGAATCGTTGCCGTCGTCACCATCCATCCTCCTCTGAATCGTTACCGTCGTCACTGTGGCTCCCGCTGTTGTCACTGTTGCGGCCGCCGCAGGCAGATCAGCGGCCTCACTGATGTGGATGCCAGCGGCAGCTTGGGTGATATAGCAGGCATGGCAGCGGACCAGGCAGCGGCGGGGAGCGGGGCTGCCCCACCCACACCAGCCCACCCTCGCCACCCGCACCACCGCGACTCCAGCTCAGTGCCCGAGGCAGCAGCAGACGGGGCGGCTGGGAGTGGTGGGTGCCGCCCTTTTCCTGTTGGCTCCCTTTGGGGTCAAAGGCCTTGACCCTTCCTGTTGGCTCCCTGAAGGGCTGAATTTTCCCGATGCTGCCTCGTGTTGCTTTTTCGAGGCCCTTGCCGCCCTTCCTGTTTGCTCCCTTAGGGGCCAAAGGCCTTGACCCTTCCTGTTGGCTCCCTCACGGGCTGAATTTTTCTGATGCCGCCTCCTGTTGCTCCTTCGTGGCCCTTGCCGCCCTTCATGTCAGATTCCTTAGGGGCCAAGCATTGCTGTTGCTCCACAGTTGCTCCCTCAAGGCCTTTCCTGTCGGCTCCCTTAGGGGTCAAAGGCCTGACCCTTCCTGTTGGCTCCCACAGGGGCCAAGCTTTCCTGTCGCTCCCTCCTGCTGCTCCTTCCTGCTGCTTTCTCATGGCCCATGCCACCCTTCCTGCCAGAAGGGTCAAGGCTTTCTGAAGTCTCCAAGGACCCCAGAAACCTGAACCTCTTTCAGACGCTCACAGGACAACCTCCTATGCCTGCCTGCCTCTTTGCGGCTCCAGCCTGCAATCGGGGCTTGTCATGGCGTCTGCCTGCACGCGGATGCGCACACACGCATGGAGATGGTGTGGCAAATGTTTCCCTCTGCCAGCATGTGTGCGCCAAGCAAAAGGGTGTCAGGCAGCCCTTTTGCATGCGTGCAACTAGGCTGCCTTGCAAGCCGAGGAGATGGGCACCTCACGTTTGCACAAGCATGCCCACTCTCATGCAGCAGCTTGCCTTGGCTGCCTTGGCTCTGTGCAGATGGCAACAACCTGGGGGCCATGCGCGCATACAAAGCGCGTTTCCAGGAAGGGGTGGCGCTCTTCAACGCCAAGCCCAATAAAGGTAAGGCAGCCATGTGACCAGTGCATGTGAGGGAGGGCTTTGGGACTCACCCATCTGCGCCATGCGCGTCGGCATCAGCATGAGGGATGTGCTGTCTTAGCGCCACTGATTGCCCCCCTGATTTTGATCCCCACGCGTGACCCCCCTGACTGATCAGCATCAGCATGCGAGTCGTGTTTTTTGCACCCCTCCTTGCCCCCCTCGTCACCTCCCTGTGCTCGCCACAGCAGCACAGCGTGTCCCCGTGCTTTGTTCATGGGCCAGTCGCGTGCTTGCTGCTGCAGGACAGTGTGCCCCTGGCTTCAATTCATGCGCTTGCTCTCCCTCTAGAACGTCCGTTCTGTGGCTGAGCATGGCACTCAACCCACCGCCTCGTCGCACCTCCTTGCACGACCGCTCCGTGCACCACGCGAATCTGCGCGAGCAGTGCATGGTGCAGGAAGGCGCTGCTGCTGTGTGGTACACCCATGTGGCTTCTTAAGGGCGAGGCCTTAAGGTCATCCGGCTGCAGTGTGTTGCTGCAGAGGTTAGGTTTAGAATGAACCAGGGTTAAACCCTAACCATTTCAAATGCAAGGCTGCCCGCTGCTGTGGTCGCAGGCCTGCACTTATTGCAGGAGGAAGGGATGGTGGGCAGGGGCGTGAATGATGTCGCGGCCTTCCTCTTGAAGACCAAGGTGGGCTTAGCCATGGATTCCTCCTAGTGACTAAGACTACGCGCATGTTTGCGCCCATGCAAGCTGTAATCCTTAGGGGCTCATATGATGAGCCGCAGTCCAATTGAGGTCAGCCTGCACCCTGGTCTGTGCGCCTCCTGCTTGCTTGACTTGCGGATAAGCACACTTGCCTGTGCGGCTACAGCACCTCAAGCCCAGAACTTGACTCAGCTCCTTGACGGTGCATGGCCGCCTGGCTGGCCTCCTTGGAGTTGCTCTGCGGCATGCATCCCCTCCTTGGTTGCTCTGTGGCATGCATCTTGGTTGCTCTGCGGCATGCATCTTGGTTGCTCTGGTTGCTCTGGTTGCTCTGGTTGCTCTGGTTGCGGCATGCATCTTGGTTGCTCTGCGGCATGCATCTTGGTTGCTCTGGTTGCTCTGCTTGCGGCATGCACCTTGGTTGCTCTGCGGCATGCATCCCCAGTGCATGGCCGGCCGACCATCCTCTTAGAACTCTAACTGGCCCTCTCATGGCACATATAGCTACACAACCCTTGCCTCAGTGGCCAGCATCCTGCAAGGGTTGTGAGGGTGCGCATGAGTGCCCTGCTTGTCGTGTGACAGTACCGTCGGCTGCTGCACTGTGTGGTGCCTTCCTCAGGACCTGGACAAGACGACGATTGGGAGCTACCTCGGGGAGCGCGAGGACTTCAACATCAAGGTGACCCTTCCCTTGCTGCGGGGTGGGAGGTCTATCGTGGAGCGAACAATATGTTGGCTTATTTTTGGTTGAGATCCGGCAATTGAGGAATGTAGACCCGTGGAGGGAATTCGATGTTGGCTTCTGGTTGATTGAAATCTGGCAACTGAGGCATTGGGGACCTCAGGCGGCTTGTGTGACCCGAGTCACCCCTTTGCCCGCGTGCCCTTGGGCTCGGTCAGGATGCTTGGGCCGCTTGTGTGATCGGGGTTAAGGGGACACAAAAAGGGTGTTCAGGCTGCTTGTGTGATCGGGGTTAAGGGGATACGAGCAGGGATGGCAGGGGATAGCTCGCGGCTGTCCACGGCCCCAGCCATGTGCTGGGAGGCTGGCTGCCGCCCCTTGGGCATGCCTTGCTCTGCCTGCCTGTTGCCCTTTGCAAGGCAGGCCCAGCACATGCACACACAGGCGCACGTGCTTGTGCGATGCCATGCTTGTGATGGGCCAAGTTCCATATGGAGTCGTACTGCTCGTTTCCTGACCCCATTGCACTTAAGCAGAGCTCTGTCCGTTCCAAATTTCTGTGCAAAACCCTCAAGGCGGCCTGGCACACTCTCCGCTTCCTGCTAAGGAGGCCAGGTCCGTGGCCTGCGGAGCTTGTGGTGAGAGGCGTTGCTGGGCTGCGCACGCAGGTCATGCATGCCTACGTGGACATGCTTGACTTCCATGACATGGAGTTCGACATGGCCATCCGCACTTTCTTGGCAGGCTTCAGGCAAGTACGGAGCAGCAGGCCCCAGCCACCATGAAATGAGTTGCTCAGGCGCTGTCAAAAGCCACACTGTACCATATGCGGGGCCACACTGTGCCATATGCGGGGCCACACTGTGCCACGCAGAGCCACATAAGCCAAGGGTCGGGCCTCTTTTGTGCAGCGCCCGCGCGCTCCTGCACCCCTGTGCAGCTCCTGTGCTCCTGCGCCCCTGTGTGTCTGATATAACCATCCATCTTTGCTGTGACCATTTGCTTCCCTGGAGCATGCAGCTTGGGCCACACCCATGGCGGCTCCTTGCTGCTGTGCTCCTGTACACTGCGCAACAGGCAGCACGGCCTTGCTCCGTGCAGCTGCTTGTCCTCTCCCATCCCTGTACCTGCAAAGCAGGAAATGATGTGCACGCTCTTGTCAGCAGTCCTTGTGTGCCAGGAAACCACCGCAGTCCTTTTGTTTCAGCAGCAAATCCCCATTGCATGCGGTGTGGGCGTGCCATGCTTTTGCTGAGAAGCCACGCATGCATGCCCCGACGCGCTTGCAGGCTGCCTGGAGAGGCCCAGAAAATCGACCGGCTGATGGAGAAGTTTGCAGAGCGCTACCTCAAGTGCAACCCCAACTCCTTCAAGAGCGCGGACGTCGCGTACGTGCTGGCCTACAGCGTGATCATGCTCAATACCGACCTGCACAACCCCCAGGTCAAGAAGAAGATGACCAAGGTGAGCATGCCGGCTTGTCGCTGCCCTGCTGATGACTGCTAACACAGGCCCATGTGATGTGGATGACCATCAGGCTAGCTCTCAGGCCCATGCTCCCCATCCCACCCCTTGGAGATGTCATCGCGCCATGCACAGGAGCAGCAGGTCCTGCTTGTGGTCAGCAAGGATATGTTGTAATTGGGCGAGGGCAGGAAACCATGTGGTAATTGAGTCTGTGTTTCTGCCTAGCCCAGGGGGCTGTTAACGCCTGTGCTTGCATTCCTTGTTCCCTGCCAGTTCTGAGCTGCACATGCATGAAGCACAGCGCATGGGAGCGTGTGTTTGAAGCACGGTGCATGGGAGTGTGTATTTGAAGCACGGCGCATGGGAGCCGTGTATTTGAAGCACGGCGCATGGGAGCCGTGTATTTGAAGCACGGCGCATGGGAGCTGTGTATTTGAAGCACGGCGCATGGGAGCCGTGTATTTGAAGCACGGCGCATGGGAGCCGTGCATTTGAAGCACTGCGCATGGGAGCCGTGCATTTGAAGCACGGCGCATGGGAGCCGTGCATTTGAAGCGCAGCGCATGGGAGTGTGTATTTGAAGCACTGCGCATGGGAGCCATGAATTTGAAGCATACAGTGCCTGAATGGTCCAGCTGCAAGACACAGCAAGCACACTGACGCTCTAGGCCCAGCGCCGACGCTCTCCTACTCCTGCAGCCTGCAGTCCCCGCCACCCAAGCCGTGGCGTCTGCGTGCCCAACCTGACCATGAACAAGGAGGCTGCCCGTGGCTGCCCTGCCCTCGCACATCTTTCTCTCATGCACAGCCCCGAATGCCATTTGCCCCCCCATTGGACAAAGGGGGTTGAAGGGGAAGGGGCTTGAACACGAAGAAAAGCCTGAATGTAACACAAAATGCCCCTGGCCTGCACCTTCCCTCTTCCTCCAGTCTCACCCTTCACGCCTCTTGTGCTTACATTTACTCTTCCCTCTTGTCCTCCTCTTCTTCTGTCCTATTCCTATCTCGTACTCCTCTTTTTGCCGGACCCCTCCCTCATGCCCCTATCATCTCCTCTCACTTGTAGGAGGGATTCCTGAAGAACAACCGCGGTATAAACGATGGCCACGACCTGCCCGCCGACTACATGTCCGCGCTGTACGACCGCATCGCGCTGCATGAGATCAAGATGAAGGATGATAGCTCCCTTCTGAGTGAGTGGCCGGCTGCTCTGGGGCCAGCCTCCTTTGCGCAGTGAAAGCCTTTCTTGGATTGCACGCTGTGCTGTGGCAGCTGTTGTTGTGCGATGTGAGGTGGGATGGTGCAGCTCCAGTCCAATGCAGCATGCAGTTATTGCTGTTTTGTTGTCGAATTGTTGCTCCAGCTTCCACTTTTCATGCAGCATGAGCATGCACAGTACTTGGCTAACCACTGTCTTGTGCATCACGCCATCGCTGTCTGCACTCAATGAGATCTGCCGTCTGTAACCCATATTTGGTGGGCTGGGCGCAGCACAAAGCAATGGGCATCTTCCTCCAGAGTAGCAGCCGCTAGGGGCACAGGCGCCTGTAAGGCACCTTAAAATGCAAGATCTACACAAGGCTCTATGCAGTGGCTGTGCCATTGCAATGGATGCCACGACACAGATTGCATGTTTCCCGCTTTCAATGCTTGCTGCAAACAGGTTGCGCCCTAAATTGGCATTGCCCACCCTGCCAAAATTAGAACAAGAGCACATCAGATAAGCATGTGCACCCCTCAAAACATGTATGTCTGCACTGCTTGTGCCGACTGTAGCTGTGGACCCTCAATCCGGCGGCCAGAAAAACATCCTGACAACCCTCCTCTCGCTGATGGGCGCCCTCAAGCAGGTGTGTGTGTGTGTCTGTCTGTGTGTGTGCAAGAAAGGAATACCCATGGGCGGGCATGAACCAAGCCAATTGGTTAACCAGAGGAAAAAATAGAATAGTGCACGCAAGAGCAGCTTAGAGCCTCAAAGCTCAAAGACTCTGTAATGGTGGCCAGTAATTGCTGTTACTGGAGCGCATGGGGAAGCTTGCCCCACTTGCTGCCAAGCATTCCTGCACTTCTGGCTGCAGCGAGCCTGCTTGTATGCTACATGTGAACCCGCTTGTGTGGCTGTCGGTGTGTGCTCACAGCCCCAAGTCAGCGCACTGTTCTCACTTGCAAACAAACAAATGAGAGGTCTTAGATTGTAAAGGTAGCTATAAAGATAGCAGTACAGATGCACGTGCTTGCACACACACGCACAGCAAGGTCGTCGCGCCGGCCTCGTTGAGCATGCAGTCTTTGGTGTTGTGCGCATGGACAAGTTTGCATGCACGCACTGGCGCCCGTGCTTGCAGGAGGCACACACAGAACCCAGCGACGAGATCATCAGGGACACTCTGGAGGACCTGCAGCACATGGCCAAGAGCGCGCACGCCGTGACGGTGGTGGAGCCAGCCGCCGTGCGGCCCATGATGGAGGTGTGCCCTGCTCTTAAAAAATTCGATGGAATTGCTTTCTCATTTCTCTGTCCAATCGCGTGTGCGCATGTTGTATGCTTCCTGCGAAAGCACTGTTTGTGTTGTTTGCCGTTTGTTTTGGGGCTGTGATGGTGGAGGAGCCGGCCGCTGTGAGGTCTATGGTCGAATTGGGCTGTGCCACTCCTTTGGTGCTGAGAGCACACCTCTGCGTCCATACCTTAAAATACATGCATTGGAATACGATTTGATTGAAACAGTGTGTGCATGCACTCTTACATGCTTGTCCCTATGTCCATACATCCTAAGCCTGCCTTTGATAGCAGCTGGCGAGGGGCTTGATGCTTTGTGCAGTGGCCCCCTTCCGTGCATGCTGCACTGCTTTAATTCTTTGTCAGGGCACCGGCGCAAGCATGGCCGTGCTCTGGAAAATTGAGCTTGTGGCGGTGCCCCTGTGGCCACTGTGCAGCCCTAGGAAAGCATGCTTGGACGTCAGGGGTGTATGCGAGCACGTCGTACGGGTGTATGCTTGCACGTCATGGGTGTATGTGCATCGCACAGCATATGGGGTTGTTGTAAAAGTCCTGCAGTGTTGCAGGATCTCATGTGTGACAAGTGCAACAAGTGCAACATGTGCAAAGGCAATGCAGCTCAAGGTTTCTACATTCTTAGCATCCCCCGGTGTGTGCAGTGTGGCATGCATTTGCGTACTCTGAAGCTTTTGGCGTGCGTGCGATGCCTAGGAGGGAGATGTGTTGTAGCAAAACATGCATGCTGCTTGTCAAGCCGCTTGTGTGCTGCCACCCACAGAGAAGAGCCTCTATCCTGAGCAGTCCAACCAAACCAGGTCCAGCTCAGCTTACCACATCTATGTGCCCGGCGCAGCCCACCGCATGGTAAGCAGCTGCACGCACTCAACCCTCTACCGCTGGCCCTTCCATGCATGCATGCAGGTCGTCTGGGCCCCGCTTCTGGGCGGCCTCAGTGTGCTGTTTGACGAGTTCACAGACTCGCGTGTGCTGCGCATCTGCCTCCAGGGCTTCTCCGCCAGCTGCTGCCTGACAGCACAGGTAAATAGCCGCTGCAGGTATTTGGTGGGGTAGAGCCAGCCTGCACAGCAAGGCTCAAGTGTGGAGGCCTGAGTGGGGATCTGACATGAAGATGATGCAGCCCTTTTCCAGGCTGAATTGCGCAGACATGCGTGTGCTTTCAGGGTCATCGCACCTGTGCGCATGTGCGTAGACACAGCACACACACACACACAGCACACTGGTCAGTGTGCGCAGACACAGCACACTGGTCAGACATGCGTAGACAGCACACACACACAGCACACACACAGCACACACACACAGCAAACTGGTCAGACCTGGCGCAATTGCATTGCACGAGCCTCGCAGGTGGGCATGACCAACTTGCGCGACATCTTCATCAACAGCCTCTGCAGCTTGACGCACCTCCACAACCCCGCCCAGATCAAGCTGAAGAATGGGCTGGCCTTCAAGTACTTACTGGAAGTGGCCCAAAACATTGGGGACCATCTGGAGGACAGGTGTGCGTGTACATGTGTTTGTTTGTCAAGTACTTACTTTTTTGTTTGTCAAGTACTTACTGGAAGTGGCCCAAAACATTGGGGACCATCTGGAGGACAGGTGTGCGCGTACATTTGTTTGTGCACGTGCCCAACCTACAAGCATCTCTATTGTTGGCAAGACATACATGTAAGATGCTAGACTGAGAAAATTATCAGGTTAAAACAGAGAGCAAGCGCTCCAGGGAGCCAGGGGTGCACGCATGGACATCTTTGCAAGTGGGTGGCGCAACCGCTGTGTGAACGCGCTCTCGCAAAGCGTCTTGCGTGCATGTGCACACGTGCCCCCCCCCCCTCCCCCTCCCACAGGTGGGCCGACGTGCTGCGCTGCCTGTCGCGCTGGAACCTGCTGCTCCACGTCACTGGCCACGCGCCCCCGGATGCCAGCCAGTTCAGCGCTCAGGAGCGCAGCTTGCAGGTGGGTGCTAGCGTGTGTGTTGCCTGCGCATGTGTGGCGTGCTCGTGCGCGAGACGCGCGTGCCCTCTGCTTTGAAACACCTGTCCAGAGACATGCAGTGCATAGGGCTTGCTCACACACTCCCTAGCGCCGCACAGCTTTGTGTGCGAGTGCAGTGCCTGACAGCACGCCATGCGGTGCGGACATCATGCTGCGCATGCAAAGCTGGGCGCGCACGCGCTGCCCTTTGCTGCCCTGCGCTGAGCGCAAAGAGACGCATGCACGCACTCTGCTGCCGGCAGCAGCACCGCCAACATTGGTGCCCGCGCACCACCAATGGGAGCCATGTCTTCAAGCGCGGGCATGTCATTTGTGCGCGTTGCCCGGCACCCGTGCACCTAAGTGTGCGCGTGCATCTCCCCGAGTGCATCACAGAGCGTGTGCCCCCGTGTAAATCCCCGTGTGCCCTGGCCCCAAATGTGTGCTGCCGTGCGCTTGTGTCATGTAGCGCGTGCATCACTGCGAGCATGTGCTGCCCAGCCCTTGCGTCATCCTAGAACACACATGCGTGCCGGCGGCAAGGCGGCATGCAGCGCGGTTGAGGCGGTGCCGCCTGTTGCACACTGCTCTGTGCATGCAGCGTGCGCGTGAGGACGCGCGCAGCAACGAGGTGGACCTCGACATGGAGGACCCCCACGACTCCGCCAGCAGCAGGTGCGCGATGTGTGACAGTGTTAGCGTGTGCCCAGAGTCTCTTTGTGCCTGTGTGTGTGCCGAGTGTGCACTGTGTGTTTGTGTGCTATTTGAATGTGTGCGTAAATGTGTGTGCGCCCTGTTGGCATGAACCACGCGATTGTGTGTGTGTGTGTGTGCCTGCATAGCTGCGAGCCACACCCATCAACATTGTCACTCTTCTCGGCGTATCTGGAGCTGCACCAACGCCTGTGTCCGCATGCTCTGTGTGCGTGGCTGCAGCCTGGTGCCTCCAGGTGCAGGCGCCGACCTGAGGCACATGGAGGCACTGGTGGCCGTGGAGAACAGCGCGCGCAGGCTGCAGCTGGGCGTCGCAGGTGGGTGTATGCGTGGATGGGTGTAGTTGTGTGCCCTGATTGCCGTGGTAGACAGCGCGCAGGCTGCAGCTGGGCACTCAGGGTGGGTGGGGTGGGTAGCCAGTGGCAAGGTGTGGACAAAGAAAATCATTTCTTGTTTGGCTTGGAGGATTTTTTTTATTTGTGCCTTGGTGGCTGTGATGAGCAGCGCGCAGAGGCTGCATCCAGGCAGCGCGAGTGCAGTCAATGTCATGATCTGCTAAGGATCTACAGAAGTTTGAGCCAGGGAGGTCAATGCTGGCAGTCGCGTGGCTGTGTGCATTGTGCATGCAAGTGTCCGCGTGTGCAGACACACAAGACATCGCCCGCACTCTTCCAACAGGTTTCCCAGGGCACAACTCTGCCCTCATCCCGATCAGGCCAACAGAGCAGCCTCAGGATCGCCTTCCAAAGCGCTCCCTCAGCTGTTGCCAGCTCACTTCAGTTCAGAAATGACACACTCTGCTTGTCCACTGATCCCACCTCAGGTCGCTGCACCACCACGCTGTCCCCGCACTCGTCTGCCTGGCACACTTCAGAAGGCATGTGCACACATGCACACAGTCCACACACCAAAACACGATTCATGCAGGCGCGAGCACACTCACACACGCCTTGCTGCCGCGTGCGCCACACGCCAGCCGCACCACGCTGCTCCTGCAGCCGTCTGCCAAGCGCGTCTTAGCATACGTACAGACACATGCACACACAATCACAGCCCAATACACAGCCTACACACACAAGCTCCACGCATGCACCCACTCCCAAGTACTCTCGCAACATGTTGCGGATGCCGCCCCCGCAGCCGGCTCCTTGGCTCCCTTCAGCAAGCGCCTGGGCGAGGACAAGGACAACAGCATGGCCATGGTGCCTGCGGACGCGCTGGAGGCGTGCGACACGGCCACACTGCGTGGCGTGTTCTTAAAGTCTAGCAGGCTCGATAGTGAGGTGTGCAGGGGCGGGGCAGCGGGGGCTGTGCTTTTGTTGAAGCCGCAGGGCTGCTGTGCGTGTGCATGTGAGTGTGTGTGCACACGCGCCAGTGCATGTATGCGCCCGCACATGTGTGTGCGCGTGTGTGTGCGTGGAGACAGCGCAGGTGGAGGCACTGTGCTTGTGCATGATGACTGCACACAGACCTAGGCGTGGTGCTGTGAACGCCAACGTGGTTGCCTTTGAATGCCAATGTGACTGCGCCCAAACCTAGGCCAGGTATTGTGAATGCCGACGTGATTAACCTGCGAGTGAGGCACGGTGCCTAGGGAGATACCCTAGGAAATACAGCAGGTACTTGGTAAAAACGCTAGCAATGACAAGCCATGGATTCAAAAAGGGCCGCCTGGAAAAATTGGACAACACGCCAGGTCAGATAGCAAGGCTCAAGGGGGCGCTGTGTGTGCTTCTGTGCGCACTGTGCTCTCTGTGTGCAGAGTTGGGGCCTGACAGCGATTGCTGCGGGTCTGGTTGTGAGCTTGTGCCTTATGGCGCATATGCAGCATGCACCCCACACAGCATGTTTCCCACGCATCCGCATCGCACGTCGGCCTGTCTGCTCGCCTGCCCTGGCAAACGGGATGCTTGCACAGGCGAGCGTCGCGTCTGCGCACCCTTTGCACGAGTGCCTCATATGGTGCAGGCAGCATCGCACGCATCCCACCCGTACGCATCGTATTTGCTGCCACCAGCTTGTCCATGTGCATTTGGCACCCTGGCGAATGATGTTCATGCGCAGGCCATCGTGGTGCTTGTGTACATCGTATGGTGCTTGTGTACATCGTATGGTGCTTGTGTACATCGTATGGTGTATGGTGTTTGTGTACATCGTGGTGTATGGTGTTTGTGTACATCGTATGGTGTATGGTGTTTGTGTACATCGTATGGTGTATGGTGTTTGTGTACATCGTATGGTGTATGGTGTTTGTGTACATCGTATGGTGTATGGTGTTTGTGTACATCGTATG
>LFCJ01001811.1_pt1 | contig 15206 bp, 28 predicted proteins | sample 643141 | NCBI WGS metagenome assembly LFCJ01 (sample SAMN03766243, study PRJNA286221) | soda lake metagenome | biome: soda lake; feature: Kulunda steppe; material: water; isolation source: sample B1-Br-g2 brine of Lake Bitter-1 | place: Russia: Kulunda steppe | collected 2010-07 | reverse complement strand
TGTGTGTGTGCGCGCGCGCGCGCGTTTGTGACAGCAGCCAGGCGGCACTACCATCTCAACACTGCGCCTTACAAGGCAAGCCTGCCGTCTCAGCCCTGGGTTCTCTGCCTACACGCTTTGCACGCTTTGCCCATGCAGGCTGTGCACTGCATTGCATCAGGAGGCTTGGCAATGCTGTTTGTCAAAGGGCTGTGTGCGACAGAAGGTTTGCCTGTGGCATACAGAGGCCCTTGGCCATGTGACTATGCCTCGATGGCCTCTGGACATTGAAGAGCACTAGCTGCATGTGCTTTGCAGTAACTAGAGACTCCAGACAGCACAGCCGGTGTTACCCATGCACAATCCGGAGACAGCGCACTTTCTATAAGCCCTTAGAGGTCAAACTTGCTGGCCAGGGTATGAATTCATGCTTTCCGCGGGCGCACAGCAGAGGCAGTACAGCCGCCAGCCCTGGATCCAGGCAGCACAGCCACCGGCCCTGGATCCATGGCTGATCCACAGCGACACAGACATAAATCACAGCGTCCACAGTGGCACAGGCAATAATCATCCAGGCAGCGCGGCCACCAGCCCCGGATCCAGGCAGGAGCTGGTCCTGCAGCCTGGTCAGCACGCGCTGCCGCTGCAAGAGCTTGCCATTAAACGTTTGGGTACGGGAGCTAAGCCGCTGATTGAGCTTGGCACCACTTGAATTTGTGGAGCAGCGCTGCAGCTGAGCGGGCTTGACACCGATTGAATTTGTGGAGCAGCACTGCCACTGAGTGAGCTCAGTGCAATGGTGAACGAAGAAAATGCCTGAGCAAGCGCGGCACCAGGCACGGTGGTAAGCACCTGGAGGTTGCAGCGAAGGCGAGCGCACTGGCGGGGCTGCACTCAGGCAGGGGCCCACCAGGAGGTATGCACAGGCCTTTATGGCACGCATCCACCCTGGATGTGGCAGGCTGGCAAGCACCGGGCATGTCTGGTGCGCTGTGGAAGGGCGCGCCTGACGCAGTCAAGCGCAGTGCATCGTATATGGGCGCACCTGACGCGGTCAAGCGCAGTGCATCGTGTATGGGCGCACCTGACGCGGTCAAGCGCTTGGGCAACCGTCGGGCGAGGCCCTGCCGCCAGCAGCAGCAGGTCGCCGGGGGCAGCAGCGCAGGCGCTGATGATGCCTTGCACCTGCACGCAGCAGCCACCGGGGTGTGCGCGCAAGTTTGCACACAGGACGCCCTGAATATCAAAGCTTCAGTGTAAGGACCAGTGGCGGCGGCGGTGCGCGGCGCAGGCTGCGGCAGCTGCAGCAAGGGATTCATGCAGGGGCTGCTTTGCACCCGCATGGGCCGCTTGGTCGAAGCGCATGTAGGTGCGCAGCATGCGCACGCAGTGGATAAAAGGTGCATGTGCTTGCAGTGCACAAGCTTGGTTGTGCGCCAACCGACCTGCAGCAACAGAATTGAAGGTGTGGAGGCTGCCCGGGAGCATGCAAGCCCAGAGGCCAGGCATGCCTGCCAGATGCGCAACCATTTCTTGGCACAAAGAGGACGAGCACAGCACAGCTCAGAAAGCAAGGCCCATCTGCCCTGCCGTCAGGCCTCCCTTGACGGGCCAGGCCACGCCAATGTCCCACCTGCTATGCCAGCAACTGACCCCTGGTTTGATGGCCTGAAATAGCTCACCTGCTCTGCCATCAGGCTTTCCTTGATGGGCTTGGCCGCATCAATGTCCCACCTGCTATGTCAGCGACTGACCCCTGGTTTGATGGCCTGAAATAGCCCACCTGCTCTGCCGTCAGGCCTTCCTTGATGGGCTTGGCCGCATCAATGTCCCCGCCGTCTAGAACGCGTACGGAGGCCAGGCCCGCGGCGCCGCCCGCCACGGCCTCGTTTGCAATATCACCCTGTTGTGCATGCAGGCACACACATGCATACGCGCATGTGTGACAGAGGCTGCACGCAGGCAAGATGCACCAGCTGTGTGTGCATTGGAGCCAGGTAAGGCATGCGACTTGGCTTGTGTTGCTCAACTGGCAAAACAAGCAAAACATGCACGAGTGCAAAACAAGTGCCTCATGGACAAACGCCTGATAGAGATGTCTCCCACCCCTGGTGGCATGCTGCAGGCCACAGCTTGCAGGCCCAAGCCTGTGCTGCCTCAGGGCACAGAGGCTGCCTACCTAAAAGTGCAAAGGCAGCGGGGCCACGCTGCCTCAGGATTTAAGCTGCTGCGCTTGCACCAGCATCTGAGGGTTGGGGTGCAGGATTAGTTTATATAATGCAGCCATCCATGTCGTACAAACACAACCCAGGTGGAGCCAGCCAGATAGAGCGGACACAGACATTGGCGGCGGGTGGCAGAGATGCCCCCCAGGATTGCCAAACAAGATGCTGTTGCTGCGCCTCATGCACAGGCACGTGGTCGAAGCAATGATTAAAAACGATGGTCCAGAGCGACGGTCAATTCGAGGGTCAAAGCAAGGGTCAAAAGCTCGGTCAAAAACAATGGTCAGAAGCGATGGTCAGAAGCAATGTTCAAAAGCAATAGTCAAAAGCGATGGTCAGAAGCAATGTTCAAAAGCAATAGTCAGAAGCGATGGTCAGAAGCAATGTTCAAAAGCAATAGTCAAAAGCGGTGGTCAGAAGCAAAATTCAAAAGCAATGGACAGTCTTTTATACCATACACACTGACATCTGCACATCCAGCTTATTCCCTGCCCCCAGTGTGCCTGCCTCAGTCAGCTCTTGAAGCCACTCCCCATACTGAAGCCACGGATCCTATCTCATGCAGTCCCCCACAAACTGCACAGAACACCCTCCCATGTGCACACATGCACGCATGCATGCATACACAAACATACAAGCGAGTTCTCACACACAAACACACACACAAACCTTGGGCTTGATGCGGGAGTTGCTGACGCGCTTGCCATCAGGCACACGGATCGCCTTCACGCACCCTCCCTCTGCCACAGCGCCTGAGAACACCCTGCGTGCATGGGCAGACGGCGCGTGCAGGCCTTCATGTCACGGCATCCACTTGCCTGCCCGCATTGTCTCATTGCTCCATGAAGGCTAACCACTTTGTGCTGCATGCACACAGGCTGAGCTACTCTGTTGGGACCTTCGCCCCGGGGCTTGCGCAACAATTCAGGCTCGACGCGGCTTGCTTGTAAGAGAGCATTCACGCAAGAGATCCGCGTGGGTGCACCATGACAATGGGCACCGGACTCCCCCCCACCACCACCATGTTCAGACAGCTCATATGACGCCCCCGGGGTTCAGACACATCACATGACGCCTTCTCAAGGCTGTCGTGCAGTCCATGATTCCCCCCCATTGCAAGCTGGTGCCTGCTTAGGCCCGACTCAAGCACCCAAAGGCTCCCCGTCTTTTGTCCTGCCTTGTCAGCTTTTGGTCACAGCGTGCTGAGCAGCGCCCCTGCTGTACGTAGGCTGTAGGTGCCCAAAGTGGGACAGCTCCCAACATGACCCATCTCCCAAAGCATCGCAGCTCCCAAGCATCGCAGCTCCCAAAGCAACACAGATCCCAACATATGACGCAGCTCCCAAAGCAACACAAATCCCAGCATATGACGCAGCTCCCAAAGCAACACAGCTCCCAACATATGACGCAGCTCCCAAAGCAACACAGATCCCAAAGTGACACTGCTCCAGCGTCTGTCATTTGCAAACAGCATGTATCTGAGCAGGAGTTGCTTGAGCACTAAGGCCCCGAGCGCCCATAGTCAGAGCCCATGTCTTTCGAAACACCTGAGCATGTGCAGCCCTGCACATGACAGGACGCGTCAATGTGCCCCAGGCACTCGATCGTAGTCCACATCACACCACAAAGCCGCAGCACATGCCCGCGCCGCCCCCCACGCACTTGAATCCACATCCCTGCACATGCAAGGACACGTCCATGTGCTCCAGGCCATAGCGCAGGTCCGGCTTGTCTGTTCCGTAGCGCTCCATGGCCTCGTGCCACGCCATGCGGCGCAGGGGCAGCTGCAGCTCCACGCCAATGACCTGCATGCAGGCACAGGGACAGCAGCAACGGCAGAGGCCATGGCACTCACTTGCACACGGTGTGCTCCCAATCAAGATGGAGATGGTGCCACTCAGGCATGTGCACCTCCCTAGATGAAGAAGGCGCCACGCATGTACATGGTCCTCATCAGATGAGGAAGGCGCCACTCAGGCAGGTGCTCCTCTCTTGTTCAAGATGACGATGGCGCCACTCAGGCATGTGGTCCTGATCGTCATGAAGATGGTGCCACTCAGGCCGGTGCTCCTCTCTTGATCAAGATGAAGAAAGTGGCCATTTTGATAAGAGGCGCCCCACTTCATGGTCAGGAACGCGTCGCCTTGCACCATAGCAGGGCCTTATTGCACCATAGCAGGGCCTTATTGCACCATAGCCTTATTGCACCTTAGCAGGGCTCTGATGGAGAGTGTGACTTTGGAAGCACTTAGCGCTTGTACAGAGACAGACCGCGCCGTCAGCTTAATGCCAGCCATGCATGCGTGCGCGCATGCCGTCAGAGGGCTCACCTCCTTGAAGATGCGCTGAACCAGCTTCTCCACCAGCCCCTGCAAGCACAAGGCAAGGGAGGGAGCACGGTGAGATCAGGCAACCTGCCAGTTGGTTAACGCACCATTAATGGCAAGCAAAGCAGGCTTTTCAAGGCTTGGGCGCATGTACTGCAAGTGCCTTTGCCTGCTCAGATGCACAATGAGACCCAATTCCATGCACCAAAATACATCAACACCCATCTAAAAACAAGCACGCACACGCGCGCCAAGCCGTACACGTTTCCTGGGAGACTTGCAGGCCTAAGCTTGCGTGCATGCGCACACACACACACGTAAATGCACGCCCAAACATTCACGCGCGCAGCACACACGTGCACACCCGCAGATCACACATGCACACCCACAGCGCACACGTGCACGCCCACAACACGCATGCCCACACGTGCACACCTGCAGGGCCGGCGCGTCCATCCAGGCCGCCTCCAAGTCCAGCTGCGTGAACTCAGGCTGCCTGTCGGCCCGCAGGTCCTCATCACGGAAGCAGCGCGCGATCTGCAATCATGTGCGGTTGCGGTGATCATGATGCTGCAGCAGCTGCCAGGCGTGTGTGCCTGCGTGCGCCTGTGTGTGCACGCCCACCTGTAAAAAAGGGTGGTCCAGGCTCAATGCGGTGCACACCCGTGTACACCTGAATGCATGTGTGCACACCCACCTGGTAGTAGCGGTCCAGGCCGGACACCATGAGCATCTGCTTGAAGAGCTGCGGGCTCTGGGGAAGGGCGTACCACTCGCCCGCGGTCAGCCTGCGCGTGCACGTGTGGTGCTGGCGCGCGCATGCTGTCTGTGCGTGCCTATTGGGCGCAACAGACGTGCCTCAGGTGTGCACCGCGCCTCAGCAGTGCCGTGGACCGATATGCTGCAGCAGCGCGGCAGAGCCAAGCACCCATCTGCAGAGCCAAGCACCCATCTGCAGTGCACAAAACAGCTGTGCGCATGGTGCACAGGGGCTCGGCAGGAGCGCTGGCAGGGTGATCAGGCAGAGGGTGTCATGGGTGGTGGCAGTCAAACAAGGCGAGCGAGGAGTGGTTGCGCGCGATCACGAGCTGGTTGTGCGCACGCACTGCACGAGGTGCAAGAAAGGGCTTGGCAACTGCGAGAGGCGGGGGAGGGTGAGATGAGGTGCGGGAGGAGTGTGGGCGCGCGTGCTCACGGCCTGGTCATGTGCACACACACAGTGCAAACAGCAACTCTTCATTGGGGAGGTTCAGTTTGGGCGCACTGTTGGGGCACAGCCACAGCCTCTGTTGTAGGGGTGCGTGCGTTAGGGGCACACGAGGGGCCCCAAATGGTGTGCTGTGGAGCCAGTGAGACTGTGGCTGTGGGGCACTGGCGTGCGCAGCGCAAGGGGGGAAAAGTGCACACTCCAGGGGCGACGAAAGGCGCATGGGGCGCATGAGGCTCGTGGGCTTGGTGAGCACACGTGCGGCCAGGCGCTGCTGAGCAGGGCAGGGGGTTTCGGGGCGTGTGGGCGCCAGGATGGGCTTCTCCAGCGTCTTGGGATGTTTTGGTGGGGCCCGCCGCCTGAGCCCTCTCTCTGCCCGACAGCACATCCCACATTTACCCCGCACACCGCATGTGGTGGTGGTGCACAGTATGGGGGTGTGGTCTCACAAGTGCCTGTGTCAGACACGGGCATCCTCCAGGGCGGCCACGTGTGTTCATACAAGCAGCAACCCCCATCTGCTAGGCACTGCTTTGTTGCATGCGCACACTTGCATGCACGCACACATGTTACTCACACCGGAGCACGACCTCAGCCACCTTCAGAGCACAAAGTGAGCGCACGTGCATGTATATATATACACACACATACCCTCAGACGCATCGCACACACACAGGGCACATCCAGAGCACACACCCCACCCACCTGTTGGGGACAGAATGGAATTCTTAGCAGGCATGTGCACAAGCAAACCCAAAGCATCGCACCCAGAGCACAGCCATTGACCATCTGCTGGGCACTGAGTAGCTTTGCACATGCGTGCACACACACACACACACAGTCACACACACATGCACACACACATACACGTGAGCGCGCATGCACATGCGCATGCATCGCGCACCCACAGCCCCTGCTCACCTGCTGGGTACTAGATAGTCGCGTGCACCCTCGGGCGTGGACCGCGTCAGAATCGGCGTCTCCACCTGCAGGGCAGTTCGCACATGGCGTGTTCATGGCGTGTGCACAGCATGTGCAGGTCCCGGCCGGCTTGGTGCGTGTTGGGCTGTTCTCACTTTTGTGCCCTCAAGCAGCCCACTATAGCCTTGGAGCACGCGCAGGCCAATCCTGCCTCTGCGTGAGCACACACAGGCTCCTTGGCTGCTCAGAACCAGCGACCAGGCTCCTCAGCACCTTTGCATTCCTTCAAGTAAAGCAAAAAGCAAAGGCCCTGTAGCTCTGCCTCAGTACGAGTGTGTATGAGAGCTCCAGTGCACATGGGCCCCTTCAGCCATCTGCATACCGAGATTGTCACAAGGCCTAGCACTCGGACACCCAAACGCTCACATCCACACACATCCACACACCCAAACATGTTATAGCAAGAGCCACCACTTGGACACCCACACACTCACACCCACACACAAACACAAACACACCCCCAACCATGTTATCATAAGGCAACATTTGGACATCCCTACCCAGCTCACCCCCCTCCCCCGAAACACACCCCCAACCATGTTGTTACAAGGACTGACGTTTGGACACCCACACCCCGCTCACTCACACCCCTCAAAACACACTCCCAACCATGTTATTACAAAGGCCAACATTTTGACACCCATATCCCGCTCACACACACCCCCCAAAACACACCCCCAACCATGCTGTTACAAGGACTGACATTTGGACACCCATACCACGCGCACTCGCACACCCAAACGCCCACACCCTACCATGTTGTCACAGAGACCAACATGTTGGTACACACCAACACACCAACGCCCACGCTCAAGCACACACCCGACCACCCCACAGCTCATGCCCACACCTCCACAAAGCCCTGCTCGTCCTCCAGAAAGCGCCGGATGGCGCGCATCATGTTGTGGCGCTGCCTCAGGTTGGCTTGCATGACCGGGCGCCTGCGCCAGCAACAAGCCCATGGGTAGGCAGGCAGGAAGGCGGGCAAAGGAAGGGAGTCAGCAAGACAAAACAAAGCTGGGGCCTACTTCCTACTGGCCAGGTGGCACGTCAGCAGAACTAATCGGTGCGTGAGGCCACGTGCTGCTGGTCAGGAGGTCGTGGTTTGGCACAGGTGTGGTATGGCACAGGTGTGGTATGGCAAAGGTGTGATTTGGCACAGGTGTGGTATGGCACAAGGTGGCATATTTGCTGCTGTCTGTTTTCAGTGCATGCAGGCATGGGGGTGGGGCAGAAGGCTTGCGGCATAGGCATTTTGCGCACATGTAGGATCCTCCAGCACTACCTCAAAACAGCGCACCAGCAGCAAGCAGCGCATCAGTATGGCCCACCCCTACACATATGTAGCGCATCGGTATGGTGCTCCTCGAGGCACCCTCAAAGCTCAGGCCCATCAGCACTGCCATTGCGCCTCAGGTCCATCACACAGTCACAGTCACAAACACACACTGCCTGTGCGCCACGTGCGCCCGAGTCAACCTTTGAACCACAGGTCCATCACACACACATCCACACACACAGCCCATGCGCCATGCACGCCCTCATCACCCTTGGAACCACAGGTCCAGCATGCTATCAATCATGCACACACACACAGCGTACATACACAAACGACACAGCCCGAGTCTCTCACACAAGCCACCCCCGTCCTTCACCCACCCCTGCACCGCAGCTCCAGCACGCGGCCGCACATGCATGCGTCCTCCTTGATGAGCGCCTCCAGCACCACCACATGCGCCCGCAGCACACACGCATGGCGCGCCCCCTCGCACCCTCCACACTTAAAACCTGCCACTGGCCCCCCCCTCGCACCTCAGGTCCAGCACGCGGTTACGCATGCGCGTGTCCTCCTTGATGGGCTCCATCAGCACCTCCGACTCGCTCACCGGGAACGGCAGCAGCTGGCTCACCGTGTTCAACACCGTGACCTGCGCCCCAGCATGAGGGAGGAAAGAGGGGAAGGAGCGTGCGTGGTCGGGAGGAAAGTGGGGGAGGAGCGTGCGTGGGCAGGCGTGGCACACGCACGCACCAGTGGTTGTGATGTGGCGCACAGGCGCTGCGTTGGGTGCGTGAACAACACGCCCGTACTCGTGGCCTGCCTGGCCACCCCGGGGGCCGCCCAGCGCATCATGCCCATCACACGCACAGCAGCAGCAGCAGCAGCAGCAGCGGCGGGAAAAAGGCAGGCAAGCCGCTGCCTCCCTTTGACACTACAGCCCTGCATGACACACACACAGCATCAGAAAAAAAGGCAAGCTGCCGCCTCCCTTTCACACCTCGTCGCTGCAGCCTCTGACCTGCACGCTGGGTGCACAGCAGCAGGTGTACAGTGCCACGCCAGCGCATGGCAGCAGGTGCGCGCGGAAGGTGCACACCCACGACTGCAAAAGCTGGGCGAACACTGAGCATCCAGTTGCCCCACCTCATTCGCAAGGAGCTCCACCTCTCCAGTTGGAATCTTATTGTTTGGATCTCTGCAGCAGCAGCCAGTTTGGAACGACTGCCAGCATAGATGCCTTGGCGCAAGAGAGCAGTGTGTGTTTGTGCAAGTATCTGTGTACAGATGTGTGTCAATGCAGGAATGCATGTCCTGCATGCACCACACAGGAGAGGCGGGCACGTACATCTCGTTGGCTTCACAAAAGGACTGATCGCCAGCCTAGCCATTGGGCATCTTAGCAGACTGTGCGCAGGTTAACCTCAAAGAACCACAGGGCGTGTCTACTGCCCAGGCCATCTCCGCCAACGCTGGCCGCCCCAGATTCTCCCCACTCCACACTGCAGCTGTGGACACAGTGCGATGGCCGGCACACCCCACTGCGGACCTCTGGCACGGGCCCCCACCTCGGTGCACAGCCATATCACGCAAGAGGGCACCGACAGCACCCGTGGCTATGCTCACTCTACCCCGAGGGCCTGCGGCACCCAGCACACCAGCAGCGCACGCGCCTGTGTGCCGCCAGCACCCCACCCCCATGCAGCGTGTGCAGCCGTGCAGCGCGCCGAGCGCACCTGTTGCCTGCGCTCAACTGCCTTCACCTCCCATGAACACCCTCCTGATTTGGACACCTCTAACGCCAGGGATCTGACCCTCTCCTCTAAACCCTTTCACCAATGCCCGCCCTTTTCGCACAGCTCCCAAGCCTCTGCATGCGCCTCTCGCTCTCACCGCAGGCACTCCGCAGCTGCGCTACCTAAGCAATGGAGGGTTTCCAGCATTGCCCTGTGGGGGAGTTGGCATTCAAGCTTGGCTTGGACCCAGCACATGTATGCACACACAGCGCCTACATACCCTACTCTCTTGCTGCGCACCTGCGTGCCCTGAGGCTGCCCTTCACGCACACCACGTACTCGCTGCGCAGGCGGCTGATAACGCGAGAGAGCTCAGGGCTACTCTGGGGCTCGCATACCACCTGTGCACATACAATGGCGCGTGCAGATGACAGTAAACTCACACGCATGCACAAAGGGGAGGTGCGCAGCCGCAGCAGTGGCGGGCGTGCACAGGTGAACGCTCAACGCGCGGCGCACAAATGCAATTGTGGTAGGCACAGGGCAAATGCATGCTTGCAGCACGTCTTGGGGTATCTCAGTCACACCTGTGCGTGCACATGGGCATACGCTTGCACGCATGTGCTTACCCCAGCCTGAGGGGACCCATGTTTGACGACCATTTAGCACAAGCATGCGCCATGCAAGCACATGTGCATGCACACATATGCAGCCTGGCCTGAGGCGTTCACGCCTCACAAGCTGTGGTTAATGGCATGCACGTGCATGCACATGCGCCGGCATGCCCGGCTGCGGTGGCTGTGGCTGCAGAAGCCCCTGACCCGTTTGGGCCCAGGGCCGACAGCCCTTCCCCAAGGAACCCGGCAGCAGCAAGCGCCCTTTAGCTTATGAGAGACTTCCAAGCCCCTGGCAATCACGCCCATCTGCGCCGTTGCTAAGCCTGCGCGCTCAGGCTGTCGGAGCACAGCCTCCTCTCGTGCCTCCGCAGCCCCGCCCTTGCACACACGCCACAGGTGTTCTGCTGAGCTTGAGCACCACAGCGCCCTGCAGCCTCCGTCAGCCACAGCCACATGGATATAGCGCTGCAGTGCCCTACACTCCTGGGACGAGGCACAGCGCTGTAGTCGCCCCCTGGCACATGGATACGGCGCTGCAGTGCCCTTCACTCCTGGGGGCACAACTGAGTCTAACGGGACAACCCCCAATAGCACTCATGGAGGAGGAGGGCGCTGGTTGCCAGCGCCTGGCCACATACTCATGGAGCGGGCTGGCCTGCGGTTGCCTGTGCTGCTTCAGTCACATGTCACCCATATGGAAGGGGCATCGCAAGGAGATACCAAGCACATCCTATGACCTGCACCACATGTGTCCATTGCTCCGGCAAAGTAAGGCCCCAATAAGCCCACAGGCCAGGGCTTGCACCAGACACGGCATGCCTGCACCTCTCATCACTTCCATCGCATGCCTGAGCCAAGGGCGACTGAGCAGTCCCAAGGGTGGGTGCCTCGAAAAAGGTGCTCTTAGGCCAGCCTATACAGAATGCACCGCCTGTCACCAAAGTCTTCAGGCGTGGGCAAGCTGGCCGCGAATGACACGCGAGTGGGGGACCATCTTTTCACATCCGCTCACCACACTGGCAGCGAGGAACCACTGACACTGATACAGACTTGCTGTTTGGGGATTTGTGAGAGGGGCTACACACATTGACAGAAGATCATGGACCCTCTGAGTATTTGCATATTGCACCCCTGATTATGCAACCCATCTTCCTCAGACCTGGCCGGCCTATTCTGAGATCCAGGCACCCTAGCACCCTAGCAGTCCTCGGGTCCCAGTAATCACCTGCAAGATGCCTGTGTGGTCCCTAATGTCGAAGAACTGCACGCCGCCCATATCCCTGTTCCTGTCCACCCATCCGCACAGCACGATGCCATCTTCTCCCACTTGCTGGGCACGCAGTGTGCCAGCCCCGTGTGTTCGTCCAGGCCAAGTTAGATTGATGGGTGTGAGGTCCTCCTTGCTGCCTGTCTGCTGTTGTGGTGATGTTGCTGATTGCTGCTCCTGCTGCACAGCTGCTGGCCCTCTAACCAAGAACTTGTTGGGTGCAGTGTATGGTCCAGGGAGCAATACACTCCTAAATTGATGTGATGATCTGGTCAATCTGATCTGTCCATATCTAACAACAGGGGGTCCATGCAAGCAGGATGCGCTGGGCCTGCTGCCGGCTGGAGCAACCGGATATCTTACACCTAGATACATCATTTAATAAATGTATACTTCAATTTAAGCTGCATGTAAAAACAGGAAAAACAGCGGCGTGGCGTAAATACAAAGCACTTAAGTAGGAGTTAGAATTAGATAATAAAAAACAAAAGACAAACAGAGCAGAGTCTTTGTCATGATGCAGGTGTTACATAACCAAATTGGTGGTTGGGCTGAGAGGGGTATTTCCCTTAAGCTACGTGCAATCCAGTTTTTACAATGATGGCAAAGAATATTTGAAATAACTTGGGTTATTATGTGCTAATTTGAGCTCATACGAACAGAGAGGTCAGATACTTAACAATTTGTCTTCGCAAAAATAAACGATTATGAATATGTGAACGATTTATTCGTAGAAGCGTGCGGCTCATCCCCTCTTTCTGCAGTTTGCCTACAGTTGTAGGGAGTTTTAAATAACGATGGATACTTAAAAATGAGCCCCTAGTGGAGATGCTGACGGGCTTTGGCACATGTGGTGCCAGGTCCCTGCGTCTTTTTCTGCCAGTGCCCCACAAGTCACCTGACAGCTGGGATGCACAAATGTCACACAGAGCTATCCTTGATGCAACTTAGGATATCACAGTCTTTGAGCAGAGAAACGCAAGAAAAGAAAAGAAAAGAAAAACTACACAGGCAGTGAAACCACTCCTGGGAGTACGTATACATCAATTAAAGCAAACGAGACACATTGGCCTGAAGAGTCTCCTCCACCAGGGAAAAGGACGAACTAGTGAGGATCTGTAGGGTGACAAGCAGCCCCCTGCTCCAGACCAAGACCTTGAGAGCAACCGGATTTTTCAAGAGTGCGTCTCGTAGTTGTCAGTTTGTGTGCGTAGAGCACAGAACGAGCATGTTGCTTGAGGGTAGTCTTATGGGCAAGTTTTTATAGATGATGCAAAGTGTGTGAGGTATAATCGACTTCCCATCTCAGGTGCCCCGCCGCCTGCTTGACTAGTGTGAGGTATAAGTAGAGCCTCCCATGTCAAGAAGAGTGGTGTCAAAGGTAACTTTCTTGGCCTTCAAGCGCTTACAAAGAATCTCATGTTGTGTTCTAGAGACCTCCTGGTGTCCATGCCGCGTATTTTCACAAGTTTGATCTTTACGAGCTCGAGGTGTACTTCCCTCTTGCTAACATTGAGGTTGTGAGCTCTGCAAGCAGCTCCATGTTAGGCAAATCACCGTCCTTAGTGAATTACCATCTCAGATACACAAGCCACAATTCTCGGATGGTGCACCAAGTGTAGGCTTTTGGAATGTCCAGAGTGCAAAATCCATGCATCAAGGGACACCAAACTGTGGTACAGCCACAGCTGTTCACTTCGCCAAGGCGCTAGGTAAGGTAAGGTGAGGTCTCAAGGCTGTATCCGCCGAACGAGGGCAGCTTAGCCGGTTGTGGCCTCCAGTAAGGTTCGAACCCGTCAAGGCGCTAGGGTACTGCATGCTGCTGCTGCCACCCATCCATGCCCCTTAGTCGCCACACACCTTATGCCGACTCAGACCATCACCAGGTTCATGTTACATAGGGAAATGAAGAGGTGCTCTCGCCCAGCCACAGGAAAGGCTAAATCCAGGGGCGCAAGGGGTCTTTACAAGAGAGCTGAATTAGGAAAACACCTCAAACATAACCCCCACCAACTAACTCAGGCACTCTGACTACGATTCATTGCTGACTACAATTAGAACTTGGTGCTGTTACTCGGTTGGCAGTACTGTTTAAGTCTTCTTTGGGCTGTTCCCAAGTGCATTTGATACTTAGGCTTATAAGGTTGGGCGCGGGGACATTGCGAGATTCGCGGCAGCACTTTTGCGGTGCCAATTTGTATACACAGATATACTTTCGCATTATCTATCCTATCTAGCCTGAGGCCTGGCCTGCAGTTGAAGGCATGGTTTTTTTAACTGAGGCTGTGGGCACTTCTGGTCGCACATGTAAGTGATACTTGGGCCATTTACTTACATTCAGCAACTGTCCATAGGTCAGTTATAGTTAAAAAGACCAAAGCTAGTACAAGACTGGAACACATAATCGACAAGAAACATCATGCACATCGTGCAGCGCAACACACATTAGGTCAAGTGCAGTTTTTAGAGAGCCTTCCTTGTCCGCAACAATAGAAACCCCCAATGTTGCACAAAGCACTTTTGCACCTCATGCGCAACAATGGCTTCATCTAAGCTGGATTGGTTCCCGGTGCCAACTTTCCTTGCTTGGATCAAAATGGCCTTACTTGGTTTAGATTGGTGCATGTGCGTACCCTTTGCAATCCCTAACGACACGAAAATGTTTATTGGATCAACCTGTTTTAGATGCACTCTCACTAGCTCTCTTCCATCAAGTGATACATCCAGCACAGGATATACAAAATCACACGAAATTGATAAGAGGAACACAACGCACTTGAACAACAAAAAGTTGGCCATTGCCTGAACCCATGTCATATGAGCCGGTGATCACAGCCACCACCTATGGGATGTTGAAAGCATGTACTTACATAATAGAAGCATAATCAGGGCACTCATACTATGGGTCATAGACAAGGCTCAAGTCATGACTAACATGTTGTTCAGAGGATGCAGGATGCTGTACACACGATGTACATGTGCCCACGCACAGGGCTCAACAAAGCCCAAAACATCTCTGATGATATCATAAGTTGCTGCAGCCAACCCTGACTAGGGAGCTCTAAGTGCACAACCCTAATACCCCAGGCAATGTCTCCTTATTCAATGTTCCAGGCTTCAGTCAGCCTGACTACTGAGAATCCGCGTAAGAGTATGTTTCAGGTAGCAGGTCAGAGCAAGGGCAGAGCAGCTTCACTGCACAGATGCTGCGCATCATCTCCACAAGCGCGGGCATGCTCCCAAATCGGGGGTGCTGCAGCACAGTGCATGTGCACTCACAGCCCAGTACCTGTAGGCACATCTTTGGCAGGAGTTGGGCTGCCTCATGTCCAAGCCCGATTTTGAGCACACTGAAGGCTCCCCAGGCTCTGGGGGTGGGGGCTCTGCACAAAACATGAGGGCAGAAGAGCATCAGTGAGCCAGGGCCGCATCTTCTGCTCTCATACTTCAGGCAGGATGGAAGCTGAGGCGGGGACACTGCAGTTTGTTTGCGAGGGTAGCGATGCACGAGAGGCCACTGGTGGTCATCACTAATGCACGAGAGGCCACTGGTGGTCATCACTAATGCACGAGAGGCCACTGGTGGTCATC
>LFCJ01001810.1_pt1 | contig 15213 bp, 16 predicted proteins | sample 643141 | NCBI WGS metagenome assembly LFCJ01 (sample SAMN03766243, study PRJNA286221) | soda lake metagenome | biome: soda lake; feature: Kulunda steppe; material: water; isolation source: sample B1-Br-g2 brine of Lake Bitter-1 | place: Russia: Kulunda steppe | collected 2010-07 | reverse complement strand
CGACGCCACCGACGCCCAGGGCGGCCCAGAAGGGCTCTTCAACCGGGCGACGCGCACTGCCTTTGTTCAGGAACGGGAGGATGGCGATGACGCCGACGGTGATGACGTTTGCAAGCACGCCGTACAGTTCGTCGGACATCACTTTCTCGCCCCCGGCAATCGCCAACTCGGGGTTGAGCGGATCGAGGTGGAGCAGTCCGAACGACCAGTAGAGATACCAGTCAGGGAGAATCACTGACGGTGTCTGGGCTGGATTTGCTACGTCGCCAAGGTGTGGGGGTAGCGTCGCCGAGAGGAATATCGTCATCCCGGTGAAAAAGCAAAACAGCGCCATGTTCCGGATCGTCTCGTGTGGCCAGGCGGGGAAGCCAAGCACATCGCGCTCGATGTACGATGACTCCGTTCGCAGGTCCTGATCTTCACGACGCGCTCGCTCGAAGTACTCGTAGGTCACTCTCGAGAGCCCGTCGGTGCGGGCTTTGCGCTCGCTCCACGTTGGCGTCTCGTCGTCAGGGGCAACGATACCGGTGCCGCTCCCGTCTGTTGCTACCTGTTTTTCGTCGGTTTCGGTTTCGGTGTTGGTGTTCTCGCTCATAATCGATCAGTGTGGTTCTGCGATGCCCTGCATCCAAACGATCCCAATATGAAGGGCGATCAGTGCCGTCACCACGAACGGGAGGACGAACACGTGCAGGATGTACATCCGTTGGAGTGTTGGTTGGCCGAGGCTGAAGCCGCCGAAGATCAACTGGGCTGCCCACTCACCTACGAGCGGCACCGCCAGTGACATCTCGACACCGATCTGGCCGGCCCAGAAGGCGAGTTGGTTCCATGGCAGCAGGTAGCCGGTGTAGCCGAACAACATCGTGAGGCTCAGCAGGATGACGCCGATAAGCCAGTTGACCTCGCGGGGTTCCTTGTACGCGCCCGTGAAGTAGACACGGAGCATGTGGAGGAACACCGCTGCAACCATCACTTGGGCAGACCAGCGATGGATGCTCCGAAGCATGAACCCGAAGTTCAGGTCCATCATGATGTAGGTGATTTGGGTGTAGGCTTCGGGTGTTTCACCGGCGGTCGAAGGAGCGTAATAAAACCCAAGCAGTGCGCCACTGACCGCCGCGATCAGATACGCGATCACCGAGAACGACCCTAACGCATACAGCGGATACCAGTACCAGAACTTGTTATCGAGATTGTACTGTTCGGTGTGGCTCTTTGGCATCTGGAGGTTGACCTTGTAGTACATGTCCTCCAGGAGTTCCAGATAGTCGACGACGCGAAAGCGCTTGTCGAGCCAGATCAGCGACATCAGGTACGTCTTCTCGATAACCGAGAGATCCTTTTCTTTGAGCCAGGCTCGGTGGTCGTGCTCGTCTTTGCGTTCGAGACTCATCGGTTAGTCACCCCCCGGCCGTGGAAGCGACACGAACTGCTCTTCTCGGATATCGAACGGATCGTACACCGAGTTGTGGCAGTTGCAATATATTTCATTTTCAGCACCGAAGTCAAAGGCCCCGTCAAGCGTTTTGTAGCCGGGAACACAACAGAAGTGTGTACATTTGTTCACAAAACCGATGAACCCTTCCGGACAAGTCTCTTGGAGCCACTCGTCTCCGTCTGCAGCCTCCTCTTCGGCTAACTCTTCGATACGACTTGAGCGCATGACGAGAATCGGAATCGTCTGTTCGGGCGGAACGTCCTGTGAACGCCAGGTTCCGGAGGCCGGTTTACCGACCCCGGCATCACCGATGTCATTGCCCCAGTCTTCGTAGTCGTCGAAATCGTCGACGTGCATGCGGTCGCCGCCACCGACGTCGCCCATCCAGTCGTATGAACCGGCGTCATACCGGAGATATTCGTCCTGACCGTCCGCGTCCGGGACGATGCCGTCGAAGGTCTGGAGCCCACAGTACTGATACCACTCGGTGGAGTACTCCATGCCGGCAATTTCGGTTCGTGCTACCGTGAATTCCTGTCCGGCTTCCTCGATGGTTTCGGTTTCGGGCCAGATACCCGCGAGATACCCTTCATCGTCAATCTCGATTGGGATTTGCGGGAGCCCACGGGGTGCGGGGCCAAGTGTTCTAGTCGCGCCACGATACTGCATGATTCCGCCACCGGCCGCCGTCGGATCGGTCATCAAGTTGATGCCGCCAGCGCCGACGGTAAGCAGCCCGGAGAGGGCAGAGCCACCGACAACGCCTTTGACGAACCGGCGACGGTCGGATTCGACGGGGTATTTATCGTCGTTTGCCATTGGTTTGTTATCGTTTGTAGTACGGATAGATTGCGCGTTTGACCGTCTCCCACGCGCCGGTTTGATCTGCGAGACTGGTCCCCTCTACGTCCTCCTCGCGGATATAGAGGTCCTCCCACTTCCGGCGTCGTTTCTTAACGATCATGACGTCCGGCAGGAACTCCTTGCGGTACAACAGGAGGATGAACGCGAGGTTGATGAAGATTGCCGCGAGCAGGAACCCAAGTACCATGTTCCCGGTTCCGGCATCGATCGAGGCAATCCCCCAATTTTCGGACAGTCCATAGACGAACAGCGCGACGAAGATGATCTGGACGAACGTCAACAGGACGATCGCAATCGCCGCGGCAGTCGACTCTCGAGGCGGTTCATACCGATGAATGTCGCCGTAGCTGCTGTCTGAAGATGACATTATTTATCCCTCCCTGGACTGGATGTGTGGGCCGATTCGCCGTATTTCAGTAGGTAGAAGGTGAAAACGAACGAGATGAAAATCGCGAGGAACGTCGCGACGCCAACGAAGTGTTTCTGGATTGGAATCCCGAGTTCGTCGATATCAACCTCGGGTGCGCCAGCAGCGTCACCGTCACCGCCGACGATAATTTCGCCGATCATGCCCACGCCAATGTGTGGATCACAGACGTATTCGTATTCGCCTTCAACCTCGAACGTCGAGGAAAACTCGAAGCCATCGTCCTCGAGTGGTTCGTGGCCTTCCCAATCGGCGTCGCCGGGTTGTTCGGTGGGGTTGACGTTGTGGTTGTCTGACTCCCAAATGAACTCAACGGTCGTTCCCGGATCGATCTGGAGCGTCTCAGGCTCGTAGACGTTGTCGCCGCTGGGTCCGACGATGACGGTTTCGGTTTCGCCGCCGGCTGCTTCGCCGTTCTCACCGTTTTCGCCTTCGCCGTTTCCGTTTTCGTTGCCGTTCTCGTCAGTATCGTCACCTCCGTTCTCCTCGGAGGCGTCGTCCTCATCCTCCTGGGCTGCGACGGGCATCCCAGCAGTTGCGGCTGCGCCGGCCCCTGCGGCGCCGCTTGCCGCTACCATAAACTCCCGTCTTCTCATACAAGCTGAAATCAGGAACGGATTCGCTTAAACCCACCGATGCCGGAGGACTCAACCGTTGATTGCCGGTTACTCGGAACTGCTCTCAATCTCCCGTTTACGTCCACGCTCGGCCTCACGCTCTGCAGAAACGAACGCGTCGTCATCAATTGGGAGAAACGCCGGTCGCTCCTCGCCTGCCGTTCCGATCGATCGAAGCCGGTCGCGGTACTCCCTGACCTGAAACTTCGCCGAAAGGCGCGCGTTTGCGACCATAAAAAAGAGGAGGAGGCCGATTCCAACAAAGAGGATACCAACGGCTCCCATCACGATGTTCTCTCCAAAGCCCATAATCGGCCATAACGCCAGTGCGGCGAGGCCGACAAGCACCTGTGTTGCCGCAATCAGTTGGAGCATCCAGTTGCCCAGTTCGCTTCCCGACTCCGGTATCTCATCCGCCGGCGGGAGCTGCCAGACCTCCGGGGGCTTCTCGACATCGTATTCCTCCATCGAACACAGCGCGACCGTCGGCTTGACGTCTCTAAGCACCGTTCCCCGCCCCTCGACGCTCCCATCGGGATAGACGATCGCATAGTCCGATTCCGAGTAGGCTACGAGACACATCCGTCCCTCAATCTCGGCGTACTCGAGGACGGCAAACACCTCCCGTTGGGCGATGCGCGATTTGAGTTCGGCTTCGACGCGCGCTAAGAGTTCGTCACCGGTGATCCACGTCTCGTCGTCGAACGCGACGTCCCACTCTTCGGGGGACATTTTGGCCATGTCCGCCGGACCGAAGTTCTCGAAGTCATATTTCTCTTCGACCTGTTTGCGGAGTGCTTCGATGTCTGTGTCTGTGTCGGTACCTGCGTCACCACCGCTCGAAACGCCACTTTCCTCACCCTCAACTGCGCCCCCTTGTTGAGCTTCAGCGTCAGCGCCGGAACTGCCCGTGTCCGTCTCGGTCTCTTCCGTGACCGACTCCTCAGAGGCGTCACTCATACCAACGACTTGGGTCGCCGCCCTCCTTAGGATGACGGTTGCGGAATCATACTCGCGTAATTCCGCTTTCGCTTCGTTTATTCCTCGCCCGTCCCGATTTCGAGCTATGCTCTCGGAACTGGCAATCGCGACGATTGCCTTAGTGCTCGTGACAGCCAGTTTCCCCTTCTATCTGTACGGCGCGTGGATCATGATCGACGCCGAGGTGGTCACGTGGGACGTGCTCATCTACCACCTGAAGTTTATCGTCACTGGACTGACGCTGAACACACTCCCGGTTGTCGTCTGGATGGTCCCTCGAGTAGCCGACCAGATCGGTGGCCTCTTCGCCGTTCACGCTTTTTTTGGCTTGCAGGCGTACGCGATGTTACTTGTCGGGTTGACAGGGATCGTTCGTATTCTTCAAGTAAAATATAAACACGATCTCTATGCCGACCCCGATCAGGACATCAGCCTTGATGATCTACACGAGAATATGGGCGCGTGGCGCCGACGCCTCCGCGTCGGTGTCTTTGGGTACGTTATCTTTTGGGGAATCGCCTATCTGCTTGGCTTGATACGGTACCTGACTCGGTATCCGATTTTCACCTAATACTCCTGGGAAGCCGTTTTTGTGTCGGGATTAGCTTTGAAATGGCTCTCCATCCCGATGGGCATCTGGGTTCTCCTGCTCTTGGGCTGCAACTTCCCGCTCTAAGGACTCGGTTTCTTCCTGTCGGGCTTCCTCCTGCCGTCGGCGCGCCTCTTTTTCTTCTTTGGTGAGTTCCGTCTCTTTATTTGCCTGCGTCTCCGCTTCCTCATCCTCGTCTCCGTCTTCGGCTTCTCGGTCAAGATCCTCCTTTGCAAGCTCAACCGTCCGCTCGTGTGGATTATCTTTCGTTGGCATTGCTGTTCCCACTACGAGGTACTCGAGGAAGCGAAAAAGGGCTACAGCCTGCAGGGGACGGCACCGTCTCCGTGGCGGTGACCGTGACCATGCCCGTAGCCATAGCCAATTCAACTCACTTACCAGGGTTCCCCTGCAGCCAAATCAATCTCGCTGTCGCCCTTTTCTGACGGACAGATATCCGCCAGCACGCACGATGAACAGTCTGGATTCCGCGCACTACAGACCGCTCGACCGTGGTCGATACAGAGATGGGTAAACTGCTGCCAGGCGGCTTCGGGAACGATTTCCATGAGATCCTCCTCGATCCGTGCTGGATACTCCTCTTCGGTCAATCCCAACCGCCTCGAGAGCCGTTGAACATGTGTATCGACGACAATCCCCTCAACAATGTCGTGCCCGTGCTGGAGGACGACGTTTGCCGTTTTTCGACCCACTCCCGGCAGCTCGGTCAACTCGGCCATCGTATCCGGCACCTCGCCGTCGTGTTCCTCGACTATGAGCTGGCAACTGTTTCGAATGTACTCGGCTTTGCTGTTGTAGTAGGTAATTGAACTCAGTTCCTCGGCGAGTACCTCCTGGTCGGCCTCGGCGTACGCCTCGGGTCCGTCGTATTTTTCGAATAGCGGCCTGGTCTCCTTGATGACACGCTCGTCCGTACACTGTGCCGAAAGAATCACCGCAATCAGCAACTCGAGGCGATTTGAGTACCGAAGCGAGATTGCTGAGTCGGGGTAGGCCTCCTCGAGCCGACTAACGATATCCGTCGCCTGACCGTCTCTCGTCGCGTGTGGCGTTCCCATATCCAACCGTTAGTGGGCTCCTCTTTGAGGGGTTCGGTTCTGGTCTAGCGAGGGATACAGTTATTATTACATAGATATAATTGTTGGAATAACTTGATGGGGGAGAGGTAAAACAACAGCATGACACACATCCATTACTCACCACAGAGCAACCGTCGCCGACGAAATCACCAGAAGAAGCCAACTGAAACAGCCCTACCCGACGCCAGCCATGACAGTACGCAATAACACCAACACCGCCGCGACAGAGGTACTGAACGGAACCCAGTCACAATCGGAGCCACTTCTCGAGACGCTTCTCTTACAATTAAAAGATGATGAGTGTGGCGCACAAACCGTTGCACTCCGCCGGGCCCTCAATGTCCAACAGATTGTTCAACAGACACAGCCTGACATTGAGGATATCGTCGAAGAAGTGCAACCGGCCATCGAAGAGGTAGTCGAAGAATCCCAGCCGGCTCCCGAAGATGTCACAGCCATGGCCCAGCCAGAGACCGAACAGCTACTCGAGGCAGCCGAACCCGAAATAAGACGGCTGGTCGAAGACGCACAGCCCGAATCAACCGGAAGCGATGCCCGAACGGATGCCCGCATCGAACGGCTCGAATCGAAACTCTCGAAATTCGAAGCCTACATCGATTCACTCGAAACGTTTCTCGAAGAAAACGGCACCGGCAAACAACTGCTTACAGAGATGCAAGCCGACATTGAGACAGCCCGCGATGAACGGACAACCCTGCGTGAGGAGACAGCGGCACTCAACGCCGATCTCGAGGCAGTCACCGAGGGGCAGACGACACTGGAACAAAAAGTGAGCCGCATCGAATCGGATCTCGAGACCGCCGAAAGCGAGATTGAAAGTGCACGTGAAGAACGAACCTCACTCCGAGCGTCAAACACTAACCTCGAGTCGGACCTTACGCTACTCGAGGAGGAACTAGCTCAGACTAGTTCCGAACTCGACTCCCAGATCACGGAGGCCCACTCGCGATTTAGCACCGTCGAAAGCGCAATCGAAGGTGTCAACGAGAAAATCAAGCGGACCGAAACCGACCTCGAAGAGACCGTCGACGACCTCGAGACGGAGCTTACTGACGAACTCGAGGCCCACGAAAACCGTCGAGAGGAGGAGATGACGGCGTTGAAATCGGAGGTAACCGACCAGGTTGAGGCGCTTGAATCGACCGTCGAGGCGCGCCTCGACCAGGTCGTTGCCGATATTAGCGACCTCGAGACACAGGCTGAAGAGAGCCGAAAGTGGCGAAACTCACTCGAAACGACCCTCACACAGTGAGACAGCTCTCGACAGTACCAACCCCCGCACGTAGGCCGCAGTCGTTAAGTGGGCCTCGAACACCCGTTAGTATATGAAAGCCACGGCCATAGCTCACCCGATTCAGGGGCTCGTTAAATACCACGGCATGCGCGATGAACTTGAGCGACTCCCCTACCACGACAGCATCAGCGTCTGTACCGCTCCGAGCAACACTCGGACGACCGTCGAGTTCTCTATGGACTACGACGAGGACGTCTACGTCGTCGATGGCGAGGAGCTAGAGGGACGGGCCTACGACCGCGTCGAACGCGTCGTCCAGAAAGCCCGCGGGATGTCCGACGCAGCCCACACGGTGTACCCGGTTCGCCTTGAGAGCGAAAACAGCTTTCCCTCGAACGTCGGTCTTGGCTCCTCGTCGTCGGGCTTTGCCGCCGCTGCACGGGCGCTCGCTGAAGCCGCCGAACTCGAGGCGACGCTCCCCGAGATTTCGACAATCGCGCGCGTTGGCTCCGCGTCGGCCGCCCGGTCGGTGACAGGTGCGTTCTCCCAGCTTCATACGGGCATGAACGACGAAGATTGTCGCTCCCGGCGGATTCCTTCTGACCTCCACGAGGACCTCCGGATGATCGTCGCACTGGTCCGCTATCACAAGGATACCGATGACGCCCACTCGGAGGCCGCCGACAGTCACATGTTCCAGGCCAGAAAGGCCCATATCCATGGCCAGATCGCCCGAATGCGTGACTCGCTTCGAAATAACGAATTCGAGAACGTCTTCGAGATGGCCGAGCACGACTCCCTGTCGCTTGCCGCAACCACGATGACCGGCCCCTCCGGTTGGGTCTACTGGCAGCCGGCGACGCTCGCTGTCTTCAATCGCGTGCGCGAACTCCGCGAAGAGGAGAACATCCCGGTCTACTTCTCGACCGATACCGGGGCTAGCGTCTACGTCAACACCACCGAGGAACACGCCGAATTCGTCCAAGAGGAGATTGCAGATTGTGGCGTCTCCACGACCACGTGGAACGTCGGCGGCCCAGCCCGCCTCCTCGAGGGCGAAGACGACCACCTGTTCTGACCATCCCGTACCTGTTTGACCGCTCTTTTTTTGGAGCCCCGTTTCGGATCAGTGCTGGAACACGCAACCGACCGCAGGTTCCCCCTTCCATGGGCCTATATGCCCGCTCTGCCTAGAACCGCCTATACCATGCATATCGTCATTTGCGGTGCCGGCTATGCCGGGCTGACACTCGCCCGTGGCCTCGAGCGAACCCTCCCCGTTGACGTCGAACTGACGATCATCGACGAGTCGCCGGACCATCTGGTCCAACACGAACTCCATCGAGTGATCCGCCGCCCATCGCTTGCTGAGGAGATTACGATCCCGCTCTCGAGTGCCCTCGAGCGGACGGACGTTCGTGTCGGACGGATTGACGAGATCGATGTCGACGCGCAACACGTTCGCTTCGAAGACGGCCGCGAACTTGGGTACGACATCGGGGCGATCTGTCTCGGTGCGGCGACGGCCTTCTATGGTATCCCGGGTGTCGAAGAACACGCAACCCCGCTCAAACGGTTGGACCACGCCGAATCGATTCGGGCAGGCGTGTTGGGTGCACTCGAGGGCGCCCGTCCCGATCCAAACCTCATCGTCGGCGGCGCTGGCCTCTCCGGTGTCCAAGTCGCCGGAGAACTTGCAGCCGTTGTTGCCGAAGAAGGGGGAGCGGCCACCGTCACCCTCATTGAACAACTCGATACCGTCGCCCCATCGTTCCCACCGAACTTTCAGGCGGCAGTGAGAGAGGCACTCGAGGATCTCGGTGTCGAAATCCGAACCGGGACCGCAATTACCGAAGCCGACGCTGAAACGGTCCAGCTCGAGGACGGAACACAACTCGCCTACGACGAGTTCGTCTGGACCGGCGGACTCGCGGGACCGGACGCCCTCCAGGGCCGGCGACCCGACGTGGCGAGTGATCTCCGAATTGCCGACCGGACGTTCGTCGTCGGCGATACAGCCCGCGTCGTCGACGACGACGGCCAGCCCGTGCCGCCAAGCGCCCAAACTGCCGTGCGGGAGGCCCGGACAACCGTCGAAAACATCTCACGGCTGGTCGACGCCGACCAGAATCCGAACACCGTCTTTGATCCCCGCCTCGAGCGCTACCAGTTTGACTCCCCCGGCTGGCTTGTCAGCGTCGGCAACAATGCCGTCGCACAGGTTGGCCCCTCCGTCGTCACCGGCCCGGCTGCCCTCGCGCTGAAAACGACCGTCGGCGCAGGGTATCTCTCTTCAGTTGGGGCGATCACGAACGCCGTCGATCTCGTCGCCGAAGAGTTAGGGCTTGCACTCGAGTGAGTGTCCATCTCATTTTCACCTTTCATTTGGAGTGCGTTACAAATTAACACGCACGAGTCTCGTCAACGGTTTGGACGGCTAACGGGCACCTCACGGAGACTCACTCCGTTCGCCTCTCTGGCTCTCGCTCGACGGACACCGACGAGCCCTTACGGGCTCAGTCGCTGCCGGTCTTGCGAGACATTCGTCTCGCTTGCTCCCAGCCCCTTCGCTACGGGCTCAGTCGCTGCCGGTCTCGTGGGAACAACACAGCCTCCCGAATATTATCCAGATCAAGCATCGTCATCACGAGCCGTTCGCCACCGAGTCCCCACCCGGCGTGGGGTGGCATGCCGTATTTGAACATCTTGGTGTAGTACTCAAACTGGTCGGGATCAAGCCCCTGCTGTTTGAACCCCTCGACCAGCTTCTCATAGCGGTGTTCACGTTGGCCGCCAGAGACCAATTCCATGCGTGGATGCATCATGTCGAAGCCGGTCGACAGTTGCTCGTCGTCTGCATGATCCATGATATAGAACGGCTTGATCTCACTGGGCCAGTCAGTGATGAAGTAGTGACCGCCGACGTCCGCGCCCAGCGCACGCTCGGCTTCCGTCGAGAGGTCATCGCCCCAGACCAACTGCTCGTCGAGTTCGCCCGTCGCGTTGATTCGCTCGAGTGCTTCCTCGTAAGAGAGTCGCGGGAACGCCTCCTCGGGGGCCTCGAACTCCTCGGCGAGACCGAGTATCTTGAGTTCCCCCTGGCAGTTTTCGGCGACGGCGTCGTACGCTGCCCGGACGACGCCCTCACAGACATCCATCACGTCTTGGTGGTCTGAGAACGCAGCCTCGTAGTCGATTGACGTTGCCTCGTTCAAATGCCGAGGCGTGTTGTGCTCTTCGGCGCGGAAGATTGGACCGATTTCAAAGACCTGTTCTAAGTTCGAGCCCGCCATCAGCTGTTTGAACAGCTGTGGGGACTGGTTCATGAACGCTTCGCGCCCGAAGTAGGTGATCGGGAACAGCTCGGTGCCGCCTTCGGTTCCGGTTGCGACGATTTTTGGTGTCGTGATCTCCGTACAGCCGACCGTCCGGAAGTGCTCACGAGTTGCTCGGAGCACCTCCGACCGAATTTCGAAGATTGCCTGCACCTCCTCCTTTCGGAGGTCGAGGGTGCGGTTATCCAGTCGCGTCGAAATTTCGGCATCGACCTTCCCCGACGGATCAAGCGGGAGTTCGGGGTCCGCCGGTGCGATTACCTCGAGTGAGTCGGGCGTAATCTCGACGCCGGTTGGGGCGCGGGGTTCCTCCTCGACAAGCCCGGAGGCGCTGATGACGCTCTCTCGAGCGACGCCGAGTCCCGTTTCGACGAGTTCTTCGTCCATCTCGTCTTTCTCGAATTTGATCTGGATCTTGCCGGTCGCGTCCCGAAGAATCAGAAAAGCGATGCCCCCGAGGTCACGCACCTCGTGGACCCAGCCGGCGACGGTAACGGTGTCGCCCGGCTCGGCATCCGCAGTGTGGGTTCTATCCTGCATACCAGTCGATTGTCCAAGCCGGAACTTAAGCACCGTCGTTCGCGTTCGGAGTGGGTCCGTTGCTTGTGGTCACGACCATCTCCGGTTGCCCGCGGCTGATAGCATCTCCCCTTGGTCGCGGACGAACCGTTCAAACCAAACGGTTCCCGGCCCTACTATGGGTATGGCTGGACTTGGCGCCACAATCGATTCGGTCGCCGCCGCTCTCAGCGACGCTGACTCGGTCGTTGCTCTCACCGGCGCTGGCATCTCCGCTCCCTCCGGAATCCCGACGTTCCGGGGGCCAGACGGTGTCTGGAGCCATTTCGATACGGGTGACTTTCACTACACTCGGTTGCAGGCTGACCCCGGCGGATTCTGGCGGGATCGGCTTGAGTTACAGGAGGCGATGTTCGGCGACAGGTACGACCCAAATGTTGCTCACGAAGCCCTTGCCCGACTCGGAGCCGACAGATTGCTGGATACGATTCTTACCCAGAATACCGACGGGTTACATGAGCGGGCAGCCCGGTCGGTTGGGCAATCGGATGGGAGTGGGTCCGAGGCTAGGACTCCCACTCCAACGGAGCCGGAACTGATTGAATTGCACGGGAACGCCCATCGGGTCGTCTGTCAGACGTGTGGTCACCGGCGGGAGGCCGGCCCGGTTTTTGACCGTGTCCGCGAGGGGGACCTCCCACCGCGATGTGACCGAGACCAACACTGCGATGGCATCTACAAACCCGACGTCGTCCTCTTTGGTGAGCAACTTCCCGCCGAACGTCTCGAGCGGGCTCGTGAACGCTCCCGAACGGCTGACGTATTTCTGGCCATCGGCTCCTCGCTGGTCGTTGAACCGGCCGCCTCACTCCCTCGCCTGGCGAGCCAAAACGGCGCACACCTCTGTATCGTGACCCTCGAGGCAACCCCACACGACCGCGTGGCTGAAACGATACTCAGAGAGGACGTGAGTACGATACTCCCTCGGCTTCGGGCTGCTGTGCTCGAGCGCTCGTAACGACGCTGCACTTCAGAAAAAGTACTCCTCGAGCAGCCGGGCCTGTCCCCGCCGCAGCCGTTCGCTGATGGCTTGATTTGAAACGCCAAGGGTGTCCGCCAGATCCTCGAGGGTTGCCTCCCGTGGAACGGTAAAAAACCCAGATTCGTAGGCCGCCTGCAGTGCCTCGGCCTGTGGCCCTGTCAGCAACTGCTCGGTGGCGTTCGGTGTCGGCCCGTCGCTGAGTCGCTGGAGGGTAAACCCGACGTGTCTGTCCTCGAGGAACTCGTGATAACTGGCAAACGCCTCCCGGTCTGGAAATCGCATACAGCACTCCCACTCGTGGCCCGTGCTCCGACAGCCAAGGAGTTCGCCACCGAGGGAGACCCACCGTTCGTACGCGTTGAGACAGTCCGTTTCACTCCGCTGCACCCGGTACAACGTTCGACTGTCAGTCCGCTCCACTCGAGTGAACGACTCGACTGTCCCATCGGCAGCTAGCGTCCGGTCGACGGTTCGCCGGTCGCCGGTATAGCTCCAGATGAACGCAACGAGGTTGGTTCCGTCAAGCGCATATTGGCGTTCGAGTTCAAATCGGACATCAGGAAGTGCCTCGAGTGTTGGCCCGAGGATCAACGCGGGAGAGGCGAGTTTGAATTCCGCGATGAGGCCCATGGACTCTGTCGTTGGGCCAGTGGCAAAACAGTTGAGGCCCGGTTCCGGTTCGCTTCCGGTTTCAGTTCTGGTCCGGTCCCAATCCCAGTACCAGCGCCAAAACCAGCCTGGCATCTCCGCCGTGGGTTGGGCTCGATCCGATCAACATCAATTTCGACTACGCCACTCAATCAGGCGTCGTTTGCGGCCTTTACCGTCTCACGGACGGCACCAACGCCCTCGTCGTGGGCGAGATTGCCGACGACAATCACATCAGCGTGGTTCGCCATGGCGTACGCCGAGTCGTAATCGTGGATGCCACCGCCGTAGAACAGCGTCGACTCCTCGAGGGCATCGCCGGCAGCTTCGACGACTGGCTCCTCGCCTAGCGTTCCGGAGTACTCGACATAAATAATCTCCTGGCCGAACATCCGTTCGGCGATTTTGGCGTAGGAGGCGACGTCATCGGGTGAAAGGTCACAGTCGGCTTCGGTGTAGGTTGCGACATCGGCCTCCGGGTTCATGACGATGTAGGCCTCGGTCGTCGTCCGCTCCCAGTCGAGGCTCCCTTCGATTCGGACCCACTCCTTGTGGGCACCGGTGATCCAAAACGGCGAACCGGCGTTGAAGACGGTCGGGATTAGATATCCCTCGAGGGCGTCGTCTTCGACGACGACGCTCGGGTTCGAGGGCTCTTGATACAGCGGGACGTCGTGGTCCGCACAGGCGTCAATAACCGCCGTCATGTTTTCTTCGGTCATCCCCATCGTTCCGCCAATCTCGATGGCATCGGTGCCGGTCGCACAGAGATCGCCGTAGGTGACGCCGTCGGGCAACTCCTTGTCCGGGTCGAGTTTGAGAATGTGGTTCCAGTCGGCCCAGGGGGCAGTCATACCGCCCCGTTTCCCGCTGTCGGGCAAAAACCCTGCGAATCGTCCGTTTGGCCCGTCAAGTCGTGCTTTCGCTTGCGTCACCGTCCCCCGAGCGATTAGATGCCCTTCCCCATCAGGTGGCTTCGCAACACGTCGGCCTCTTTGCTCCCCGCGGCCGTCCCAACGATAACGACTGTCTCCTCACCGTCAAACACCCCCTGCTCGGCTAACTCCCACGCCCCGCTGGCCGCCGCCGCACTCGAGGGCGTCAATTCGATTCCTTCGCCCTTTGCAACCGCGATTGCGGCCTCGAGGATGTCCTCGTCTTCGGTCGCCACCGCACCGCCATCGGTTGCACGGATCGCCTCGAGCGCTTGGGTCCCACCATCGGGGTCGGGAATTTCGATGCCGCCACAGATGGTGTCGGGATACTCGATTGGGTCATGCTGTGTCGCTCCCGCGTCGACGGCCTCGACAATCGGTGCACAGCCGTCGGCCTGAGCGGCGTACAGTGAGGGCACCGAATCGATGAGCCCCAACTCGTGAAATTCTTTCGAGCCCTTATACAGCCCAGCAATGCCGAGACCCGACCCCGTCGCCGTGACGATTGCGTCGGGACTCGTCCACTCAAGTCCCTCAAATATCTCGTAGGCAACCGTCTTGATTCCCTCGAGGTGATACGGTGTCAAAACGGGTTGAATCGAGTCCCACGCCTCGTGTTCGGCGAGTCCTTCCGCGACGGCGCTGGCGGCCTCAGCATATCGGCCACCGACGACCGTCATGTCGCCGCCGTGGACGTTCACCATTGCTTTGTTGCTAAAGCCCGAGCGGGAGGGCAGATAGACGTGGGCCTCGAGATTGTCACTGTCCGCTCGACCCGCGTAGGCGGCGATGGACTGTCCGCTATCACCCGGCGAGGCCAACGCGATATCGGTTGCGCCCGACTCGAGGGCTGCCGTCACTGCAAGCGACGCCCCACGGTCGGCAATCGATCCCGTCGGATTGCGCCCCTCGTCTTTGATGAGTACGCGCCCGACGCCGAGTTCGGTCGCCAACTTCTCGCATTCGACCAGCGGTGTCGCTCCTTCGTCGATCGTCACTGCCGCCGAGCGGGGAAATGGCAACAGTTCCGCGTAGCGCCAGAGGGAATCGAATGGGCGGGACTCGAGGGTTTCGCGGTCCACGCTCGAGGCGATGGCCTCGAGATCGTAAGTCGCCTCGAGCAAGCCATCACAGTCGGGACAGCGGGCGGTTGTTCCTGTCTCCGCCCCTACCCCTGCTCCCGTCTCAGCCTCAACCGTCTCCCCACAGTTGACACAGACGAGCCCAGTGAAACCGTCGGTCGTTTCCATAGTGTGGGGTTTGGCCGGTGGGACAAATCGCTGTCCATGTTTGTGCTTGTGTTCGTGCTCGTGTCGACATCCACACGCACATTCGCACCTACACCAATTTATACCCGACAGACCAACTACCAGTCATGAACGGGAGTTCGGAGCCGTCGGTGATCGTCGTCGGTGGAGGACTGGCCGGCCTCGTCGCCGCTCGCCACCTCGCTGGTGCTG
>LFCJ01001808.1_pt1 | contig 15215 bp, 15 predicted proteins | sample 643141 | NCBI WGS metagenome assembly LFCJ01 (sample SAMN03766243, study PRJNA286221) | soda lake metagenome | biome: soda lake; feature: Kulunda steppe; material: water; isolation source: sample B1-Br-g2 brine of Lake Bitter-1 | place: Russia: Kulunda steppe | collected 2010-07 | reverse complement strand
TCTATTCAAGGAGTAGAAGAAGAAGATGTGAATCAAGTATTCACTGATGAATTTGATCTAGAGGTAATAGGTAAAGGGAATAGGATAGGTCTTGGCAATTTGATGGCAAACCGTTTTGAAATAACTATTAGAGACTTAGCGCTACCTATAGAAAATATAAGGAATTTTGGGCTGAAAACTGTTGAAGAAATGGATGGAAAAATGCCGAACTACTTTGGAGAGCAACGTTTTGGCTCAGCAAGACCTATAACGCACCAAGTAGGGCGTCATATTCTAAGGGGAGAATATGAAGAGGCTGTATGGACTTATATCGCTAAACCTTACGAATCTGAATACAAATCAATCCGTAAAGTCAGAAAAGATTTATGGGAAACTCGTGAAGTTGAAGGTGCTGCAGAAAGATTTCCAGAAAAATTCAGGTATGAAAAAACCTTGTTATATCATTTAACAAAGAATCCTGAGGATTACAAAGGAGCTATCAAAAGACTTCCTGAAGGTCTTCAAACACTGTTTATACACGCATACCAGTCATGGGTGTTCAATAAAGTACTGTCAAGACTCGTAAATGAAGGATGGTACGATGAAAAATATGAAATTCCTCTAGTAGGATACAAAACAGATCTCAAAGATAACATGCCTGAAAACATGATTAAAGAAATTTTAGAGGAAGAGAAGGTTTCACAGGAAGACTTCAGAATGCAGGATGTTCCGGAACTTAGATCTGAAGGTACTTACAGAAGAGCTTTTGCAGACTTCAGAAACTTTGACATTCTTGAAATAGAAGAAGACGATCTAAATATGGGTAAGAATAAAATGACAGTCAAATTTGACTTACCAAAAGGATGTTATGCAACAGCGTTCCTCAGAGAAATAAACAAGAACTAGATCGCTCATGATACTTTACCTGGCTTGGATGCTAATATTTTCTTCAATATTCATTTCTGTATTCTACGTCAGCATATATTCAAATGTTAAGAAAACAAGAAATGAAGAACTCAAGCTTGATGAACGACCTGAGATTACTATACTAATGCCTGCGTTCAATGAAGAGGATGTTGTCAAAGAAGCGTTAAACAGCGTTAAAGAGCTTAAATACCCTGTTAAAGCAGTGTTTATAGATGATGCTTCTACTGATAGCACGCTTCAAAAAGCTGAAAAATTTGAATCAAAAAATATCAAAATTTTGAGGCATCAAGAAAACAAAGGTAAGGCTGCAGCTCTCAACACAGGGTTAGAATATACTGATACTGAGTATGTAGTAGTTCAGGATGCTGATTCAAAAATTGATGATGGATTAGTGGAGAAAGCAGTTGCCACCATACATGAGAGGGAAGACTTAGGAGCAGTTATTGCATCTATAGCGCCTTTAGATACGGATAATTTTATCAAGAAGATTCAGAAAGTAGAATATCGTTTAACGAATTTTTATAGGATGCTGATGACTGAAATCAATACCTTAAACGTTACTCCGGGCGCTTTCTCTATTTATCGTACTCGTGACGTAAAAGAGGCCGGAGGTTTTGATGAAGACAATCTGACAGAAGACTTGGAAATGGCATTTAAACTAAGAAAATATGGTAAATCCTTTGAAATGATTTACTTTAATTCCTCAAAAACGGAATTTCCGTCTACTCTGAGAGCGTTATACAATCAAAGAGTTAGGTGGGCTCGGGGATTCATATATAATGGTTGGAAATATCGAGAAATGTTCTTCAATAGGAAATATGGTTATTTTGGCACTTTGCAGCTACCTATGCTTGTAATAATGCCATTATTAATTGTTATGAGTTTGGGGATGGTGTCTTATGGAGTATCTTTAAGCATCTATAATATTTTGCTCAGAGTGTCTGCTACAGGTTTTTATTTGCCTGAGTTAGGCGCCATAAATGTGTATGCATCATTTTTAGGGCTTAATATAATGGTTTATGCGCCTATGTTGCTTTCTTTAGTACTTATAGCCTATATAATTAGTTTAGCATACAGTTATTCTGGAGAAACGCCTCGACATAGATTAGCACTACTAATTTACTTCTTTATGTACTTTATACTCCAGTCAGTGTTTTGGGTTGCTGCAGTTTTAAAAGAAGTATTACGCATTGAGAAAGTATGGACATAGTTCAGGAATCATTCTTGAAAGCAGCAGGATTCACGCTACTTATATTGCTATTAGGAGTGCTTGTAGGCTTACAAATGGATGATCTTCGTCAGGATTACCTAAATGATGAAATTAGGCAGTCTGATTTAGAAACTGAAACATTTACAGTTCTACAGAATTATATGGAACAGAATCATGAATCCTACTGTGGTCTTGCGGAGGCACAATTGCCTGAAATATCTGAAAGAGGAGCTGAACTAGGTCAGAGGCTTGAAAGATTTGATGAAAGAGGCAGGTATGATCAAGACGAATATGATTATCTTAGAGATAGATACTACAACAATCAGCTGCGCCTGTATATGATGCTTTCAGACTATAAAGATGAGTGTGATGCTGAAGAAAATAAAGTGCTGTTTTTCTTTGATGATTCTACTGATAGTCAGAGACAAGGAGCGGTGCTAGATGAGATAGTTATGGATACAGATCTCCAAGTGTTTGCGTTTAATACTGAAACGGATGATTCGCTAATAATTGAAATACTTGAGATAGATTACAACATTACACAAAGCCCTACGTTAATAGTAGATGATGAAGAAAAAATAGAAGGATTTATATCTGAAGGAGAACTCAGGTACGAGGTGCTTGAATGAAAACATATCTAATCATAATTGCGTGCGTACTTGGTCTTGCGGCAGGTATGGTAACTGCCACGGGAACTCAAGATACGTACTGCGATGATATAGAAGAAGAAGTGATAGAAAGAGACAGATTAGAAGGATCATTCGCGTGTTTTGATCCTGAAAAAATTGAAATAGAGCTTTCTGAAGAAGTAGAGCAGGCCTCAGAACTCGAGTGTGTTTGTAGATTGGAAAGGAATGGTGTTGCCCAGTATATTCCAATATCTCATACAAATTAAAGATATTCTTCTTTTACCCATACTCTATTACTTCGGCCTTCTTTCTCCTTTGAAACAATATTTTTCTCTTCCAAGCTTGAAATAACTCCTGAAATTTTTGCCTTTGAGTAATCAGATTCGGAAACAATATCTTTCTGCAACATGCTTTTGTTTTCACGAATTAAATCTAGAACCATTATTTCGTCCTCTGTTAACTCATCTAAAATACCTGAAATATCTCTTTTAGACCTGTAAGTAATGTAAAACCGAATAAAACCTATAGACAATACTAATAGAGTTAATAATCCTATAATGAATCTGAAGTCAGTTTGAATATCTTCGTATATTACCTGGTAAGAAACAGATTCTCCTAAAGATGGATCGGTACTCCATTCAACATGTATCCTACGGCCCTCACTGCCAACCACGCCATCTTCAGGATCCACAACTTGTGTGGAAATATTTCCATCCTCCTCAAGAATTCCTGTTCCTTCCGGCAAGAAAACCTTGAAATTATGGCTGCTAGTAGGCCTATAGATTACTTGACTGTAACGGAATATTGTTGCGCCGTTACGATCGGTTGTTAAGCCCGAAGTTTCATAGTCTAGATCTATTTTAAAGTCCTCAAACTTGTCAATATCGCAGACTATCTCTCCTCCAAGAGACATAGGTTCAAATTCGCAGTCAGTAGGTTCTCCATCAACTTCGCCCTCTACGTTATCAACTGGGTGATCGGTTAGATAAGTAAAACGGTCTTGACTAATACTGTTGAAAAACATGGATACTTCAACAGTATCATCTTCTAAGTCAACAGTTACGTTGTGCTCATCTATCGAGTTAGCTGATGCTAGAGAAGTTATAAGAATAATAAAAACAACTAACACGATTTTTCGCTTCATTTTCCACGCTCTCTATTTTTCTCCGGTTTTGGATACAAGCATGCCTCCAACACCCATCTCTGCATAACGTCGCATAATATCTGCAACATCCTGAAGTGTTTCCTGACCTTCTTTTAATTTTAATTCATACAAATCAGGCTCCTCAATCTGGATATAAGTAGGTCCATAATTGATAACAAGGGCAACAGACTCCTCAAAACTAGAAGCATCTACTACTACTTCAGCTACTTGGGAATAACCTTTCTCAATACTCGGATGTGGATTTTCTACCTCTTCAACCTTGTCAATATTCTGTTCAACTATTTCAGCTTTTGGCTCATTGCCAAGTTTTTCAAGATGTTCGTCTAGAGCTCCTTCAACACCTTCTTCGGTAGCTGCCACAGCTTCAAATACCATCCAAAGTTTTACTTCCATAGATTAACTTCTGAAACCACATCCTTAAAGCCTTTTAACCCAGCACAGTTAAATTCCAAAGAAATCAAAACACAGAACATGGGGCACGAAGAAGTACTGGAATTTAAAGAGAAAATAATTAGTCTCAGGGAACAGTACAAGATAGACCAAGCTGAACTTGGAAAGGTCATGATAATAGCATCGTTATCAATTTTAGTAGTTTCTATACATGCAATATATACTGTTGATGATGCAGTAGAGCAAGCTTCGCAGTCTAGTGAAGATATACAGACTGCATCAATGCTTGTTAACTCTGAAAGATTCCAGTCGAGTATGGACTCGCTTGAAAGTTCAGGGGCAACTATAGGAGGACAGACTGCTGGAGAAATAACTTCAGAACTTAGATATGTGTCAGAGACAGTGGAGGAGTTAGATCAGCTATCACAAGAGCTCGAAGATGCACGAACAACATATCAGTGGACAGTGCTTATAGGTCTACTCGGTCTTGTAGCAGGAATCACAGTCATATACATCTAAAAACATCCATACTAAAAAACAAACATAGATGGAAAAATCACTAATTCTCCTGACGATTCTAATATTTTTATCTCTAGCAACGACTGCAGCAGACTTTACTGTGGAAACGCTAGACTCAGATGGAGACAGATTAAACGTAGAATATGAAGTTGTGCTTGATGGGGAAACGATCGAATCTTCTGATGGCAGTTTAGAAACAGAACTAGAAACAGCCGAACAATACAAATTAATTGCCGAACCAGAAGAAGGTCCAAAAACAACTTTTTATGATTTCTCCATTTCAGAAGACTTTGACTTTAGACCTCGAATATTTGAGAAAGAACTGCCGGAAGGAGAAGAATTCCTAACACATGCAGATAAATTTTACTTTAACAACCAATCTATTGACTTTGATACAGCAAAACTAACTTTAGAACGCGAACAACCTGACAGAATAGCTCAATGTATGGATTTTGAAGGGCTGGAATGTCAAGAATGGGGATTAAACAGTGTTTCGGATTTTGAATCAAGTTATGACTCTGAAAACGAGGTTTTCAGCTATAATGTTTCAGAGTTTTCAGGATATACAACAGGAGAAAATGCTGCCTTGCCGTCACTAGAAAATATACAGATTTTTAACGTTACAGATGAAGAAAGTCAAAGAACTGGGGGAGAGTTAGTGGATGAAGGTCTAAACAAAACTTTTAATTTAAATCAGTCTAGTTCTGAAGAGTACAGGTTTTCTTTTGAGGTTAAAAACCAAGGATCTGATGACTGGGTTCTAACTTCTTCAGACTCTATTGTTCATGAAGGCCTGAATCAATCTTGGGAATTAGATACCGCAGAAGACATTTATTATGAATTAGATGAGATAAAAGAAGGCGGAGACTTCTCTGAAGGGGAAGTAAGCTGGAACACAGGGAACGGAGGCACTTTAGAGCCTGAACAACAACTAAATGCAAACTATATAGTCAATATTAGTCAAGCATCTACTAATACATTTGAACAGAGTTTTGAGGTATTAACAACCGAAGACACTCAAGATAGCGATAATCATGAACTAGATGTTACTGTTCTAGGGATAATTGAAGCATTTGTTGAAAATCCTATAGATGGATCTGTTGTGCAGAAAAATCGTGAATTCAACTTTACAGGCTTTATAGACTGTATTGGAGGAGATTGCGGCACACTCGATCTTGAACCTAGAAGCAATGATTCGGGTCAACAAGAATCATTTAATGAAGACATATTTGAAGTCACAGAAATGAGAACTGACAACTGTGATGATCTCAAACAAGACGAAAGATGTGAAATAGACTGGAGTGTAAATGCTACTGGTGAAGATGGATCAACTCATCTATTAGACTTTGAAGCCTCTTCGAACTATGATATTGAATCACAGTCTTCTAATAGGACACAGATAACTGTTGAAGAAATATTATTACTTGATATGGGCTGGAATGTTATAGATTTCGGGCTTTTAGATCCTGGTGACTCTGAAAGGCCAGCACAAGATAATGAGCAGGGATATAACTTGACAGTAGATGAAGAAAGTAATACTGTGGATCATCTATGGATTAAAGGTAGTGATCTCATATCTGAGGAAGAATCTAGATACAGTATAGGTATTGGAAATATGTCTTATTCTATTGAAGGAAATAATGAGCCAGAAACCATAGGATCTAGTTTCACTCGTGTAGATGAAGATTTAGATCCTGGAGAAATACTAAGCTTTAACTATTGGCTTGATGTGCCTCAAGGCATAATTAGAGGAGCATATACGGGAAGTATAACTTTCAAAGCTAACACAACAGAGGGATAACACTAAATGAGAAAAATAAGTCTAATTCTAGTATTATTCCTCTTAATTTCTTCAGCTCAAGCTATTTTTGGAACTTTTGCTTCTGATAAACAGCAAGAAGGTCCTAAAGCGGAATTTAAAATAGGTGTTGTGGCTGATGAAGAAATAATAGTCGAAATAGATATAGAAGAGGTAGAAGGCCTAAATTACGAATATGAAAGAAACAGAACTTTTGATATCAATGACCCAAGCTCCCAGTATATGTACCGGGGAGAGAATCTACCAGTCAACTATTATGGCGTGAACGTTTCAGATAAAGATCCTGTGCAAGGAGTCTATGAAGTTCCAGTAACTTTGAGAGCTTACCGAGATCAAGGAGGAACAGGTCCTTTAGTCGTACAAGAACGGGAGTACAGCTTTGAGTATGCTTCAGGTTTTGAGGAGGAACATGGGTTCGGAGGCGATCTCATAACGCCCGAAGAAACGAGAGATGGAAATGATACAGAGGAAGAAGAAACAAAAACCTCCGAACAAGTAAATGAAACAGAAAGGGGAGAAGAACAGGAGGAGCAAGAAACTGTTGAAGAAGGTGAAGGCTTCAGTGCATCCACATATATACTGGTAGCTTTGCTGCTGTTGACAGTGCTTTATATAATAAGAGAGGCATTAACATGAAAAAATTCGTCTTAGTCTTGGCAGTAACTGGTTTAGTAATTCTAGCTGCAGCTTCTCAAGATACAGATGTAAATGTTTCAGTCAGCGAGTCTTGTCAGGTTTCGCTCTATGATTTTGAACAGCCAGGAATCGGCACACAGGATCATAAGGTGATAGGTACTAATGGTACAGGCTACTTTTCAGGAACTCTTGCGAATCAAGGTAATCACGATGCTGATGTGGCCTTTAATTTGAGTGTTACGTCTCATGAGAACAGAACTTTGGATATGCCTGAAAATGATACTGAATACGTTATTCCTCCGGATGATAATCAGCCAGCAAATTATTCTTTTGATACTGAGCTTTCTACTGAAACGTCTATTGAAACTGATGAAGATGGTAATGAAACTATAACAGGCCGCTTTGAGGACTTTATGCTAGAGTTCTGGGCGGATTATCCTTCAGGAAACTATACGGGTAGAGCGGACATAGATTACAACTGTGGTAATGAGTCGGGGACTGTAAAAGAAAATCGAACTTTTGAGGTAATACTTGTAGATGGTGACGGGGTAATTCCTGATGACGTAGGAGAAGACGATGATGTAGATTTGGATGTAGATGTAGATGCAGAAGAGGAAGAGTTGAATGATACAGCAGAAATAGATACTGATGCAAATGAAAGCGATCTAGAGGATGATGCAGAGCTTGATGCTGATGCTGATGAGACAGATGATGATGCAGAACCACGCCCTGGTGATAGTCCGGATCCAGGAGAAACTGAAGTGCCACAGCCAGATCCATCGCCTAGTCCCGTTCCAATGATTAGTGTCAGTATGCAACCATTGAACACAACATATGAGGCTCCTAGAGGGCGATTTACAGAGGTGGGTATGGAAATCGAAAATGTTGGAGAGGAAGATATTGATGGGATGAATCTTGAGCCACGATTCGATAACGAGGACTGGGAGTCTCAAGATGCAGATATAGAATCGCTTGAAGTAAACGAGTCTTTGGAGAGAGAGGTTTACGTAAACCCTAGTGAAGATGTTTCTCCAGGAATGTATCAGATACCTGTATATGCATCTATAGATGAGGAAGACGTAGCTATAGAGCATATTAACGTAGACGTAACTCAAGATATCTTCGTTGGATCACTTGCTATTCAAGAATCTCCTAGAAATCTTGCATTTGAGATGAATCAGTCGCGAAACATACCTATACTTCTCGAAAATATGGGGGAGGAAGACTTGAATGATGTAACTGTTGAATTGCAGAACTCTGAGGATTGTGGAGAATATGAGGCTGAAACATTAGAGACCTTAAGTCCTGAAGAACAGGTTTCGGTTGATATCGGTTTTGATGCTACAGATGAAGTAACAGAGTGCGAGTCTACGGTTATTGTGTCTTCAGAAGAGGGAGAGTTTACTTTTGCAGATTTAGATATTGATGTAAGAGAAGAAATTGGAGTTGTGCCTGAGGAATTTAGGGTACCTATAGTTGCATCTTTATGGACTGTATTACTTCTAATTTACGCTTTAATGACTAAAAAATATGGTATACACAATATGACTGTTAAAGTGCCTTTAGTACTTTTAGTAGTCGGAGAAGCATTCATAATAATTTATCTGGCTTCTGCATACTATGGTGCGATGCCACCAGGCCTACTACCTTTTGGTTAACTTAAAGTCTCTAGAACGTTCTCACATATATCAATAGTTGAATCTACATCTTCTATACTGAATTGTCCTGTATACTGTTCGCGGTGCATCTTCAAAAAGAACTCTGCTAGAGCTTCTACATCTTCATTATCGTCTACTGGCATATTTTCCGCTAACTCCTTGTACGTCATCTCCCGCTCAATAGCTAGGCTTTGCTCAAGAAAACCTTTCATAACGTGAGCAGTCTTCACAGCAGCTTCCTCATCGCCCAGATTACTGTACTGATCCAGTACTTCGCTTACCTGGCCCGGGTCGATGCCATCAGAAGCGGTTTCATCTCCGCTATTTCTATTCAATTTCTCAGTTATACTTTCCTTCAAATCACTTAGCTTTTCTCGAGTATCTTTTGCGTCTTCCTCATCTTCTTCCTCATTATTTTTTCCTCTCACAGCTCCCATTAACATTTCTAAATCTTCTTCGGCTTCTTCACGCATCTCTTCATGGTCTTCCTTTTTGTCTTCATCCTCAAAACCTTCCGCTATTTTCTCAAGATCTTTAGTACTAGAAGCCTTTAAGGTAGATTTTTCAAGACCTTTGCCTTTGAGAAAATCTATTAAATCAGTTCTATGCTTCTTTTCACCAAGAACATTATGTAAATCTTCTACAGAGAACTTTTCGAGATCTTTATCAGAAATATCTAGGCCTAACTCCTCCGCAATATCTCGCTTTTCTTCGAGATTATCATCTTCTGAGTCTAGTTCCTCTTCTTCTGAGTCAGCGACTTTTTCTGAAGACTCATTCTTTCTGTTTCTTTCATGTTCCTGTTCAACTGTGTTTTCGGATTCATCTTTTTCTTGTTCGTCTTCTTCCTCTTCCGATTTTTCTTCAGGACTTTCTTTTGAGTCTTCAACATTTTCTGAGTTAGGAGATAAGTCGATGTTTTCTGCGTCAGAATCTTCTTCAAGCTCTTTGAGATCATGTTTGAGACTGTCTATATCTTCTTTGACTTTTGAAGTATCTTGCGCCATTTTCCTCTTTCTTAACTCAGCTTCTAGAAATGATTTGGCGGTTTTACGGTCCTTGACTTTGCTTTCAGCGTTTAGGATGTTATCTATTTGTTCTGCAGTCAAGGAGTTCTCGCTCACAAATTTTTTCAGTTCTTTAACGGTGCCGCCTACAAGATCAATTAACGTGTTTTGGTCTATTTCTATAGAATCTTTTTCAAAATTTTCTATATCTTCTACTTCCTCTATGAATTCTATAATTTCTTCTAGTTCAGCTACATCATCTTTAGCAGTACCCAAATGCACTGCAACATTGCCTGCATTAATTTTGCTGTCTATAAACTTCAATATTTCTTCTCTATCTTGTCCGGCAGCCTCAGCTTTTTTTAACTCCTTAAGACTTTCAACGCTCAAATCGGTGTCTGAAACTTTGTCCTTAAACTCAGAGGCATCGCTAGTAACAAGCTCTGATACTTTTTCCGTTGAAAGTTTTTCGACATCACTCATCTCTGGAAATCAATTGGGAGGGCTTAAATAATACTTTAAGGTATGATCTGGAAGTCAGTAGTTCGTACTACTGCTTCAAGAATTAGTAAAAACCCTGCAAGTAATATTAAGTATCTGGAAATATCTCTTTCTGCCTCATCTTCAGTTAAATCGACAAAAGCGGTTTCAAGGCCTTCTCGATCAGATACAAAAATTGTTTCTCCGCCTGTTTGGTTTGCAAGACCTAATAGATCATTTTCATTTAAGTTAGGGAAATCGGCGCGAGTAGCATTCTCGCCAGACACCATTCCATAGCGGTCTTGTTCGTCTACTTCTCCATCGCCTATACCTATTGAGTGGACTGTAACATTTTGGCGTGCCGCAAAATCTGCGGACTCGTTAATGGTTTGTCCTACGTTTTGACGACCATCAGTCACTAATACTAGTTCACGAGATCTTTCAGAGCTTATCATCATTGATACTCCTGAAGATATTGCGTCGCCGGTGGCTGCGCCTGCTTCATCTCCCATTTCTAAGCTTTGGATGCTGTGTTGAACATCTGAGAGATCGTCGGTGATTTCTTTTTCTTCATTTACTTCTCCTGAGAAAGAGATTAGGCCTACAGAGGTGCTGTTTCCGAGACCAGCTACGAATTCTTGACTTACCTCCTTTGCTGCATCAAAGCGTGTTGGTTCAACATCAGAGGTAAACATTGAACCTGATGCGTCAAGAGCTAATACGTAGTCAGCGTCAGCTCCAGTCACTTGTTGCACTATGACTGGATTTGAGAGGCCTATTAAGAGTGCTGAGATTGCTAATACTCTGATAATAATTATTATGTTATCTGATTTTATCAGGTTTCCTTCAGCTACCTTCTTCATAACTTCATAGTTCCCGAATTTCATTACTCTTTTTCTCTTTTTCCTCTTCGAGTAGAGAAATATCAGTATAATTAATCCATTAAGTAAAAGCAGTAAGTTGGCGTATTGGTCTGTGAATATTAATCTCACCAGTTAGCTCCCTCCTCATCAAAGTACTCTGCGAATTTACCTGCGAACTCATCTCGTGTATCTACCTTGATAATTGAAGCTCCAGCTCCCTCTACTTTGTCCATTATTTTTCCTTCCTGTTCTAAGGCCTTTTTATTGAACTCTTCTCGAATCTTTGAAGTGTTGACAACCATTTGCTCTCCAGTAGAGATGTCTTCAAATCTGTAGTTTCCTGCTTCAGGCAGCTTATAATCTCTAAGGTCTCTGACCATTACGTTCATTACGTGTCTGAATTTTTTCGATGACACGAGCATCTTAGACTTCCATTCTCCTTGAACATCAATAAAATCTGAAACTATGAATACTGCAGTATTAGCTTTTATCTGGCCTATAATGTTGTTTAGGGCTTTTTCTAGGTTGAATTCTCCTCCATAGTTCTCAAATCGTGTAACTTCGTTCAAAATTTTTTGGTATTGGACCTGTCCTCCTTCAGGAGTCATAGTCAATTCATTATCAGCATAGATGCCGAACCCAACACTGATTCCTGCGTCTACAGAGGCATAAGCTATAGCGGATGCAATAACGGCGGCGTACTCTGATTTCAACTTGTCTGAGGTGCCAAACATCATTGAATCGGAAGCATCTAGCACGATAAAGACATCCATGTCTTTTTCTTCCTCATACTCTTTGACATATAATTCTTCTGTAGCGGCAGAGTTCTTCCAGTCAATTCGAGATGCGTCATCACTTGGCAGATACTCTCTTAGGTCGGAGAATTCAATGCCTGATGCCTGAAATTGCTCCTTGTATTTCAGCGCGAACCTGAAAGTATCTGAAACGCGTTTAACCTCGGCATCTACTTTCTTGGTCAAGTCGTCCGAACCAAAGAAATCTTCTTCCCGCATATAGAGAAGAATAGGGCAGGCCTGAATAAAAAAAGAATCATCTAATCCTGGCTTGGAGAGAGGGTTCTGGATTGTAAACTGGAGGAGTAAATATCTTGAATGCCTTCAATTAGCTCTTCTCCGATTCCAGTTATTTTATAGGATTCTTCAGTACTTTTCTGAGAGGGTATTGTATCTAAAAGACCGTTATCATATAGTAACTCTAGGTGTCGGCCTGTCGTGCGAGCAGATATAGTGATTCCTGCATCATGCAAAGTTTCTTGTATTTCTGTTTCAAAACCTGGGGAGTCTTTAACAGTTCCAAGTAAGTAGCAAACGTTATTATTGCCTATGAGTTTATCAAAAGACTCATATTCGTTGGCAAAACTTTTGTAAGTTTCTAATACGTCTTTGCCGTTTTCTGTAGTTTTATAGAGCATTTTTACTCTGTTATCTAGGTTATCGTTATGGAGGTTGGAGAAACTGTTTTGATTTTCTACAAGACCGGTTTCTTCTAGAGTATCAACTCTTCGATATAAGGTGGCTTCGTGACAGTCAAATTGTTTGCTTAGTTCGCGTCGGTGCATAGGGTTATCTGATAAAATTTCTAGAATTTCGGCAGTAAAATCATTGCTTAGTGCTTTTCGTACTTGGTTAAAATTATTGTCGGAGATGAGGTTTTTCCAATTACTTTCTGACGGCATAAACAAGTAATACAACTTTTAGCGTTGAAAAATAGGATTAAGGTTTAGATATACCAATTTAGTGTGTATAACCTTCTTCCAAAAAACTTGCAAATTTAAAGTTTGTTATGGGAGAGTAGTATATGGATGATATAGTAGCCTACGGAACTTTGGAACCTGAAAATTATGGACAGACAGAAGAATTAAGAGAACATATAGTAGAAACAGCAGAACAATATGGTTTCGAAGTTGCACTCAGAGAAAATATGGACTACCCTGGTATTATAGCAACAAACGGAGACTATATCGAAGTAGATCCTGACTTCATTGACAAGAACGCAATAACATATCTGTGGCCAGAACTAATGGAAGAAAAAATAGTAAGTCGAATACAGGTCTTAAGAGGAACTTATGAAGACCAACACTTTGGACTTGAAGAAGAATTAGAAAGAAACCAGCTATCCTCAGAAATCAACAGAGAAATTTCCGGCTTAAATGATAGAATGTGGAAAAATATGCATGAAGCAGAAGAGGCAGAAACTATCTCAGAAGAAACAGCAATAGAAAGAAACGAGCAACTAGCTCAAGAAATCAACAGACTCGAAAACAAATCCAATCTACTGACTCAGCCTCAGACAGCACAAGCAAACCTTTACATGCTCAATGAACAAGTATCAGCCAATAAAGATCCTGCTAAGACTATCGCAGTACAATCATATAATCCGGCCATGTATGATAAAGACAGAGAATATCTTGAAGGTTTCTTTGAAGAACACTTTACTGCTTTCCCATGGCTTGCTTCAGAAGCAAGAGAACAGGTAATAGACTATGTAGAAGAGATAAATGAAGAACTAGGACGAAAAGCAGAACAAATGGAGATGAAAGAAAAATGAATGACTCTGAACTAAACTTAAACTCAAGAGCATTTGAAGTATATGTAAGATATGGCCAGCAGCTAACAACTGATTTTCAACACTTTCTAAGAAATCCTGAAGCCTATAATGACATGGTAAAAAACAGGTTCATAAACTTCAGTGATGAAGGGTCGGCAATCCAAAATGCGTTTCAAGAATCAGGCAGAGAAAATGTATTAGAATGGCTTGAAGAAAGTCAAGAAAACGGACATTATATTAGAGAAGAGTTTGAATACGCTGAAAACTACTTAAATGCAGTGACTCAGAACCTAGAGGAAATTATAGATGCTAGAGATGTGCCCCAACAAGTAGCAGAACCAGTATATGAAGGACGAGACGTGATGCTTGACCACTACAACCCTAGAGAAATCTAAAACCCAATTTATCTTACAGGAACACGATTCACGATATTTTCAATAATATCTGAAACTTCAAGCCCTTGAGCCTCTCCTTCATAGTTCAAAATAATCCTATGAATAAATACTTCCTCTAGCACAGCCCTAATATCATCAGGCGTCACATAATGCCTTTTATTATAAAGAGCATGAGCTCGACCAGCTAACGCTAAGTTAATGCTTGCACGAGGCGTACAACCCCAAGCAATATAATCAGCATACTCTAAACCATAATCCTGAGGTTCTCTTGAAGCCGAAACAAGATCAACAATATATTTCTTGATCTCAGGCCTTACAGTAACCTGTTTTGCGAACTCCTGAAGATCTGCCACATCTTGTCTTGTGACAACAGGATTCACATCAAAATCTTCATCATCCATAATGTTCGCGTTCATATCAATAATCTTAGCTTCATTATGCTTCTTGGGATAATCTAAATAAATTTTGAAAAGAAAGCGGTCAATCTGTGCTTCCGGTAATGGATATGTTCCTCCCTGCTCTACAGGGTTCTGAGTAGCCATAGTAAAGAATGGTTCTGGTAAATGGAACGTTTCGTCTCCAATAGATACCTTGTGCTCCTGCATCGCCTCAAGCATCGCGGACTGAACCTTGGGCGGCGCACGGTTAATCTCATCTGCTAAAATGAAGTTTGCAAAAATAGGTCCTTTCTCGACATAAAATCCTTTATCCTCGTTGTAGGCCTCAACACCCACAATATCGCTCGGCAGCTTATCTGGCGTAAATTGAATACGATTGAAATCAGTACCTTCAACAACTCTTCCTAATTGCTCAACAAGAAGAGACTTTCCAAGACCTGGTACGCCTTCTAAAAGAATATTTCCTCCTGCGCATACTGTTAACATGATTTTGTTAATAACATCCTCTTGTCCGATATAACCTTTCTGAATCTCGTTCTCCATAGTACGCATAACTTCTCCGAAGTGATCTG
>LFCJ01001806.1_pt1 | contig 15218 bp, 26 predicted proteins | sample 643141 | NCBI WGS metagenome assembly LFCJ01 (sample SAMN03766243, study PRJNA286221) | soda lake metagenome | biome: soda lake; feature: Kulunda steppe; material: water; isolation source: sample B1-Br-g2 brine of Lake Bitter-1 | place: Russia: Kulunda steppe | collected 2010-07 | reverse complement strand
TGTGTGTGTGTGTGTGTGTGTGTGTGTGTGTGTGTGTGTGTGTGTGTGTGTGTGTGTGTGTGTGCATGCGTGTAAGTGCAAATGCGTGTGTGCATGCGTGTTCGCGTGTGTGTATTTTGTGCTCATGTCTTTGTTTGTGCGCGCGCGCGCGCGCGTGTGTGTGTGTGTGTGTGTGTGTGTGTGTGTGTGTGTGTGCGCGCGCGCGCGCGCCGCGCATGCAAGTGCACGCTCATTTCATTCCGCAAACTTTCCACATTTGCTTGATAACAAGATTATAGCCCGGGAGCACCAATAGCAAAAGTTTGTCCACCTGGTATTTGCTGCTCCGTAACTCCACAAGGCACCCATGTGAAAATACATGTGTTTTTGCCTGTTTTGGCGGCTGGCACGCCCACAGCAAGCAAGATAACCCCTCACCTGTGTCATTATGCCAATCAAAGGCCTGTCGTTGGCTGGTTTCTTCGGTGAAGCCAGGGATGGAGTGCCCTCTCTGACAGTGTGCATGCCTAAGCCACCCTGCATTCTAGCGGCATCTGTCACTGCACAAAGCACAATGCATGCCAGAAAATGAATCCTCCCTCCCTTCCCCATCCTGTTCCAGCCGGATGAAACGGTCCAGCTTATTAAATGATGCTGGAAAGGTACCGGGACGCGTTACAGCACTTTCACAGCTTTGTGCCAAAAATAAAAGTTAGTGATGAGTGTTGTGTTCGAGGTCGGAAAGGAATAGATGACTTGCATTTCCTCCCTCGTAGGTCCCCCCGCATATGTGTCGCCTAAATATTCCTTTAAATTCGCGTCTATATACAGGAAGGGTGATGGTGATGTCACCGCGCATGTGTCTCCAACAGAGGCATTAACGGGCCTTCAGCTCAGGCAGGTAGGTAGGCAGCTGGCCAGCAAGCCATCAAGCCCTGAAAAATATCCGAACATATTTCTTCAGTTTCTTACTCAGAGGCAAGCAACTAGTAAACCCTTGACATCTGATGCAGGCCGACGCGGCTGCCAGAGGGCCAATTTGCAAGCCTGGGCACCATGGGGATCCTAAGCCTTGTAGCAGATGCTGGACGCGTTATGGGCCCCGCCTTCCTAGTCTCGTGAGTGCATGCTCATATCCGCATAACAGCGCTGTGCAGCATTTGTGCAACAGTTGTGTTAGGTCAGCATGTCAGGCCTTGCGTGGCTTCAGTTGAGCTTCCTTCGATGCAGGTAAAGTTTTGTAAGTTTACATTCAGTTTACTAGCACTTTGTCAAAACACCTCAGTGAATCCGTACGTGTTCTTAAACACTAACCATGCGCTCGCTGCGTATGAGCAAATTCTGGCAAATCATACAAGCTTCATCGCCATCTTGCCATTACGGAAGGAGCCAAACATGTGCCCTCTCAAGGCAAAGCTTGACAAGAAAGTTCGGACTGCCTCGTAGGCTACAAATGCAATGCCTCGTGGGCTATAGATGAACCAAGGAGGCAGGAATCTGCCACTGTGATTGATCTCTTAGATGCCCTCTGGATCATTGCCTTGACTTAATAGGCATGCCTCAGGATATTAGCTCTTGCTATTCCGTGACGTGCATGTCAATGCGCCATGATTCCCTTTGTGACTGCACCATGCTCGCTTTTGGCAAGTTTCCGCTAATAATGTGGCTCACAGGCAGACGCATCTCCAGGCCTCCAACCTTTTTTTTTACACACGTTTACTATCCATCCTTCATTATGACATGTATTCATCCTAAGTTTGTCTCTACCACTTGCAGGGTGGCTTACCTGGACCCAGGTTTGTGATGTATACGTAGCCGGTGAAATTCTCGTGCCCCTTGACAATAGAGGCAGTGGCATGATTTTTGGAATCACTCTTGGTCTCATGCCTGAGGGTGTAGTCCTTGTTTTATTGATAACAAGCTGTTGCTGGTAGCGGTAAAAAACTGGCTTCAGGGATGGCTGTATGTTGAATTGTCATTTCCATCTCTCTGCTCAAGCTCTCTTTCATTCATGGCTGCAGGAAATTGGGCTACAGCCATTGAAGCAGGCAGCAGGTTTGGCTACAGGCTGGTGAGTGAGCATGTGCCCATGCAGAGCTCACTGTCCTGTGTCCGGCAGCTGCTGTTCTGACTGCCATGCAGGGGCTGGCTTGCTAGCCAACCCAATCACTTACCGACAGCGTAAGACTTGCTACAGCCAAGGCTTGCAGCACCTATAGCTGCATCAGAGCAGTATGAACAAATCAATCGCAAGACAATTGTGAGGTGTGCACCAATAATCAATTGCAAGACAATTGCAAGGTGTGCATCAATAACTTGTAAGCGCACCCGCCTTGTAACTGTCTGTGCTCACATGAATCTCTGCAGGTCTGGGTTGTGGTGGCATCCAATCTGGTGGCAATCTTGTTGCAGACTCTATCCGCACGCCTGGGGATCTGCACCGGCAAGCATTTGGCACAGGTACAGCTAGTAACTCAGTAGATTGCATGCCATGCTCCACATCCTTGGCTTGTTTAAGTCGAATCGAGCCACAATCTGCAGCACTTGGCTTCTCACTTGGATATTCCTTCATCCCCGAATTGCATACCTTGAACTCCTCCATAGAAAATCAACGTGCTCCTCTCTGGGCATTGTGTGCCATGAACACTCGTGCATGTGGCCAGGAGGAATCTTTCTTGCCGCGTTTTACCGTTCTGATGCATTGGTAGTGCATCTCCCCACTCTCTGCCCTTCCATCCTGCTACCCCCCCCATTCTGCTCATTTTGCCAAAAGTTTTGGCAGTGCAATCTTCCCTCGTGGTTGCCCCCATCTTGATGCTGCCTCACCATCACTTTCTACTCACAGCCTAACCTGAAAACTTCTTCATCTTGAGACCCCTTCACCTGAATATGCCCTCACAAATTAAAATGCAACTGCCCTCAGCATAATTCACCCTCACCTCAATCTGCTCTCACCTTGATACTGCCTCACCATCATGCCCTCACCTTCATAGTGCTTCCCTCCATGTTGCCCTCACCCTGGTAGTGCCTCATGTCCTCACCATTATGCTGATCTGTAGGTCTGCAGAGAGACGTACCCACCGGTGGTGATCTGGATTTTGTGGGCCACGTGTGAGATTTCAATCGTGGCACTGGACCTCACAATGCTGCTAGGTGGGTGTGCTGTGATCCGTGTCAGGAGGCACTCGTTATCCATGCTGCTGCATGCCAGGCCAACCCTGCTGGGATGGAACCCCACAGTGCTGCAAGGTGGGTGTGCTGTGATCCACGGCAGGTTAACATGCAGAGCTGGACTTGAATCGCCTGCAGTATGCGGCCAGAGTTTTTGGCAAAGAGAGCCTAGCATGCCACCAGATATCCTGACAAAGAGCGCTTGCAGCACGCGACCAGATATCCTGGCAAAAAGAGCCTGCAGCATGCGGCCAGATATCCTGGCGAAGAGAGCCTGCAGCATGCGGTCAATTCTTGTGCATGGTCTGCTCAGGGCGCCTGCCTTGTCAAGGCAAACTGTCTGCTTCACACACAGCTCACAACCCTGTGCAGTTGGGTGATGCAAGCCCACCAGGAAGAAGTCACTTGCTACAGGCTACCCGGGACTGCATCGCATCCTAACGCTGCTATGAGGCATGTGAAATACCTCTTGTGTGCCCAGAAGCCATACCCTTGGGATGCGGAGAGCTGGCACGCAGCCTCCTTTGGCCCCTGAGAGCAGCAGGCCATTTCATCGCCTTCCAGTCCTCACCTTGCGCCTGAGCACAAGCCTTCCTGGACCTGCCTGCCTGTCTGCTGCGCGGACCCTAGTTGCCCTGGTTGCTAAGGCAGGTCTGCAGGTCTGAACGTTGCTCTGGATGCAGCACCCTGGGCCTGGACCTGCTGTAAATCCTAAATGCCTTGGCTATCAATTGGCTGCAGGGACCGCTGTGGGCCTGAATCTGCTGCTGGGGTGGCCGCTGCTGCCTTGCATCCTGCTCACCGGCCTGGATGTTGTGCTGCTGCTGCTCCTAGTGCCACACAAGGTGCGCGCGCAGCCTGTCCCAGTGCTGGCCTGCTCATTTGCCTGACCTCGCAATGGTGATGGCTTCAACACGCAAACCGCATGAATGCCCAGTGCACATGGTGCTCCAGTAACGCTGCAATTTGCCATGCAGCAGGTCTGTGCCCCATTTTGCTATGGTCCTTGTGTGTGCCAATCCAAGGCCCACTCGCATCCATGGCGTGTGCCACAGCGAGGCCCACTTGCGCCCATGGCGTGTGCAGGGTGCCATCAAGAAGAGCGAGGCGCTGACGGTGTGCTTGCTAGCTGTCGTCGTGGCCTGCTTCCTGGTTGACCTCATGATCTCTAAGCCGCCCGTATCCAAGCTTGTGGGGTGCGTGGCCGCGAGCGCATGTGTCCTTCCATGCTTTGTGTGTGCTTTGCGCAAGCAAGCACGCAAGCGCGTTTACCAGTAGTCTGCCTGAGTGCATGCATGTGCATGTGTGAGGCAACGCGTTTGTGCTCAGTTGTTATCCCCGCCCAGGATTGGCTGGAACATGTCTGCGCTCATGTTTGTATGGGCCTGAGGCTCTGGGGCTAGTGCTGCAAGAAGGACGTGCAGTGTCTGTTTTCGAGTCCAGAGCCGTGCCGCGCACACCCACATTGCACCCATCCTGTTCTGCCCATGTCATTGAAAGTAATTACCGGGGACTTTTGCTCAGTATCTACCTTGTCAGCTTCTCCGCAACAATCCTATGACCCACACACTCGTGAGGGTACGCAACTGTACAGACCAAAGGAGAGCAGGCGCTCGTGCATTTGGCCTGGTGCTGAGCATGATGGATCATCCTTGCGTCATGCATCTAGGGAAAGAAAGGCCAAAACATTGAAAGGCCAATTCATTGCTTGTGTGCGCGTGCTGGGGTTTGCTGCCTGCAAAGGGCAGTGGGCACCAGTCTCAGACAGTTCAAACTTCATGCTCTGTGTGCAGGGGCCTGCTGCCTACAAAAGGCAGTGAGCACCGGCTCGAGACAGTCCTTTGAGACTGCAAGTGTCTGCGCAGGGGGCATGCTGCCCATAATGAACAGTCCTGGCTGCTTGCACGTGCATGCAAGGGCATGCTGCCCAAGATGAATAGTCCTGGCTGCTTGCATGTGCATGCAAGGGCATGCTGCCCAAGATGAACAGTCCTGGCTGCTTGCATGTGCATGCAAGGGCATGCTGTGCCCCTGAGACAGGCAGGGAGCACCTTGTCAAGGCAGTCCTAACCACTTGCGCACGCGCGCAGGGGCCTGCTGCCCACGATGGGCAGTGAGCACCTGTACACCGCTGTGTCGCTGCTGGGGGCCAACGTCATGCCGCACTCATTCTACTTGCACAGGTGGGTGCATATTCTACTTGCACAGGTGCATATTCTACTTGCACAGGTGGGTGCATGCTGGGCTCTGCATGGCGCTGTAGCTCAGCGCTGGGCCTCTGTGCGTTGCGCAGTTGGAAGTGCACTGTGGTTGCTGCGCTGGGTCTGCTTGGTTAGGAGGATGGATGGTCACGCCTGGGTTGGTGAATGGCGCAGTTGGAATCGCAGTGTGGCTGCTGCGCTGGGTCTGCATGTATGGGAGGATGGATGGTCACGCCTGGGTTAGTGAATGGCGCAGTTGGAAGTGCACTGCTGCTGCTGCGCTGGGTCCGCTTGGTTGGGTGGATGGATGGTCACGCCTGGGTTAGTGAATGGCGCAGTTGGAAGCGCACTGCTGCTGCTGCGCTGGGTCCGCTTGGTTGGGAGGATGGATGGTCACGCCTGGGTTGGTGGATGGCGCAGTTGGAATCGCAGTGTGGCTGCTGCGCTGGGTCTGCGTGGATGGGAGGATGGATGGTCACGCCTGGGTCAGTGAATGGCGCAGTTGAAATTGCACTGCTGCTGCTGCGCTGGGTCTGCGTGGTTGGGAGAATGGATGGTCACGCCAAGCCAGTGCGTGGTGCTGCTAAGGTCGGGTGCTTGTGGCTTGGCTTAGTTAGGTTACATAGCTGTACCTGCCGAACGAGAGCAGCTTAGCTGAAGCCAAACAGGGCCTGCAACCGAGACCAATAAAAGGCAGGCAAGGTTGGGTGCTTGTGGCTTGGCTTGACACGGGCAGGTCCTGACAAGAGGCAGGCAGACCGTGACAAGGGCCAGTCAGGCCATGTCAAGGGGCATGCAGGCCGTGAAAAGGGGCAGGCATGCCATGACAAGGCAGGTCGTGATACAGGCAGGCAGGCCGTAACGAGAGACAAAGTGCGCACGAGCAGGGGCATGACTGTGCTGTGCAGAATGGTGCACAGGGCGTGTGCATCAGGGAGGTATGAGATTGCTGCACAGGAACCCCACAGTGCGGCTGCACGGGATGGTGCCCGGGGCACGCACAGCAGGGATGGTATGGCTGCACTGCATGCGGTGATGGGCGCAGTGTGCTCCGCAGCCGGTACAACACAGCTTCCTTATTGCACGCGCCCCGTGCACCACTCGCTGTGCAGCAAAGCCACCCCTCCCAAGGGCGGTATGCATTGGGTGCCCCACCACTGCAGTGCACCATGACAGCAGAGTACTTAACGGGCTTTGCAATTGCAGTGCGCACGGTGTCCGGTGCGCCATGCTTGCCACCTGCCAAACCAGCCTGCAGGCTCACACTTGAGATTAACTGGGGAGCAGGCCATTTGTTAGTGGAGTAACAGGGCTTTGCCCACCCTGCTCAGTCTGCAACACTACATCGCCTCTCTATTCCACCATACTCGCAGTGCCCTAGTCAGTGACCAGGCCCGCCTGGCCGCGAGGTCCGTCAAAATTGGCCCCACCATCCTCTCGCGCTTGTGCTTCCTCAATTTCTGCGACATCGGCTGCGCGCTGGCTGTGGCGCTGGTGGTGAACGTGTCCGTGCTCCTTGTCTCGGCCGCCACGTTCCACTCCCAAGGTGAGAAGTGGTCAGCTTCTGCGGCATCAGCTATGCGCTGGCTGTGGCGCTGGTGGTGAAAGCCTCCGTGCTCTTTGTCTCGGCTGCCATATCCTACTCTGAAGGTGAGGGTGGAAGGGGTGAGTCTTGTCTCGGCCGCCACGTCCCACTCTGAAGGTGAGGCAGGGAGGGACGTGTCCTGACCCCCACGTTCCACTCTGAAGGTTAGTCAGGGTGGGCAGGCAGGCGCAGCGCTGTTTCTGCTCCTTGAAACCTAGGTCTGATAGAGCCATGCTGGAGTCAGGGGAGGAGTGAGCTCAGAGGAAGATCAGCAAAGAAGAAGTGAGCCCAGGTCAATGCAAGGTAGGCTATTGTAAGGCATGGGCAAGCCTGTAGCAAGGAAAGCGGGCGGCTGCATCAGTCAAACACGCTTGTAGCCACGCTTGCACCCAGGCATAGGTACGCACACTGACACAGGCATGTGTTTTGTACCGTGGCCTGGTTAAGCCACCTACCAGAAGCAAATTGAGCCTGTTTAAGCCACATGTCAGAACCAAGTTGAGCCTGTTTAAGCCACACACCAGAGCCAAATTGCTCGTGTAATTCAGCCGTTTCTTGGACGGTCGGATTAATATGAAAGCTAGGCGATGGGGCATAAGGCAATGCTGCCTGGACAGCGCAGTTTGCGGGGACTCCGCCGGTGGTCGCGGCAGGGCGAACGGTGCACCCAGGCACAGTGTCCCCGACACCCAGGAGCCGCTGCCCTGCCCTTTCCTGCGCCCTGTGAGCGTGATTTAGTGTCTGGTTTGTTTGTGTTGGCGTTCTTGTGACAGTGGCGAGCGCAGGAGGGGCGGGGTGCTCCGCGGACCTTGACGCGCGTGCTTGCAATTGATTGACGCCGGTCGGTCTGCCCCCCTTTTCAGCAAGGCGCCCATCACAGCACACAGCGCACCCCCCGTATTGCGTGATACAGCCATCAATGTCAACAATGGCGTGCAGGGGACGGGTCGGGGCAGCGACGCTGCTGATGGAGGCGTGGTCAAGGGGAAAGGATGCGCAGTGTTGTGTGTACCTGCCAGCCTAGATGCAAGCATGCGCGCAGGTGATGCTGAAGCCCGGACAGAGACACATGCACACACACATGCATGTGTCCACGCACGCAGATGCAAGTATGAGCATGGGTGCTGTTCTCACCACCAGGATTCTGCATCCTCCTGCCCCTTAATGTCACATGGCTGCAGGCATTACTGTGGAAACGCTGCAGGATGCTCATGACGTCATGGAGCGCACCCTCAGCAGCAATGTGGCACCACACGCGTTTGGCATGGCACTTCTGTGCGCGGGGCAGCTGTCCACGTTCACGGGCACCATCTCAGGCCAGGTGCCCCCCTCGTACCTGTTCAGGCAATGTTGCGCTGCACGCATTTGGCATGGCGCTGGTGTGCACGGGGCAGCTGTCCATGTTCATGGGCAATATTCCAGACTGGATGACCCCTTCATTTCATTCAGGCAATGGTGGTGGACTGTCAAGGTTTCCCAGGTGGCAGATCGCGCGCAGAGGCTGGTGTGGAGGTGGATTGACCAAGTTGGACTTGTACATGTATGCATGAGCGCAGCAGGTCGTCGGAACATAGTGTAGCCAATTCTCCCCACAGATGTCGGTCAATTAGCAGCAGCTGTTGGTCCCATATTGCAGGGCATACAGGCAATGTCAAGCTGATACCACGGTGGTAATTCTCAAAACTGATCTGCTGCTGTGGATGCTTAGAGTGCATGCTTGGTTCCAGTGCATGGCCATCCAACAGTGGAGACCTGCTGGCCATGTGTGGCGCGCATACCAAAGGTGGAACCTGCTGTCTTTGCTCGCAACCTGCTGGCCATGTGTGGTGCGCATGCCCAGGTGCAACCTGCTGCTCCTGCATGCATCTCACAGGTTGCCACTGTTGCTTGCAAGGTGCAACTCGCAGGTTGCCACTGTTGCTCTTGCTCTTACTGCTGCTCTTGCGTGCATCTCGCAGGTTGTGCTGCAAGGCTTCCTCAACGTGCACATCTCCACTTGGGCGCGCCGCCTCATCACCAGGAGGTATGATACCACATTAGTGGGTTGAGATGTTGCCCCTTGGGTATACCGCCTCACCACCATGAGGGAGGTTTTATATCACCTAAAGATGGGCATCATATCACCAGGAGGTAGGATTTGTAAAAGCTGGGGATAGGTATCATACTGCTGGCAACAGGCCTCAACACCAGTGGGCATGTATGGAAGCACTGTAATGGTTTGATTCTGGGTTTGGGTTTCTAATGTTTGTGTATGTAGTAAGTGCAGCGGGGAGGTCACAGGCCTCAACACCAGGTGGCAGGCAAGGTACTACTGTCAAGATCTGAACATGTCTGTGTGTCTGTGGGTGTGCAACAGTCCGGGTTACCACATTGCTTATGCCTGAAGTGGACTCTAGATGTGGTCTGTAAGGCTTCCTCCTTCCTCATTGTTGTTCCAGAAGGTCTGCAAGGTGGCCAAGAGCACTGGAGGTCTAGTGCAGAGTGACCTTAGCTGGTTGCACAGCAGACTGCCCCATCACACTGCCAGGCTGTCGATCTGCCTGCTGCCCTTCTTGTGTGTACGTGTGTTTATGTGGGTGGCTGGGTGTGTGTATATGTGTGCGTGTTTTTGTGTGTATGTGTGTGCACGTGTGTGTGCATGTGCGTGTGTGTTCGATCTGCCTGCTGCCCTTCAGTGCAGCCAGGCCACCCGGCCCGCATGCATGCCCCCTGCTGTGCCTTGCCCCCCCTTCCTCTATTCTGTGCTAGCACCCGGCCTAGGCTGTGTCCCAGGCCTTGTCCCTTGTCCCAGGCCTTGTCCCTTGTCCCAGGCCTTGTCCCATGCCTTGGCCCGTGTCCCATGCCTTGGCCCATGTCCCAGGCTTTGTCCCTTGTCCCAGGCCTTGGCCCAGGCCTTGTTCCTTTGCGGGCTGCACCCTCGTAGCGCCTGGTCCGCTCACCTGCGCGTGCACACACACTGGTGCCGCACCCTCGCCTTTCCCCCCCAGCTCCTCCACCCACCTCACTGCGGCTGCTCCGGCTCGCAGGCTGGGACGCCTCTCCCTACATGCACGCTTCTATTTGGCAGTCCTCCCATCACTACTCCTCACAAGCCCATCCATATGGTCGCCCCGCCTGCCTGCAGTGCCGCCATCCTCCCCGCCGCTATCCTTCAGTACGTGTGGGGTGATCGCGCAACCTACAAGTTCCTGCTCATCGCCCAGGTGGCGCTGGCCCTGCAGCTGCCTGTTACGCTCGTGCCCATGATCAAGGTGGGCACATCTGAGTGCATCTCTGCAGGTTGTGCTGAGGTCTGGCTGAAGCGAAGCAGGTCCTTGCGTCCGAGGGGCAGCGGTGAGGTCAGATCATTTTGTCAGGAAGAGGGAATCATGAAGTATTCCAACATTGGGCCTTCAAACATTGGGCCTGACCAAATGACATGCCACATCTGCTGCCTGTGATACTGGTGCTCGGGAATGAGGTGGCTGGCATGCTTCAAATGCAACTCCTAGTGTCTTTTGTGCATGTGCGCATACGCAGAAGCATGCACAGACTCCATAAGAACTAAAAATGAACAAAAGCCACATGTGTTCAAGCTCATGCCCACTCAAATGTATGCAGACACCCACACGCCCGCACTAACACCTTATGATCATTGAAGACACCCAAACACGCACATGCACATGTGCTCGCTTGCACACAAGCCCATGCGCAAGCACAAACCAAAGTGCATGGGCTTCCTGCAGCTGGCAGGTCGAGAAAGGGCCCTTGCAGTAGAAGCCATGCAGCATGCTTGCCCCACGCATGCACATGCGCAAGCGTGCATGCAAACCGCCTCCCCTGCCCCCGCCCCCCCAAAACACATTTAGACCACACAGACTCCCTGCAGCTGCTCATGGTAGGCTAAAGGCAAAACTCTGCGCAAAAAAAAGGCTGCAAGAGCTGGCTTGACACTCGTGTCCCACCCAATCAGCGCATTGTCCCCTTCCCTTTTCCCCCTTGCAGACGCGCACACCAAGCCCACTGCCACCACCCTGAGAGGCTATACACCTCGACATGCTGTCGGGTGCATCTCATCACTTGCATGCACACTTGAAAATGCGCTCACATACGCATGCACGCGCATACGCATGTGCACGCTCCCTCTCCCATGCAGGCGACAAGCTCACGCAAGTGGATGGGCAGCTTCCGCAATAGCTGGGTGCTGGCCTTCTGCGCCTGGTCTGCGCTGGGCCTCATCTTCTGCGCCAACCTCATGCTGCTCATCTCCCAGATGGTGACGGGCGTGGAGGGGCAGTCACCCCAGCTGCAGGAAGCCGATCCGCACCCCCTGCTGAGGTACGTGCACAGAGATGCCGCCCAAGTGGCTGCGCTTGGCACAGCCAGGCTGGCTGTGCAGCTATGTGTCGCAACCCAACTGGCGCATGCGGCGGGAGCCTGCTTAATGCATCGTGCTGTATTGTGCTGTGCTTCGTTGTATCCAATTGGCACTTGTGTATCTCCAGCCCACTGGCTGAGCTTTGCCCGGCCAGGCTGGCAGTGCATCTGCGTCTTGTTACTACTGTGCCCGTGCCTGGTGCACGCGCTCCTCCCATGTTGCCGCCCACTTTTGTCGCACCCAAAAGCTCTCAGCTGTGTGTGGAGGCGCCGCGTGCTGGAGATCCCACAGCAAGAACAATCCCGAGGTGCTCTAAAGCAGTCCCACCCAATTCGCCAAACCACTGTCAGGCCGTCCAGCACGCCCCTGACTCTTTTTCAAAGATACTCCTCACTCATTCAAAAGATTCTTCCCACTCATGAGTTATGACTGAGTCCCCTCGGTCCAGCCATGTCAGGCGCTTAGCATGCGCTCTCTGCCCCTAGGTCAAAATTTCTTGTGCCCTTCCTGGCTGCCCCATTGTCCAAATTGCCCCACATCCGGGGCAGTCCATGCTTGCTATTGCTCCCAAAATGCTGTATTGCCACTATCGCAATCTGTTCCTCATCCCTTGATCAGCACTTCTGCGCCACAATCTGCTGTGTAGCCATGGCTGGCAGATAAACATATATTGTTGCACAGCCCTCCCACGCTAGTTGCCTGCAAGAGGCACAGTAAGGATTCATAGCTGTGCCTGCCAAACTGCTAAGCAGCTTAGTTGGAACCTATCAGGCCTGCAACTTGAAGCAAAACCAAGAAAGGCACCAACATAACGTGAACGAGGTGAGGTAGAGTGAATATCAATTAGATCGTTCTCAAATACAAGACACATAAGCAAGAACCCCCTGCCGGCGCCACGTTGTGGTGTGCTGTTTGATGTGCTGGCTCAATACTGAGGCAAGCACTCATAAGCCTGACTCATGTGCTCATCTTTTGAGATGTGCTCCATGCGCGCAGCCGCAGGGACAACCTGGATGTGGCCTGGCTGGGCCTAGAGCCAGGAGGCCAAATTGGCCTGAGCTGCAGCACACTCATCTGGCATGCAAGCTCAAGCGTCAGTTGTGCTCTGCTCATGCGACCGCAGGGACGACCTGGATGTGGCCTGGCTGGGCCTAGAGCCCGAGGGCCCTGTGGACCTCTTCCTGGACGACGTGGTCCTGCTGATGTGGAGCAGCCCACTGCGCTTTGCGGGCATGCTGCTGCTGGTGGTGGCGGGCGCGGCATTCCTGGCGCTGGTGCGCGTGTGCGTGTGTGTGTGTGAGAGATGTCCGTGTGTATCATGTGTGCCTGTGTTCGCCCACTTGAAAGCTACCTGTGTTTGGGTATGTTTGGGTATGTGTGTGTGAGATGTGTGTGTTTGTGTGTATGTGTGTGCACAAGCTACACATCAGGGTGAGAGACGTAGCCGCATCCATGTGCTGGATGCCACAGCACAGCGGCCAGCCCTGCCAGCCAGCCCACGATACCTCCACGTGCTCTACCTACTGGTGTACCAGGCCATGAGCCGTATTTGCTCAATGCGCCAAGTGCTCCCCCAGCAGCTGCTGTGTCCCTGCATATCACGCAAGAGGGCCCATGCACCACTCCAGAGGGCCCATGCCATGCACCACTCCAGAGGGCCCATGCCATGCATCACTCCAGAGGGCCCATGCACCACTCCAGAGGGCCCATGCCATGCACCACTCCAGAGGGCCCATGCACCACTCCAGAGGGCCCATGCACCACTCCAGAGGGCCCATGCACCACTCAACGGCCCCTCATGAGGGAGGACCCAAAGAAGAGCAAGCCTGTCTCTTTTCAACCTTCCCTTTGTGATGACTTTGCGACCCAATGCCTCGCATGCATCAACCTTCCCTTTGTGATTCCTTTATGACCCAATGCCTCGCATGCATCAACTTTCCCTTTGTGATGCCTTTGCAACCCAATGCCTCACATGCATCAACCTTCCCTTTGTGATGCCTTTGCAACCCAATGCCGCGCATGCATCAACCTTCCCTTTGTGATGACTTTGTGACCCAATGCCTTGCATGCATCAAAGCTGAAGGCGTCCCCACCAGGCTGACGCATGGAGATCCACCCCACCCCTCATCCGTGCTATGCTGCTCTGCGCCACAGACCCTGCCTGGCTGTCCAACACCAGCGTGTATCTTAGTGGTGGACTTCTGTGTCAGAGTGCCCGCAATGCGTGCCAGCTTGCGCGCACTTCCATGTGCCAGGCTTTGTAATCACAGCTCGCCTTGTTCTGCAAAAGCTCTTGTGCACACATCTCATGCATGCACCCCCATCAAGCACTGTGCACCCACTCATGCCGCACCACCGCAGCCCTTTTCCTGCCTCGCCCCCGCACGCTCACAGCAACTGTGGATGATTGTCAACCCCCTTTCAAGCATGCTTACCTATGCACACGTGTGCCCACGTTCTCTAACAAGTGGTGCACCGTCGCCCTTCTCCTGCCTCGCCCCCACATGCACACAGCATTTGTGGATGGATCATTGCCCCCCCTTGCAAGCACATAAACACACACGCGTGCACATACACACACACTCCTGCCTTGCCCCCACATGCTCACAGCAACTTTGGATGACTGCCACCCCTATTCCTTGCTGACCCATGCGGGTAATGTACCCAGCTCCCAACTTGCATGCGCCTGCATGAGCTTGCATGTGCCAAGCTCCACACCCACGGCACACGTGTGTGTATACTTCTACACCCACGGCACATGGGCGTGTATACTTCTACACCCACGGCACACGGGTGTGTATACAACTACACCCACGGCACACGGGTGTGTATACATCTACACCCACGGCACACGGGTGTGTATACAACTACACACACTGCACACGCGTACACGGTGTTGCGGCTCTGATTCTTCTCTTGCCCTGCCATTCTCACAGCAACTGTGGATGATTGTCACCCCACTCCCTGGGCCAGCGCATGGCCCAAAAGGACCTTTCCTGAGTACCATGCCCTCCATGCTCTCTGAGCAGTGCAGCATGACCGGAGGTGGGTGCAGGGATGCGCCCAGGTCCCACAAGCTGCACGTGCGTACATTCAGCTCATAGCCTCCACCACACCTGCCACGCCCTAATGAGCAATTAAGCATGGCCGGAGGTGGGTGCAGGGGCGCGCCAGGCCCCGCACAGCTGCATGTGTGCTCATTCAATTCAAGGCTTCCGCTGTGCCTGCCACGCCCTTTACGTAATGCAGCATGGCCCGAGTGCACCATATGGCTAGAGATGGTGGGTGGGGCCGTTCAATTGGGGCCCTGCAGGCTTTCCTGTGCATAGCACTACTGCATCTGTCAAAGGGCACGCACAGTTGCGTATGCAAAGTGCGGGTCATGTTTGTGCGTGGGCGCAAAGCGTGTGCAAAAAGTGGAGGCCACAGACCTGGCAGCACGTCTGGGGTCGATGTGTGTGCATGCATGCCAAAGGCCGCTTCAAATTGGCTGCCCGGGGAAGATGTGTGATTGTGTGTGTCCCTGAGCTGTGTGCATGCATGGATGCTCGCACTCTCCTTTGTGTGCCTCCAGCTCATACACCAGCTCACACACCAGCCAGAGGGTCCCTGCCTGTCTACTCACTGCTGTGTGGTTGCGCACTCGTGCATTTGTGCGTGTGTGTACTTGCGCGCTCGTGCATTTGTGCAATTGTGTGCGCGCTTGCTCATGCAAAAGGCCTGATGAGATTGCGCACTTTGTTGGCATGTGTGTGCGTGCGTGTGCGTTTGTGTGTGTGTTGAGTGTGTGTACGTGCATGTGCGTGTGCGTGCCTGTGCGCTTGTGTGTGTACACATGGAGGTGCACCAATTGGTACTCTCTTTAAGTCCCCTTAAAAAGACCCATGATAAAGACCTTGTGTGTGTGCGTGTGTGTGTGTGTGTG
>LFCJ01001805.1_pt1 | contig 15220 bp, 17 predicted proteins | sample 643141 | NCBI WGS metagenome assembly LFCJ01 (sample SAMN03766243, study PRJNA286221) | soda lake metagenome | biome: soda lake; feature: Kulunda steppe; material: water; isolation source: sample B1-Br-g2 brine of Lake Bitter-1 | place: Russia: Kulunda steppe | collected 2010-07 | reverse complement strand
TGTGTGTGTGCGCGTGCGCGCGCGCGTATGTGTGTGTGTGATCATTTGATGTTGCGTGCATATGTTTGTGTGTGTGTGTGTGTGTGTGTGTGTGTGTGTGTGCACATGTTTGAGAACGTGTGTGTACATGTTCATAGATTTCAGCGTTGGCTTATAGCTTAGCGCTATAAAGCGCTACATAGCGCTATGAAATTTTCAGGATACAACACCCTGCTGATTCGCTCGTTTCGGGCTCCCGTCGAGTGAATGGTTGGCCTGAATCAATACTATAAATCAGTTTATAATAATGTCATGTAATAATGGGGAAGAAACCTGCGTTTGGCCAGGTTGCCCCAGACGGTTCCGATGTGTGCCAACTTTGTCATGTCTGCCTGCTGTGGTGAACAAGCTGGGCAAGTAGCGCACAAAGCCTTGACCAGATACAGTAGCTGGAGCTCAATGCTGAGGAATGGGTGCAAGCAGCAGCAGGAGCAGCAGAGTGCAGCTTGGGCATGGCATCACGAGTGGCGTAACTTCGCTGGTGCAAATCTTTTCTTCTCTCCCTCACTGGAACAGCCCTTTGCCTCACTTATCATCAATACACAATAGCAAACACAACACCCAAACTACGCTGGCATGCCTGCACACGAGGACACATACATGCACCCATAGTACTTCCGCATGCTTTCATGCGCTGGTGCGGCTGTGCTATGGGCACAAGCAAAGGGCCAAAAAAGCCATGGCACATGTATTCACGCCAGGAATGAGTGTGGCTAACCCAGGTAGATAACCGCCAAAACGGGGGCAACCCTTGGTGGGGTTGTGGGATATAAAAAGGGTTGCTGGAAACCGCACATGGAAACTTATATGCACCCCGGATAGCTCGTGTATCAGGGAAGTTCAGTCTGTGACATGTTAGGTTTGCCCGGAACTAATTTTTGAAAACTTCCGGTTTCCCTGAAGCCTGTGCCAAATGTCACCACGGGTAAACAATTTAAAGGATGACAAGTACTTGAAGCCTCGCCCGCATTAGCCATGATTGATTAGGTGCATGGCTGCTGCAGCTAGGGGCATGGCTAGGTGTGCAACACAAATAAACCTTTCCTCTATCCAAGTAATTGATTCAATCATTTGCAAAAACCTGTATGACATCCTTTACAAAGGCTTGATTGCAGGATACTTACGGAGGGGGATGGATGAAATTCACATGACAATTCTATTCCACAGATTATGCAATTTCCCTGCTGTGCACAACTCATCCTTTGTTCCTTTCCCCACAGCATCTTACAACCAATAAACCCTCCAAACAATTCTTTTGCATTCTTATCCAACTATTCCTTTTCACCATCGCTCAGCCATGCACGGAAATCCTAGAAACCCTTTGCCATCTTCATCATTAGAAAAGTCCATATTCTCCTTGCACACATCAATCCCATTGCAGAGATCCAACTCAGTCTCGACGACATGGTGCAGGCTGCTTTTTTAGTCCCTTCATTGCCGGAAGCTCAAAGCGGCAGTCCCCCTCGCTCTGGCCCTCAGCATACATGATGCATGCTATCCTAACAGGCTGACCCTTGGCTGTCCAGGACAGCCTAAATATGCCTGCCGTAAAGCTTTCTGGGACTTGCAAGCTGTCAGGTTGTCCATGGCAAATGCGTTTACTGCTCCCACATGGTTCTTTCAGGGTGCATTTCAGTGTTTCTTGTCCGTGGCCAGGGCTTCCCCCATACCGACAACCCGGCTCACGAGGTGGCCAGGCAAAAGTGTGTCTGCTTTCTTCCTCGCCCACGCTCATCTTGACCAGGGGTGGGAGCAAAAGCGGGGGAAGGAATAGCAAAACCATGGAGACCCCATCAGCCAGAGGCGCTGAATGGGATGAAGGATATCAAGCCATACCATGTCGCAGCATTCCCTGCTCTCCTTATCGGATTACCGTTTGGCTCCTAGGGATCTTGCGAATAATTAATTGATTCCGTCACCCGCTCGCAAGTTATAACTAGCAAAATAAATTACTATTTTCGTCTGCTCGCAATGTGTATCAGTTTAGTTTCTGCCCATCCCGGGCTCCCCAAGTTTACTGGCGTGCCTCATGGGGGCAGGATGCCCTATTCTTTGTAAAATTGGACCAAGCAGAAGTGCACAAGAGGCAAGCAAGGCCCTGAATCAGGCTGGCTCTACCAGGGTGGTGCAAGCGCTGCTACCATACCATTGCTGCCAGACTTCTCCTGCACTACTTTAGCCAATGGGCAGTCTGTCTCAGGCTAGAGGGGCTTCATTCCCCAGGAAGGTGCTATGGGAGAGTGCCCCACTTTTGTACATGCATGGTGGTCGTACAAATATGCATGCGAGCTTGCAAGAGCGCACATGTGCTGTACAGAGAAGCAGCACAAGCCTAGAGGAGTTGAAAGGAATAGCCCTGAAATGCAGAACTTGAGAAGGGGGAACGAGAGCATTGTCTGAGTGAGCATGTTGCACCTCAGAAGGTAACCACATGACACTGAATTCGCAAATAATGGCTTCAATGTTGAGGCCTCGCAAGCCCGCGATACTCGCAAATGAATTAATGTAATTATTTGAGGACCTCGCAAGATTAAGGAGTCGCAAGATCAAAGGAGCCAAACGGTATAGTGCACAAAATGAGCATGAAGCTTGAGAGTGAGTTTTTTTACTCTTTGCAAGGCCGAGACTCTTCAGAGGAACCAAAGTGTGAGGAATGTAAATAACACCCCTTCATGTTAACATAAAACATAAACATAAAGAACATGGTCTCCTGCAATGCTGTTTCTAAGGCTACTGTGCTGAGCATGGGCAGCTTAGAGCTGCTGCTCAGGGCGAGTGTTTTCACGTACTTAATCTCAATGAGATGGGAGGTACGATGCCAAGGGAGGTTCTCAGGGCGAGTCTGTCTGGGCTGGTAAGCTGTAGTTGGTGCTGGAGGTCTGCCCCCAGCTGCGGTGGTTGCCGCTAAAGAACCCTGCCCCCCACCCAAAACCACCCTCCTTCCACTCCTTGAAGTAAGGCCTTGTTCATTGGGATGGCTCTGATGAATTTGGGAAATGACGTTGCGTGTTTTTGATTCAACTGCAGTTGATTCAACCGAAAACAGTATGCCAGCCAATGTTGATTCAACCAAATCGGTTATCCTCCCAGTTGATTCAACTGTAGCTGTTTTGCAGTTGAATCAACCATCCAATTAACCACAGTTGAAACATCCAAAAACAGTATGTCAGCCATCATAACGATTGATTTCCCAGTTGATTTACCTGCAGTTACTTTGCATTTGATTCAACCATCCAATCGACCACAATTGAAACAGCCAGCGTTTAACAATTGATTTATTGTTAAATCAACAGCAGTTTAGTCAACCAAAAACAGTATTTCTGCCCGTATTGATTCAACTGGCTTGTTTCAACCCAAAAATGATTGAAAAATTGCAATTCAATGGTCCAAACATTTCCAACGCAAAACGTATGTGCCAAGGTCAGGAGCTTCCCTTAAATGGGTATTGAATGCCATTCAGTGGTTACTGCCAGTCATCCTCCTGATCCCTATTGACTCCTTTTGTTTCTGTTGTCATGCTAGGTCACTGTTATCACTCATCTTACGACTCAGGGTGCATCTCCTTGCACTCACAGCAATATAGGGCCACCCTCGGCCCGAATACCTCATCTGCGTACGCAAAAACATGGCAAACACGCAGCACTTTGACTAATCGCGTCCATCCTTCTGGTTGGTGTATCTGTCGAGTGGCCTGCTTGACAAACGCCTGCTCCTGTGCTTTTGTGCACTGCTGGCAGCCACACGTCTGCGCAACAAAATTGAGTTATTGAGAAGCGAGGTTGAGCGTGGGGCCTTACCTTCCCCAGCTCGCCCAGTGCGCAAAAGCCATGCGACAGAGGGCAATCGACTGCGCAGTGCATGCACAGACCATCATCATCAGCTTATGATGAGCTGCATCATTCCTTACGCTGTAGCTTGTCTTCAAAACGTAACCCTTTTGCTCCCCATCACTCACACGAATGGTTTGGCTGCCACCCCGTTCCACCCCCCAGAGCCTCCAAGCTTGCGCTGCCATCCTGCAGCATTGACCTTGGTTCTTCAATAAGGTTATCGAGTGTTCCACAATTAAAGCCAGAAAACAGTCTCAGACACCAATTTGGCAAAGACACAATATATTTTGACACTGTTCTGCTGTTGGAGGGGCCCTCGGGTGACTATGACAGTCGTATGGTGCCCAGGCCCAAGGTAGCCCATCTTCCTTGATTGATGTAGGAAGTGTTTCACTGCCTACATTGATTTCGAAAAAGGATTCTTCGGAATTCAGTGCTTCAATTTCCTGTGGGGCACTACTGCTACTAGCTACACCCTCTTGGGGATTCAAATCTATGATCTCCGAAGGGCACACTTCTAGTAAGTGTAACGACATCTGCACTTGATGAACCATGCTTCAAGAGTGTCAGCATTAACCGTCCCAAACCTACTGCTCCAGATCCGTGGTCGTCTGAAAGTGTGAGATTCTAGTGACAGTGCTGGATATAATATTGATATGTCTGTTCAGCTCCAGGTTTGAGGTGATGAAGAAAGTTCCTTATAAAGACAAGGCAACAGTTTGGCTGAGGGCCATGATACTTGGCAAATTCACTCGCTCATCCAACCGCACCTGTCAATCATTATTACGCAGTCTGGGTCGGAACAATGAATAATTTTCCCAGCATAGTGTGCTGGATCAAGCAGGGCACATGCCGTGTTCTGCTCTCACACCCACATACCGGACTACAGCCTGTGGTGCTCTTCTTCACAGCCTCTCCTTTGCTAACAGCGCAGACAGACCCATATCGTCCTGATCCCCCAATGCGTCTTCATCCAGGTCCTCATCTGACTCTTCAACGTTCTCATCCAAAGGCCCAAGCGCTGCAGCTTTGCCAGCAAGTTCCATGACTTGCCGCACCTGCCATACATGCATGCATGCATGTATGCAGTCATTCCAGGCACACTGGCCTCCATGTGCAATCCCTGCTCACAAGTGTATTACTGCCGCCAGCAACGCAGCGTGCAAAAAGCATTGGGGCATGGCGGCAGCCAGCATCAATGTTAGTAGTTTGGGCCGTTCAGTACAAAGTCAAAACCTTGTCTGGCTTACGGCAACCAAGGACAAGAGTAGAAAGGTACCCCTGGAAAAGCGCTGCCCATGCAAAACACAGGCTACAGTGCAGTCACGCAAGACTGCATAATCAACAAGACACAGTCATTATCAAGTACACAGCCCTCACCTCATCCAAGCCAGCCTCCGACACTGCATTCTCGTCCAGAGCCAGTAGCTCTAATCGTGCTAAGCTTGCTGCAGCTTTGGCCGCAGCCACAGCCCCTACTCGTTTCATCTGGTTGCCACAGAGGTCGATGCTGCGTAGTGCAGACGCCTGCATCCATGCACACACATACGCACACATACGGAGCCTGGGCTTCAAGGTCGCAACTGCAAGGTCAGGGTGCCCTCCAAGCTGCAGTTGCTCCGTAAATGGCTATGCAGCACAAAAAGTGCAAGCAGCCTATGAGTGGATTCGGGGGGCATGCTCAACCACAAGGACTCCACAAGGATGGGCAGTGAGCAGAGATTTTTGCATGGAAACGCAGACCAAACCCGCCTGGGCTACCCATGACCTGAGCACCTATACTTATACCACCAAGCATCTCAGCGCGACCTCATCCTGCGCCACCTAGGATCTCAGTGCAACCTCAGCCTCATACCCAATCTCAGCACACTGCCGTTTCAATAGTGTCTGCCAGCCTTTGTGCAAGTCATGCAGCATACCTATGCAGGCCAGCTGTACAAGCCACAACATGGGCTCCTTCTAAACCAGCATCGGCAAGCTCTGCCGCCAACGCCAGCTGCGTGATCCCTGCCTTACCTTGGTTAACGCCATCCCCATCACCATACACCCAGACCCACCTTGGCCATGCCCTTGCTGATGATGACTGTCCCCACGTCTTCCAGCTCATTCTCGCGCAGATTCAATTTCCACAGGTGCTGCTTGTCAGCCACAGCTGCTGCCACAGCCCGGGCACCTGCATTGCAACCAGGTACGTGAGGGACACTGACCTTGTCTTGGTTGTCTCGGGGACGATCGCATCAGCTGCGTTGAGCTTGAGCACTAATCCCATCCCCCCTAAGCTGCTTCACATGCCCTTTTGCAAAAGGTATGGCAGCAGCACGTACCCTTTTGCAGGAAGGTATGGCAGCAGCAGACGCACACATACAAGAGTGCACAGGCTGTGTGCATTAGCCTGTCTCAGCAACACTTGCACAAATATTTCCAAAACTTGTGCCTTGTGTATATGCTATGTTATTTTTCCGCACTGCACCATAGGACTTGAGCATACGGCAAAGGTGGAAAGGCTGTTAACTCTAGCTGTACACAACAGCACCTGTGCTGTGCTTCATTCCTTGATGAGATGCAAATGCAATAGTAGAAGTCCCATTCCAAATTCTAATACGAATCTCATGTCAATAAGCATTCCACAATGGTTGAAATAAAACAACTGCAGCAGCTGCCGTCAAACTAAGGTGTACCTTGTGGTGTGATTTCATTCAAGGCCAGCTCCAGCTCTTCCAAGTGAGGTGCAGATTGCGCGATGGCAACGGCCACAGCTGTGACACCCTTATCTGTCAAGCTTGTATCATTTAAGTTCAAAGCCTGCACAAACACACAAGCAGACCTTTCTTGACAAGAGAAACCCTTGTTTAAGACCATGCCATGCAATGGGACACATTTGTGAATTGCAAGTTGGGAAAACATGCTTGGCAAGAGTACCGTACTGACTGTGCATCACGCCGCTTAGATAAGGTTTTTTGCCCTGCGGATTGACTGCGGGCATGATGAAACAATGTTTATTCTGGAGGTGCGGCGTTGTGAAAGATAACTACTTTTGGTTGATTTTGGGTCAGTCAAGGCAATGAGTGGTCAGGGGTCCCCAGCACCCCCCTCCGACCCCCTCAAGCAGGGCCATCACTGGCAGCGAGGAAGAGAGCAGCAAAGAGGAGGATAGCGAGGAGGAGAGCAGCGGGGAGGGCAGCAGCAGGGAGGGAAGCAGCGGGGAGGGCAGCAAAAAGGAGTGCAGCGGGGAGGGCAGCAGTGATGATGAATGAGCAAGGGGATGGGGGAAGGGGGAGGGAATACAGAGGGGACCAGTGGACATGACTCCCAAGTGACTTAGTGACTGAGCTTGAGCTGAATGGACCCAGAATTGTTCATTGTACTGCAGAGAACCTTGCAGATGATAACCATGCACGTTTGGGGGCTTTGTGGTGCAAAAATCCTGCAGGGTTGGTGTCAAATAAATATTTCCAGGTTGCGGCGTCGACGCGGTAATGCAAAAACAAAATATTTTTTGGGGGGGTGCGGCTTGAACCCAAGTCTGTACGGTACGAGCAAAATTGACAGGTCAGCCACAGCACTGCACAGCACTGCTAGCCAGGGGCTGCCCGCACCTTGATCTGGGGCTGAGATTGGACAAGAGCAGCCAGAGCAGGAGCTACAGCAGCAGTCATGGGGTTGTCGCTGATGTCCAGGCGGACAAGATTGTTGCCTGCGGCAACAGAGGGAGCACGCTCTGCCACGCTGTGCAAGATGCGCAGTAAGCAAGTTGGTTACCATGGCGCACAAACAGGTGCAAGCCTGGCTTTGCACCAGTTGCAAACTGCCCTCTTCATGCCACAAGCATGCAGATGCATCCAGTGACACACCAGCGCCAGGCTGGAGCAGAACGAGCCCCAGATGCGTGCCGCAGACACCAGACAAACAAACTGCTCTGCGAGGTGATGCTGCTCAGCTTGATAGCCCAGGCATGCAAGCAAGTGTGCACTCAGACCGCTGCTGCTGAGGCAGGGCAGAATGCAAGGAGGGACTACTGGTGTGTTTGACACCACAAATACATAGGCAAAGGGGTTGCATCACACCATGGAGTGGACGGTAGTGCCGTCACGGCACAGGCTCAAGCCATGGGGCGGACACAGGTGCAAGCACCAGGGAAGGCACAGGTACAGAGCACAAACAATGTTTAAGGCATAGGTGCAAGTGAAAGGAAAGCTCAAGGTGCAGTGCAAGCCATGTGTCAGGCACAGGTGCAAATAATGTGCCAGGCAAAGGTGCAGATGTGAGCAATGGTAAAAAAGAGTGCGCAGCGTCATGGCGCACGATTGCTGGCTATGATGGAGCTGCAGGCTGACATGGCTCCAGGGCGGAACATTGGAGCCCAAAGTGTAGGCAAGATGTAAATCTATGAATGCTAAGCGGCAGGGCAGTTTGGGGCAATGCGCACATGCGTCATACATTGCGAAGGGAACAGGCACCCGCACCCCCAGAAGAGCACCAGCTCAAGTATCACGCTTGCCAACCAAGGAGGGTGCATGGACATGTTCAACTCCATGCAGCAGCCCCTAGGCCTTCCACTCTGTTGATGTCACTGCCTGCGTACCTGCAGCGCTCAGCGCCTGAGCAAGTGCAGCCCCTCCCTGTGGCCCCACCCTGGAGGAAGCCATCCGGAAGTCTTGCATGGATGGGGCACGTGCAAGGATGCTGGCAATATGCTGGGCACCCTGCAAGGAAGTGCGGCCAGACAGGGTCATGTTTGAATGCAGCTACAGGGGGTCTTGACTGAATGCGCCACACAGGGTCATGCCTGAATGCAGCTGGAGGACGTGTGAACAGGCGCAGCTGCAGTGAGTTGCGCGTGTTTAGCCACACAGCAAGACTGCTGAGGCCCTGCCCCTCCAGCAAGCACTGCACACACATTCACCGCACAGATATGGGTACATATGGCAAATCAAACGTCATGCTTGTGCACACGGGCGCCCGCGCGCGCACACACGCACACACGCGCACATGCACAAAAAAACAATTGCATCCAGCGAGGCCCTGCAAGCACTTGGGCTCGTGCACACACACACACACACACACACACACACACACACACACACACACACATACGCGCGCGCGCGCACAAGTGCATGGGCTTATCAAAAAGGGACTACTCCAGAGAACGATCCACATGAGCCAAGGATGTGCCTGAACCGAGCATGAGGTGAGAGCAGCATGCTGCCTAGAGCATGAGGTGAGAGCAGCATGCTGCCTAGAGCATGAGGTGAGAGCATGAGGTGAGAGCAGCATGCTGCCTAGAGCACAGGCATGCCTGGGTGCCGGCCAGAAGGCATGGAGGGTAGGTATCACATCCCCTGTGGGTAGAGTCTTTAAAGGGCAGCGCAGCAGCACAGGATCAAAAGGCTGAAATGCTGTTGTGGCGCCTGCTGATGACCCTGGGCATGGACAAGCCTCACAGGGAGACCAAGGATTCAATTCCCACACCTCGTTGTCACTCATATTGTTATACAAGTGCAGTTGCCGCAAGTGTTGGCTTGACGAGACGAGCTCCGCGACCGCTTTGCAGGCAAAGATGGAGCAGCCCACGTTTTGCAGGGCCAGGGCTTCAAGGCGAGTCTGCAGGCAGCGGCCCCCAGGCACACTAAGAAGAACGAGCATAGGCCACCTGTATTACAAAGGACCGCCGTCAGTGGCCACCTGGGTCGTTGAGGACTAGGAGCAGGCACCACCCAACCAGCAAATGATGCTTTGCCGTGGCCACTTAAAATATGGCTCCTCAGAGGAGCAACGGGATGATGCACAGGCAAGGCGCGTAGCGGTCTTTATCAAGAGCTGCTGCGTTCAAGCTGGGGCAGCGCATGCCATCAGAGGCAGCCCGTTCATACTGCATACACTCACCTCAACACGCACCTCAGCGCGTGGCCTGCCTGATCAACACAAGAGGCTCTTCAGAGCACGGCTCGCGGCACACCTGCTTGGCAAAGACCTCAGAGCAGGCGCGGACACCCTTCTCTCCCAGTGCGTTGTCGCTGAGATTCAGTTCCTTCAAGTGGGCTGCCGTGGCTAGGGCAGCGCTCACAATGCGTAGTGTGTCCAAGGCCTCATCCTCCGGACGGCCTGCCAAGGACACAAGGCATGCCGCTTCAGGGTGCATGCGGCCCTGCCACCTTTCTTTCTCCCCGGAGTCGTGCAGGGCTAGCTGACTAGGCTCATGAACATACTCAGGCAATACACACCACAGCGAAAACACGAGCCTATGCAAGGTACCTCCATAAGTCTGAGGGACGCCTCAAAGCTACCCTAGTCGTGGAGCTGCTTCTGAGCCAAAATGCAACTTGGCAAAGCATATTCTTGGCATGCCCAAACATTCAACAAGTGGCCAGAACAAATGCTTATGTTGCAGATGTCATTATCTTCTTTTGTCAATAGAGGTGCCTGAGTTTGAGTTGAAGGTGCATCAAAGCCCCAAGCAGGCTTTTTTTGAAAAACCAATCTTGAATTTGGAGCCAACCTTCACAGGCAAAGCTTCCATAGAGCTCAAATGCAATTAGCTCAAGTGCTTTATGAGCGGCTCATTCATACCCACCAAAGGCCACTGGAATCATATAGATCTCTTGGCGCACCTGCAATGATATCGCTTATATCCGCAATACTGATAGTGTTGGAGATGTTAGTGATGGCCCTAGCAGCCACGCCAGCAGCATCGCGGCCAAAGCTCTTAGTGCTGAAGCGGATCTGCAAGATTGGCATGAGCAATGCTATCCCTTTGTTTGGTCAAGCAGGTTTGTGAGACCCTAAGCTCTCCCAAGGGAAATTATACATGAAGGAAGTGCAGATACGTGCGAATTTGCAACCCGTGCTGCGTCAGCAGGCAGGAATTGAGTCTTGATTAACGCCAAGTCAAGATAATGGAAGCTTTTCAACAATCATATCCAAACGGAGAGCTAATTTACAATTTTACTTTAGACTCAACTGTGAGAACAAATCGAAAATTTAGTAGACCATTGGATGAGCCTGCAGCAAAGCCATATGCTTAGCAAATCATGTTTGAGCTCAAACAGCAAAGGTCATCCCCATTTGCACTCCCTCCCTAACCATATCAATAAGCTATTTTAAGCACCTCTCCCCAACCATATCATCAAGCTTTTTTAAGCACCTCTCCTCATGTTCTGAGCAGCCAGCGGGGAGGAAGCCACCCAAGAGGGCTATCCCAGGGGCGCGGGTCCCAGCCCGCTGCTGCCAGCTTGCCCTCCGATATTTTGGGGATTCTGGACTTTGCTGCGGTTTTTGCCCACACGAGAGAACCTCAGCTTAGGAGATCTAGATATATGTAGGGCATCCACTGGACCTTCAACAGCTTTCGATGGTCGATGGTGGATGGATCAGTTGGCCTCCATTGGAACTTTGATATTTTGCGTATGCTCGCACAAAAAAGTTACCACGAGGCACAGCTGGCCTTGGGAGTGCAAAGCAAGGCAAATTGTCCGCTGACAGATGCTCGTGTATGGTCGCGAACACTGTGTCAAATAAAGATTGTCTTTTTTGAGACAAGGCTGCTGCACAAGAGGAAGTCTGATAGCCTGCTCACAGTGCAAATGACCGACCCTGCTGGACGCTCTGCGAGTACACTCAGTCGCCAAAGCCCAACCCCAGCTCAACCGCAAAGTCAAATGAGCTGCGTTTTGCGTTCGGGCAATCACTCTAACTAGGAAATAATAAGGCCAATTGATAGCCTTTAAACATTTTGGCACAGCTATTTTTGAGTCCGCCCTCAGGTCATCTCGTCCCTCTGTGGGCCTCCCTTGCTTCCTTGCCCAGATGAAACCTACTGTCCTTGCTTGACTACAGTTTTTAGGCCAGAGTGCCCGATTTGGAGGTTTGTGCGCAAGAGGCCAGCCAGTGCTCCGAACTTTGCAACTTTTAAGTCAAAGCATCAAGCAGCGATATCTTATAAAATAAAGCGCGCGTTTAAGTGAGGCAGTATGGGTAGGCAAGAGTTGGGCTGTTCAGAAGTGCCAAGAATTCACTGACTGTGTGGTATGGCTGTACAACGCTCGCAATCTTTCTGCGCACAAGAACTCCACTTGGACTAGAATGCAGACTAGCCTATGCACACGACCTCCAGTGCTAGGGGGTATGTACACCTGAGGCTTTTTTGTAGCTCCGGTGCTGGAAAGGTGGTAGAGCCCTTTCCAGGAGTCCTTGGCCTTGTCCCCGACCCTTGTCCCTGCTGCTTCCTCTGGCTCACTCTGCCGACCTAGGGCACACAGAGGCCCTGCTTAAGCCAAATGACGCAGGACAAGCTGGGGCCCACCTTGCTGACTTGGGATCCAGGGGCAAGCATTGTGCGCAGCGCTGCCTCGGCACTCTCACTCGTCAAGAAGTCTCGGCTCCCAAACAGGTCAACGGCCTGCGGAGGTTTGGTGCAGGTTCAGAGAGGTTGCATGGTCTTTGCGGTATTTCAAAGAACGGGAGAAGTGTGTTGCAGCATCTCAGGACAAGTCCCAGAGAGGGTGCACAATACATCAAGCGGTGGAATGGCACAGGGCTCCGCAAACTGTGGCATGCGTGTTAAAGATGCCTGTTTTTGCATGCAACTTGGCAGCAAATAATTTGCACAAACAAAAACATAGAAGCAAATTCGATCGCAAGATTGAAGCAAGTGTATCACACAAACGTGCAGGACATGCTGTTATACATATGCGCACACGAAACATAGTAGGCTTGCCCACTGGCATCACGCATGAACATTTTGCTAGCAAGGCTGTCCAGTATGCCCAAGTGAAATGATACACACATGCAAGCAAAGAATTGTTCTCTTCAGCTTCACAAATCCCCCTCCCACCTCTGCTCCGGCTCCTGAAATTGCGGCCGAGACATCAGGTTCGTAAGCGCCCCCCTTTTTGACCATGTCGAGCATGAGCTCAGAGAGCTTCCTGCCAAGCAGACATAGCAACGCAACAAGGCCGGATGTTGATCAAAGCTTCCAGGGAGCATTTGTGATTGCGCACACATGCAATGCCAACGTAGCTCGGGGCTACAGGGACCCAGAGCTGAAACCTCTCTTTGAGGCCTCTGTAGTCTTATCTTGCTCGTTTATCTTTAGAGCATGCTTTCATTTCCAGTGAAATTTGCACAGCAGAAAGTGTGTTCTCAATAATGTGTGCCTTTCCCTTCTTAACTATTATGCGGCATGCATATTGCCACCGTAACACATGGATATAAGGGCAGAGCAATGCCTATGTCAAGCCTGAATTACAGGGGCTGTTTCATTCATAGAGCATCCAATGTCAAGGACGACAGACCTGGGTAATGTTGCAAAGGATTGCAAGTCAAATCTGCCACTCACCAGGAGGTTGGTGATGCCTTTGTTGACCACGTATTCGATGAAGTCAACAAAGGAATCACCAGCCTCCTGGTAAGTGGCAGATTTGCATTGCACTCCACATCTACACCTGAAACTGGGAACCGCACTTGCTGTTGAGCATGACACATTTCAAATTCTGCGCATCTCTGCTGTACTGTGCATTGTTCTTACCTCGCATAGCCCTGCAGGCACTCCGCCTCAGGACGAGAGCCGGTTGTCACACTGCTAGACACAGCGGCTGCAGATGCATCAAAAAGGCACACACAAAATTAAGGTGCGTGTGGCAACCTACAGCAGTGTGTTTCAAATACATCATTCTGTTAAGCCACCATGCAGCAGCTGTTGCCTCTGACCTGCAGTGTACGCCCTCTTTTCGAAAGTACTTGCTGCATTTGATGCAGTCTCATCAGTGATAGGAATCCCTTTGGTGAAGGTGAGGCTGAACAGGTTGGCAGCCACGCGCTGCGCCGTCTCCTCGCGCTGCTGAGTACTCAGCGACCAAGTCATAATTTTCTTTCAGTTAAAATGGGCATTACAATACATGCATTGTCAATGCCAGTTTCAAGGATCAAGCTGTTCTAGATTCACAATAAAATTCTTGTTGAAAATTAATTTCTGAGATAATCTTGCTCTATATAAGTCGCGTATGGATGGTAGCAGCATGCGTATGGTGGGGCATATGTGCTTAGCGCTGCTTAGCTTGATCAAATCAAATGCTGGATTACATAGAATTGTCTTTTAAGTATCGGTGCCAATGTTCAGATCAATCAGGTGCAGTCTCTCTAACCCTTGCACTGGCTTGAGCAGCTTGAGCAAACTAAGACAGATTCACAGGTTTGAAAATGCGTGCATGCATGCATGCCCACACAATCACACACATGCACGCACACGCACACACGCACACGTTCACACACATTGCACATGATCATACTTGCCTTTCCTCTATACAAGCAGCGCAAACTTGGTTCACCAGCAGGTTTTGGACTGAAGATATTGGTCACATCCCATTGCAGGCTGTAGACTTGCAGCATGCAGTCAGTGGGCAACATCACCACCTTCCTTTGTAATCTTTCTGCTGAGCAACGCGCCTTGCTTTACCAGAGTCCGTGGACTTGTCAGGCTGTTTTCAGGTTTGACTTGTTGCGTCTGCAATCAGGCATTGCTTGCCTGAGGAAATTACTCACGCACGCACACGCTCAGGTGAATTTGCGAGGTTGCATGTAAGTGTGGCTTGTCATTTATCTTTTCAGAGAGGAAGGCGAGATCCCATTTGCAAGAATACATGTACTGAACCAGGGAGCACGCTCATTTGCCCTGTTAAATCGACTTTGCTCATCTCATGTCAGACCCACATGCCAAGCTTATTGAATCCTTTTTGAAATTAGCAGAGTCATAAACATGAAACTATTGTTTTCCTACCAAAGAGTACGAGTTGGGCTTGAACTCACCAGCCTTCTTGAATCCACTTGCCTTGAAGGTGGTGAAGGCACCTGTCAAATTTAATCCCGCCTTTGGCGGACTTGATGCCACCTGTTGGGCAACAGAACAACTATCGACTGATTTTTTTGTGTCACTCGCATTCTTGAGTAGAAACACAGGAGTACTGGCTGCAATCTCACAATTTGTTCTTTCAAAGAGTGAGATAGTTATCTACTGGTACTTATCCACATGATGCCTGCTTCTTTGGGCCGCAGGAGCTTGCCTTCTTTGGCAAAAAACTATGTGCTGCGACTGCTGCTTGTCGAAGAGCCAGTGCCCCAAGGTCAGGATGAAAATTGCAGAGCTACCTTAAATTCAAACACACCTTCTGGCAACTCTTCTATTTTGAGCTAATTACTAAACTGGTGTCATGGGTGTCGCAGAACTAAAATGGTCAGATACGGTAATTTTTGGAAGATGCAGATTTGTGTGTGCGTTTGTGTGTGTGTGTGTGTGTGTGTGCGCGTGCGTGTGTGTGTGTGTGTGTGTGTGTGTGTGTGTGTGTGTGTGTGTGTGTGTG
>LFCJ01001803.1_pt1 | contig 15244 bp, 13 predicted proteins | sample 643141 | NCBI WGS metagenome assembly LFCJ01 (sample SAMN03766243, study PRJNA286221) | soda lake metagenome | biome: soda lake; feature: Kulunda steppe; material: water; isolation source: sample B1-Br-g2 brine of Lake Bitter-1 | place: Russia: Kulunda steppe | collected 2010-07 | reverse complement strand
GGCCCGAGCCGGGCAAGGCGGTGCCGGTCACGCCGCGCCTTCTCTTCAAGAGCCGCTACGCCATCGTCACCCCCGACGCGCCCGGCCTCAACATCGCGCGCGGCATCACCGACCCCGACATTCGCGCGGCGCTGGCCGGGATCGCCGAGGAGGCGATGGCAGGCGCGGCACACGGGCTTATCCTGCGCTCGGCGGCGGCGCTGGCCGATGCCGATGCGATCCGCGCCGACATTGCCGCGATGCGCGCGCGCACCGACGCGGTGCTCGCGGACGCCTGCGCGACGCCCGCGCTGCTCGTCGCGGCGCCGGATGCGCATCATCTCGCCTGGCGCGACTGGACCGATCCGTGGCCGGACACGGTGGCCGATGCGCCCGGCTCCTTCGTCGATCACGGCGTGAGCGAACGTCTCGATGCGCTCCTGCGCCCGGAGACCCCGCTGCCGGGCGGGGCGATGATGGCGATCGAGCCGACGCGGGCGATGGTCGCCGTGGATGTGAACACGGGCGGCGACGGCTCGCCCGCGGCTGGGCTCAAGGCCAATATCGCCGCCGCGCGCGCGCTGCCGCGGGCGCTGCGGCTGCGTGGCCTCGGCGGGCAGGTGGTGATCGATTTCGCGCCAATGCCGAAGAAGGACCGCCAGACCCTCGACCAGACCCTCAAGGCGGCGTTTCGCCGTGACGGGACGGAGACGACGCTGGCCGGCTGGACCCCGCTGGGCAACTACGAGCTGCAGCGCAAGCGCGACCGCGTCCCGCTGGCCGAAGCGCTCGCCGGCGTCACATGGTGAGCGCGCGCACGGTCTGCCGGCGCAGCGCGCCGTAGCCGTTGAAGCGCGTGCAGGTCACCTGCCCGTAGGCCCCCATTCCGAAGAACAGCACCGCGTCGCCCTCGGCAATGTCGCCGGGCAGATGCGGCGTGCCGGGCAGCCGGTCCAGGCTGTCGCAGCTCGGCCCGAAGACCACGCGCGGCTCGGGCGCGCCGCAACGCGCGCGGCCGTCGGGGGCGAGCACGCGGATGCGATCCGTCGCCCCCATCAGTGGCGCCTCGGCGAGCGCGCCGTAGATCCCGTCATCGAGAAACACCGCCCCCGATTCGCGCACTGCCTTCACCCGCGTGAGCAGCGCCTCGCATTCGGCCACCATCGCGCGCCCCGGTTCGCAGACGAGCCCGGGCGCGTCGGCGCCGAAGGCCGCGCGGGTTGTCGCCGCGATGGTGTCGAAGATCGCCTCGAGCGCGGGCAGGTCGGCATCCATGCGCCGGGCGGGAAAGCCGCCGCCGACATTGAGCCTCGCGAGCCGCACCCCGGCCTCCTGCGCGATGCGCGCGGCGGCGCGGATATAGGCCGCCCAGGCCGTGGCATCGGGGCATTGCGTGCCGGGGTGGAAGGTGATCGCGGGCGTGAACCCCGCCGCGGCGACGGCGCGCAGCAGTTCGGTGGCCTCTTGCGGGGTGGCGCCGAACTTCTCGCCGAAATCATAGGCCGCGCCGGCGACCGGCAGCTTGACGCGCACCGCGACCTCGGTGCCGCGGGAGGGCACGCGCGCCGCGATCTTGACGAATTCGCCCGGCGAATCGACCGCCCAGGACACCACGCCCGCCGCCATCGCCGCCTCGATCTCGCGTATGGAGCGCACCGGGTTGTTGTAATGCAGCGCCGCGCCGGGCACGAGCCGGCGCACCAGCGTCATCTCGGCGGGGGAGGCGACGTCGAAGGCCCGGATGCCGGCGCCGGCGAGGTTGGTGATCACCTCCTCGGCGTCATTGGCCTTGACCGCATAGGTCACGAGTCCGTCGAAACCGTCCAGGAACCGCCGCGCTGTCGCCTGCAGCACGGACGGCGCGAAGAGCAGCAAGGGCCCCTCGCCGCGATCCGCGCGCATGGCCGCGACCGGGGTCGCGGGGATTGTGTCATGATGGGTCACTGCTGCCTCCGTGCCGATTGGGTCTCGCCTGCCTGCCGCGCCATTCTGGCGCAGATTTCGGGCGGTTTCGCTGGTCACTCTGCTCGCTTCGCCGTAAAGTTTCGTCGTTATGACGATAACTCCGTCGAATCGACTGGACGAGCTCGACCGCGCGCTGATGACGCAGCTCGCGGCGAATGCGCGCGCGCCGCTCGCGACGCTGGCGCGACGGCTCGGCGTGGCGCGCTCCACGGTGCAGGCCCGGCTCGAGCGGCTGGAGCGCACGGGGATGATCGCCGGCTACACGATCCGCCCCGGCGACGCGGCGCGGCAGGGGCGCATCCGCGCCACCGTGCTCCTGACCATCGAGCCGCACGCGCAGGCCGCGGTACTCGCCCGGCTGAAGGCGCGCGGCGAGGTCGAGCGCATCCACACCACCTCGGGGCGGTTCGATCTGCTGGTGCAGGTCGCGGCGCATTCGACCACCGCGCTCGACGATGTGCTCGACGTGATCGGCGAGACGACGGGCGTGCGCGCCTCCGAAAGCCTGATCCACCTGTCCACCAAGCTCGACCGGGCGACCTGACCGCTCAGCGCCCGAAGATGTCGCGCGCCCAGAAGGCCTGACCGCTGACGGGATCGACATGCACCGCGATCTCGCGGCCCGGATGGGCGAGGCGGTCGAGCTCGAAGCCGTCACGGCCGAGGCTCTCGCCTTCGGCGCCGGTCTCGTCGCGCCAGCGCAGCCGCCACGACATCGGCGCATCGCCCATCTTCGCCTTCGAGGGGACGTGGTCGATCACGCGCGCGCTGCGTTGCTCGCCGCGCCGGCCCGCGCGCAGCATCGCCGCGATGCGCCGGCCGAAGCGCCGCACGGCCCAGACCGAGATCGCCGCCGGGATGAGCGCGAGCCCGCCCCAGACAAGTGCCATGGTGATGGCGCGGTTCTGCACGCGCGAGACCTGCGGATCGCCGGGCAGGTATTGGACGCGCACGGAGTCGCCGCGCTCGACGCGGTTATAGAAACGGGCGGAGACGTCGTGTGCGCCGTCGACCTCAGTGCCGTCGCGGGTTTCGAAGCTGTAGGTGACGGAATAGGAGCGCTGGCGCGACGTGGTGCCGCTGCTCGATGTGCGCGTGCTGACGCTTTCGCTGCGATCGCGGATCTGGCCGGTCGTCTCCACGGCCTGCGCCTCGAAGGCGCGCATCTCGAGGAAGGTCACCGCGGAAATCCCCCCGGCCACCACCGTCACGGCGATGGGGAAAAGCGCAAGCCAGGCTTTCTGGCGCATCAGGAGTGCCGTAATCGAAATCCGCTCGCGCGTCATGCCTGCCCCTGCAGTCGAACCATAAACCCTGAAGGGGTAGCCGCCGCGGCGCGCGCGATGCAAGTGCGGGAAACCGGCACCCTTTCGCTCCCCGCGCCCGCGCGCTAAACACCGCGCGACATGCCCGCCAGAAGGACCGCTCGCATGGCCATGGACAAGACCTTCGACGCCGCCGCGGCCGAGGCGCGGATCGCCCGCGCCTGGGAGGACGCGCACGCCTTCAGGGCCGGGGCCAATGCCCGGCGCGACGAAACCTTCTGCATCATGATCCCGCCGCCCAACGTGACCGGCTCGCTGCATATGGGCCATGCCTTCAACAACACGCTGCAGGACATCCTCACCCGCTGGCACCGGATGCGCGGCTTCGACGTGCTCTGGCAGCCGGGACAGGACCATGCCGGCATCGCCACGCAGATGGTCGTCGAGCGCGAACTCGCAAAGGAGGGCAAGCGGCGCACGGATTTCTCGCGCGCGGGGTTCACCGCCAAGGTCTGGGAGTGGAAGCAGCACTCGGGCGGGGCGATCATCAACCAGCTCAAGCGCCTCGGCGCCTCCTGCGACTGGTCGCGTAACGCCTTCACCATGTCGGGCGCGCCCGAGGCCCCGCCGGGCGAGGAGGGCAATTTCCATGACGCGGTGATCCGCGTCTTCGTCGAGCTCTACAACCAGGGCGCGATCTACCGCGGCAAGCGGCTCGTCAACTGGGACCCGCATTTCGAGACGGCGATCTCCGATCTCGAGGTCGAGCAGGTCGAGCAGGACGGCCATATGTGGAACCTGCGCTATCCGCTCGCCGACGGGCTGACCTATGAACACCCCGTCGAGTGGGACGAGGAGGGCAACGTCACCGCAACCGAGACGCGCGATTACCTTGTGGTGGGCACGACGCGACCGGAGACGATGCTGGGAGATACCGGCATTGCCGTGCACCCCGAAGACGCGCGCTATGCGCATCTGGTGGGGCGCGAGGCGATCCTGCCGCTTGTGGGGCGGCGGCTGCGCATCGTGGCGGATGATTACGCCGACCCGGAGAAGGGCACCGGCGCGGTGAAGATGACGCCCGCCCACGACTTCAACGACTGGGCCGTGGGCGAGCGCCACGATCTGCGCGCGATCAACGTGATGGCGCGCGACGCCAGCATCGCGCTCGAGGACAACGCCGATTTCCTCGCGGGTTGCGACCCGACGCCCGAATGCATGGCGCTGCACGGCATGGACCGGTTCGAAGCGCGCGCGCGGATCGTGAAGCTCGCCGAGGATGGCGGCTGGCTCGACAGCGTGGAGTCCGACCGCCATGTCGTCCCGCATGGCGACCGCTCCAAGGTCCCGATCGAGCCCTACCTGACCGATCAGTGGTTCGTGGACACCGGCGAGATCGTGCAGCCCGCCATCGACGCGGTGCGCGAGGGGCGCACGAAGATCATCCCCGAGCAGCACGAGAAGGTCTATCTGCACTGGCTGGAGAATATCGAGCCCTGGTGCATCTCCCGGCAGCTCTGGTGGGGGCACCGGATACCGGTGTGGTATGGGCCGACGAAAGGGACAAACCCAGTGGACCCCAGCAGTGGGCTGGGAGCCGATATGGCTAAAGAGTTCTGCGGCGCTTCGGAGGAGGAGGTGATCGCAGAGGCTAGTCGTTTCTACGGGCGACCTGTCGAAGTTTGCAAAGATCGACTTGAAGCCCTGAACCATAACCTTGGGACAGGTTCTGAAAAGGTCCTGGTCTCTAGGGAAGAGGACGTCCTCGACACCTGGTTCTCCTCGGGTCTCTGGCCTATCGGCACGCTCGGCTGGCCCGAGGACACGGAGGAGCTGCGCCGCTACTACCCGACCGACGTGCTGGTCACGGGCTTCGACATCATCTTCTTCTGGGTCGCGCGAATGATGATGATGCAGCTCGCCATCACCGGGCGCGCGCCGTTCCACACCGTCTATGTCCATGCCCTCGTGCGCGACGAGAAGGGCAAGAAGATGTCCAAATCATTGGGCAACGTGCTCGACCCGATCGACCTGATCGACGAGTACGGCGCCGACGCGGTGCGCTTCACGCTCACGGCGATGGCGGCGATGGGGCGCGACCTGAAGCTCTCGAAGGACCGGGTCGCGGGGTATCGCAACTTCACCACCAAGCTGTGGAACGCCGCGCGCTTTGCCGAGATGAACGGGGTCTGGGAGGGGCACGCGACGCGCGATGCCCCGCCCGAGGCGCGCGAGACGGTCAATCGCTGGATCATCGGCGAGACGGCACGCATCCGCGAGGAGGTGGACGCGGCCCTCGACGCGTATCGGTTCAACGACGCGGCGAACGGGCTTTATGCCTTCGTGTGGGGCAAGGTCTGCGACTGGTATATCGAGTTCGCGAAGCCGCTTCTCGATGGCGCGGCCGCCGGCGAGACCCGCGCCACGATGGCCTGGGTGCTCGATCAGTGCCTGATCCTGCTGCACCCCTTCATGCCCTTCGTCACCGAGGAGCTCTGGGGTCAGACCGGGCGGCGGGCGGAACTTCTGGTGCATGCCGACTGGCCCGAATACGGCAGCGATGCCCTGCTCGATACGCAGGCGGATCGCGAGATGAACTGGGTCATCGGCGTGATCGAGGAGATCCGCTCGGCGCGCACGCAGCTTCGGGTGCCGGCGGGCGAGCGGCTTTCGGTGCTGGCCGTCGAGCTCGACGATGCCGCGCAGACGGCTTGGGCGCGCAACGCCGCACTCATCGAGCGGCTCGCCCGGGTCGGCGCGCTGGAGCGGGCCGAGACGGTGCCCCAGGGGGCGCTCACCGTGGCTGCGGAGGGGGCGAGCCTCGCGCTGCCGCTCGAAGGGGTGATCGACATCGCGGCCGAGCGCGCCCGGCTCGAGAAATCGCACGCCAAGCTCGAAAAGGAGCTTGCCGGTTTGCGCGGCCGGCTCGACAATCCGAAATTCCGCGACAGCGCCCCCGAGGAGGTCGTGGAGGAGAGCCGCGAACGGCTCGCGCAGGGCGAGGCCGAGGCTGCCAAGCTCGGCGCCGCCATTGCGCGCCTGTCCGAGGGATGACAAGGGAGGATCCATGACCGCCGGACCCCGCTACACGGACACCGTCGCGGCGCTGCCCGCCACCGTGCCCTTCACCGGCCCGGAGGCGCATCTGCGTGCCCAGGGCGGCATCTTCCGCGCCCGGCTCGGTGCCAATGAGAGCGCCTTCGGCCCCTCCCCCGCCGCCATCGCCGCGATGGAGCGGGCCGTGCGCGAAACCTGGATGTATGGCGATTCGGAGAATTACGACCTGCGCCATGCGATCGCCGCCGGGATGGGGGCGGGCTTCGAGAATGTCATCGTCGGCGAGGGGATCGACGGGCTGTTCGGCTATCTCGTGCGCATGGTGGTCGCACCCGGCGATGCGGTCGTGACATCGGCGGGCGCCTATCCGACCTTCAACTACCATGTGAACGGCTATGGCGGGGTGCTCCACGAAGTGCCGTTCAACGGCGATCACGAGGATCCCGACGCGCTCGTCGAGACGGCCCGCGAAACCGGCGCCAAGCTCGTCTATATCTCCAATCCCGACAACCCGATGGGCAGCTGGCACGACGCCGCCACGATAGAGCGGATGATCGAGGCGGTGCCCGATGGCACGCTTCTGGTGCTCGATGAGGCCTATGTCGAGTTCGCCCCCGAGGGCACGGTGCCGCGCATCGACCCGGCCGATCCGCGGGTGATGCGCTTTCGCACCTTCTCCAAGGCGCATGGCATGGCCGGCGCGCGCGTCGGCTACGGCGTCGGCGCGCCCGATCTCGTCAAGTCCTTCGACAAGATCCGCAACCATTTCGGCATGACCCGCATCGCGCAGGCCGGCGCGCTCGCCGCGCTCGATGATGACGAGTGGCTGCTCGACGTGGTGCGCGAGGTGGCGCGCTCGCGCGGGCGCATCGGCGAGATCGCCGAAGCCAACGGGCTCACCGCGCTGCCCTCGGCCACGAATTTCGTCGCCGTCGATTGCGGCGCGGATGGCGACTTCGCGCGGCGGGTGCTCGCGGAGCTGATGAAGCGGGAGATCTTCGTGCGCATGCCCGGTGTGGCGCCGCTCGACCGCTGCATCCGGCTCACCGCGGGCCGGCCGGCCGAGCTCGACGCGCTCGAGGCCGTGCTGCCCGAGGCGCTCGCGGCGGCGCGGGGATAACGGCGTCGTGATTTCCCTTCCAGCGGCGGGAAGCTCCCAGGGTGCCTTTTCAACCCAGTGGGAGGATCACGATGCGCAGACAGACGATACTGGCCGGGACCGTGGGCCTGATGATTGGCGCGAGCGGCGCCTGGGTCGGGCACGGGCTCGCGATGAGCGACCATGACCACGGGGATCACGGGCACGATGATCATGGACATGACGATCACGGCATGTCCACGGAGGTGCCCGAGGACGCCGCGCCCTCAACGCGCGCCTTCATCGAGGCCAATGACCGCATGCATGACGGCATGATGATCGATTTCACCGGCGATGCCGATACCGATTTCGTTCGCGGCATGATCCCGCATCACGAGGGCGCCATCGCCATGGCCGAGATCGTGCTCGAATACGGCGAGGACGAGAGCATCGCCGATCTCGCCCGCGAGATCATCGACGCGCAGGAAGCCGAGATCGACTGGATGCAGGACTGGCTCGCCGAGCACGCCGACTGAGCGTCAGCCGGGCTCCGGGGCCGCCGCCGCCACGGCGCGCGCGGCGGCCTCGACCGCGCCGCCGCCATGCGGGATCTTGAGCGCCTTGAGCCCGGCATCGACCGCGCCGAGCGCGCCGAGCACCATATGCGCGTTCACATGCCCCATATGGGCGACGCGAAAGAAACCGTGCCAGGCCGGGTCGTCCGGCTCGGCCATGCCAAGCCCGATCCCCAGCGTCAGCCCCGCCTGCGTCTCGCACCAGCGGCGCAGGCGCGTGCCGTCTGGCGCGCCGATGCGAAAGGCCGTCACCGAATTGCCGCGCGCGGCCGGATCGGCGATGTTGAGCTCCAGCGGCCCCTGCGCGCCCCAGGCATCCGCCGCCGCCCACACCGCGCGCGCAAGCGCGTCATGGCGCGCCCAGGCGGCCTCGAGCCCCTCCTCATGGAGCAGCATGTCGAGCGCCTCGCGCAGCGCGAAGAGGTGATGCGTGGGCGCGGTGCCGCCGAAGAACTGGTAGAACTGCGTCGCGAAGGCGCGCGCCTCCCAGTCCCAGTAGGGGGTGCGCAGATCGGCCCGGCGCCCGGCATCGCGCGCGCGCTCGTTGAACCACAGGAAACACAGCCCCGGCGGACACATCAGACCCTTCTGACTGGCCGCGAGCAGCACGTCGATGCCCCAGGCATCCATCTCCAGCGGCGCACAGCCCATCGCGGCGATCGAATCCACCATCAAGAGCGCCGGGTGGCCGGCCGCGTCGAGCGCGGCGCGGATCGCGCGGATGTCGTTCTGCGCCGTCGAGGCAGTGTCGATATGGGTCATCATCACCGCGCGGATGCGGTGCTCGGGATCGGCGCGCAGGGCGGTCTCGACGCGGGCGGGATCGGCGGCGGCGCGCTTGCCGAAATCGATCAGCTCGGCCTCGACGCCCATGCCGCGCGCCGAATTCGCCCAGCCCTCGCCGAAGCGCCCCGTTCCCAGCACGAGAGCGCGATCCCCGCGCGAGAACACGTTGGCGTTCGCCGCTTCCCAGCCGCCATGCCCGTTGGCGATATAGGTCGCCACATGTCCCTCGGTGCGCGCCACCGCGCGCAGATCCCCGATCAGCCCGTCCACCATCCGGTGCAGCGGCCCCTCATAGATGTTCGGCGCGGCGCGGTGCATCGCGGCGAGCACCCGGTCGGGGATCACGGTGGGGCCGGGAATGGCGAGGTATTGGCGTCCCTGCGAAAGGCTCATGGCGGGCTCCGGGCTGTTGACCCCTTTGAGTAGGGCGCGCGGCGGGGGGCGTCAATCGCGCCCGCGGTTGCCAGCGCCCCCGATGCCGCGCTATGGGGGCGGCGCCGCGCGCGCGCGGCGATGAAAGGGTCCCGCGGCGCCGTGACAGAATCCTCCGATCAGGACGACCGCTATACCTCGCGCCGGCTCTTCGGGCGGCTGTGGCGCGGCTATCTGCGCCGGCACATCCCTGTGATGTCCATCGCGGTCGCGCTGATGATGGTCGAGGGCAGCACGCTCGGCCTTCTGAGCTACCTCATCCAGCCGCTCTTCGACCGCATCTTCGTGGGCGGCGAAGCGGAGGCGATGTGGTGGGTCGGGGGGATGATCCTCGGGCTGTTCTTCCTTCGGGCGTTCACGCTCGTGGTCAGCAAGACGCTGCTGACGCGGGTGGCGCAGCTGACCACGACGGCGATGCAGACCGATCTTCTGCGCCACATGCTCACCCTCGACAACCAGTTCTACCAGACCAACTCCCCCGGCGCGCTGATGGAGCGGGTGCAGGGCGACACCAAGGCGATCCAGAATGTCTGGCAGAGCGTGATCACCGGGGTCGGGCGCGACATCGTCTCGCTCGGGGCGCTGTTCACGGTGGCGGTGATGATCGATCCGATCTGGACGGCGGCGGCGCTGATCGGGGCGCCGGCGCTGTTCGTTCCGGTGCTGATCGTGCAGCGCTACGTGCGGCGCAAGACGGCGCATATGCGCGCGCAGGCCGGGCTGCGCTCGACGCGGCTCGACGAGGTCTTTCACGGCATCATGCCGATCAAGCTCAACCGGATGGAGGACTACCAGGTCGGCCGGTTCGAGCGCATCGTGGACCGCATCGTGCGCGCCGAGGTGCGCATGGCGCTCGGCAAGGCCAGCATCCCGGCGATGATCGACATCATCACCGGCGTCGGCTTCTTCGCGGTGCTGATGATCGGCGGGCGCGACATCATCGCCGGCGACCGCACCGTGGGCGAGTTCATGTCCTTTTTCACGGCGATGGCGCTGGCGTTTCAGCCGCTGCGCCGGCTGGGCGCGATGGCGGGCACCTGGCAGGTCGCCGCGGCGAGCCTCGAGCGCATCTACCGGCTATTCGACACGCATCCGAGCATCGTCTCGCCCGCCCGCCCCGCCGCGCCCGCCGAGGGCACCGAGGTGCGCTTCGAGGACGTGCATTTTGCTTATGGCGATCTGCCGGTGCTGCGCGGGGTGAGCTTCACGGCGAAGGCCGGCGAGACCACGGCGCTCGTCGGGGCGTCGGGGGCGGGCAAGAGCACGGTGTTCAACCTGCTCGCCCGCCTCGTGGAGCCGCAGCGCGGGCGCATCACCGTGGGCGGGGTGGATATCGCGACGCTGTCGCTGCCCGATCTGCGGGCGCGGTTTTCCGTCGTCACGCAGGACGCGACGCTGTTCGACGAGACGATCCGCGAGAACGTCCTGCTGGGTGCGCGCGACATCGACGAGGGGCAGCTCGCCGAGGCGCTCGATGCCGCGCATGTCTCGCCGTTTCTCGCCGAGATGCCCGACGGGATGCGCACGCCGGCCGGACCGCGCGGCTCGAGCCTGTCGGGCGGGCAGCGCCAGCGCGTCGCGATCGCCCGCGCGCTGGTGCATGACGCGCCGATCCTGCTGCTCGACGAGGCGACCTCGGCGCTCGACGCCGAGTCCGAAAAGCTGGTCCACGAGGCGCTGGAGCGACTGTCGCGGGATCGCACGACGCTGGTGATCGCGCATCGCCTCGCGACGGTGCGCGATGCCGACAGGATCGTGGTGCTCGACCGCGGCACCGTCGTCGAGCACGGCACGCATTCCGAGCTGCTCGCGCGTGGCGGCCCATATGCGCGGCTGTGCCGGCTGCAGTTCGACGCGGCGTGACCCCTTTCGCCGTGCGCGCAGGCGCCTACATGGACGATTGAGATTGAGGGAGCAGGCGATGACGCATGAACAGGCGCCGGACCGCACGGTCCTCGAGATCACGGGCTCGGAACGCGAGAGCTTCCTGCAGGGGCTGGTGACGAATGATGTCGCCCGGGCGCGCGACGCGCCGGTCTATGCCGCGCTGCTGACGCCGCAGGGCAAGTATATCGTCGATTTCTTCCTCGTGCCGCACGGCGACGCGCTGCTGCTCGACGTGAAATCCGATTTTGCCGAGGGGCTGATGAAGCGGCTCACCCTCTACAAGCTGCGCGCGGATGTCGCGATCGCGCGCGCATCGCTCAACGTGCATCGCGGCATCGATTTGCCGCCCGAGGGCGCCTTCGCCGATCCGCGCGATCCGTCGATGGGCTGGCGGCGCTACATCGCCGAGCCGGGCCCTGACCCGTCGATCGACTGGGACGCGCGCCGCGTCGCCGCCTGCATCCCCGAAACCGGCATCGAGCTCGTGCCCGAGCAGACCTTCGTCCTCGAGGCCGGTTTCGACCGGCTCGGCGGCGTCGATCATCGCAAGGGCTGCTATGTCGGCCAGGAGGTCACCGCGCGGATGCGCCACAAGACCGAGCTGCGCAAGGGCCTCGTCACCGTCGCGGTCGAGGGGTCCGCGCCGGTGGGCACGCCGATCACGACCGCCGATGGCCGCGCCGCGGGGACGCTCTACACGCAGGCCGGCGGGCAGGGCATCGCCCATCTGCGCTACGAGCGCGCGGGCACCGGGATGCGCGCGGGCGATGCGGCGGTGCACTGGCACGACGCCGCGGCGCGCTCGGCCTGAGGGTCAGGCGCGCTCGTCGTATTCCATCTTCTCGGTGTTGACGACGATCGCCTCGCCGGTATCGACGAAGGGCGGCACCATGATCCGCACGCCGTTCTCGAGGGTGGCGGGCTTGAAGCTGTTCTGCGCGGTCTGCCCCTTCACCACCGGCTCGGTCTCGGCGACGCTGCAGGTGACCTTCTGCGGCAGGGTGAGGTTGAGCGCCTCGTCGCCGTAAAACTCGACCGTCACGGTCATGCCGTCCTGCAGGAAGGGGCGGCGCTCGCCGAGGATGTCGGCGGGCACCTGGGTCTGCTCGAAGCTCTCGGCATCCATCACGATGAGCTGGCCGTCATCCTCGTAGAGGAACTGCTGCTCGCGCTGTTCGAGCCGGACGCGCTCGACCTTGTCCTCGGAGCGGAAGCGCTCGTTGAGCTTGGAGCCGTTGCGCAGGTTGCGCATCTCGACCTGCGCGAAGGCCCCGCCCTTGCCCGGCTTGACGTGGTTGACCTTGTTGACGACCCAGAGTCCGCCCGAATGCTCGAGCACATTGCCGGGACGAATCGCGTTGCCTTCGATCTTTGGCATGAGAAACCTTTGGATGAGGTTGAAAGTTGCGTTGAGCTTTCCATATCGTGGCTAGGAAAGCGGGGCAAGAAAGCGCCGTGTGCACCGGCACGCGCGTCTCTTGCCCTTTTTGCCATGCATAAGGCGCAACCGTGCCATGCAGAAACTGCAATACCGAATCAACTCCCGGGGGCGTAGACAGGCTGGAACCGGGAAGATCAAGAGCAAGAACACAAAGGACCGCACAATGTTCGACTTCGTTGACGGCGCCGCCGTGAGTCAGGAACAGGGGACGCGTGCGCGCAAACTCTTTGCCGCCGTCGTCCTCGCCGCGCTCGACGATGCGATCGCCGATGACCGCAAATACGGCAACGGCCCGGACCAGATCGCCCGCTGGGCGCGGTCGCGCGATGGGCGCGAGGTCCTGACCTGCGCGGGGATCGACCCGAACGAGCGTGTCGTCGAGGGGCTGATGGAATTCGTCTCGAAGGGTGTGCGCACCTCGGTCGCCCTGTCGCGCGAGGAAAGCGAGCGCCGCGCGGCGCAGCTCGGCGAGTCCGCGCCCGCCGCGGCCTGACCAGAGCATGTCGCGCAGAAGCGGGGAGCGATTTTGCGCTCCCCGAACATGCGGTTTCAAGAGGTTAGAGGGCGGCGCGTGAATGCGGATGAACGCGACGCGCTTTAGATCGAACACTGCCGCTTTCGGGACGCTTTTCTGATCGGCGCGCACGGCGGCTTGGGATCAGCTCTCGCGTGCGGCGAACTCGCGGCTCGCGATCGCGCGGGCGACCTCGTTGCGCACCAGCTTGCGCATGTTGCGGGTGACGCGTTCGCCCATCACGCCGTGCAACTCCTCGCGCACGACCTCGGCCACGAGCATCCGAAGCGCGTCCGGATCGGTCGGCAGAGCGTCGGCCGAGTCGGACTCGGCATCGACGCGCTCGCGCAGGAGAAGCGGCGCGAGGGGTTGCTCCGCGGGCTCGGCTGCTGTCGCGCGCTCACTCTCCAGCGCCGCGGCACGCTCCTCGGGCACCCGCAGCGCCGCCGTCAGCAGCAGCCGCACCGGCTGTCCATCGCCGTCCTCGCGCGACACAGGGCACCTCGCCGGGGCGGCAACATCATCATCCTGATCTGAGTCCGTGTCCGGATCGCGCATGGCGGGCACCCTCCCTGACGTCACGGCAGTCTAGCGGCGGGCGGGCAGAGACACAACGCGCGGCGATCGGCGTCAGTTGCGGCCGATCCCCTCGAGCGCGCGGTCGAGCCGGTTGCCGCGGCTGCTGCGCGGCGCATCGCGGACCTGCTCGTAATAGTCATCCGGGTCATAGGTGGGAATACCGAGGTTGAGGTGATCCACCGTCAGAAGCCCCATCGCCGAGAGCAGCCCGTAGGTCGCGGTCTGCTGCGCGGCTTCGGCCTCGATGAGCGCGGCCTGCGAATCGAGCAGGTCCTGCTCGGCGTCGAGCACGTCGAGCGTGGTGCGCGCGCCGAGGCGGGCCTCCTCGCTCACGCCCTCGAAGGCCTGCCGCGCGGCCTCGATCTGCTGCTCGATGGCCTCGATGCGGGCGGCGGAGACATTGACGTCGGACCAGGCCGCGCCGACATCCTGCAGCACCTCGAGCGTCGTCTGGTGCAGCTGCGAGCGGCTCTGATCGCGCTGCGCGACGGCCTGGCGCTCGCGTGAGGATTGCGCGCCGCCGCTGTAGAGCTGGCGGGTATAGCCGAGCGACACGCCCGCCTCGCGGCGCGGGCTCGGCCCCTGCGCGGCGGAGCCGTGCTGAAAACGGATGCCGACATCGGCGCCGGCGGTAACCTCGCCACTGCGCGCCGCGCGGGCGATATCGACGCCGAATTCGGCCCCGGCGACCTCGTGCTGCGCCGAACGGATGTCGGGATGCTGCTGCCGGGCGATCGCCTGCGCGGTCTCGAGGCTGTCGGCGGTCTGCGGGCGTGCCGGCGGCACCGATAGCGCGCCCGGCGCCTCGCCCACGGCGAGCTGGTAGAATTCGCGCGCCACGGTCAGGTCGCCCTCGGCGGCGGCGAGGTCGGCGCGCGCCGCGGCGAGGGCGGATTCGGCGATGGCCACGTCGGTTTGGGTGATCTCGCCGACCTCGAAGCGGTCGCGCGCGGCGCGCAGCTCCTCCTCAATGAGCTGGAGATTGTTCTGCCGCAGCGTGACGGTCTCGGTGGCGCTGCGCACTTCCATATAGGCCGATACGGCGTTGAACAGCACCCCCTGCTCGACCCCGACGAGCGCCTGGCGGGTGGCGCGCACGGCCGCCTCGGCGGCGGCGATTTCGGCGTCGCCGCGGCCGAAATCGAAGATCGTGAAGTCGAGGCTCGTGCGCAGCGAGGCGGCGCGCTCCTGCGAGCGCAGGCGGATGGGGCCGGAGGGCGGTGCGAGCCCCGCCTCTTCGAGCGTTCCGGCCGCGGTCCGCTGATCGGCGAGGCGCTGATCGGCGCTGGCGACAAAATTGATCACCGGGCGCAGGTTCGCCACGGCCTGCGCGACATCCTCGTCGGCGGCGCGCAGCACGGCGCGGTTCTGCTCCAGGAGGTTGGAATTCTGATACGCGGCGATGAGCGCGTCGCCCAGGGTCTGGCCCGCCGCCTGAGTCGCCCCGAGCGCGAGCGCGCCCGACAGCAGGAGCCCCGCGAGGCCCGTTCGCCTGAGTTTCGTCACCACGCCCTCGCTTGCACTAGAACACGAATTCGGCCGGGCGCTCGAAGCCCGGCAGCACCGGCGCGCCCGCATCGAAAATCCGCCACCAATCGACATGGCCGTCGCGCTTGTAGCCGATACGCGCCACGCCGAGCTGCCCCTCCATGAACAGGCAGGCGATGCGCCCGCCCTCGCGCAGCT
>LFCJ01001801.1_pt1 | contig 15247 bp, 12 predicted proteins | sample 643141 | NCBI WGS metagenome assembly LFCJ01 (sample SAMN03766243, study PRJNA286221) | soda lake metagenome | biome: soda lake; feature: Kulunda steppe; material: water; isolation source: sample B1-Br-g2 brine of Lake Bitter-1 | place: Russia: Kulunda steppe | collected 2010-07 | reverse complement strand
TGCGATCGCCGGGACAACCGGTAGCCGACAGCATCGGCGCGTGCCGTGCACTTCCGCAATCCCAAGCCGCCAGAAACGGCGGCGAGTCAGATTTGCGGCCGTGCGGTTCCCATCTGAGCTATCGCGAGTAGCAACTAAAGGGTTGCGTCACGGCGCCGTGCGATCGCTTCCGGTGCTCGACAGCGATCGAGTCGTGTCTTCAGCGCCGATCGATCGGGGCTGTGAGCACGCCCCACGGGAGACACTCCCGTCGCCGTCGGCCAATATCGAGGGGTTTATACTCGAGTGTGCGAAATCTGGGGTTGCGAACGCGGGCTCGTAGATCAGTGGTAGATCACTCCCTTGGCATGGGAGAGGCCCCGGGTTCAAATCCCGGCGAGTCCACTTGTAATTAACAGCCATGGAGAGGGTTCTCTACCGCAAGGGAGAACCTTTGAAACGGCTGGATTCGCCACTTTTGGGCTGACGACTACTCCCTCGCAGAGGGGAGTTCAACAGCATTCCAAGCGCCGCGTAGCGCTTGCTGGCGATGCTGTGAGGGAATTGGGGTGGTTGGCGTGAGTCACGTCGACCGCTCAGATCTCATCTGCGAGTTCTGCGGCTACACTATCGAGTACCCGGAAAAGCGTTGTCCGGCGCTCGAGAACGGGAGGTGTCGGCCATGACTTACGGGCACACCGCGGGGGCCACTCACTGTTCCAAGGCTACTACGACCCCCTGCGGCAACGTCACCCAGCTCGCGGAGGTGAGCGGGCGTGTCTGACGACCATGTCGAGCGAGTTCAGTATTTCGCTCAAATAAGTGGCCGTATCCCGAGACCGCCCACGTACTTCCCGAGTGTTCGAGGCGTCACCGGTGTGGCGCTTGAAGGAGGTGATCGGCGGTGACCGATCCTGCCACTGGGTCAGACGAGTGTCACTACTGTGAGGACGCTGTTGCGACGGACCGGCTTCGCGGCGCTCCGGTGTGTGTCGAATGCATCGAGTGGCTCGAAAGCGTCAGTGGTGGCCCTGACACCGGGACACGTGCGGTTGAGGACACCGATGACTCGGAGTTGGTCGACAACCGTGAAACCGGCGAGCCCACCACAGAAGACGCGAACCCGCCAGCGACAGTTGTAGAAGGAGTTCCCGATCAACTGGCTAGCCTCGGGCAGGTGTTCATCCCGATCCCGCCGGGCGAGAAGGGGACAAAACGGCCCCGAACGGAGGACACACTGCTCGATCCCAATGATTCGGTCCTCGGCGCCTACCTTGAAAACGACCACAACTACGGGATCGCCTGCCGCGGAGACGTGGCGGTGCTCGACGCCGACGAGCCCGACGACCTCGATGAGCTGCTCGAGAGCCTGCCTACGACAGTGTGGCAGATCTCTGGCTCCCGCTCGAGCGAGCACCACTTCCTGCTGGTCCCCGGCCTCGACGAGGATATCCCGCTATATGACCCGGAGACGGGCGAGAACCTCGGACACATCAAAGCGGCCGAGCAGTCGTACGTCGTTGGCCCGGGCTCCCGGCACCCCTCAGGCAACCACTACGGCCCGCTGCGCGGTCCCGACAAGATCGCGACGATCGACGCTGACGAACTGCGCGAGCTGATCGATCCGTGGACTGTCGACCGCACGCTACGCCGTGGCCACGACCACGCTCACGGCGATGCCTGCGGCTGCGAAGCGAGTAGCGGGTCTTCCGGTGGTGAACCCACCCGTCTCGACGTCTACGACATCCTTTCGAGCGCCAGCTACCCCGAGGAGACGCGCGTCGAGCACCCCTACCACGGTTCTGACACCGGCACGAACTTCATGGTCAATGAGGGTGGCGAGACCTTCCGCTGCTGGCGCCACGGTGCTACCGGCAATGCCCTCCACCTGATCGGGGTGAAACAGGGTGTCATCAGCTGCGGCGAGTGGGTCCCCGGCGGGCTGTCGACCGAGACGTGGTACGACATTTTTGAGGCCGCCCGCGACGCCGGCTACGATCACCTACTACGCGATCGCGACGAGTCCGATCACACCGCTGTCCTCCCCGATGCGCCCAGCCACCGCGCGATCACGAACGGGTGGGACTGGACAAGCGACAATCGCGGCGACGGCCTCTCGAAGCAGGCTGTCCGCGATCGGACGACCGACGCGATCGCCGATCTCCTTGAGCGCTGCGACGACGCCCTCCTCGAAGCGCTGCCCGGAGCCGGCAAGTCCTACGGCGCGCCGCTTGCAGCCGCCACAACAGAAGTTCCGGTGACGATCGCGACCGGGCGCGGCCGGGAGGAGCACTACGAGCAGTACGCTAAGTGGTCTAACGAGCACGGACTTACCCCCTACATCCTCCCGGCGTTCATGTATGACTGCCCCTGTGCGGCCGGTGAGCACGGCGAAAAGTGGCGCGAGACAGTCATGCAGTGGTACCGCGCTGGGGCGACGCCCAAGGAGATCCATAAGTACGCCGAGGACGAGCTGGGGCACCCGCTCCCCTGCCAGACCGACCAGCGCTGCCCGTACACCGCGAAATGGGATTTCGAGGCCGACGATTACGACGTCCTGATCGGCCACTACACCCACTTGCACAACGAAAAGGTAACCACGGGCCGAGCGGTGATCGTCGACGAGTTCCCCGGCAACGCCTACGAGACCACGCTCAGCGGCGGCACCCTCATACGCGCCGCTTCAACGTTTCTTGAGGAGCGCGGTGACGTTCCCTACTGCGACTGGACAGACCTGATCGAGAACCGCAACAACGAACAGCGGCGCGCTGAGGCGCTGCTCTGGTTCGAGACCAACGGTATCGAGCGCGACGGCCTTGAGGCCTTCACCGACGACGGTCATGCTCTTGCCCCGATAGCAGTATTTACGCTACTCGCAAGCGACGACCTCAGCAACGGTTGGGAACGCGCCCGTATCGGAGACGCTCTTGAGGGTAGTCTCGGCCTCTACAACCGCGAGGCAGGTTCCGTCTCCGTGATCCGACCGCCAGAGTTCGCCCACACCCGAAACGTGATTGGCCTCGACGGCACGCCGACTCCCGAACTGTGGCGCGTCGCCCTCGGCCGCCGGCAGTTCAACCATCGCAAGGTGCTCGCCGATGGCGAACGCTCCGAGTACATCCGCAAAGCACTTAGTCTCAAGCTGGTCCGGACGACCGATGCCGTCAAGTCCTATGCCGCCGGCGAGAGTGAGATCACCGAGCGCGTCACCCTTGACGAGGACCGCGCGCTCCTCGAGGGGATCGCCGAGATCCACGACCAACAGCCGGCGCTGATCACGACAAAACGGGCATGGGAACACGTCTACGAGCCCGAGGGCGTCGACGATCTCGTCACCGATCACAAGCACCACGGCAACCTGCTGGGGTCGAACGAGTTGGGCGACTGCGTGCTCGGTGCCGTCATCGGTTCACGCAACTACGGCCCCGACTACGTCAAGAAGTGGGGCGCCTACCTCGGCGAGGCCGTGGAACCGAACTTCCCCGGTGAGGCTGAGATTCCGCTTGAGGCCGGTGCCCGCGCAGACTACGGCGACGTAGGCAACAAGATCCGAACTCACATGACTGAGCACGAGACGCTGCAAGCCGTCCTCCGATTTGGGCGGGACGAGACCGTCGACGGCGCTGTCGTTTATGTCCACACTGACACGCTCCCCGACTGGGTGCCGATCGCCGACGAGGGCCGCGTGATCACGACGTGGTCCGACGGGATGCGGCAGGTCCTCGAGGTCGCCCGTAATCGCGACCAGTGGACGACTGCCGAACTGGCCGCCCACCCCGACGTCGAGATCGGCGAACGGCAGGTCCGCGACCACCTCTCGACGCTCGCAGGCCGCGGTGTCGTGATCTGCGAGCGTGAGGGCCGCGGCTTCGTCTGGCAGGACGACGGCCTTGACACTGTCAGCGATTACGGTGACGTCGATTTTGACCCTATCGACGTTACTGAGGCCGATCGAGAAGTTCCGGAACCGGTGCGTATGAATGTATACTATAGGTGGGAGTTCCGGAACTCCCTCGTCGAATCGAGTCGGAGCGAGGCCGCCGACTCCTCGTCGACGGGGGAGCCTATCGATCAGCCGATGACCGCCAACGGACCACCACCCGGACCACACGACTAATCCCGGCGGCGTGCGGTTGCTTGCCCCGTTTCGAGGGGTGGTTGCTGAATGTATCCGACGATCTCGACGTATCACTTCCGGTGCGACTCGGTAGGCCAAGCGCAGACCTCGAACGAGTGTCACCGAGAGTAACTAACGGCCTCGTTGACGGGACACCGGATGATATACCCCGGAGACTGATACAGTCTAACGGCCACTCCTCGTCGAATCAGTAGCCACGGCTCTCAGAAGGATCCAGATTCGATAACTGCCTTCGAGCTGCACAGAGCGCCTGGTCAAGCATCAAATCGGGTGTACATCCTCGGGGAGGTGGCGAGGCGGTCGTCAGCCGACGTTGAGACGAATCTGGCGGTCGTCGGGTGATTGCTTCCGGGGAACACAATTTCAGCGGCTACATATTTGAACTGTCGACAGTTGCCTGTGAAGACGTCTCAATTGAGGACATGATAGAAATGATCGGATAGTGAGGCCGCTTGTTCGTCTCAGAGTCGTTAACAGTGCTCCGCAAACACCTGTGGGTCGACCTCTGCTCCACGTACTTCGCCGCAGTCCCACTCAAAAAACGGCATCTGGAAGGTTGTTGCAAAGTCCGTACCTTCGGGCCAGACATTAACAGTGGAAATCGTCGCGGCTCCATGTTCGACACCGATTTCCTCCCGATTGCAGTTAACTACGTATTCAAGTGGCAAGTCCGGATTCTCGAAATCGACCCGTTCGAATTGGACTTGATTGTCGGGCGTAACCCACGACATGCTGATTCTAACGTCGTTCACCGCTGATGGATTATCGCTATTGATTACAACGCGCGAGCAATCGTGGAACGTGGTCTCGATGCCGTTCTCTTGCATCGTCAGTGGCCGTTCGTACTGTATTTGGTCGCCTTCCTGTGCTGTTGCCGCTGTCGTAATCACGCTGCCAGTGGTGACTGCACCAGCGGCTGACAATATGCTTCGGCGGGAAAGATTATCATCACCTACCATGTGTGCAATTGCCATCCGCAGTCTAAAATAGCTCATAGATATATTATCAACTATTCAGATTCAGCTGTATTTACACAGCAGCTCGTAAGTTGACTTTGATGACCCGTTACACGACTGAATGATCCCTGTCGACAGGGCTGGTACTCGCTGCTGCTCGCTGATCAGACTCGACGATCGGATACGGTGGAGACGACAGGTTGCCGATATCGCACGGAGTCGGTTTTTCTCAGGTCGCATCGCACACGATAATACCAACATATAGCCGATGAAAACGGCTCAGTGGACGCATATGGCCAGCTGATTTCGGTCCAGAAAACGACTTGCCATCTGATAACAACTCATAGCGGCCGTTGGAACGGCTGCTGCTGGCACAATGGGTAGGAATACACGAAGCCGCCTTCGCCGTGTCCGCCATAGCGCCTCCCGAGACGAGCTAGGATACTATCACGACCACAGTACGAGGCGATTTTCGGATCGTCCGGCAACTCGGTCCCGAACGCATGGTTGCGATCCATGCATTCGCCGGCGAAATGTTCAGTGACACTGGCATGGAGCATCTATTGTTGAGGTATGTTAACAGGGATCATGAATTCGAATGGCGCATCGGACGCACTGGGAACGTGGATAGCGAATGCGATACCTGCGAAGACACCGGGTATGAGGGGTGGCAAGCCGTGAAACGTAGCACTAAAATCGTCATCGGGATTGCTGTTTTCATCAGCCTCTCCGCGATCGGTAGCGTAGTCGAAGATCCTGACGAATCCGCCGAAGAACCAGAGGCCCAAGCCGATGCCGACGAGCTGGAAACGGCTGAAGAGGACGCAGACGACGACCAGCCGAACACGGGATCGGATGCCAGCCTCAACACTACCAACGACGACGCCGACGCAGAGCTGACTGATCAGGACCGCATCGCCTTTGAGATGGTCGCCGGCGACCTCGGCGTCGAGATCGACGAAATGTACATGGAGGACGATGAACTCCACGTCGAGTACACGCAGATGTTCGCCACTGAAGAGATGATCATGGGAGACATGGGCGTACTAGCAGGCACCTACGCCGGACTGCTCAGCGGCGACTACGATCACGACAGCGAGCGCATGGTTGTCACCATCTACGAAGACGAGATGACCGAAGCCGGCAGCTACCACGTCGAATCAGAGTGGGCCGATGCATACAGGGACGGCGAGATGACCGAAGAGGAAATGCTCGCCGAGATCATGATGACGGTCGAAGCTTAGGAGGGCAACGATGCCGGGTGATGATGCCCAACCGACCAGCCCGCAGGACCGTCTTGACGACAGCGATCGCGCGACGACTGGGGCGACAAACGTGTTAATCGGTTCCCGTTCGCCCCCTGACTGGGCCGAGTCCACTGCGCTTGATTACCAGTTCGAGATCCACACCTACGCGATGACGAGGTCGAACGGTGGTGGTGCTGTACAAGCGGTCGGAACCCGGTTTTCGACGCTCAAAGGGTTGGAAAAGGTATCCAGATCGGTCTGCAACCGCCGTGAGAACACGGGCGGCGCCGCAACTTCGACGGTCGGTAGCGGCAGTCTCGCCGGGTCAACCACGTTGGGATCGACCGATGCCAGTTCGGGGCTGAGTGGGCTGTCACGGACTGCGTGACCGTTACGTCTCTGCTGTATCGTCACCCCGCGGATCCGGGATCCACCAGACGCGCCCCCTCGATCCGACTTGCTTCGATCGGAGTTCGTCCCGTTCGACGAGTTCTTCGAGCTTTTTGTACGCTGTCCGGCGAGCGATATCGATTTCGGCGGCGACCTCGCTTGACGTCAGCGGCTCAGCCCGATCGTCACGCTCGTCGAACGCGGCTAGACAGTCCTCGGGATTGACACGGTATGGACGGCTCACAGGTGCTGTGTCCATGTCCAGATGTATGTTGCTACCGCCCTTTGTTGTTTCCCACAACGGCACTGCCGTTGTCGGTATTTACTCGAAAGTGACTGTCAGAGCATCTGTGTGTGAGCTTTATAACTTATGCCGTTGTAGGCATAGATGAGGAAGGACGGGTTCCTCGGGGCGTTGCGATCGCGGAAAACGCCCGGGCGGTGGGACGCCCGGACCTGGCCTGCCTCGAACGGAGGAGAGCAAGGCCATGACCAACTACGAACTCCACCACAAAATCGCTGACGAACTGGATGGATTGAACGACGGCCGAGACGTCCGCGCACTGTGTGTGCCGATGGCGGTCGGCCAGACGGACGACTTCGAATTCGTTGTCGGCAGCGCAAGCAGCGATCGGACCTACCACGTTGACACGCAACTCGGTCGCTGTAGCTGCCCGGATCATGAACAGCGAAACAACCACTGCCAGCACCTGCGGAAGGCAACGTTCGTTTCGGGCCAGCGCGTGATCCCCGAGTCGGTGAAGCGGATCGGCGACGTGGCGACTGACCTGATCGGTGCCGACGAGTCGATCGATCTGTCGCTCTCGCTGGACGCCAGCAACGTTGACGGCGAACCACGATGGGAGTCGGAGGTCCGCCAGCAACAGTCCGCCGACGAGACGGCAACGGCAGCCTCCGAGCCGGCAGACATCACGCACGAACGGGATCTCGTTGAGCAGCAGGCCGCGACTGATGGCGGACAGAAGGCTGTTGACGCCGCAGATAGCAACGATGAGGGCGAAGAACTCTGTGGGAGTACAAACACCGCTGATGGATCTCCTTGTGGCTGGGCGGCCGCTGACTGCCCTCACGACCATCACCGACAGACTGACACTGACGGTTCCCAGTCGGACGCTACCACCGACACCGGCAGCGAGCCAGCCAGCGACGGCGGCGAAGCTGACACGGTCGCAGTGGCCGACGGCAGTGGCGACGTTGGCGACGCTGTCGAACAGGCGATCGATGCCACGGACGGCGACCGCCCGGTCGTGATCGTCATCAACGTGTGAACAGGCCAATGACCAGTCACACTCCAGAGGATCCCGAAAGCCGTGCTGATCACGCGGCAAACGCTACCGATCGGCCTGACGACTGCCAATGCGAGGGTTGGCTGTACGATCACGACCTGCCGTGCTGGCCCTGCTACCGCGACGGGTACCAGACACCACGTACGGGGGCGGTAGACGATGGTTAAACCGCTCTCCCTCGATCCCGGGCGTTACGATCGGCGGTCACCGCACTACCACGAGGGGCATCCGCCACGACGTGAGCGCAGCCCCTCGAAGCCGGAACCAGAACCGCCACGTGATCCCGAGCCACCGACGCCCGGCAAAGCCACGCTCATCGACGAAGTACGCGACACGGGTGAGAGCGAGTGACCAACCACTGTGACGAGTGCGGCCGATCGCTCGCTCTCGTTTCCGCCGACCAGACCGAACGGCTCCGCGAGTCGACGGGATTTGGCCCAGCCAACGAGCGGATACGTCGGTTCTGTTCGATCAGATGTTGTGCACATTGGCAAGATGTTGATCCCGTCCTCGAACAGACACAGCAGGCCACGCTGAGCGGCTTCGACGCTGATGGTGACTTCGATCGTTACGACCCGTCTGCGATTGCGTGGGGCGTACACTGACCGGTCGTGGTTAGCCTATGACCCGGCGACGACGGTGGCTGTCGATCTTTGTCGAGACCGATCGGCTCAGAATCTACCCCCGTCGCGACAAACCAAGGTTCCAAGCCCGCCGCGCGCCGTGGGGGCCCTCCGGCGCGTAACTGTGCGCCACTCACACGTGGGGTGACAAAAATCATACACTTCGCTCAAACAGAACTATATGCTCTCCTCTTGGTGATCCCTTTATTACCTGATTCTACTGATCTCGTCTCGCGTGCCGGGTCTATTCGGCCAACCTACAAGTTGCTAGAATCACAGGACGGGAGCGGGAACCGTCCGGTTGTGTTGGTTGTATAATTCCGCTTCAATGCTGAAATGCTATATTCGATAGATAGACTCCTATCGACGTTATCTAATATTATTACTGAAGCTCTACTAACTCAGAAACAAGGTTCTATGGCTCTGTTTTAAAATCCTGATTTGGATCGTAACTAAATGGTCTATTTGTGGAAGAGCCTTTGTCGACAATATCACCAGAAAAACCACAGCCACAAGCGGGACACTTTCCACTAAAGGCAGCGCTAACAAGTTCTTCTTGATCAAACTCATGACCACACTGGTTGCAAGACGCGTCAACGTCTTCGAGATCTTCAAACCCCATACATGTAAAATCAATTCATGACACATAAATCTAGTGTCCCTTCGACTCTGAACTGCTATATTCGATTGATAGACGCTCTATTGAGTTCATCTAGCAATTCATAACTGAAGCCCTGATAGCCCGGGCTGGCCCTATCGCTGCGTCGAGAAATCCGACTCACGTGTGAGACCTCCAACTGGGGCAGAGATCTGGCTGACTCCGATGACACAAATAAACGCTGTTCAATCGAACCGGCCAACGTTACCGTCCACCGTTGTGACAGTACGCTTATTTGAGGAACTAATTTTCCCATTCCACCGTATTCGGGTCTTCGCGGGCCCGCTTCCGAATCTTCGACCAGTAGTCCCAGACCGTTCTTCGATCCATTCCCAGAGTCCCCGCAATCTCTCTGGTGGGTTCTTCCTGAACTGCATACAGATACGCGGCAATTGCTGGGCGACCGTCAAGCGCAACCTCTAGGGGGACTCCATCATCGCCAACATCCTTCTGATCGAAGTCTCCGACAGTAATTAGCAGGGAGATGTAGAGGACAGCTTTTTTACCGTCGTCAAAATGCAATTCAATTTCACCTTCGAACGGATTCTGATAGGTCAGTCTATACTCACGGGGTGTCTGGTCGGAGGGGTCTTGAATGAGCTTAGCATCATACTGGCCATCGGTCTCGATGAGCGTTCGTCGATATGCTTCCGGTTCCGGGTACTCTTCCGGGTCGTGGTCACCGGAATACTGGTTTGGGTCGTTCACAACTTAGATAAATTGACGAAGGTACTTATGCATTTTGACCCAGTATATGCATATCTGCGAGTAGATTCGGACTTTTCTTTCTACATAGTCAGGGTAGCAAGCTGTCCCCTGATAGATCGTTCAGACAGTCAGCGAATTTCCATTCAGCCGAAGCCACTCGCGCCGATCTTCGTAATCTGGGATGAGGGTCCCAACCGTGTTCCAGAACGCGTCGGAGTGATCGTCGTGGACGGCATGCGCCAGCTCGTGGACGATCACGTAATCTTGAATGCGGACGGGAGCGAGAATGAGCCGCCAGTTCAACCGGACGGTCCCATCGTTGAACTCGCCCCACCGATCGGGCAACTCGGCAACGTCGACCGAGATGTCGGAGAGGCCTAACTTCGATTCGTACTGGGGACTGCGGCCGGGAAGATCCTCGCCGGCTCGGCGAAGATACCAGTCGATCACAGCCTGTCGTTTGCGACGAACACTCACCCCATCAGCGGGCGCATCGAGGTGATGAACACGGAGCGTAAACTCGGTTTCGTCGAACGTGAGCTGTGGCTCCGGGACATCGGCTTCGACTACGTTGAGACGGTACTGACGGCCGCGATATGGGAGCTTCTCGCCACTCAAAAACTCTTTCGGGTAGGGCGGCTCCGACTGTTCTTTGAGTCCGTATAGCTTTTCGAGCAACCACTCTTGTCGGCTCTCCAACACCGATTCGACCTCGCCGGTCGTTGCCGTCATCGGGGCACGGACAGTGAGTTCTAGCGACTGATCCAACGAGAGACCGATTGTCTCTCGGTCTTCGACCCAGTCGATTTCGTAGGGGACCACCGTCTGCCCAATATGGTGTTGTCGCATGCGTACTGATCCTCTCATTCGTAGTGATGGCGAGCGAGTTCGATCACGCGCGTTGTGAGTTCATCGCGCTCTTTGTCGGTAAGGTTGAGCGAGGACTTGTAGAGTGCGATCTTGACTTGCTTCCGGATCTGGTCCTGTATCTTCACCCGCTCTTTCCACTCGATAATCGTCGTGAACTCCTCGACGGCACCGACGAGCGAGCCCGTAAGTTCGAGCAGCGCATCCTCGTCGATCCCGCGTTCTTCGGCCTGCAAGACGTCTTCAACGGCATGGTAGAACGACAGTTCCGTCGTCCCATCAAAACCTTTCTTCCGGGCGGTCTGTTCGCGGGTGCGCATCTCGGTCATCATATCGCGCAGTTCTTCGATCACTTCCCGATCTGAGAGACGCTCTTGTCTGTACTCCTCGATGAGTTCCTCGACGCGTTCTTGCAGCGAGCCGTAGTGGACGGGGTCTTCGTCGAAGCGAACGTTGATTTCGTGTTTGATGGCTTGTTGCATTTCGCTCGCCCGGGCTTCGTCGCTTTCTAGTTTATCAACCCTCGCATCGAACTCGTCTTTTTCCATCACGGAGACGGGCTCGTCGTTCAACACTTCGATCCCAGACGATCGGATGTGCTTGTGGATGAGCTCCCGAACCTTTTCGCCGGTGCCTTCGAGGTTCATCTCCTCGTCACGGTAGCGTTCTTTCGCCCGACCGTAGATCTCGCTTAGCTGTTCGAGATCGGCTTTGTATGGGTTTGCCATCGGATTCGGGAGGACGATATCCATGAGCCCCGAGAAACGCTTGAACGCGTTGTTGAACTCAATACGGCGGTCCTCGGGTTCGAGCGTCTGGAGACACGTTTCGATATCGTCGAGATCCTCGAAGAACGTCACGGCGTTTCGGTGGGCTGCTTCCAGCTCGGCCCCCTTGTCTTCGAGTGGTACCATCGCCCGTTCGACGTCTTCAGCGCTGAACATCGCCAATGCCTCGCGGAGATCGTTCGAGACACCGTAGTAGTCGACGATCAGCCCGTAGTTTTTGTCTTGGAACGGACGGTTGACCCGGGCGATCGCCTGTAAGAGACTGTGTTCTTTCAGTGGTTTGTCGAGATACATGACCTGCGCGACGGGGGCGTCGAATCCCGTGAGCAGCATGTCACAGACGATGAGTAGTTCGACCTCGCCGTTGGGGTCGGTGAACGAGTCCTTGTAGTCGCTTAGCTCTGTGTCCGTCGGTGCCCACTCTTTGACCTCCTCGGGGTCGTTGTGGTCGTGTGAGATGACGACGCGCGACTCTGGCCCGTTCAGGTCGTCTAACAGTTTCTTGTAGGTGATAGCCGCCCGCTTGCCAGTGGTGACGACCATCCCCTTGAATGTCTCCGCAATCTCGGTTTCGTAGTGTTCGATAATGTCGAGTGCGACGCGTTCGAGACGGGTTTCAGCCTCGGCTAAGTCTTGCGTCTGGGCATAGCGTTTCTTGATCTCCGCTTTCTCCTCGTCGGTGTACCCGTCGAAGATCCGATCGAACATCGTGTCGAGTGTCTCACCTTCGAGGTGCATGTCGGCGAGTCGGCCCTGATAGAGGATCTCGACGGTGGTGTCGTCTTCGAGCGACTGATCGATCGTGTACGTGTCGATATAGTTCCCGAACGTCTGCCGGGTGTCCCGATCGTCTTTCTCGATCGGTGTCCCGGTAAAGCCAACGTAGAAGGCGTTCGGGAGCGCCGTTCGCATGTTGTTTGCGAGGTGTTTGTACTGGGTTCGGTGGGCTTCGTCGACCATCACGTAGATATCGTCATCACGGGACAGCTCGGGGAAGTCGTCCATCCCCAGTTCCTCCTTTTCGCGTTTCGTCAGCTGGAACTTCTGGATCAGCGTGGTGATCGTCTCTCCGGCGGTGGTGCTGAGTTTCTCGCGGAGATCGTGGAGGCCGTCGGCTTTCTTCGGGTTCGGAAAGCCACAGCGCTCGAACGTCGCGTGGATCTGGTCGTCGAGTGCCTGCCGATCGGTGACGAGCAACAGCGTCGGATCCGACTTCTCTCGGCGGAGTTTGAGGCCGAGGAACAGCATCGTGAGCGACTTTCCAGAGCCTTGGGTGTGCCAGACGACTCCGCCCGGCGCTTCCCGCTGATTGCGCTTCTCGATCCGTTGAATGGCCTTGTGGACGGCACGGTATTGCTGGTAGCGGGCGACCATTTTGAGCTGGCCGCTCTGCTTCGTCTCGAAGACCGTGAAGTGGCGTAGCTGGTCGAGCAGTCGGTCGGGGTCGAACAACGCGTACAGCATCCGAAGCTGCGGGGAGACGTAGTCGACGCCGAACCGATCGGCAAGGTACTCGTCGTCGACGGGATAGGTGTCACGCCACGGTTTGTACTGGCCCTTTGGCGTTCCATATGTGCCCATCACAGCGCCTTCGTACCACGCCGCTACCGAGAACTGATTCCAGCGAAAAAGCTCTTCAGCGCCCTCTCGGCCGGTCTTGGTCCGTTCGTTCTGGTAGCGGTGGAGCTGTTCGAGCGCTTTGCTTCTGGGCTCCGTGATGCCCGGCGCTTTGCACTCGATCACGCCGAGTGGGAGGCCGTTGACGAACAGGACGATGTCGGGTTTGATGACCTCGATCGGGCCTTCGACACGGAACTGGCTGAGCGCAAAGAAGTCGTTGTTCTCGGGAGTCTCGTAGTCGATGTATTCAACCGTCTGGTGTTTCTTCCCGTGACCACGATCCTGTTTGACCGACGTGTGACGGACGAGTTTCTCGTGGATCTGTGCATTTTCGTCCATCGTGCTCGTCCCCGTAAGCTGTTGGATCTCCCGGACGGCCTTGTTCAGGTTGTTTTCGTCGATCCACGGGTTCAGTCGATCGACGGCAGCGCGAAGGCGGGGTTCAATTACAGCCGAGGATTCCGTTTCGCGAGGGTCGTCCCATGTCGTTTGCTGTTGGTCGACGACTTCCCAGCCGAGTTGCTGCAGGGTTTCGAGGGCCGGCCGTTCGGATTCGGCGTACTCGTCTGCCATGGTCAATCGTCGGTGTTGACGCGGATCTCGCCAGTAAGAAGGTCCTGCATGAGACCGTTTTTAAGCTCATTTAGGACTTCTTTTCTCCTCTTTTCATTCTCCAAATTATCATCCAATTTAGACAGTATCTTTGCTATCTCTTTTTGTTCAGCCTTCTGTGGGAGTGGTATTTTCAACTTCTCGAGTGTTCCTATCCCTAAGAAGGGTTGTGCAACACCCTGTATAATTCTAGTTAAATAGTCTTGGAATATACTGCCCTGAAGTGCATATTCTAGATATTCTGAGTCTACCGCCCCAGATGGCTTAAATAGTGCAACGTTTTTAATGCTGAATTCGTCATTCGTTTCAACTCTCGCAACATTTCCAACAGATGCGCCAATATGTGTGAATAGAATATCGCCGAATTCGGGGTTACTTCTTTGTATAATCTTTTCATGGTCTTCCCTCCCTATGTACTTGGCAGACTCAAGATCGACAAACCCATTTTTAATATTGACCGATGTTACGAACGGAATTAGTTTGTCATCTTTACAGTTATCTACAAAAGTATTTGGCGTATCGTGCGTTCCGTCAGTTATTTTAGTACATACAGAGTCCAAGTCAACTATCTTCCATGATTCCGGGATTGAATACGACTTTGGACCAAGTTCCTCTTTCTTGAACTTATCATTTTTCACACCTTTAGTCAACAGATCCCGTTTTGTGCCCTCTTTCAGCTCCTTTATTGAACCAATTATCTCATCTGTTTGCTGAATCAGCTTGTCGACCGTCGAGAGTATCTCGGCGATACGGCGCTGTTCGGAGAATGGTGGAAAGGGTATCGTCAATTGCTCATATGCGTCTGTGTCGATATTCTGCAATCCAGTTGATGTTGGTGAAATAGACTCTAAAAACGCACTCTCAAAGTCAGAAGATAAGAAATAATAGACATATTGTGGATCACACTTAGATCTATCTGGACGTATACGATACAGAAAGTTCGTAAAGTGATATTTTTCCTTTTCCAATGTCTCTGGTGCTAGCCATTTCTTTCCGATGTGTCTCTCGCTTCCACTAGAAGTAACAATCACAATATCATTCGGTTTGATGCAATATCTTTCATAATCCTTTTCAGATAGGTATCTTGTGGCGATATCATCTGTTGACAAGTCACCATTTATAGAGATGTCTCCTGATCGAAGAACTAGTGCTTGTCTCCCATGGGATTCCGATTTCGTTTTTTCCCCCCATTCACCACTCCCCGAGGTTTCTATAATATCGAGAAGATTAAGAGCCTGTCTAAGAATCCTCACACTCCCAGTCATCGATATCGGTCGAAGACACCGCAGTATAATTTGCTCAACCGATCCAGCAGCGTTGACAAAAAGAGAGGCAAACTCAGCTATCTGGAGAT
>LFCJ01001800.1_pt1 | contig 15256 bp, 18 predicted proteins | sample 643141 | NCBI WGS metagenome assembly LFCJ01 (sample SAMN03766243, study PRJNA286221) | soda lake metagenome | biome: soda lake; feature: Kulunda steppe; material: water; isolation source: sample B1-Br-g2 brine of Lake Bitter-1 | place: Russia: Kulunda steppe | collected 2010-07 | reverse complement strand
CTGAGCGCCGGCAACCGCGACGTCTTCGATGCCGTGGAGCATGCCCGTCGTCTGCAGGCGGCGCTCGAGGAGCATCAGCCGGGCCAGGTGCCGCTGGAGGTGCTCAGTGGCGGCCACACCTGGCGAGTGTGGAGGGCCAGCATCGGGCCGGCGTTGGCCTTCATGTTCCACTACTTGCAGCCGCCGGTGCCGGCCGAAGAGGGCGGCTGAGCGCGCCGCGGCCGGCGGTGGAGTGCTAGAGTGGGGCTGTATGGGTAAGATCGCCGCCCGCCGCTGCCAGGGATGACGTCCCATGATACGTACGCTGATGGTAGACGCCGAGGGCCAGATCCTGGCCGGGGGAGAGGAGCTGCTCGCTCGCTGGCGAGAGCTGCCGGACAGCCGCCTGTGGATCGACCTGCAGGGCGAATCCATGGACCGTGAGCGCGATATGCTCGAAGCCTTCGACTGCCATCCCATGGCCATCGACGACGCCCACCGCGAGCGCCACCCGCCGAAGATCGAGGAGTTCGAGGGTCACACCCTGATCCTCTATCGCGGCATCTCCTCCTTCGGCGCCGATCTCAACTACAGGCCTCAGCAGGTGGCGCTGTTTCTCGGCGAGCGCTTCCTGCTTACCCTGCATCCGGGGCGGGCGCAGAGCATCGATCGCCTGCTCGCCCCGGAGGGAGCCACGCTGTTGCAGCAGTCCCCGGAGCATGTGGCGTTGAAGATCATGTACCACTCCGCCGGCTACTACCTGGACAGCCTGCTGGAATTCGAGAATACGCTCAGCGACCTGGAGGATGCACTGCTGGTGAACGGCAGCGACGTCCTGATGCGCCAGGTGATCGGCTACCGCTCGCGGCTGGTGAAGATGCGTCGGGTGTTCAACTACCATCTGGGTATCACTCAGGAGCTCACCGCCTACGACTATTCTCACCTGCCGCGCCACGTCAGCGAGACGCTGCACGCCATCAACGACGTTCATGAACGCTTCGAGCGGCTGCTCACCCTGACTCAGATGTACTACGACATCTGCGGCGACCTAGTGGATGGGCATATTTCGCTCTCCTCCCATCAGCTCAACATCACCATGCGCATTCTCACGGTGATCACCGCCGTCTTCGTGCCGCTGACCTTTATCGCCGGTATCTACGGCATGAACTTCGTGCACATGCCCGAACTCGCACATCCCTATGGCTATTTCGCGGTGCTCGGCCTGATGCTGGGCATCGGCACGGGGCTGATCTGGCTGTTTCGACGCAAGGGATGGTTCTAGCCGCTGGTCGGAGGAGAGGGCGAGGCGACTTGCCGCAGGCACTTGGCTCTCGACGCATGAGTCCCTAGTCTCGAGGCATCCCCCTTTCGAGCCCCGATCATGCACCCACTCCGCGAAGCCTTGCACGACGAACTGCACGCCCGACCCTCCATCCACTTCACCGGGCCGGCACATCTGCACCACTACGCCATGCTTGACCAGGAGGGCCAGGCCGAAACGCTTCTGGCCAGCATCGACACTCTCTCCGACCGGGAGCGCGATCCTGAGGCGGTGCAGGAGATCCTCGAGGTCCAGGGCATGGTCCTCAAGTGGGAGCGCCATACCGAGTTCTTCACCCTGACCCTGATGGTGCCGCGCTCGCCGGACGACGCCCTGTGGCCGGAGCCGCCGCCGCTGCTCGAGGCGCTGCTGGCGCCGCATCGTGAGCAGGTCATCAGCGCCACCCTGATCCTGGTCGAAGCGGCCAACCGCTGGGCCGGCGATCCCGAGGCCTACGGCTTCCGGGACCCGTCGGGGTCGCGGGTCGCCGACGGCGAGGCCACGGTGTGGGGCGACTTCCGCCTCACACCGGACGGCGTCAATCGCCTGCTGCTGGTCAACCAGGCCCTGGATGGCTTCCGCCTGGGGCGCATGGCCCGCCGCCTGCTGGAGATCGAGACCTACCGCATGATGGCCTCCCTGGCGCTGCCGCTGGCCCGCGAGATGCGCCTGGAACTGGACGCCCACGAGCGCGAGCTGGATGCCCTCTCGGTGCGCAACGCCGAGCAGCAGAGCGAGAACCCGCGGCCACTGCTCGCCGCCATCTCCGAGCTCTCGTCGCGGCTCGAGCACGCCAGCGCCCGCTCGCGGCTGCGCTTCAGCGCCACCGAGGCCTATTCGCGCATCGTCGATGCCCGAATCGAGGAGCTGCGCGAGGTGAAGGTGGGCGAGAACCCTCGCCTGGGCGTCTTCATCCAGCGCCGCTTCCGCCCCCTGGTGCGCTTCTGTGCGGCGATCCATGCCCGCCAGGAGGCCCTGGCCGAGAGTGTGGCGCGGCTCAACGACCTGCTGCGCACCCGGGCCCAGGTGGAGATCGAGGAGCAGAACGCCGAGATGCTCAGGAGTCTCAACGAGCGCACCAGCAGCCAGCTGAAGATCCAGAAGGCGGTCGAGGGGCTGTCGATCATCGTGATCAGCTACTACCTCTTCAGCCTCTTCAAGCTGGGGCTGCAGAGTCTCGGGGCCCTGGGCGTGGCGATCGTGCCGGCGGTGGCGGCCGCCATCATCGGTCCGCTGGGGCTGGGGATCCTCGCCGTGCTGGCCTGGCGCATCTGGCGGGTCAAGCAGCACTGACGTCTCAGCCGGCGGTGAGCGCCGCCGGCCCTCTCAGGTATCCATCACCGCAGGCCGAGGTTGCCCATCGGGGGCAGCTGACCGATGATATTGGGAAACAGTGTTTGCTAACAGGCTTGGGCCCTGAAGCCACTTGTCCCTGCGATCTGGAGGAGAGGCATGCGAAAGCCGCCCGCTGACGCGGTGCCGGAGCGCGACCGCTATCCCGACGCCCTGCGCGCCGGTGCCCTGCTGGTGGTGGTGCTCGGCCATTGGCTGGCGACCCTGCCGCGCCTGGAGGAGGGTCGCCTGGTGGCGACCGATCACCTGCTGGTGGTGTGGCAGGAGGCCGGCGTCTTCACCTGGCTGGTCCAGGTGGTGCCGCTGTTCGTCTTCGTCTCGGCGGCGGTGAGTACGCCGGGGGCGCGCCGGCGGCTCAGCGACGGCCACCGCCAGCTGCACTGGTGGGCGGGCCGCGCCCTGGCGCTGGCGCGGCCCGCGGTGACCTACCTGGCGGTGCTGGCCGTGGTGGCGGTGCTTTCCCACACCCTGGGGGGCCGCTTTCTGGCGCCCTTCAACCACTCGCTGACTATCCACCTCTGGTTCCTGCTGATGCTGCTCGGCGTCCAGGCGCTGCTGCCGCTCTCGGTGCGCGCCGACCGTCGCCTTGGCCTGCGGGCCGTGGTGTTGCTGGTGGCGGTCGCCGCCCTCGTCGATCTGCTGCGGGCGCGCCCGGGCTCGCTGGCCGACCTGCTGCGTCTGGGGGAGCTGGCTACCGATCACGCCACGCTGCTGGGCTGGATCAACCTGCTGGTGGTGTGGCTGCTTCCCCAGCAGCTCGGGATCGCCTGGCGCCTGGGACGCTTCTCCGGGACCGGCACTGGACTGGCGCTGATCGCCCTGGGTCTGGTCTGGCTGGGCGCCACCGTGGCCTCCGGGTATCCGCTGGCCATGGTGGATGGCGAGGTAGGCGGGCGCAGCAACCTGCTGCCGCCGACTCTCGCCCTGGTGGGGGTGATGTGGCTCCAGGTGGGCATGGTGCTGGCCTGCGAGGCCCCGGCGCGGCGGCTGCTGGGGCGTCGGCCGATACGCCGCGCGGTGACCCTGCTGGGAGCCCTGAGCATGCCGCTCTATCTCTGGCACAAGTTTGCCGAGCTGCCGGCGGCCTGGCTCGGCGAACGCCTGGGGGCACCCATCGATGCCGGCCTGCCCGGCGAGGCGGGCTTCTGGTGGGGGCGCCTGGTGTGGCTGCTGCTCTGCCTGCTGATGGTCACCCCGGTGATGGCCGCGGTGGTGGCCTTCGAGATGCGCCGCCGGCGAGACATGGCCTCGGCTACCGCCGGTCGGGCGGTGGTGGGCGGAGGGATCGCGCTGTTCGCGGGGATCCTGACCAGCATGGCGCTGGGCGCGCTCCCCGGGGCCCTGGTCGGCCTGCTCGGCGTGGCGGCCGCCTCCCGGCTGCTGCGTGCCTCTCCTCAGCCGTCGCGCTGAGGCTCGGCTGCTTGCTCGGCCAGGGCGTCGAGCCGCTGCCAGACTTCCTCGCGCTGGGCCGCGTCCATTCGCGACCAGCGGGCGATCTCGTCCAGGGTTCGCCAGCATCCCAGGCAGGTGTCGCCCACCGGACGACATACCTGAATGCAGGGGGACGCGGGGCGCTCCGGGTGGCGTGATTCGTGCTGATTCACTCGGTCACCTTGCCGCGCAGCGCCTTGGTCTTGCCCTTGCGGGTCTTGGCGTCGACCCGCTTGCGCTTGGCGGAGCGAGTCGGCCGGGTGGGCTTGCGTACCCGCCGCTGCTTCACCGCCTCGCGGATCAGCTCGCGCAGCCGCACCAGGGCGTCCTCGCGGTTCTGCTCCTGGGTGCGGAACCGCTGGGCCTTGATGATCACCACGCCGTCCTGAGTGATGCGCTGGTCGCCCAGCGCCAGCAGACGTTCCTTGTAGAAGGGCGGCAGGCTGGAGCGGGGGATGTCGAAGCGCAGGTGGATGGCGGAGGCCACCTTGTTGACGTTCTGGCCGCCGGCCCCCTGGGCACGGATCGGGTTCAGCTCGATCTCCCAGTCGCCGAGTTCCACGGAGTTTGAGATGCGCAGCATGGGGTTCCTCGTGGGTTGCGGATCAGCGCAGCGGCTCGAGCAGCTCGCCCAGCCCGTTGTGGTCGATCTCATGCATCAGCGCCAGGAGTCCACCAAGCCGGCCGGCGGGGAAGCCCTCCCGGGCAAACCAGGCCAGGTAGGGGCCGGGCAGGTCGGCGATCACCCGTCCGGCGTACTTGCCATAGGGCATCCGCAGGGTGACCAGGGTCTTCAGATCCTCGGGGTTCACTCGTCGTCCTCTCGTGACATCTGCGTCGCAGCGGCGGCCCTACTCTAGGACGATACGGTGCGTTCTTCCAGGGCAGGCACGCAACGCAACAGGGCCCGCCTAGGCGGGCCCTGTCTTCGAACCCCGGAGGGTTCGAGCAATCACATGATCGTGAAGATCAGGAAATTGCCTTGATGTTTGACGCCTGAAGGCCTTTCTTGCCCTGGGTCACATCGAAGGAAACGCTCTGACCTTCCTGCAGGGACTTGAAGCCGTCTGCCTGAATTTCGGAGAAGTGAGCAAAGACGTCATCGCTGCCGTCGGACGGAGAAATGAAGCCGAAACCCTTGGAATCGTTGAACCACTTAACTGTGCCGGTAGTCATAATATAATCCTTTCGCGCTTTGCGCTTACGATATTCCTGGTATTACCCAGATGAAGTAGCGGGTAGAACAAGGGAGACAATATCAGGCTGCCGAAAGAATTCGATGCTTCTGAAACCATGCTGCTTGCCAACCAACTGACGCTACGGTGTCATGTATTTCCCTCAGGGTCAAAGCCTTTCCCGCTTTATTTTTCAGTTCCGGGGCGGGCCGAAGGTAATATCGGTAGCGGATGAGAGCTGACAAAGCGTCGGGAGGCGCCGACATGACGACTCCACGGGATACTTCAATAAGCCGACTGGGCGATGTCGAGGCCGGCGGTGGCCACCGTGAACTCGGCCTGGCGCTGGGGCAGCGGGGCCGGCGGGCCGTGCACCATCGGCTGATGGCAACGTCCCTGTGGCGGGAGGTGACGAGTCCCCGCCACCTACCTCGCGTTCGTCGCCTGCTGGCCGCCACCGCCGAACGTCTGCCCTGGGTGGCCGAGGAGCTCGAGGGCCTGGCCGAGGGGCTCGAGTTGCCCCTCGAGACGGTAACCGCCTGGAACTGCCGCGGCGACCTGCTGGCCAGCGTCCCGGATGGCTGTACTACCCTGGTGCTGCCCGGCGAGACGCCGCTGATCGCCCACAACGAGGATGGCCTGCCGTGCCTCGACGGCGCCTGCTTCCTGGCCCGGCTGCGGCCCGCGGGCCAGCCGGCGTGTCTCAGCTTCTGCTATCCGGGCTCCCTGCCCGGGCACACCTTCAGCCTCACCGCGGCGGGTCTGGTGGTCGCCATCAACAATCTGCGCCTGGTGGATGTCGTGCCTGAGCTGCCGCGCATGATGCTCAGTCGCGCGCTGCTCGCCCAGCCCGATCTTGACGCGGCGCAGGCGCTGCTCGAGGGGGCCCCGCCCGGCGGCGGCTTCCACTACACCCTGGCCCAGGCCGGCGACGGCGAGGTGCTGAGCGTGGAGGTCGGCGGCGGCGAGTTCTCCTGCCGCTCGGTCACAGCCCCCGCCCTGCACGCCAATCACGGCCTGCATCTTGACCTCCCTCAGGTGATGACCGCCTCCTCGGCGGATCGCCAGCGCCGGGGCGAGGCGCTGATCGCTGCCGGTGAGCGCGACCCGCTGGCCCTGCTGCGCGACACCGTCGGGCCGGGGCTGCCGATCTACCGCCGCGACCCGGACGACCCCGACGAGGAGAACACCCTGGCCACGGCGCTCTTGCGGCTCACCCCCGAGGGCGTGGCCTGGCGGGTCGCCGTGCCCGACGAGGCTGGCATCCGCGAGGGGATTGGCCCAGCTTGAGGGAGAGTGAAACGTCCCGGCGACGAGGAGAGCAAGCATGTGGAAAGCCTATGACGAGCTGGCCTGGACCGAGGGGTGGCTCGAGGATCCCCGGGGAGTCGAGGAAGAGGTGGCCACCTATCACCGTCTGATGGAGGAGCACGCCCGGCGCCCCATTCGCGAGGTGCTGCACCTGGGCTGCGGCGCCGGCGCCCACGACCGCGCCCTGAAGCGCCACTTCGCCCTGACCGGGGTGGACCTCAACGCCGCCATGCTCAGGCTGGCCCGGCGCGCCAACCCGGAGGTGGAGTACCACCAGGGTGACATGCGCAGCGTTCGCCTGGGTCGCCAGTTCGACGCCGTGGTGATCCCCGACAGCATCGACTACATGGCCAGCCGCGAGGAGCTGGCGCTGGCCTTCGAGACCGCCCGCCACCACCTGCGGCCCGGCGGCGCCCTGCTGGTGGTGACCAAGCCCCGGGAGCTCTTCCACGACAACAACTTCGCCTACGTGGGCGAGCGCGACGGCATCCATATCACGCTGCTGGAGAACAACCATGTGCTGCCGCCGGGCGACGAGCAGTACGAGGCGGTCCTGGTCTTTCTGATCCGCCAGGGCGGCGAGCTCGACGTCCAGGTGGACCACCACCGGCTGGGGCTCTTCACCCAGGCGGCCTGGGAACAGGCCTTCCGCGAGCAGGGTCTCGACCTGCACCAGCAGGATCTGGAGGGCATCTACGAGCCGTTCATGATCGCCGAGGGCGAGTACCCCATGCGCCTGTTCATCGGCGTGGCGCCGGGTGGCGATGCCGCCGAGGGATGAGTCGGCACTTGCTCACGCCTGCGCCCCAGGAGGTACGAATCATGCACCACCAGGCTCCCCGTGAAGACGACTTGATCACCGGACGCCCGGGCGCTTGGCGACCCAGGGGGCGAACAGGCGTCTGCTGGCTCGCCTGCCTGGTGGCCTTGCTGGTGGCGCTGGCCGGCTGCGGTGAGTCTCCTGACGCGACACCGGCCGACAATGGTGGCGAGGAAGCCCTGACGCCGCTGGAGATCACCGAGGAGGCGATCCTCGCTGCCGACGGCCGCAAACTGCTGGCCCTCTCGGCCCTGCCTGACGAGGTGCGCGTCGACGCCGAGGCGAGTTTCAGCGCCGCCGACCGCTTTACCGAGGCGAGCCTTGCTCCGGACGAGGAGTGGCTCGCCGTCGCCACCGCCGGCGTGGCCCACGGCGCGGGCTGGCTGCTGCCACTCGACGGCGATGAACCGGTGGCCGTGGCCTTTCAGTATGGCGGCGGGGTCTCCCTAGGGCCCTGGCGCGAGGATGGTCGCTACCTGGTCTTCGCCCTGGAGGGGCCGGCCCCCGGTCGCACCCTGGTGCTGGTGTCCCGCGATGCGCTGGGGCAGAGCGTGGCGGAGAGCGCTCGCCCCGTCCGGCTCCCGGAACACGGGGCGCAGGTGCCGCCGGGGACCGAGTACCGCGCCCTGGCATGGCGGGGTGAGGAGCTGCGGTTCGAGGTGGAGGGGGAGCCCTGGCGCCTGGATCCGGTGAGCGGGGAGGTCGTCGCCGACTGATGATGGCAGGGTTCGGCCGCGGCCGCACGGCTGCGGTATGCTGGTCACGACCTTAGCGACCTATCGAAAGAGGCCCCATGAACCCGACCATCGAACTGCTCAAGTCCCACCGCTCCATCCGCAAGTTCACCGACCAGCCGGTCTCCCGGGAACTGCTGGAGGAGCTGATTCGCGCCGGGCAGGGAGCGGCCACCTCCAGCCATGTCCAGGCCTACAGCGTCATCCATGTGAAAAAGCCCGAGAACCGCGAGGCGATCGCCGAGCTGGCCGGCGGGCAGGGCTATGTGGCCAGCTGCGGCGCCTTCCTGGTCTTCTGCGCCGACATGAAACGCCCCACCGAGGCTGCCGAGCGCACCGGGGCCCGGGTGGTGAGGGGCATGACCGAGCAGCTGCTGGTGGCCAGCGTGGACACCGCCCTGATGGCCCAGAACCTGGCCGTGGCGGCCGAGTCCGAGGGGCTCGGCATCTGCTATATCGGCGGGATTCGCAACAATCCCCAGGCGATCAGCGAGCTGCTGGGTCTGCCGGACCATGTCTTTCCGGTGTTCGGCATGTGCCTCGGCTACCCGGCCCATCAGCCGGACGTGAAGCCGCGTTTGCCGGTGGCGGCGATCCTCAAGGAGGACACCTATACCGACGACCGCGAGCAGGTCGAGGCCTTCGACGAGACCATGCACGCCTACTACCAGTCGCGGAAGGGCGGCAACAAGGAGAGCACCTGGTCGAGCAACCTGACCCCGTTGTTCGACACCAAGCTGCGCCCCCATATGCGCGATTTCCTGGTCAAGCGCGGCTTCGAGATGAAGTGAGGCGAGGCGCCGCCTCAGCCGTGGATATAGCGCAGCCGGGCATCGCGGCGCAGTCGCAGCACGGTGATCACATTGGTCACGAAGATCAGGGACTCGGCGAGGGTGCCGCCGATCGAGCCGGCCAGCAGGTTGCTGACCACCCAGCACAGCGCCGCGACCGCCAGGGTCAGGCGCATGGGGATGCCGCTGAGCATGAACATGCCCCAGGTGCCCAGCAGGCCGGCGGTCAGGGCGGGGATATCCTGGGGGCCGCTCCAGGTCAGGGCGGCCACGGCCAGGGTGGCGATCAGCATCCCCGCCATCAGGCGGAGGTTGCGCGGAAAGCGGCGCACCAGCGCGATGCGCAGCACGATCAGCGCCGAGATGCCGGCAGCGACCCAGCTCTCGAACAGCGCGAACTGCACGGCGAAGGCGACGTTGGCGAAGATCAGCAGCACGAACAGGCGGTCGTCGCGCTTGCTGGCGAAGGCTACCAGGCAGAGCGCCAGCGCCAGCAGGCTCACGCCCTGGCCCAGCAGCCATCTCAGGCCGAGTTCTTCCATGGGAATCGGTGTCTCCTGTCGTGCCTGTTTTGGCGGATATCGCCCTTTGGTGGCCCCTTGATCGTCTCGAGAGACGCCTTTCGGCGATGGTCAGTCATGCTACGGTTCTGCACCCAGCATACCCAATGCCGATGGCCCTTGCCTGCCGGAGCAGGTCGGGCCAGCAAGCCAGTGAATACTCGAACGGAGGCAGAATGGAAACCCTGTTGACTGCGGGCACGGACGTGACCGAGGCGGCCCTGGCCGCCATCGCCCATATGCCCACCGCGAGCCTGCCGGTGCTGATGGACGACGCCTTTGCCCGACGCCTGAGCGATGCCGATTTCATGCGCATCGCCGTGCTGCTGGCCCGCAAGAGCCTCGACGAGGGCGGCTGCCCCATCGGCGCGGTGATCATCGACAACGAGAGTCGTCGCATCGTCGGCAAGGGGCATAACACCCTGGTGCAGGAGAGCCACCCCTACAACCATGGCGAGACCGCCGCCATTCGCGACGCCGGCCGCCTCGACTTCAGCCGCACCACGCTCTTCACCTCCCTGAGTCCCTGCGAGGTCTGCGCCACCCTGCTCCACATGCGCGGCTTCGCCCGGGTGGTGGTGGGCGATGTCACCAATGCTTCGGGCACCGAAGCCCTGCTGCGCGAGAGGGGAGTTCAGGTGGAGGTGCTGGAGGATCGGCGCGGCATCGAACTCTATGCCCGCTTTCGCGCCGAGCAGCCGGCACTGGATCTCGAGGACTGGAAGGGACTCCAGGCGGCGCGCCGGTCCTGACCCCAGGCGATACCCGAGCGATGACAGAAGAGGGGGGGGCGGAGCGTTTGTTCATGACAACGAAATCCCCCTCCCGAAAGGGAGGGGGATAGCGCATTCCGGGGAGGGGTAATCAGTCGTCGTTGGCGGCCATCAGGCGGCTTTCACCGGTCCGGACTTCATCCCATGCCTGGTCGATGGTGTAACCCTGACGGGCATCAACGGTGTCGATAACCTCGACGGCGTTCTGCAGGGACTCACCACTGCCTTTGAGGGCAACCACCAGCTTGGCAAGATCCAGCTTGCTGAAGGTGTTGGCGATAAGGTCGGCTTGCTGGCTAAGTTGGATGCAGTTCATTTTTCAATCCTCATCAAGGTCATCATTACCCCCGGGGAAATCCCGTCTCGGGGCTGCCATCCGCGATGGCGCTCTGGTGCCTTGGCTACTCATGCCGGGCCGGGTAAGTGCCCCATGCTGCAACCGCGACAGGTCTGCAAGCGTTCCAAGACCGTTGCTTCTGGCGCCTGGATCAGAAGTTACATGGCGCTCAGGTTGTAGCCGGGATCAGGTCAGTGAATCGGGGTAGCGACCCTCTGTCCTGATCCATGACTTCACTATGCGGGAGGGCGTGATCGCCTACAACGCGCCATTAGCCGCAGGGAGGGTTGTAGGAAAACTACAGGGGGAGTTCGGAAGATCGAGGCGGGTAACGAGACTACGAGGAAGGAAGTAAAGCCGGCGTCATGTAGTGAAGAAATCCGGAAGCAGCGGCGGCCAGCGGTCGATAAACTACAGTGTAATGAGGGCCTTCACCACTCGACTTTGGGTGAGGGCCCCCGGCAACAGGGCATTCAGGCGTTGCCGATCGTCTGGATGACCTCGAAGCCCTCGAAGGTCGGCGGGCCCAGGTAAAGGCCTTCGCGACGGCTCTGGCCGGCGTTGGCGTGCGCCGCGCGAAACGCCTCGGAGTGCGTCCAGGCCTCGAAGTCTTCCCGGGAGCGCCAGACGGTGTGGGAGGCATAGAGGACATGATCCTCCTTCTCGGGGCCACGCAGCATATGAAACTCGACGAAGCCGGGCAGACCCTGCAGGTGCGTTTCACGCTCCAGCCAGATCTTCTCGAACTCGGCGACTCGCTCGGGGTTGACGCGGAATCGATTCATGGCGATGAACAAGGCAGCTTCTCCCTGGGAAGGTGGATGGGGGCTTCACGACGATGACACCTCGCCCCGGGGGAGGCAAGATGCCCGATCCCATCACCTACCCCGGGAGAGAACGCCCATGACCGAGGACATCGACCTGGCCCCGCGCCTGCGCGCGCTGCTCGAGGGCCTGCCCGACGCGGCCGTGCCGATCACCTACCAGCAGGCCGCCGAGGCGCTGGGGCTGGTCCCGCCACACACCATTCGGCGGGTGGCCATGGCGCTGGAAACCCTGATGCGCGAGGACGCCGCCGCCGGCCGGCCGCTGATCGCTGCCCTGGTGGTCAGTCGCCGCGGCGAGCTGCCCCGGCAGGGCTTCTTCGAGCGAGCCGTGGCGCTGGGGTGCTGCCCGGATGACCCGGCCAGGCACGCCGCCTTCTACCGGAAGGAGCTGGCTCGCGTCATGGCGAATCGCCCATGACGCTCCGACCCGCGGGGCGCCACCGGTTCACTGGTACTTCTCCTGCCAGCGCTTGACCGCGATCTGCTCCTTGAGCAGCTCCAGCATGTCGACCAGCACCTGCTCGGAGACCTGTTCGGTATGGGGGTCGGTGCGCAGCCAGGCGTCGAAGCCGCTCTCGGCCAGGTGCTCCGCCAGGGTGGAGAACTCCGGTGACTGCAGCCCCTCGAGGGCCTCGTTGACCAGGCGGCAGGCCAGATCGGCGAGCGAGGCCTCGAGCCCGCGAGTCAGCTGGCCGCCCAGCGGCAGGCGCCTGAGCCGCTGCACCTCCGGGCTCTCCGCCAGGGTGCGGCCGACCAGACCGCGCACATAGCGCAGGAGGTCCGGTCGATTATGGGCGTAGGCGCTGCCCGCCATGGCCTCCAGGCGCTGGGTGATTTCCTGGATCAGCGCCTGCTGGCGGGGCCGCACCACCCGTTCCACCATCCGGGTGGAGAGGGAGTCGCTGGAGCGGATCTGGGACTGGACGTTGTCGAGCATGCGGATGGCGATGCGGTCGGTGAGCTCCTCCAGCAGGATGTCCCAGTACTTGGCGACCACGCCGTAGAGGTACCAGCGGCGCACGTCGATCAGGCCCAGTCGGTGCAGACGCTGCAGCAGCGAGATGACGCGCAGGATGCGCAGCAGCCGGAAGCCGCCCACCGGGATGCAGCCGAGGACGTCGTACCAGTGCACGAAGGGGTAGAAGAACCAGCGGTGATAGCGGCGCTCGGCGATGGCCGCCGCCCAGCCCAGCAGCACGTCGAGGACGAAGATCGCCACGAAGGCCAGGTCGATGGCGATGAAGCGGGCATGGACGTGCTGGTCGTAGGCGGCGTGCAGGCCGGGGGCCGCGGCCTCGAAGGCGGCGTTCAGCGGGGACAGCAGGAAGAGGCTGTCGAACAGCAGCAGGGTCAGGTTGGCGATCACCAGCACGATGATCAGCAGGTCCCACGCCAGATGGATCCGCTCCAGAGCGGGGCTGAGCGATCGTTGGCGGGTGGCAGGCATGGCGCCTCCTCGGGCTGTGCCGCAGTGTCCCTTCACAGCCTAGACGCTGAGCCCGTTGGCGACAGACCCGTTGGCCACAAGCCTGCCCTGAGTCGCCGTCGCCTCAGTGGCTGGCCGGCAGCGCCAGCAGCAGGGGCGCGCCGGCCAGGCACTGCTCCAGGCGGGTGGCGAGAATCGCCAGGATGCCGTCGTGCTCGCCCGCCAGCCGCGTGGTGGTGATGCGCAGGCCGGAAGCGTTCGCCATCGCCTGCGCGCAGATCTCGGCGATATCGCCGCCTTCACCGGCGTGGCGCCCGGGGGAAAGGAACAGCATGGCCAGGATGATCTCGCTGCCGGCCATGCTCTTCGAGGCCAGCAGGTCGACCAGCAGCGGCTCGTTGAAGCGATAGGCCTCGCCGTCCCGACGTTCCATGGAGGCAAAGGTGACGCAGCTGACTTCCTCGCCGAGCAGCGCGCTGAGCTGGCCGGCCAGGTAGTTGCGCACCGCCGTGACCTCGGGGATCGGACTGCCGTGATCGACCAGTACCACTCGGGGTCGCGACAGGCCTGCCATCCGTTCGCGCACGTTGTCGGCCAGCAGCCGCGCCAGGCGCAGGTCGACGGGCGCCTGGCTGTCCACCAGCGGCAGCGCCACTCTCACGGCGAGCCGCGGGTGGCGGGCCTGCACCTCGGCCAGACGCTCCGGCAGGTAGCGGGTCAGCGCCTGGCTGGGTCCGAAGAAGAAGGGCAGGATCACCAGCTCGGTCACCCCCTCGTCTGCCAGCTGCTGGGCCCGCGGCCCCAGCGATACCGCCTTCTTGCCCTCGAGCTGCTCTGCGGGAATCTTGTAGGAGTGCAGCAGGGAGACGGGCTCGACTTCCTGGCCGGTGGCCTGGCCGAGTGCCCGAGCCAGGCGGCGCAGGTTGAGCGTGGCCTGGGCCCGCAGGGAGCCGTTATCGACGAGCAGGATCTTGCGCATGTAGGCCTCTTGGCAGGGAGCGGGCAGCGGCGCCCTGGGCGCCAGGGGCCATCTCACTACCCGACGGGGCAGCGGTCAAGCGACATGCCCCCGGGCGCCAGACGCCGGCGTCCGGGGGAAGGGGGGGGTGACTACTTGAAGCGGTCGCGGGCCTTCTCGAACGACTCGCTGAAGGACTTCCAGGCCTGCTCGGCGCCGTCCCTGAGGTCGTCCCAGGCGTCATCGCCCGCCTCACGCATCTCCTTGAGCTTCTGGCGCATCTCCTCGCGCTTCGCCTCGAGGCGCTCGGCCTCCTTCTCTCTCTCGATGCGGGCATCTGCCTCGGCACCCTTGGCCCGAGCCCGCAGCTTGTCGATCTCGGCCTGCCACTCGTCCAGCCTGGCCTTCAGCTTCTGCTCGTAGGCTTCCCTGTTGCTCATGGGGGCACTCCTTTCCGGTAGGGGGAACCTTGAAGATAGCCTGTCGCCGGGCGACGGGGCACTCCCAGCACAGGGTGGCATATCTCGCGGTAGCTGTCGCAATGCCTGCCGATAGCCCTGCCCGATAGGGCGACCGCTGCGTTGAGTCCTTGGCCTCAGGCAGACTTGGCATCCCGGTCGGTATCGACGATGCTGGCAAAGCCAATCAGCCCAGGGAGCGCGCTCGATGCCAGGTCAACCTGCCCGCACCGTAACGTCGCCCCCCTCCGTGCCGGCGCCGGTTCCGCTCGACATCGCGGCTTGCCTGGCCGCGCTCAGCCGCGGCGGGAAATCCCTGATGAGCGCGGAGCACTGGGCCGATGGCGTCGACCGGCTGCTGGCCGAGATCGGTCCCGCCACCGGAGCGAGCCGTGTCTGGGTCTTCCAGCTCCTGGAATTGCAGCCCGATGCCGTGATTCAGGATTATGTCTTTGAATGGGCGCCCTCGGATCGCTATCGACAGCTGAACCAGCGCCGTTTCCGCTTCTTCTCCTCATCCCTCGAGGATCCCGTCTATCGCCGGCTGGTCGAGGAGCGCCAGGCGGGGAAGTGTCATGACGTCTGCGTTCCCACCATGTCGCCGGGGCCGTTTCGGGCCAATCTCGAGAGCCAGGCGATTCGCTCCATGGCCACGGTCCCCATCTTCGTGAACGGCTTCTGGTGGGGAACCCTGGGCATCGACGACTGTGAGCGAGCCGTCAGCTGGGAGGGCCCCGGCCTCGATCTGCTCGAGGCCGCCGGCCAGCTGATCGCGGCAGCGCTCTACCGCTACCAGTTGACCCATCGCTCACGCCAGATCGAGCTGTTTCAAAAGGTGGCCGACTGCGGCGTCTGGGAGGTTAGCCTGCGCAACGGGCGGATATGGTGTTCCCAGGGGCTCAAGCAGGTGCTGGGCTACCCCGAGACCTATCCGCGGGTGCCCCTGCGCCGCCTGTTCGCGCGTCTCCACCCCGAGGATCGCGCCACGCTCTGGTCACGCCT
>LFCJ01001798.1_pt1 | contig 15257 bp, 15 predicted proteins | sample 643141 | NCBI WGS metagenome assembly LFCJ01 (sample SAMN03766243, study PRJNA286221) | soda lake metagenome | biome: soda lake; feature: Kulunda steppe; material: water; isolation source: sample B1-Br-g2 brine of Lake Bitter-1 | place: Russia: Kulunda steppe | collected 2010-07 | reverse complement strand
CACACACACACACACACACACACACACACACACATACACGGAGGCAGCTCAGCACTCAGGAGCTCGGAACTCAGGGCTCCTCGTGGGTGTCAGGGCTCCTCATCGGTGTCCGCTGGCATGTGGGCATGTGTGCAACCAAGGGACTGCTGGCAGCTGCACACACAACACTCACCCCCACAGCCTGCAATGGTGGCCAGCGCAATTGGAGACATCCACACGCCAGGGAACAGGCTCGCCACCAGCTCCACACGCGCAACGACGGTGCGGGACTTGAAGAATAGCACACAGGCTGTGGGGATGACCTGTGGCAGTCGAGGGGGGGGGGGTGATTAAAAGTGATCAAAGCTTGGTGTTCCACTGGCAGTAGAGCGGTGAGTCACCGCCGGTGACAACTTACCGCTGATCCGCTGCCCTCAACACCACCATCAGCACCATCACCATCGCCATCGCCATCACCATCACCCTCCTCCTCCTCATGTTCACCCTCCGCATCCTCGTCCTCATCCTCATCTTCATCCTCATCCTTGATGGGCCACTTTCTTGGGTCAATTTGACGGGCCTAGACTAGCACTCACCTTGACGGGCCACAGCCTCAGCAGCCAGTTGGCAGGACGGGACAGCGGGGAGTAGACCACAATCCACCAAGTCAGCGTGAAGTACAGCCCGATGTCATTGTTCTTGATCCAGCTGATAGGGGCATCAAAGGGTCTCTGCATAGGTGGGCACATGAGCAGGGCAGCAGAGCGCTGCCTGCATACGTGTGTGAATGTGTGAGAAGTGCGTGTTTGTGCGCAACTTAATGATATGCGCACACGCCCTATTCACGCCCCTGGGTAGATGGCTGATTCATCCCTGCTCCTTATCGGGTTGTAGTACCTATTGATCTAAAAAGAAGCGTCACCCTTTGAGCACCCACCATCAGCAGCAAGGATGACCACATCGCGCCGCCAAAGCCTAGGACAAACGTCATTATGTAGTGCAGCAACCAGTTGCCTGCGCAAGCAGGTGGATGACTATGGCTGACTGCTGTTGCATTGCACAGGAAGTGCAAAACATTTTTGCACAGATTTACAGATCATACACCATGTACACATTCTAAATAAGGCATTTGTTTGGATTGTCTCTCGTGTCAAAGGGATCAGGGCAGATAGGATCCTGCCGATTTGCATCTGAGTGCACACACTGATGCAAATCTCTGGGTGCAATGTACAAAAAAACTAACGTCCAATTCAGAAGTTGCAAGTCATTAACCCCCACTGGCCTTTCACATCTGGGGCTGATTGGACACACACGATGCAGTGCCCAATTAGGATGAGGATGTGGCTGATGCGATTGCTGGCTAAGGCATCATACTGCTCTCCCAAAGGTACCAGTATCTGCATGGAAGAGCAGGGGCACGCATGAGTAGCTCAGGAGCTTCTTCGAGGCACGCAAAGCAGAGAGGCTAGCCCCTCCTGTCACGCCAGCCGCCTGCTCCCCTAGTTATTCCCCCATTCCCTTGTAACAGTGCATTTCAGACAAGTTTCTGACTAGGACTGTCTGTGACCATACCTCTGATGCCCTGCTTTGAACGCCGGCCAGAACGTCAGTGTCCATGGCTGACAGCTGTTCTTAAAAGCTTAATATATCATTTGTATTCTTTTTAATTTCTTGTAAGGTAAAGTTGTCACATGTGAAAGTTGGAGAAGGCCAATTGAACAGCTCCCATCGTTCATTCATTTTCAAACGCATCCACTTGGACTGGTTCCCCGACTCTTGCACCGGCGTGGCGATGGCCCTCCAGAGAGCGCTCCCTTTGGTGCGTCGACAACACCGTCTGGCTCGTACACCTGTACTGATGCGTGTGGCGTTCCTTTTGGAGCCGAAGGACTATCTTACACTGCTCTGAACGCCTGGCGAGAGCGCCCGGCAAGCAAGCACGCACCTCATACGGTCCACGCCTCTGGCTGAGTGCAGGCGCAGGCGCAGACGCAGGCGGCCCCGGCCTTGGCAGTGAGGCCGAGCTGCAGTGGTGTGCGAGGGAGCGTGGTCAGACGGGGAGGTGAGGGGGGAGGGCAGACCGAGTTAACTTGCCCAGGAAGGGTTTTGTAGTTGGTGTAGAAACTACGGCCTGTGCTTGCTCAGTCTCAGGCAAGTAGTACCCTAGGAGACAACATAAACTGGACTCAAAAGCAGCTACTGGTGCTGTTGCAAGCAGGCAGGCCCCGTTTGAGGTGCGTTCCCTGGGCAGGAGAAGAATCCTGGACATGCTCCAACAGAATTTTCATACCTCATGAGTGTTCTCCCGCGTGCCCATGTGCCTGCTTGTAGGTGCAGCAGCTGTTCCTCTGCTTAGTCCCCTGGCTGGCCGCTCCCAGCTGGTCTGCATTGCACGCAGTGGGGGCTCTGGTGTCTTGGACAACCCGACCACCCTGCCTGGCTTCACCCCCAAGAAGCAGTCAAAGGGCAAGAGGCCTCCCACCTACAGGGTGATGCTGCACAACGACTCCCACAACAGGCGGGAGTATGTGGTCAAGACGTTGCTCAAGGTGGTCAAGGGCATCACTGCAGAGGACGCAGCGACAGGTGGGAGCGCTGTTCAAGTCGCCCACTGCTGGAAGCTGGTGACAGTGCACATGGACAGTGCAGTAGCTGCATGACACAATGTGCCCGGGCTGCCTTGCGGTCCAAGTTGGCCGGCAGCATGTGCGCTGCGGGACTGTCATGTGGCACCAGACCTCCAGCGGAGTGCGTGCTGGTTGAGCACACTGGGTGAATAGCAATCAAGCTGTAAAAGGTTTGAACATAAATTAGGTTTGTGGCTGGTCACCACCTCATGAGGAATCCTGGAGGTCCGGAACAGCAGTCAAACCAAGAAAGACCTGGGACCTAGATGGCTAAAACGAGCATGTCTGGTGGTCGTGCCCAAGGCAAACTTTTTGCCTGCATGAACATGTGTGCCCACCTGCCCTACCCTGAAGAGTCTGGAAAATCTATTGTGCAGGCAGCTATCTTAACACAAGACATGGGATGACCCTCTCAGGCGCGTGCCAGCATCGCATCTGTGGCCACCTGATCACAAGTTTGCATAGGCAGCATGATACAGGCCCCAAGGTGCCAGGGCCCTGGCAAAAAGATCTATGCTTAACACTTTTGTGTGAAAAAAGGGGCATCAGCCTCCTCGTATCAGCCCCCCGGGCATAGCAACAAGATGCCCGCATTGTGTCGGTTGCAAGGGTTGTCCCGATGCGCGTTAGTTTTGTACATATTTCTGCTGCATGCAAACTTCACACAAATCTACAAAGCGCGCGTGCACACGCACACGTGCAAGAGGAATGCAGCCTCGAGTGCACACATGCACATGCCAATACCCCGCCTTGTGTGTGCCTGCAGCCATGCAAGTGGCCCATGAGAGTGGCGTGGCGCTGGTCACGCAATGCCCCCAAGAGGAGGCAGAGTACTACTGCCAGGGCCTGCGCATCAATGGCCTAACCAGCACCATCGAGCCCGGCTGCTAAGTTGGCGCCCCCCCTCCCTCCTCCCTCCCTTTGCGCTTCCCAAAGCCCTTGCATGACGCGGCAAGATGCGCGTCCAGCTGCGCAGAAGCGTGCATGTCTGCTGCTGCTAGGCCTCTAGCCCTGCCGCTAGTGGGGGTCATGGTCACAGTGCAGCCCGCCTGTCATCTGGGACCCACACGGCACAGCCAGTGCTGTTTGAGGCTGCGCTGCCAGGAGTGTGTGCGAGGGCGTGCACACCCATGTAGTTGGTACGACACAGCAGCCGTGGCCTGGTGGAGGGCCCTTGCTAGCTGATAGCGCGCCCAGGCAGCAGCAGGAGTGGGTGTAGGCTTCTGATGTGTGAGCTTGGCAGATAGTAACCTTGGAACCATGCTGCGCCCGTCTTACTTGTTGGCAACCTTGTAGTGTTGATAGTTCACGCTGTGCTGTGGGTGAAAATTGGGAGGCACACAAACTTGCAGCAGCTGCTATGTATTAGGGCGCAGTGCGTCAGGCTGGAATATGCTTGGAATGTTGCATTGGATTGTAATACCTTGATCAGCACCTTGTACTTGTGTGCTGTAGCAACGCCGTTTGTGTGTTGCTTGCTTGTTTGAATGGTCCCGCTCCTATGTATTTGCAGGCTGCACCTAGCCTTGTGGTTTAGATCATGTTGTCACAGGTGTATTTGTGTGTGCAGGATGCTTGTGCACTAAGCTCTACAGCTCTGCAAGTGCCTCCCAGCTTACTTTGTCCTGGACGGCCTGTAACCTAGAGTCGACGACTTCGGTGGCCAAGTCAACTACTTGAGTGCAATAGTTACTCAAGTTAGGGTTAACCGCCAGCCTGGTCGTTAGGCTGATTGGTTTGTTGCTGGCCTTTGCCAGCAAAAAATAGTCCAAGGGGAGATTTCCTGTGGCACTGGCCAATTTTCCAGACTTCCGTGGTTTTCAGGGTCATTGTGTCACTTCCAGCATACTAGTTAGGGTTCACCGCTAGCGTGCCAGTGGCCGTTGGCCTGATCGCAAATTACCAGTGGTTTGTGGCTAGCCTTCAAAGTTAGGTTCTGTCATATCGCTGTATCCGCCGAATGAGGGCAGCCGAGCTGAATTCCTGGACCTCTGGCACTGCCTGGCAGGCTGCAACCTGGACCTAAACATCAGAGGCGCAAATACTAGAAGCAACAACTTGAAGTTGGGGTTAGCCGCCAGCCTGGTCAGGCAGATTAGTCTGTTGCTGGTCTTCGCCAGCCAATAACAGTTCATAATGTCCGACATGAAATGGCAGATTTTGTTGTGCCACTGAGAAAGGAAATCAAAGAGCGTCTGACTAGGCAAGACATGTAAAATATGAGGGGCCTCCATAGAGAAGGACCAGGGAAAGGACAGGCAGAGGGACAGGCAGAAAGGGAAGAAAAGGAACGAGAATGAGAGAGCCTAGCTGAGTATACAAAGTCTTAACAGTGAAAACGAACATGCACCTCATTTTGAACAGCAGCACAGGAACACTTCCACCGCGAGGGTATATCTCGCAAGCGAAATCTGCTCACACTCCTCAAAACATGCTTAACATGCTAGAGGTCAAGGTGCAGATAGCGAGGTGGCATCAGGGGGGCAAACATGAGAAGAAAGGTAGTGTCTGAAAGCTAGAGTTTTTGGTAAAAAAGGTCCAACCAGAAGGCACTTAAAGGGCAAATACAGAGTAAAGGATGAAACCTCTGCATGAGTCTCGTCTGCATAACTAGAACGACTGCTCAAAACACTCTGTCTAAAGATTACCCAACAAAACTAGATATATCTATCTATTACAGATATATCTATCTGTTATATAAGCTCACAATCTACCCGCAAGCTTCTCTGGCCTAGACCGGTCTAGAGTAGGAATACTTCTTCTTGATCTAAACACATTATGTGCACTATCCTCAATAGCTTGTGCAGACCAGACGTTCTCTTTAGCATTCTCCTCACCTTCAAATTAATCAGGAGGGGTCTGCTGGCTTTTATGCCTAGCGAGGGCCGAGGGTTCAGGGTTTAGGTTCAACCACCCTAAACCCAGAGGTGGTTGTGGGGGTGGGGGTGCATGTTGGGGTGGGGTGCGGGTGGGGGTGTAAGTGTGGGGTTTGCTTCAGTCCGACTGAAGGCGAGCCCGCCTTCTTTCAACAAGGAGTAGGAATGTGAGTGCAGGCCACAGGCTGATGGCATTTGGGCTCAATTAAAATCCATAAAACAATGTTTCTGAAATTGCATGTCACAAATTTAAAGCGGTTTTCAAAAAGTTTCTGAAATTGCATGTCACAAATTTAAAGCGGTTTTCAAAAAGTTTTCTTGAGTTCTGCTTCACCAGATACCTCTGGCTTTCAGAAACTACCTTCCTTCTAGAAAATCTGCTATGAGTAGATCTGCTATGAGCGCCTTTTTAGTTTTGCTTCAGGTCGCAGGCCTTCTAGGCTTCAACTAAGCTTCCCTCGTTTGGCAGAAGTAGCTTTGTAACCTAGCCTATAGTTAGCTAACCTAGGACACACGCTCGCAAACTGGCTACTTATTATGCATGGATGACCTTGCCTCTCAAGCCAAGCACTGCAAGGGCCCCCTTTTTATTTGCTACCTAGAGCTGGACCCTACCTGAGTAGACATGTGCTTCGTAACATTGCTCGTTTTCGCTTGCGTGCCTATACCCTGAGAGTTGAGACTGGATGCTGGCAAATCCACATTAGGCACTATGACAAATGCGACTTGCATGATTTTTGGGACAAATAACTTGTACTTTTTTATCGCCCTTGCTAATACGAAGAACAATTTGCTGATTTCACCGAGGCTGATAGAACATACATTGAAGACACGGGAGCTTTTACTTTTGACAACATCAATGCTGAGGATGTAAGCTTGTTTCTCTTGAAGCAGAGGAACAAATCACTTCTTTTCTTTCTGAGGTTTAGATTTTGTTTTTGACTGGCAGTGCCCAGCAAGCCTAGCAGTCAAAAGAAAAAAGAAGAGGAAAGAAAAACTACGTAAGCAGTGAAGCACTCCTTACATCAATAAGGAAAAAGAATCACTTAGGGCCCAAGCACCGTATGACTTCTCCACCACCAAGGAAACAAAAGAAGTCAGTGGGGATCAGGGGGATGACCAGCAGTACCCCATTTCTGGTCCTGATGATTCGCAGCAAAAGGTTTCTCAAGAGCGCTTCTGGTACTACTAGCACCGGAATTGAATTCCGGTGGTGGATGCCACTTTGGCACCTTCCTTCTCCTTTGAAGGAGCGGGGGGACTTGCACCCCAACCCTTTTGGCCTCTCACGGCTGGCACCAGTTAGCAATTGCAACCTCCTGTTGCATTGATCATACCCTTACAGTAACCGGTTGTAGGGTTTGCATGGCCAAGTTTATGTTTGGAGTGCATATGCGCCTTCAGAGCATCATAGAGATTTAAGAAATGAATTAGCTTTGGGGCAGGTACGTTGGAGGGCCTTGAGGATGTTGCATCAGACTCTCCTCTCGGAGGGGATATCCCTTAGCAGTCAATCCATTTGGATGAGGGTCTAAACCCATTGTAGCCCTTTTTCCCCCTTGTTTCAAAGGGTCTTTACGTTCAGGGTACAAACCGCAATGAAGGCGTTCAATCGGCTAAGCCGTACTCGTTCAAATACAGCCTTGATGTTTGAGGTTGCAAGGATGTTTCTGCCAGACATGGGCAGCTTAGCCCTGAGATACAACCCCGGAGCCTTCATCTTACATCTTGTAGACTTGAAGGTCCGATAAGTACTTAAAATATTCAGCCAAGCTGCCCTCGTTTGGCAGGTACAGACTATATAACCTAACCTTCACATATTTATCCGAGTCATGGTTGAAGTATTAGGACTCCTCAGAGGAAAGCCCGGCTGCCAGGCAGCATAACTGGCTGTGAAGTTCAGAGGATTGCACATGTCTAGGATATGATCGCGTTCCAACGCCATTGTTTGTATTGATTTCTGCTAGTTCAAATCCTTGTAATGTGCCTCGGATTATTCAGACTCTGGCTTCAGTGGTGGCTTTCTTTGATTGGACCTGAAATGGCATTGTCTATCTCGAGTTTGCCTGGTCTGCCTTTCCCTGGAGATATGGTTGTTGCTTGTAGTTACTGATTAAGCTATCATCTGCAGAAATGGGGGGGTAAGCTGATCAAGGCTACTTAAGCTTCTGCCAGTAAGAGGGTGGACGTGTCACTTTAATGCATGGATCCTAGCTGATGCTTCCATTCAACTGAAGCCGTGGATCTTACTGCTAGTTCAAGGCCGTGAGTGAAATGGCCCCTCCCAACTCAACGGCTCTGCTCTAAGCAGCATCGGTTGAGTGCTCAGATTCAGGCAAGCAGCAGGCACAGGCGCAGGACAGTAAGCTCATCTTGCTTGCTACGTGCTAGCGGTGAATGTGTACCAGAAAGACAACAGTGGGCTCATCTTGCTTGCATCATCCTAGTGGTGAGTGCGTACAAGCAAAGATAAGAGGGGGCTGGGTCGCTCACCAGTGGGCTGGTGGTCTGAGGCTCGCGCCATTTAGAGTGAGAAATATGATGCATGAATGCTGGAGGTAGGTAGATCCAGCACGGGTGCCCATGCATAGATGTGCCGCAGCTGCTTATCGAACACAGTGTCAAAATCAGCTCCAGTGTGGACGTGCCCCAAACACACGCCCTCGCGGCACGGAAGGGGGGGGCACCAGAACCATGACAGGGTGAAGCAGCGACCTCTTTCGCGCCCCTAGTCGCCAAGCATCGGATAGTGACCGCAGACTGGGTGTCATTCTAGGAACACAGGCTGCTTGCCAAAAGAAAGTGAGCAGCCAGCAAGCCAAGTATGATGCCCCCCTGTTCTCCAGCTGCTTCCTAAGAGATTGATAGAGCGGCTAAAGAGGCTGGCTTATGAGACAAGGCGAGATCAGGGCTGCTATCTCTGGTGGATGGAGCCGTTCGCGTAGATCGCAAACTGTGTCACACCATCTTCTCCTGCAAGAGCGAAGGGCAGCAGTGTGCGTGTGTGTGCATGTGTGTACTTGTGTGTGCATGTGTGTGTGCTTCATGCATGTGCATGGTCTTATTCCCGTGGTTATGTCTTTTGCCTAACAGCATGTTGACCTGCTCTTGCACTGCAGAGCTCTTGCACTCTTACATCGACCTTCATAATAACCCCTCTCTTGTGAACTGCAGGCATTTCCAATTTGGTTTTGGTTGCATAGCTGATAACTGCATGGCATGCTCCGCAAACATTTGTAGTTCTCCCGCAATCATGAAGCACGAATGGCACCCGGCTATTTTTCATTGATGGCAATGTATCTTCTGGGAAGCTGTGAGGCTTAAATCTGCCGCCTCAGGCTGGTCCATTCCTCTTGGGGTCGTTTCAAAAGCCGGCACGCTTGCTCAGATGGAGGGCCTTTCAAAGAAAGGCTGCGCACCTTCAACCCTCCCACACCCACGCACGTGTGCATGCCTGAGTTCTGGGGGCTGCTGCATGGCCACCCACGCAAGAGCCCAACGCAGAGCACAATGCAGAGAGCAGCGCAGTGCCTGGCCCAGATATGGACCTTGGGAGCCAAAGCACCGCGCACATGTCCTGGGCATCCACATCCTGGCGCACACCCTTGGAGGACGTTGCAGCAGAGCCCCCTGGCACACCACTGAACTCACCACCTCAAGCATGCTGACACACACGCATGCGTACGTGCGGGTACAAACACACACAGGGGCGCGCATGCTCGCACAAATATGCGCACACACACGCGCATGCACGTTTACCCACCTGTGAAGAACACCACATCCTGGTCCACATCCAGCGAGTCTTGGCCATTTCCGTCAGGCAATCTCTGCGGCAGACAGGCCAACCAGCACACGGCGTTGGTCTGGCCGTCATACTCCAAACAATTAGTGGATATCATCTTGTCAGCCAGCCAGGCAGCCAGGCAGCCAGGCAGCCATCCATCCATCCATCCAGCCAGTCATTCAGTCATTCATTCATTCATTCATTCATTCATTCATTCAGTCATTCAGTCATCCATCCAACCATCCATCCATCCAGCCAGTCAAGCGAGTATGAGGCCAAAATCATGATTGTTTGACTCACCTCATGCATGCATGCATCCACACATGCACACACGCGCACATGCATGGACGCACCTCATCCCCATCCTTGTTCTTGCCGTCCACGCATGTGCCTCTCACACAAACACAGACACGCACCCCATACATGCGCGCGCCTAACATCACATTCAGACAAACGTGCACTATCATATGCACACACTTCCACCTCACCTCACATTCATGTAAACACATGGACACACACACACACTCAAACACCACGCACATGCGCACACATATACATCCGTGCGCACACACTTGCGTGAAGACATGCACGCGCACACGTGCACACGCACCTCATCCTCGTCCTCGCAGTCCCCGCACTCTGCGGAGTATGCTGCCAGCAGCGCGTTGTACGCGTCCACACTTGTGACAGGCTTGAATGCCTCCTCCGCCACGACAGGCTGCACCTCCGCAGCCGCCGCTGCTGTGGAGGGCGCTGCACACAGCGGCAGCTGCTGCTGCCAGGACGCTGAGCCGGCGGGTTGCGGATGGGCATGCGAAGGCGGGTGGGTGGAGGGCTTAGTGGCCGGGCGGGCAAGACTCCACGCGGGCACGGTGTGGGGGACGGAAGGAGTGACAGGGGCAGCGCAGGAGGAGCTGGCGCCACTCAGCTGGGCCTGTGCGCATGGGAGAGGGGGTGGAGGGGGGCGCGCATGTGTGTTCGCGCATGTGCATACGCGTGTGTTTGCGTGTGCATGTGCATGTGTGCGTGGGAGAGGGAGTGGAGGGGGGCATGCATGTGTGTTCGCGTGTGTTTGTGTGTGCATGTGTGTGTGTGTGTGTGTGGGAGAGGGTGTGGAGGGGGGCGTGCATGTATGTTCGTGTATGTGCGTGCGTGTGTGTTCGTGTGTGCATATTCGCGCGCGGGAGAGGGGGTGGAAGGGGGCGTGCATATGTGCACGCGTATGTGCGTGCGCGTGTGTTTATGCGTGCATGTGCGTGCGTGGGAGAGGGGGTGGAAGGGGGCATGCATGTGTGTACACGTATGTGCGTGCGCGTGTGTGTGCATGTGTGTGCGCAGGAGAGGAGATGGAGGGTGGCTGTATGTATGCGCATGTGTGTGTATGTGAATGTGCATGCGTGAGAGAGGGTGTGAGGGGGTGCATGTAGGAAGACGATATACACAGGAGGTAAGGTTGAGGGGCAGAGTGCATGAGAGACCGGATGCATGCATGTGAGAGAGAAGGTGCATATGCATGTGCGGGCATGGGATGGGAAGTGTCTAGTCTCCAAGTAAGGCAACAGGATCCGGCAGTCATATCCTTGCATTGAGTGCGTGTAAATGCGTGCGTGTGTGTGCGCATGCGTGTGTGTGCTCACCCGGGCTGCTGCCTTTTGTGCCCGCAGGCGCTCCAGCTTCTCCTTGGGGTCTTCCTGGTCAGGCTCAGGCTTTCTGCAGCGCCGCACAGGTGGACAAAGAGCAGGAGCTGTGAGGCTGGTGGGCGTGGGATACGTACTGCAGGGGTGTGGTGAGTCTGGTAGAGGTGGGATGCACACAGCAGGGGTGTTGTGAGTTTGGTATGTCTGGATACGTGCTCCAGATCCATGTCGGTGCGTGGTATGTCTGCATGCGTGCTCCAGATCCATGTTGGTGCCTGCATGCGTGCTCTGAGCCTCCTGCTCCAGATTCATTTTGGAGCTCCTCAATTGGAGGTGCCTCTAGCGCAAGGCACAGACTGAGAGCTGCACCATGACGGCAACTTGCACAAACTTGCACATGCCAACGACGCTAAGACCGCTAGGGGCTGAAGCATCCAGTGATATTCATAAACACTGCGCGAGCTCGCATCAAGGACGCTCAGTGTAAATTGAGAGCCTGCAAGTCAGGGACTTGTCATCAGGCCAGGTTTCATAATGTACAGCCAAGTTGTACATGAGAAGTCACCAGATTCTCAGACATTGCAAGCAAGGGCAGTGCTGTCATGCCTTTCAAAGACTCGAGGAAATGCATCCAAAAGCACTGTCTTTGCTCAAGATGTCATTGAATTGAACACTTGCGTCCAGCTTGGCCATTTGCCATCCAACTCAAATATGAAAAGCCACTCATTGTCACAAGGCACAGGAAAGTGGAAAGTGCAGCTGCAAAACAGAACAATTGACAGATAAACGCGAGGAGCTGGAAGCAGGTCTGAACCACATTCCCACCCCCTATCTTGCATGTGCTCCTGATGAGAGAAGCACGTGCGTACCTGCTGATGTACTGCCGCTTCACCGGCTCAGGCGGCAGGAGCACAGGCGTTCGTGGCCCGCCCAGCGGGCTTGACCCGGGTGGTGCAAAGGCAGAGGCGGGAATAGGGCCCGCGGCGGCAGCTGCCGTGCGCTGCAGCGCTTGCGCGTCCTCTTGGCTCACCGTGCCCGCCATCTCGCGCAAACGCTGCGTGCGCATACAGCACCAAGCGCGCCCACCACCGATGCAGTTGTGCATGCATGTCGTGTATATATGCGTGTTTGTATGTGTGATGAACGTGCGTGTGAGTGCGTGTTTGTGCATTCAAATACGCGCGCAGATCAGAAGGTGCATAGGTGCCTATGGCGCGGGAGGGTATTGGAGGCGCCACGCTGTACTTTGTGTCTTTGCGGAATTGATATCCGAGTCAGTATGTGTGTGAGAAAAAGAGAGAGAGAGAGAGAGAGATATGGCACTTTTCATGGTTTAATTGAGGCATTTTATTGAGCCTGGAGGTTTAGAGGGCCAGTCATTCAGAAGCAAAGTCTGAGCGTGGAGTGTGTGTGCAGGCCAAATTTGTCAGTCAATAATAGAGAAGAATAAGAGAAAATAAGAATAAAAAAGGTAGAAGAAGATTTGGCGTGACAGAGGCCTTATCCCTTGCCCACCACCCTCTCTTCTGCCTTGAGCACAGCCGCAGTCATGGTAGTGCTTCTCTCAAACACAAGATTAAAAGTGCAAGCCATACCCGCTTCAGTGTTTTTAGTAAACAGCGCGACGCGTCGCTTTTGCTAAACTTGCGTCTAAATGACGTAGACGCAGCAACGCCAGGCAGGGCGTCACTGAGCACTCTATGTAGCCAATTGGCGAAGGGATTTTCCTGGGGAGTACATTGTTGCCAAATATTAATATGTGTTTTAATAAAGCCAAGGGGGGGGGGTGTCCAAGGGAGTTTCGGGCAAATGCCCACTCTGCCCCTGCACAGCCTGCCCCCTTCCCAGCAGCAGTAGCAGCAGCAGCAGCAGCAGCAGCAGCAGCAGCAGCAGCAGCAGCAGCAGCAAATGTGTTCCCAGAGCAACAACCCCAGCTGCTGATGCAGCGTGTGCAAGCACATCTGTGGGGGAGCAGCAGCAAGGGACTGCGGCAGGAGACACTGAGGGGCTGTGGCTGCTGGAACCAGGAAGTGCAGCAGGGAGGGTCAGGATGCAAAGACAAGGCATCCAGGGGGGCGCAAGCTGGGTGATCTCAACACAATCTCCGAGTTTAAAAGGCAACATGTTGCTGAAGTGTAAAATTAGTGCATATGGGCTGTGCTAGGGTGTGCCGTGCTCATGGGCGAAGAAGCAAAATGTGCTGGTTCTTCAGGTGGTAGAAGGATGCAGTCGGTTCTTATAAGGGCACCAATACAAGCAAACCCTGAAAGCAGCAGCAGCAGCCTATCACAGTCGCAAGCAAAGACAATTCAGTATAGATTAGTATAAGGCATGACACTTTCATCTGCATGGCCACTTGGAAGGCTGGGCTGAGAGGAGGTTTGCATTGATACAGGGTGCAGGGACTGGCAGTCAGTGTGCGGACGCCCTTAGTGTGATATTGGAAGCAAATAAGTATGATTATTCATACTGTAAAGAATGTCACTCAAATGCTTGCAAATTATGATTGACCTTGCTACACTGTTTTTTGGTAGGAGCACCTTGTGTAGCCAATTGGCTACATGCTCCAAAAGCTTATCAGAAACACTGACCCACTTGCCTGCTTAGCCATGTCAATGCTTGCAGGTACCGCGAGCGCGCAACGTCATTATTCAGTGCACATTTTGCGCATGCTGGCGCACCATGGGCGCAAGCCCTCTGGCCTCGTGAGTGGCATGTGGCAGGTGGGTGACAATGAACGCCCATGCTTTCCTATAGGGCCAGAGAGTGCATTGTCCTTGTGCTTGGGAGCTTTTAAGGGGTAGCTGAGGTGAAGGGGAGGTGTTGCAGAGGCATCAGCAATGGTATCAGCAATGGCATCAGCAATGACCCTAGCAGCTCAGCTGCCCTTTGAGTTCCCTGGCAAAGGGGCGCAATGCGCCTGCCCGCAGCTAGCAAGCAGCACAGAAGCATTGAGCTTTCCTGGCAAAGGGGCGCAATGCGCTTGCCTGCAGTAAGCAAGCAGCACAGAAGCATTGAGCTTTCCTGACAAAGGGGCGCAATGCGCCTGCCTGCAGCAAGCAAGCAGCACAGAAGCATCGCATCTGCACTGAGGGGGCTTGGTCACTGGCACCTGCAGTCCTGGTTGCAAGCCCGGGCACATTGCTCTGCATACAAGCCTGATGGATCCTGGGCAGCTTGCAAGATGTGGAGTGCGAAATGTGCTAGATGTGCTGTGCAAGTGGTGTACAAGGTTTGTTGTGTGTGCCGTGTATTGGATGTATTGTGCGCATAGGTGGGTTGTTAGATATGCTGTGCGCGGGGTGTGTCAATGAATTGTGCAGCATGGTGTGCATGATTGCAGACAAATTTGGAGGAGTCCATTTCCAAGCAAGGAGCGTGTCCACATCTCCAACCAAACGGGCGCTCACCTTCAGGCAGGTGCGCAGGAGCTGTGCCCTGGCAGCGCCGCCTGCCTCAATGACCGTCAGGAAGGCGTTCACCAGAGGGAGGGACTGCATGCGGAAAGTGGGGGGGTGGCGGGCCCACATGTGTGCAATGGCCCACGGGTGTGCAATGGTGCACACACATCGCACAGGTGTGCAATGGTGCACACACATGGCACAGGTGTGCAATGGCCCACAGGTGTGCAATGGTGCACAGGGGTGCAATGGTGCACATACATGGCAGGCGCAAGCGAGGGGTGGAGTGCGCACAGGTCACATCCTGTTGGATCTTTGTTCATGCGCGGCACACACTCACACAGGATAGCATATTATACGCGGCATATGTCACAGACTCTCCACGCACACTGCCACAAACCGTCACTACCCATACACTTGCGCACGGAGGTATGTGCGTATGCCTGAGCCCAGACGCATGGCCTACCGCCTACACACAGGAGGACCTGACAAACACACCCACAGGAGCCACCAACCAAGCAAGCAAGCATGCACACACACAAACTCCAGCAAATGCGCATTTGCAGCCACAACTGCTGCCCACCTGCACGTGCAGCAGCTTGGTGTGATCCCTTAGCCCCTCCACTGCCGGTGGCCAGGGCACCCGCCCTTCCATGCTGGCCTCAGCGGTGCTGCCGGCCGCAGCGCACGCAATGGCTGCCAGCTGTGGCAGCTGCAGCACCGCCATGCCATGGCCGTTCTGGTCAACCTGCACAGTCAAGTTGGGGCCATGTCCATCTGCGGCAGTGTTCTGCAGGACAGGGCAATCGTGCGACTGGCATGCGGGCCCATCTGCGCAGGCGTGAGATGGATCCTGTGTGTGCGTGCGTGTGCAGGCGCGTGCTTGTGCCTGTGCCTGTGTGTGTTTGTGTGTGTGCGTGTGTGTGTGTGCGTGTGTGTGTGTGTGTGTGTGT
>LFCJ01001796.1_pt1 | contig 15260 bp, 20 predicted proteins | sample 643141 | NCBI WGS metagenome assembly LFCJ01 (sample SAMN03766243, study PRJNA286221) | soda lake metagenome | biome: soda lake; feature: Kulunda steppe; material: water; isolation source: sample B1-Br-g2 brine of Lake Bitter-1 | place: Russia: Kulunda steppe | collected 2010-07 | reverse complement strand
GACGACCTTCGCCTCCCCCCAGTCGGCGGGTGGCACCCGGTCTTGCAGCGCCGAGAGTTCGTCGATGTACTCCGGCGGTAGCACGTCCGGGCGGGTCGAGAGCAACTGTCCGAGTTTGATGAACGTCGGCCCGAGGGTCAACAGTGACTCGAGGAGCACTTGCGCTCGCGCCCTGTGGGTCTCGGGGTCGACCGACCGCGACGAACCAAAGAACAGGAACCGTTTCCTGTCACGGGCGTAGGCGAGCAACAGTGGCGTGAAGTGCCACGCAACGACGAGAAAGCGTTTGTACGCACGGAGATACACCGGACGCGTCACCCCGGGTTAGACACCCTCGCTTTCGACCACGTCGATCGTCGTCTCCCCGGTGTCCCGTTTCGGGAGCCGTAACTCGAGGACGCCACGGGAGACCGACGCTTGCGCACCGTCGCCGGTCGCCCCGTCCGGTAACGGGAGGTCGATTTCCACGGATTCCTGGCGGTTTTCCTCGATGTATTCGAACCCCTCCGGGCGGGGTTTCTCGCGGTGTGTATCGATGGAGATGTGACCGTCTTCGACGGTCGGGTCGAGTTCCTCAGCCGAGACGCCCGGGACGTCGAGGATGAGCAAGTACGCCCCGTCGCTCTCTAGGAGATCGAAGAACACCGATTCCGGTAGGTCCCGCAAGGCGTCGCGGAGTACGGACATACCTGTCGGTTCGAACGCCGATATGAAAAAGGCCGCGGTAGCGGTGGTCCCCGTTAGCCTATCGCCACTACCACGACTGTGAGGACGGCGAGGCCGACCACGATCGCACCGAGTCCGGGGAGTGCCACCCGGAGTGCAGTCCACCGCTCCGTGGTATCCGAAACGAGAAACGGCCTCCCGACTCGCGTCCGTGTCGAACCGTGCCGTCCCGTAGACGTGGACCGATCCCCCGACCTCGAGGACCCGTTCACTGTACCGTCGGTCGCGCCCGGTGGCGAACTCGAGGACCCCCCAGAGGAGAGCGGCGACGGCCACGAGGGCAACCGCGGCGGCGAGGGCTGCAAAGAGGACCCACTCCATAGCGCCCTATCAGGACTCGAGGTACTCGGGAAGCTCGTTTACGGACTCGAGGACGGCACTCGCCCCCTCGGCCTCGTACTTCTCACGCCCTTTCTCGCCGGTCAGCCCACCAGTGAGGACGCCGACGCCGTGATACTCGCGGTCGGGATCGGCCTCGCTCGCGTTGACTGCCGTCCGGACGTCGTCTACGGTGTCGCCGACGAAGACGACCGTTTCCGCATCGAAGCGCTCGGCGAGAGTCGTCAACGCGTGCGGGTGGGGTTTCCCCTCCTCCCAGTCGTCCATCGTAAAACGGTGCTCGAGGGGGAGCTCCAGTCCCGCCCGTTCGAGAGCGATCTCCGCCTCGGCTTTCGGGCGGCCCGTCACCACGCCCACGTCGTACCCCTCGAGCAGGCGTTCGCGGGTCCCGTCCTCGAGTATCAGCGGTTCGTCGTGGACAAAGCCCGCAGTCTCGAGGTCGGGTTCGTCGTCCTCGAGTGCCCGGTAGAGGTCCGCCCCGAGGTACAGTTGCTGGAAGGTCTCGTGGAGGCGTTCGCGGTCCCACCGACCGAACACCCGCCGGCCGGCGTTGGCTCTGAGTTCCTCGCGGACGACGGACTCCGCGGCCTCGAGGCCGCCGCCCTCGGCGGCGATCTCGTCGGTGAACTCGGCGATCGGCGCTCGATACCCCTCGGTCGTCGCCAGCACGTAGAGTGCGGCGGCGTAGGTCAACTCCCAGTCGTTGTTGAAGCCACCCGCGTCCTTGAACTGCTGGACGTCCGCCTTCCTGATCGTCCGGTCGTAGACCCGCTCGATCGACTCGAGGATCGCCCGTCGGTAGGAGTCCTCGACGTCGACGAGTACGCCGTCGATATCGAGGACGACCGCGTCTGCGTTCATGCGGGAGTCGACTCGGTCGAGCGGTATGGGCGTTACTGTTCGTCCGGGACCACCTGCGCTAGAGAGAACCCTAAAGGGGTGGGATGCCCTACGCTGTGTCGATGCCAACGGCCCTCCCGCCGGCTTTCCGTGAAAGCTGGCGACCGATCGGGACCCGGACCCGCGAGAGCCGCCTCGTGATGACCTCGACGACCGCCGAGACGACCCTCTACGAACACGTCCCGACCGCCGACACACCGGGCGACCGGGACCCCAGGCCGGACGACAGGGAGATTCCGGTCCGGTCGCTTTTCGCGATCGACCTCGAGATCACGCCGTCGCTCCCCTCGATGGGCGTCTCACCGCGGGCGGTCCTCGGGATGGCCGCCGGACACGTCAAACGCCAGTTCGTCCGGAACGTCGAGGCCGACGGCCTGTGCGTCGACGGCGAGGAGACGACGACGGACTTCGAGCGATCGGACGGCACTGCCGGGAAGCGATACGTCCTCTCGACGTCGGCCCCGATCGATCCCCACGCCGTCTGCGGGGACCACTCGATCCCCGCCGAGACACACGTCGCCGTCTGGCCCACCGCGAGGAGTTACGGCGTCGCCGGCGGGACGCTCCCGCTTTCGGCACCCGACGGCCTCGAGGACGTACTCGTGGTCGACCCCGACCGCGACCGCGAGCGGATCCTCGAGTTCGCCCGGACGGTTACCCCCGGCGAGGAGTGATCACAGCTCCTGGACGCAACTCCCACAGTAGGCGTAGCCGACGTCGTTTACCGACCCACAGTGTGGGCAGACCGCCGACCCCGGCGGCACCTCCTCGATCGACGGCGGCGTGGCGTCGTAGGTGACGTCCTCGCGGTAGCGTTCTATCTCGCCCGTTTTGAGCCCCCGGTGGCGTCTTCGACCCTCCCGGACCATCTCGAGGAACACCGGCACCGCTGCCACGAGGGCGGCGATCGCCGCGAGAGCGGTGAGCGTCACGAACCACTCGCCAACCATTGCCGTGATATACATTACCTACCAACTTAATAATACTAGGTATACCCGGGCTCGGTACACCGCTGTGTCGTTCGAGGGTAAAGACGTCCCCCCAGGGATCCCAGCCGCGAACACGTCGGTGAGTTGATCGCGGTGTGTTTTTGGGTTCGCCGCCGTGAGTAGCCGGTGTGTTCACGACCGTCACCTCGGTGACCGTCGGCGTCCTCTTCGGACTCGCACTCGCCGCGCCGCCGGGACCGATGAACGCCGTCATCGCCGAGGAGAGCGTCCTCCGGGGGTGGACCGCCGGCTTCACCGCCGGCGTCGGCGCAATGGTCGCGGACGGCCTCTTTCTGATCCTCGTCCTCTTGGGCGTCGCGACGGTCCTCGAGGGGGCGGTCCGGGACGCCCTCTTTCTCGCCGGTGGCGGGCTCATGCTCTTTTTCGCCGTCGGGGCGTTCAGGGAGGCGAGTGCCGCGAGTACCTACACGGGCGACCTCGAAGGAGTTTCGACGGGGTTTCGGAAGGCGTTCGCACTCTCGGTTACCAACCCCTACCAGATCGGCTTCTGGCTCACCGTCGGCGTCGGCCTCGTCCGGCCCGGGAGGCTCGACGTCTTCGCCCACCTGCCGGGCGTCGGTGCGGCCCTCGAGGGGACACTGGTCGTCCAGACCGGGAGTCCGGCCTTGCTCGTCGGCTTTTTCGCGGGGATCGTCCTCTGGATCGTCCTCTACCCCGCGGCGCTCGTCCTCGCCGATCGACGGGTCGACGCGTTCGCGCCGCTGGTGGCCGCCGGCAGCGGTTTCGTGCTTGCCGGGTTCGGACTGTGGTTTCTCTGGGTCGGAGCGAGCGCGTTCGTCTAGAGTGTTCGAGACGCGCACGCGTCTCCGGGAGACGACGAAACTCCCGGTCTCGTCGGCCGGACCGATTCCCATCGACTGGGAGCGGGCGAAACCGCAAGTTCGATCCGGGACACTGTCCCGAGTATGGACGTAAGCTGGTATCTCGCCGCGCTCGGCTACCCGGCGATCATCCTCGGGCTCATCTACCTCGTTTTCCGCTCGCGGTGGGCGCAGTCGGACGGCTGAGACTAGTCGCCCAGGTCGGCGATCTCGTCCTCGAGCCACTCCCGGAACCAGCGTACGCGCTTGAGTCGCTGGTGGGCGATGCTCTCTGCGGTCTGACTCTCGACCCGGCTCGTGGCGTCGAGACCGCGCTCTAGAACGCGGTCGAGGACTTCGTCCGAATCCATGTGTGTGCGGGCCTCGTATCCCATCCGCAAGATCATGAGCATCGTCCCGTTTGCCCCGACCTTGTCGAGTAAGTCCGCCTCGATCAGCGCCTGGGTCTCGAGTGAGACGTCTTCTAAGTCCCCCTGGTAGGAGTGGTACTCGACGGCCCGACACACCCGTTCGACGAACGATTCGGGGTGCTCCCGCGCGGTGAGAAACTCGCGGGCGACGCGCGCGCCGGCTTCCGCGTGGAGGTCCTGGTCGGCCTCGAGTTTCGAGACGTCGTGAAAGAGGGCGGCGACGCGGGTAACGTCGACGTCTGCGCCCTCCTTGTGGGCAATCTCCTCTGCGAGGGAGACCACGTTCAGGATGTGGTTGTAGCGGTACTCCGCGGAGTGCCACGGGTACCACCGCATACGACCGCCCCCCTCTTCGTTCTCGACGCTGGCCGAGAGGTACTCGAAGACGAAGCGTTTCATCTCCTCGAATTCGGCGTCTGTCACTCTCGGTTCCCTTATCTCGACACCCACGATAGATCCCTCCGCAGCATACGGACGATATTCATTATCAAAATATTCGGCCGTAGCGTTCTTTAGCCTTTGGTTCGGGTTCATTTCGCGCCGGCGGGTGGACGGGCGGTAACCGTCGACCGAAACCGACGGCCGACGGCCGGCCGTGGCCGACATCGACGTTCGCCGACGTTTTGTTCGCCGAGGACCTATCCTGGGCCATGGCCGACGACCCGGAACCCGCCGTGAACATAAGCGGCGGCGTTGGAGGCGGTGGCGTCGACGCCGCGTTCGATCCCTCGAGGGCCGAGACCAGAACCGAGGAGCTGACGGACCGACTCGGGGAACGATACTGGCAAAAGAGCTACGGCGGGCAAGACGCCCTGCCCTGTCTCGTCCGCACAATCTTGAGCCAGAACACGAGCGACGCGGCGAGCCAGCCCGCCCACGACGCGTTGATCGACCGCTACGACGACGAACGCGTCGACCTCGCACGGGCGCTCGCCGACGCCGACCGCGAGGTACTCGCCGAGACGATCAGCTCCGCCGGCCTCTACAATCAAAAATCCAAACGGCTGATCGAGACCGCCGAGTGGATCCTAGAGGAGTTCGGTTCCGCGGACGAGTTCGATTCGTTCGTCACGGATGGCGACCCCGCGGAGGTCCGGGAGACCCTGCTCTCGGTCCGTGGGGTCGGCCCGAAGACCGCCGACTGCGTCTTGCTCTTTTCGGGCGGCCAACCGGGGGTCTTTCCAGTCGACACCCACGTCCACCGGATCGCCCGCCGGTTCGGGATCGCACCCGCGGACGCGGACCACGAAGGAGTGCGGGAGGTTCTCGAGGCCGAGACCCCCGCGGAGAAGTGTGGATTCGCCCACACCGCGACGATCCAGTTCGGCCGGGAGTACTGCCGGGCGCGCAAGCCGGCGTGTCTCGAGGACCCCGAGGCGTGCCCGATGGCCGACCTGTGTGAGCAGGTCGGGGTCTATCCGGAGGCCGACGAGGTCGTCGATCCCGCCGACGCGCCGGAAGCCGGGTAATGCCGGCGGGCGAAAACCTGTGGGGTTTCGGTTCGACAGCCTCCTACTGGGCGATCAGGACGACGGCGAGGATGGCGAAGCCGACACCGAGTGCGTCCGTGGCGGCGAACGACTCCCCCAGAAAGACGACACCGAGGAGCGCGGCGACGATGAAATACAGCGCGGAGATGGTCGTGACGACTCCCACGCGGCCGGACGAGAGCCCGGCGTAAAAGGCGACCGCCCCGATCCCGGCGAACACGCCCGCAAGCACCGCGAGGCCGACGCCGGATCGCTCGAGGGTGATCGGGTCGTTCTGGACGGCGACGTAGCCGAGTGCGACCACGACGCTTGCACCGTACGAGAGGACCATCGCGACTTCGGGTTCGATCGATCGGGTCGCCTCGTTCGCGAGTACGGTCCAGACCCCCCAGCTGACCATGGTGAAGACCGCGAGTGAGACGGCATACTGGCTCATACTCGGGGGGAACGGCCGGAGAGACCAATAGGTGTCGAACCGTCACTCGAGGGCGTCTTTCCACTCGCCCATCCCGGAGGGGTCGAGGTGGACGTGGGCGTCGCCGACGGCCTCGAGGCCACGCACCGTCTCGAGGAGTTCGGTCTCGAGGTCGTGGGCCTCCCGCAGCGTGAGATCACCTTCGACTTCGACGTGGGCCTCGACCTCGAGGACGGTGCCGTCGTAGAAGACGATCAGATCGTGGACGCCCTGGACCTCGGAGTGGGCGAGTAGCGTCTCCCGGACGTCCTCGTGGTGTTCGTCGGGTGCGGCCGTGCCGACGAGGTACTGGACGTTCTCCCGGCCGATCTCGACGCCCTGGTAGACGACCAGGACGCTCACGAGACCGCCGGCGATGGGGTCGAGCATCGGGTAGCCGACCATCAGTCCGACGACGCCGACCAGGACGGCCGCGGACGTATAGAGGTCGTTGAGACAGTCTTTCGCGAGTGCGGTCAACGCGATCGACTCGAGGTCGGCGTTGACCCGTTCCGTGTAGCGGTAGACGAGGTACATATCCACCATCGCGAACGCGACCGCACCGAGCAGGACGTAGCTGAACGTCGCTTCGGTGCCATAGAGCAGTCCCTGGGCCGACTCGTAGAGCAAGTTCAGCCCGAGGATAACGATCACCACGCCGACGAACAGTGCGGTCAGGGGTTCGATGCGGGCGTGACCGTGTGGGTGGTTCGCGTCGGGGTCCTCGAACCGAGTGTCCCCCCAGACGAGGACGACGATGCTCGCGACCAGATCCGCAAGCGAGTGTGCGGCGTCGGCGATCAGCGCCACGCTGCCAAAGGCGACCCCGACGGCACCCTCGACGACGATCTTCACCGCGTTTCCCAAGACGTTCGCCCACGAGGCCCGGGCGAAGCGTCGTCGGTCGTCGCTGGTGGCCATAGCCGGATTAGATTCGATCTAAACTTCACTCTTGGCATTACACGAATCAAACAGCAGGTTTCGACAGCCCTAGAGGCGTTTGGGTGGTTATTCGACGGTGAACGTCACCGTTGCCTCCACACCGTCGGCGAGTGCGTCGACGAGCGCTCGGTCGAATCCCTCGGCGGCGAACGCCGCCTCGAGCATGACGGTTCGGTCGTCGACGTACTCGCTCGTCCGCCCGACCGCGCTTCGTTCGTTCGTATACTCGAGATCGGGATCGCCCCGGCCCGCCACGCGTCCCTCGTGGCCGCCCGCCTCGATCGTCATCGTGATCGTCGCCGACGCGTCCCGGCAGGCCTCGACGAATTCGGGGTCGAAGTCCGCGGGTGCCCGATCGGCCCCGACCGCGAGGATGCAGTCGCCGGCGGGAGTGAGGTAGTCGTCGGTCGTCACCTCGACGGTGCTGGTGTGTTCGGCCCGGACGTTCTCGTGGCCACGGGCGTGGATGACTTCCTCCATGGTCGCCCGGAGCGTTCCCCGACGGAAAACTGAACCGAACCGTGCGTCCGAAGCCGATCTAGACCAGACTCGCGCCGTCGAACTCCCCGCGGGCGAAGTCGATGTCCATCAACTCGAGGATCGTCGGCGCGATGTCGAGTAAGTCGGCGTCGCCGATCGAGGCGTCGGGATCGTCTATGAACAGTGCGGTGTCGTCGAAGCTGTGCATGCCGTTTCTCGGCCCGGTCGAGAAGACCGTCTCGCCGCCCGTGAAACCGGATTTCAGGTCGAAACCCCCGTTCGGGATCGCCACGAGGTCCGGCGCGATGTCGTCGTGGTCCCCGCGGAAGGCGTCCTCCTTCTCGACGACGCGATCGACGACCGGTCTGCCTTCCGGTCCCTCCAGGGCCTCGAGTTTCGCCTTGAGCTTCGCTCGGACCTCCTCGTAGTCCTCTTCGGGCACGGTCCCGCGGGGCTCCCGTCCCTCGAGGTTGAGGTAGAACCGACCCGGGATAAACGAGTACGCGCGGGACTCCTCGGCTATGTCGTCGAGTTCTTGGGGGTCGTCGGCGTCGAAGAGGAGCCACCCCTCCTCGCGGAGCCAGGCGTTGAAGTGGACCTCGTAATCGAGGCTGGTGAAGCCGTGGTCGGAGGCGACGATCAGGGTGACGTCGTCGGCCAGGGCCTCCCGCAGGCGGCCGACGTAGTCGTCGATCTTCCGGTAAAACTCGATGAAGTCGTCCCTGTACTCGCCGTCGTGTTCGTAATCTTTAAACAGGAAGTGGTTGACCCGGTCTGTCGTCATGAAAACGCCGAAAAAGAGGTCCCAGTCGTCCTCCTCGATGTAGTGGGAGAAGGCCTCATAGCGGGCGTCGACCGTCTCGTGGGCGTCCTGGATGAACTCGCTTTTGTCCTCCTCGTGGCCGAGTTTCGGGTCGACGTCGATGCGATAGTCGATCGACTCGAGGTGTCGCCCGACGTCGTCGGGGACGGTCGCCCGCTCGAGTTCGGGCGAGAGAAAGCCCGAAACCATCCGCTGGACGTTGCGCTGTGGCGGGAACGTGACGGGGACGTTCATCACGGTGGCGCGTCGCCCCTCCTCGGTGACCCGGTCCCAGACGCGGTCGGCCTGTACTTCCCCGCCCATCGGGACGTAGGTGTCGTAGGTGTCGACCTCGCGGTCCTGAAAGCCGTAGACGCCGGTCTCGCCGGGGTTTTTCCCGGTCGTCAGCGCGGGCCAGCAGGCACTGGACTCGGGTGGAACGATACTCGAAATTTCGCCGGCGGTTCCCTCCTCTGTGATCGCAGCGAGGTTGGGGAACAGTTCGGGGTTCTCCGAGAGGAGACTGTACGGCACGCCGTCGATTCCGACAAAGGCGACGCGGGGGCTATCGTCACCACGGATCCGGTCGAACAGGCCCATGGAGGCCCGTAGTCCGAGAGACCATAAGAAGGTTCGTCTCGGGACACTGTTTTCGAGAATCGACGGCGAGCGGCGACGAACGGCGGGGGTGTCGACGTTTGGGACGAACCGGGAGCGAAAGTGGCACTCGAGCGCGCCGATCAGTCCCGACGCTTGCCCGGCGCGTCGGGATCGAAGTTCGCCGGGACGACCGTGGGGTGGGCCATGCCGGGGGTGGTGTCCGGGTCCGGTCGTCGGGGGGGAGTATCGGTTGCCATAACAGGTGAATATTGCCGCTCCACCGGTATAAAATTACCCATGCTCATAACTCATCGGACGCCCCGGTCCGATAACCCTCGTGTATTCCCGGAAAAGCCGACGACGCAGCTACTCGAAGTTCTCCTCGTAGAGGTCCTGGGCGTGCTCGATCGCGTCGTAGGCAGCCTCTCGGTCCTCCCAACCGAGGGTTTCGACTTCCTTGCCCTCCTCTAGATTCTTGTAGGTCTCGAAGAACTCGTCGATCTCGTCGAGTCGTTGCTGTGGGATGTCCCCCAGGTCTTCGATGTGGTCGAAACGTGGGTCCTCCGTGGGGACGGCGATGACCTTGTCGTCCTGTTCGCCGTCGTCGTCCATCCTCATCAGCGCGACCGGACGGGCCTCGATGACACAGCCGGGGAACGTCCGGTCCTCAACGAGCACGAGGACGTCGAAGGGGTCCTCGTCGTCGTAGTAACTCTGCGGGATGAAGCCGTAGTCGGAGGGGTAGTGGACGTTCGAGTGAAGCACGCGGTCTAAGACGACGCCCGGCACGTCCTTGTCGTACTCGTATTTGTTTCGCTCGCCTTTCAGACACTCCACGACGGCGTAGATCTCTTCTGGCGCGTTCGGTCCGGTTTCGAGGTCTTCCCAAAGGTTCACCATGTAGTTGTGAGTCGATGGTCAACCAAAAAGTACTTTCGTAATCGAACGCGGGTAACACCTGACGGTAACCCGGAAGCCGGCCGAAACGTGACTGTCTCGGACCGTTCGATCGTTTCCGGCCAGCCGTATCCGATCACGAACTGACCTATTCGACGGAACGAATAGTTGGCAAGTGTTAAATAGTTCGGTGACAGCTACACAAACGTATGTCAGAGGCACAATCAATCACCGGTAGTCAGGGCATCGCACGCGAACTCACCGCGTTCCAGAACAACATCCTGGTAATTCTCGCCAAAGAACCGATGTACGGCCTGGCGATCAAACGCGAACTCGAGGAGTACTACGGGAGCGAAGTCAACCACGGTCGACTCTACCCCAACCTCGACGAACTCGTCGATCTCGGTCTCGTCGAGAAGAGCGAACTCGACAAGCGAACGAACCAGTACAGCCTGACAGAGGACGGCTACGACGCCGTCCTCGACGGCCTCGAGTGGGCGTTCTCGAAGATCGTCACGGACGACGACCGCGCCGGAGAACTCACCGAACTCGTCGACGAGAGCTACTAGACGTCGGGCACCGACTCGCCGGCCGTCTCGAAGACGAGCTCGATCGACTCCTCGATAACCGCTCGTTGCGCTTTTGACGGCCAGGCGTTTCGGACGAAGTATTCCTCGAGGAACTCCGTAATCTCGGCGTCCGTAGCCGACGCCATCGGCCGGGCGTAGTGGTTGCCCATGAAGTCGGCGAACGCGGTGGCGTTCTCGGCGTGGACCGTCCCGTGGTTCTCGCGGATCTCCTCGACGAGAGCCCGGTTTTCGGCGTCGACGGTTTCCCAGTCGTCGGGATCGCCTGCGCCCTCGAGGCGGACCTCTACCGCCCGCGAGACGTCCTCGATCCGGTCGGTCCGGATCACCTCGCCGTCGTGCCACTGCGCGGGATGGATCACCAAGACGTCGCCGTCGGTTTCCTCGCGGACGCGGGCGACGAACTCGTGTGGTTCGAGGATCTCCGCTCGGCGCCGGAGGTAGGCGTCGCGTTCGTCTTCGATCGCGGCCTTCCTGGCGAGTCGGGTCAGTCGTTCTGTCTCCTCGAGGACCTCCGCGGGGAGTTCTGCCCCGTTCTCGTCTGTCTGCTCGTTTCCGTCGGTGGACGCGTCGCTCATCGGTGTCGTGTACGCGCCGTCGTCGTTTTTCACTGTCGGTTCTCGTACTCCGTCACGCGTCGCCGTGTGATAGTGTACATGATTTTGCCCAGTAGTATGAGTCAAACCGGACAACCGCGATCGGTTCGCCCCGCAATGTCAGGCCTGTCGAACCACTAGCCGTCGAGTGCCTCGTTTGCCAGGTCGTCAGCACGATCGTTGACCTCCCGGGGGACGTGCTCTATACTCCACCTCTCGAACGACGAGAGGACCTCGAGTGCGCGAACGCGTTTCTCGCGCAGTTGGGGATTGTTGGTGTCGTACTCCCCGCGGATCTGTTTGACGATCAGTTCCGAATCGCCCCTGACCTGGACCTCGTCGTAGCCGTACTCGCGGGCGGCCTCGAGGCCGGCGATCAACGCCTCGTACTCGGCCTGGTTGTTCGTCGCCCGGCCGATCCGTTCGCCCCCTTCGGCGACGATGCCGTCGCCGGTGACGATCACCCAGCCGATGGCGGCCGGACCCGGGTTGCCACGGGCGGCCCCGTCGAAGTAGACGTGTGCGCGCCCGCCCTCCTCACGGAGGAGTGCCTCGAGGTCACGCGGCCGTTCCCCCTGTATGACGACCGTACCCTCGTAGGCGACCGCCGTCGCGTCGCCGTGGCTGGCACGCCAGCGTTCGTGATCCGTGTTGCCCGCCTGGACGGTCACACCTGCGTTTTCGAGACGCTCACGTGCCTCCCCGACGTCACAGTCGATAACCGGCATTCGTCGCAGTGGTCGGCTCAGGTCGCCTAAATGCCTTCCGGTTCTGATCGGAAATTCCGAGAGAGAACCGCCTTAGCCACCGGTTTACGCCGGAATTGGGTCCGAGGTAGAAAACCCTTCCCGAGAGTTTAAATACTTTGGTCGTACTACTATAAAAGTGCGATGACACGGTCCACCCGCCAGCGGGAGCGAACGCGCGAGATGGACGAGACCGAGGAGGAAGAGGGGGTACGTGCCTGCCCCGAATGCGACTCCGAGAATCTCGTTAAGGACTCCGACCGGGGCGAGCTCATCTGTGAAGACTGTGGGCTCGTCGTGGAAGAAGAAAAGATCGACCCCGGTCCGGAATGGCGGGCGTTCAACCACCAGGAACGACAGCAGAAGTCCCGTGTCGGTGCACCGACGACACAGACGATGCACGACAAGGGGTTGACGACGACGATCGACTGGAAGGACAAAGACGCGTACGGTCGTTCTATCTCGTCGAAAAAGCGCAGCCAGATGCATCGGCTGCGAAAGTGGCAAGAACGCATCCGAACCAAAGACGCAGGCGAACGCAACCTCCAGTTCGCACTCAGCGAGATCGACCGGATGGCCTCCGCCCTGGGTGTCCCACGCTCGGTCAGAGAGGTCGCGTCGGTCATCTATCGACGTGCGCTCAAAGAGGACCTGATCCGCGGACGGTCGATCGAGGGGGTCGCCACGTCCGCACTGTACGCCGCCTGCCGGAAGGAAGGCATTCCACGGAGTCTCGAGGAGATCTCCGAGGTATCGCGCGTCGAACGCAAAGAGATCGGGCGCACGTACCGGTACATCTCACAGGAACTCGGCCTCGAGATGCGCCCCGTCGACCCGAAAAAGTACGTCCCTCGCTTCTGTTCCGAACTCGAACTCTCCGAAGAGGTCCAGACGAAAGCAAACGAGATCATCGAGAAGACCGCCGAAGAAGGGCTGCTCTCGGGGAAATCGCCAACCGGGTACGCCGCCGCCGCGATCTACGCCGCTTCGTTGCTCTGTAACGAAAAAAAGACCCAGCGGGAAGTCGCAGACGTCGCACAGGTTACCGAGGTGACGATCCGCAATCGGTATCAAGAACAGATCGAGGCGATGGGTATCCACGGGTAACCACCGACTCCCGAGTCCGCCCTTTGTCGAAAGTCGTTCGAGCGGGCCGTCGCGATCGACACCGAGGCGATCCGTCGGCAACAGGGGGTGATCGGGTAACGCCGTTGTAGACTTATTCCCATAGCATACACTACTGTATCGCCACCGGCACCGAAAGACGACGCTGGTCGCCGACCGTGAGCGTCGGAGTGGCTCACTCGATGACCGTCCGGTTGGAACGGTCGTCTCCGCGGGCGGGGAGCCCCCATCGGCCGGAACCCTCGGTGGGGTCGCCTCAGTGTCCGCTGGTCCAGGTTTGTACAGTATACACAAAACCCTTTTACCAGTCCGGTCCGTACACCCACAGAACACTATGGGTACCTCGATGGTCGAATACCTCCAGCAGGACATGCAGTGTGAGGGACTGTTGGAGTGTTTGCACGGATTGAAGCAACTGGACAGGGAGTGTTTCCGGGTGCTGGTCGAGAGCGACGAGCCCCTGACGATCGACGAGATCGCCGACGTCGTCGACCGTGAGCGTTCGACCGCCTACCGATCGATTCAACGGCTACTCCAGGCCGGGTTCATTCAGAAAGAGCAGGTCAACTACGATCAAGGCGGCTACTACCACGTCTACCACCCGAGGGACCCGAAACGGATCGCAGACGAGATGCAACGGATGCTAAACGACTGGTACGCCAAGATGGGCCAACTCATTCAGGAGTTCGAGGACAAGTACGACCAGCGAGTCGAGACGTCTATTGAAAACTGACCCTCGCCCGTGGCGGATCCGTCCCGTCCGATCTCCCCGTCGGCCTGTATTGTATACTTCTTCCACAACTGTTAAAACACTCGAGGTCATAGACGTGGGTACGATGTCACAGACCGAGATCCCCGACGAGCCGATCACCATCGACAGCGATTCCCACCTACAGGAGGTCCTCGACCAGCACGGCGTTGTCCTCGTTGACTTCTACGCCGACTGGTGTGGTCCATGCCAGATGCTCGAGCCGATCCTCGAGGAGCTGGCGGCCGACACCGACGCGGTAGTTGCGAAAGTCGACGTCGACGAACACCAGGGGCTTGCAGCCGCAAACGCCGTCCAGGGCGTCCCGACGATGTTGCTGTACGCCGACGGCCAGCAGGCGGGCCGACACGTCGGGGCAAAGCCCGCCGAACAGCTGCGTTCGGAGATCGACTCGCTCGCGTAGACGGTTTCGCTTCGAGGCCACGGAACACCGGCAGGCTCTCCACGCTCGCCGGTAACTACGAAACATGGACCTGACAGCCCTCCGTGCGGACATCCCCGCACTCGAGGACGACATCTACCTCAACACGGGCGCGAGTGGCCCCAGCCCGCGTCGTATCGTCGAGGCGACCGAGGCGGCCCTCCAGTTTCACGAGTACGACGCACCGACAGCGGAGGGCCCTTACGGGGCGGCGATAGACGTCTACGACGAGGCGAGCGTCGCGGTCGCGGACCTCCTCGGGGCCTCACCACGGGAGATCGCCCTGACCGAGAGCACCACCGACGGCATAAACCGCGTGGCGGGTGCGATCGACTGGGAACCGGGCGACGTCGTCGTCCGTACCGACCTCGAGCACTCCGCGGGGATTCTCCCCTGGCGCCGTCTAGAGCGTGAGGTCGGGATCGAAGTGCGAGTCCTCGAGACCGAGGGCGGACGACTCGACATAGCGGACGTGAAGGCGGTCGCGTCGGAGGCGAAACTGTTCTGTCTGAGTTCGCTCACCTGGACACATGGCACCCGACTGCCGATCGAGGAGGTCGTCGAGATCGCCCACGACGCCTCGGCGCGGGTGCTCGTCGACGCCGTCCAGTCCCCCGGCCAGACCGCGGTCGACGTCCGTGAGTGGGGTGCTGACTTCGCCGCCGGGGCGGGTCACAAGTGGTTGCTCGGCCCCTTCGGCGCGGGATTCCTCTACGTTCGTGAGGGGGCCGAAGCCGGCCTCTCGCCGAGTGCGATCGGCTACCGCAGCGTCAAGGAGCCAAACGCCACCGACTACGAGTACCGGCCGGGTGCGGGACGGTTCGAGGTCGGGACGAGCAGTCCCGCCCCCTACGCCGGCCTCATCGAAGCGATCGCCCTCCAGGCGGAACTCGGCCTCGAGACGATCCAGCGGCGAGTCGAGACGCTCACCGACCGGCTGAAAGCGGGGATCGACGACGAACGCCTGCTCAGCCCGCGGGCCTACGAGTCGGGGCTGGTGACGGTCGCCGCAGACGACCCCGAGGCCACCGTCGACCGCCTCGCCGAGGCGGGGATCGTCGTCCGCTCGCTTCCCTATCCGGAGGCGGTTCGTGCCTCCGTCCACGCGTTCAACACCCCCGCGGATATCGACGCCGTCCTCGAGG
>LFCJ01001794.1_pt1 | contig 15262 bp, 13 predicted proteins | sample 643141 | NCBI WGS metagenome assembly LFCJ01 (sample SAMN03766243, study PRJNA286221) | soda lake metagenome | biome: soda lake; feature: Kulunda steppe; material: water; isolation source: sample B1-Br-g2 brine of Lake Bitter-1 | place: Russia: Kulunda steppe | collected 2010-07 | reverse complement strand
CACCCGAAGCGTGCCCGAGCGGACGTCCGCGCGGTTCTCGAGGGCGATCGGGATCGGCCGCGTCGCGACCGACGCCCCCTCCGGCGGGCCGTGTGCGTCGACGTCGTCGACGATCGCACGTCCCTCGGTCCGGGTCGTCCCGTGGGGGTATCCCGGCGGGAAGGCGGCCTCGGCGACCGTTCGCTCCTCGCCACCCTCGATGGCGGTCACGCGGACGTAGACCGTCGCCCCGGCGGGAACGGCGTCCCCGGTCACCCGGTCTACGAGCCGATCGTCGTGGGCGTGAAACGCACCCTCTGTTTCCAGGTCGTCCCAGATCCGATCGATCGTCCGGTCGGCCGTCGTCGGGTCGGTCGTGTCGGAGAGGGCTCCCCCGAGGACGACGGCGTAGAGGCCGATCCCGAGGGCGAACGCCGAGACGGCGACGAGCGCCGCGACCGGCTCGGTCTGGGCCCTACACGGCCACGAGCGTGACACGGTAGTACCCCCGTTCGTCGAGCTCTATCGCCGGAACGTCGCCCTCGAACTCGACCTCACGGTCGATCTCGTTCTCCCAGCTGTGCTCGCCGTCGGCGTGTTCGAGCTCGAACTCCCAGCGCTCGGTCGGTAACTCGCCGGCCGGATCGGTCAGTTCGACGGTGAACTCGATCGGATCCCTGGGGGGCTGGGAGGACTCCAGCCGGTAGTCGGTGCCGGGGATCTCGTGGTCGATCCGGCCGTCGGATCTCGGCTCGACGACGGTGCCGCCGACGCCATCGGCGGTGGCCGTCAGCCGCTCGGTCTCCGCCAGGGGTTCTGGGTCGGGAGCGATCTCCTCCGGAACGATCCCGGGGAGCAGGTCGGCGAGCCGGTACTCCCCGTCCATCCGGATCTCGACGTGTCTGTGCCCGACACCGACGTACGAGACGGAGAGTTCGCCGACGTAGGGCTCCGGCTCCCAGAGCTCGTCGGGGAGTTCGTCGACGATCGGCCCCCAGTCGTCGCTGACCCGGACGGTGAGCCGTTCCTCCAGAGGGTCGAGCCCGTCGGCCCCGGTGTCGACGGCGAGCTGGCGGGCGTGGAGCTCGCCGTCTGCGCGCAGCTCCTCTCCGGTGTTGTCCTCGAACGCCTCGGCGAGCTCCCGTTCGAACGCCGCGACCGCGTGTTCGTCGCCGTCGGCCAGCTCCGTGGCGTACTCCTCCTCGAAGCTGGCGCCGTGGGTGAGGTTCTCGAGACGCTCCTCGCCGGAGACCGGGACGACGACGCCGTAGGCGAACGCCGCGTGTGACCGGCCGCCGGCGTTCTCCATGGTGATCGTCCGCCGATCGATGGTCACGACGTCGGCGTCGTGGTCGTAGCTCGCGCTCGCGGGGTACTCACTCGCGGTCACCCCCTCGACCGCGCCCGCCGCGCGCTCGGCGTCCGGCGGCGGCGTCGTCGGGACCGCGGCCACGAGCCCCACGAGTGTGGCGGCGACGAGTGCCACCGCGGCGTAGACGTACCACGCGTCGACGGGTGCTTCCAGATCCATGCCGACGGTGGCCGCCCGATCCGGTATAAACCACGGCACCTCCGGAACGTAGCCCACCCGGGAACGGCCGGCCGCTCACCGGCCGTCGTACACTCGTACCGCGCGGTCCCGGCGCGTCGAGAGTCCCGCGGGGTTTCGACGCGGGCTCCGGTCGGCGTACCGCGCACGGAGCCCGTCACGGAGGCCCCGGACCGTCGCCACCGCCACCCGCCGTCCGTCTCTGAACCATCCGGTTGGTTTTTGTTGCCCGCCGAGGACGGCCCTGGCGTTGGCGACGCCGTCCCGTACCGCGCTGCCGAGCGGGCGGGCGAGCACGTGTGGGCGGAGGCCGTAGTTCTTTCCGAGCCGGTAGGCGAGTTCGCGGTAGCGGTCGGCTGGGCCGTCGCGGTCGGCCATCGGGCGGCCGCCGTCGGCCTCGCGAACGGGGCGGACGGCCATCTCGGGACGCCAGGTGACGGTGTGGTCGAGTGCGGCCGCCCGGTGGGCACAGTCGACGGCGCCGTCGACCGAGAGGTACTCGTCGAAGCCGTCGAGGGATTCGAGGGTGCCGCGGTCGAAGGCGACGTTCGGGGCGGCAAACGGCGTGACGGGGCGACCGTCGACCGTCCGGTCGTCGCCGGCGGTCCCCGCGCCGGGGCCGGTGACAATCTCTGCGCCGGCGCCGACGGCCGTCCGGACGGCGTCGTACCAGGCGTCTGCGATCCGGTAACTGTCGCCGACGAAGGCGATCGTCTCGCCGCTCGCGTGTTCGATCCCCGCGTTGTGTGCGACGCCGTGGCTGCGCTCTGCGATCTCCACGAGGACGTCGACCTCCGGGCGCTCTCTGACCGTGCCGGTCGTCCCGTCCGAGGAGGGGCCGTTGACCACCACGATCTCGACGTCACGTGGGAGCCGGGCCGCGAGGGCGTCGAGACACCGGCAGAGTCGCTCCCGGTCGTTGAGCGTCACCACCACTACCGAGAGCTCCATGCGGGTACGTACGTCGACCGAACGCTAAATACGATGGGTTTTAGCGTCGCCGGTCAGCGGACCCGGACGTTCCAGTAGGAGACCGACGCGGCGTGGTCGGTGACCGGCAGCCGGCCGACGGCACGGTCGACCGACCGGAGCCCCGCGGCGACCGCGTTCGGGAGCGACCGGTAGAGGCCGTACGGCAACAGGAAGTCGTCCTCGACGCTCTCGAGGGTCAGCCCCGTCTTCGCCAGCAGGACGGCCACCTCGCTCTTCGAGTAGAGCCGCGAGCCCATCGGCAACGCCCAGTTGTAGACGCTACGGGCCGAAAAGCGGTTGAACGTGTCGAAGACGATCCGTTCGCTCGCGACCCGGCACATCTCGTGGAGGAAGGCGGCGGGATCGTCCGCGAGGTGGAAAAACCGCATCGCGACGACCGTATCGAAGTGGTCGTCGGGGAACGGCAGCCGCCCCGCGTCCCCCCGGAGGAACTCGATCCGCCCTGTGACGCCGGCGGAGTGTGCTCGACTCCGTCCACGCCGCAACATCGGCGCGGAGATGTCGAGCCCGACGACGTCCGCGCCGCGGTCGGCGAGCATGGCGGTGAACCGACCGGTGCCACAGGCGATCTCGAGGATCCGCCGGTCCTCGACCGGCTCGATGGCCGACAGCACCGCCTCCTTCTCCCGGCGGTCGATGAGTTGGCCGCCGCGGGAGAACCGTTTCGTGTCGTACTCCTCGGCGACGTCGTCGGCCTGGTACCACTCCTGTCCTTTCACACTGAATAGGCTACTCGGCCGATGGAATAAAACGGTACTGAAGTCCGTCGACCGGTCGACCGCGTGACGGGTCGCCGGTCGACCACGGGGCGCGGCCGATCAGCCGCCCGTGACGACCCGGTCGGGGCGGATCCGGACGATCACCCGTTCGCCGCTCTCCTCGTCGTGGTGTGGGTACTCCTCGAGCCCCATGTACCGTCCGGCGAGCGCGTCGATGTGCTCTATCGCCCCCTCCGTGGTCACGTCCTCGACTTCGCCACGGACCGAGAGGTACCGGTAGGGATCGTCGGGGTCGACGAGCGAGAGCCCCACCCTCGGGTTCGCGCGGACGTTTCGCTCCTTGCGACGGCCGCGGGCGGTGTTCACGAGGAGGCGATCGCCCTCGCGGTCGATCCAGACCGGGGTTACCTGGGGCGTGCCGTCCGGCATCACGGTCGCGAAGTGGGCGATCGTCGGTCGTTCGAACAGGTCCGCGAACGCGGACGGGATCTCCTCCATAGACGACCCTCTGTCGCGGGCGTCAAAGCGCTGGCGGGAATACGTACGCGATAATACACCTAATACAAGTTGTACTGTTCATACCAACATATAGCGAACGTTTACGCCCGGTGGGGTGTCTAAGAGTATCATGAGCATGAGTACCACCGACGACCCGGCAGCCGTCGAGGAGGGGCTTCCCGAGACCGAGTACCGCGAACGACTCCGGGAGCTCCCACCGAGCGCGAAGCTCGTCGCGAAGGTCCTGGAGTCCGACGCCCCGCTCTCACAGGGCCAGCTCGCCGAGGAGTCGCTGTTGCCGGATCGCACCGTCCGGTACGCGCTGAACCGCCTCGACGAGGTCGACCTCGTCGGCTCCCGGTACAGCTTCCGTGACGCCCGCAAGCAGGTGTACTACCTGAACCGCTGATCGAGTCGCTGAACCCCCGATCGCGTCGCTGAACCCCCGATCGCGTCGGCTCTCGACTCACCCGCCGACGAGCGATCGCCCCCATCCAACGAGGACGAGCCGCTTCGCTATCACCCGCCGACGACGACCGACCGCCCTCACCCGACGACGAGCCGTTCGCCGAGCGCCGGCGCGCGTGCCTCGACGCCGTCGGCACGCAGCTCCTCGGCGAACGCCCCGGGACGGTCGCCGTGGACGACCAGGACCTCGTCGGTCCCGTAGCTCTCGAGAAACGATCGGAGGCCCTCGCGGTCGGCGTGGGCCGAGAAGTCGTAGGCCTCGACCCGGGCGCTGACGGGCATCACCCGGCCGTCGAGTTCGGCGCGCCCGGTCTCGAGCAGCTCCCGGCCGGGGGTCCCTTCGACCTGGTATCCCGTCAGTGCGACCTTGTTGGTCGGGTGAGTGCGGATCGCGGGGACGTAGGTCATCGCGGGGCCGCCGTGGAGCATCCCACTCGTGGTGACGATGACGGTGTTCTCCTCGGCGATCCGCCGGCGCTGGCCGTCCCGGCCGTCGACGATCCGGGCGTTGCCCCTCGCCCGACCCAACAGCTCCGGATCGCGCAGGAACGGCCGGTTCCACTCCCGGAGGAATAAGTCGAGCACGCGCGTCCCCATCCCGTCTACGTAGCAGTCGATCCCGTGTCGCTGGCAGAGACAGAGCACCTCCTGGGTGCGGCCGACGGCGAACGCGGGGACGACGACGGTGCCCCCCTCCCGAACCGTCGTCCGGAGGCTCTCGGCGAACGCGGCTTCGATCTCCGGACGGGGCCGTCGGCTCGTGTCGGCGTACGTGCTCTCGGTGATCACGACGTCGGCTTCCGGCCGGGCAGTCGTCCCGGCGACGAGCGCCTGGTCTTCGGTGTGGTAGTCGCCGGTGTAGAGCAGCCGCGTCTCACCGTCGTCGATCAGGACGTGGGCGCTGCCGACGATGTGACCCGCATCGAAGAAGGTGACCTCGTAGCCGGCGACCTCGAAGGGCTCGCCGTAGCCGTGGGTCACGGAGACCTGCCCGAGCCGGGCCAGCTCGGCCCGGGTGAACGGACAGTCGTAGGTCCCCCCGTGGAGTTTCAGCGTGTCCTCGGCGAGCAGCCTCGCGAGGTCCCGGGTCGGAGGGGTCCAGTGAACTGCCGGGCGGGCGTCCCCCGAGAGCAGGGCGGGGATCGCCCCGACGTGGTCGAGGTGGCCGTGGCTGGCGATCACGGCCGTCGGCTCGGGTTCCCGGATCGGGTACCGCGGCGGGTTCCCCGATTCGACGCCGTAGTCGACCAGCAGCCGGTCGTCGACGAGCAGGGCGCTCCGGCCGACCTCCCCGGCCCCGCCGAGAAACTCGAGTTCCATGTCCGCGGTCGGGGCCCCGGGGGCTTTCATCCGTCGATTCCCCCGGTCGACGACGAAACACACAAACCTCCAGAGCACCGTTATTCAGCGATGAGCGAATCCGAAACGGACGCCGCCTCGGCGGCGGAGCTACGAGAACGGCTGTCGTCGATCGAGGACCCGATCGTCGGCACGGACATCGTCTCGATGGGGCTGGTGAACGACGTGGCAGTCGAGGACGGGACGGCGTCGATCTCGCTCGCGTTCAACTCGCCGTTCGCACCGGCGGAGATGGAACTCGGCGACCGGATCCGCGAGGTCGTCGCCGAGACCGGCCTCGAGGCCGACCTGCGCGCTCATGCCGGCTCCGAACACGGCTTCGACGAGGAGGTGCTTCCGACGGTCCGGAACGTGATCGCCGTCGCGAGCGGAAAGGGCGGTGTCGGCAAGACGACCGTCGCGACGAACCTCGCGGCCGGACTCGACGAGCTGGGCGCCCGCGTCGGCGTGCTCGACGCCGACATCCACGGCCCGAACGTCCCCCGACTGCTCCCCCTCGAGGGTGAGCCCGCGGTCACCCAGGAGGACAAGCTGGTTCCCCCGGTCTCGGAGGGGGTTCGCGTGATGAGCATGGGCTTTCTGCTCAAAGACCAGGACGACCCCGCGATCCTCCGGGGGCCGATGGTCAACAAGTTCATGATGAAGTTCGTCGACGGCGTCGAGTGGGGCCACCTCGACTACCTCGTCGTCGACCTCCCGCCGGGAACCGGCGACGCCTCGTTGAACCTGTTGCAGGCGATGCCCGTCGCCGGCGCGGTGCTCGTGACCACCCCCCAGCAGATGTCCGTCGACGACACCCGCAAGGCCGTCCAGATGTTCCAACAGCACGACGCGCCCGTACTCGGGGTCGTCGAGAACATGAGTTCGTTCCGGTGTCCGAGCTGTGGGGACAGCCACGAGCTGTTCGGCCGCGACGGCGCGGTGAAAATAAGCGAAGATTACGACGTCCCCAGACTCGACTCGCTTCCACTTCACCCCGACTTCGGCGGCGAGGACATCGGGGGTACGGTCGTCAAAGACGCAGGGAGCGAGATCCAGGGAGAGGTCCTCGAGCTGATCGAGGCGATCGCCGACCGGATCGGCGAGGAGAACCGTCGGAAGGTCGCTCTACGGCGTGGATCCCTCGAGGAGGAGTCGCCCCCGCCGGCCGACGGCTGACGTGGGGTTTTACGGAGCAGCGCTCCTTCGGGGCGGCTAGATGTCGGAGGTCAGTGTCGCCGACGCCGTCGACGCCTACCTCGGCCGGATAGCCACCGGGGGCTCAGCGGAGTCGGGCGCGTACGCCTCGAACGCCGGATCGATCCTCCGGCGGTGGGCCGACTGGCTCGAGGACGAACGCGGCGTCACCTCGATTTTCGCCCTCGGGGAGGACGACCTCGGGGCGTACGTCACCGAGCTCGCGGCGCGGACCGAGCGTGGGGAGTACGCCGCCTCGACGTCGGGCACGTACTTCGCGGTCGTGCGCGCGTTCCTCTCGTGGTGTGAGAGCGGCGGTATCATCGAGGAGAACCCGGCGCGGGTCGACGGGGTGGCCGAGGCGTTGCCCGCCGAGGAGGACGGCGACGGCGGCCAGGCCTGGTCCCCGGAGGCCCGCCGGGCGCTCGAGGCACACGTCGAGCGGCGCGCGCTCGACGCCCCCGACGACGACCGCCGCGAGCGGCTGGGCCGGCTGCGCGAGTACGCCATGGTGGCGACGCTCGCACACACCGGGATCCGCGGCGCCGAGCTGTTCCGGGTGCCAGAAGACGACCGCCGCCAGGGCGCTCGCTGGAAGGACGTCGACTTCTACGCCGGCACTGTCTGCGTGCTCGGAAAGGCGGGCCGCCACGAGGACGTCGTCCTGCCGGCGCCGGCCCGGACGCCGCTTCGTCGCTACTGGATCGCCCTCGATCCGCCGACCCCCGACTGGCCGCTGTTTCCGACCCGCCACGCGCCGTCGATCGCCGCCCGGGTCAGAGAGAGCCTGGAGGAGCGTGGCCTCGACGGGGCAGAAGTGGAGTCCCTGCTCGCCTCACGGACGGCGATCGAGCTCGCCAGAGAGCGGGCGATCGCGCCGCCGGCGATCACGACCGAGGGCGCTCGATCGATCCTCAGACGCCTCTGTGGGGACGCTGGCGTCGACGTCGACGGCGACTACCTGAAACCCAGGGGGGCACGACGCGGGCTCGGTGACCACCCCCGGCGCCGGGAGGCGAGCCCCTCCCGGAGCCCGCCCCGTGAGGACTTCCGCGAGCGGTCGATCGCGGTCGTCGAGTCCGACGAGGACGAGGTGTGACGTCGTGAACCGCCGTCGCGCCAGGTCGGTCATCCACCGCCGGCACACCTGGTCGATCCGTTCACCCCGTCGCGGTCGGCTGCGCCCGACCCGTCGCAGCCTCCGGCTCGACGAGGAGGTCGGCGACGAACGGGACGACGTCGATTTTCTCCTCGAGCAGCCTGCGTCGTCTGTGGCGCCACGTCGCCGCCAGCTCCGAATCGGCGACCCACTCGCGGGCGATCGAGAGCCCCTCTTCCTCGTCGGCGGTCGAACGAACCAGCCCGTACTCGGCGAGCTCGAGGAAGTTGCTGAGATCCGCCTCGTGGTCGGCGAACGACTGGACGCGCAACGACGGGGTGGCCAAGAGCGCGGCCTCGGTCGCCATCGTCGCGGAGTCCCCGGCGTACCAGTCGGCGAAGTAGAGCAGATCGTGGATCAGCTCCGGAGGCACCGGCAGCTGGCAGGACGCGAGCGCCGGCGGGAGCGGGTCGGTGCTCGTGACGAACACGTCGCCGGCGTCGGCGAACGTCGAGACGAGTCGCCCTTTACCCGCCGGCGAGAGGCCGGCCTCGCCGACGTCGTGGAGCGCGTCCCACCGCTTGAACCGGAGAACCGCGTACGGCGCCTCCGGCTCGACGCCGTGTGCGCGCAGCCGATCCGGCGAGGGCTCGAAGCGTTCGGGGTGGAGGTACGCGAGCTCGTGGTAGCCGTCGTACCGGCGGTGGCCGTCGCCGAGGTCCTCCCCGAACTGCCGTGGAGTGGCGACGACGTCAGCGAAGGGGACGGTGATCCGGTGGGAGGCGATCCCCTCGTTGTCGAGGAAGACGACGCTCCTGGCGCCGACCAACCTGGCGACGTGGGAGACGGCGACGCCGCCGATCGCGGTCATCACGTCGGGCTCGATCGCGCGTGCGCGTCGGAGCAGACGCCACTCGTAGGTCAGCTGGGCCCGTGCCAGCCCGGCGAGTGAGGCCTGGGGGCCGGCCAGCACCTCGTGGGGAACGCCGTACCGCTCGAGCAGCGGCACCGCGAGGTCGTTCTCGCGGGCGAAGACGAACACCTCGTGGCCCCGATCGGTCAACAGGCCGATGACGTTGCGGTAGAAGTGGACGTGTGCGGGGTGTTGGATCGTGATTATGACCCTCATTCGACGCTCACCACCAGCTCCTCGTTCTCGGCCCGATCTACGCTCATCGCGGCCAGCGTCGCGAGCGCCGACAGCCAGAGGAACGCGAGCGGGGCCGCGACCGACCGATCCCGGGAGCCGACGGCCCGAACGAGCACTCCGAGGGCGACGGCGAGGCCGGCGACCCCGAGCGCGTAGACGAACACCAGGGGATGAAAGTCCCTGAGCAGGTATCGCACGGCGAGGCGCCGGAGAAACCGCCGGAGCAACAGCCAGGAGAGCGCAGGCACGAACGACCGGTAGCTGATGTGGCTTCGCTCGTCGCCGTAGACCGCGGACATCGAGACGTCGGCGACCCGAAAGCCGTGGGCGTTGAGCGCCACAAGCATGTCGTTCGAGAATCCATACCGGGGGTACAACGCCTCGAGGTCGAGCCGTTCGAGCGCCGTGAGCGAGATCGCGGTGTAGCCGTTCTGGGGATCCATCAGCCGCCAGTAGCCGCTGGCGACTTTCGTCAGGTACGACAGCAGGAGGTTGCCAAAGAGCCGCCAGCGGGACATCGACGAGCGGTCGGCGCCGTAGAGCCGGTTGCCCTTGGCGTAGGCCGCCTCCCCGTCGACGACCGGATCGAGCACCGACGCCAGGCGATCCGGATCCATCTGGCCGTCGCCGGCCATCACCGCGGTGACGTCGATCCCGTCCTCGCGGGCGTGGCGGTAGCCCCGGACGATCGTTCCGCCGACGCCGCGGTTCTCCTCGTTCCGGAGCGCAACCACCGTCGGGGAGTCCCCCCCGTCCGTGACGGCGCCTTCCTCGGTCACGGGCCGTTCGTCGGCGTCGCGGTCGCCCGAGCCGTCCCGCGCTCCGCTCTCTCCGTCTTCCCGTGCTCCGCTCTCGCCGTCCTCCTGCACTCCGCCTTCACCGTCCCGTGATCCCGGTGACCCTCCCCGATTCCGCCGATCGGCGTGACGGCGGATCTCCGCCCAGGTGCCGTCGGTAGAGCGGTCGTCGATCGCGTAGATCCGATCGACGTACCCGGGGACGGTGTCGATGACTTCGCCGACGAACCCCTCCTCGTTGTACGCCGGTACGACGACCCCGACGGTGTGTCCCTCGTACATCGGTTCAGGTCCGGTCGGTCGGCGGTCGGCCTGCGGAACAGTTGTCGCTCATTCACCGCCATCGACCGGGACGCACGCCTTTGTTATGCCCGTCTTGTGTTCCCGTAGCGTCGTACTACGGGCCGACGGGACGGCCCCCACGGCGCCTCGGTCGGCACGCGAGCGGACCGCGGACAGCCGATCCCTACCGGCTCGACGGGGACGACGGTCGACCACCAGGGATCGCGTGGCTCGACCGTCGTAGAGGTCGTGTGGCCCCCGACCGTCGTGACCCGTCTGCTCTGTAGGATCGTCAAACTGGAGAGCGATGACCTCCGTGAAGTATCTCGGGGACAAGCCCCGTGCTCCACCGTTTTGTCCACGCCGTCCGGAAACGGACGGATGGACGCAGGCGAATTTAATCCCCCTCGAGCTCCCCGAAATGGGTCGGCTGGAATTGACGCCCGATTCACCCTCGGGGTCAACTGGTTCGGGAGACGGAGTCGCTCGTCATCACTGAAGACGCAATCTTCCGAACGACCCCGAGACACTCCCGCTGTACCTCTGTAGAAAGCGAAACGACAGAGCGTTCCGAGTTCTGAAAGCAGTCGCTTCCCGAACGCCGGCTGGCTCGAATCCACCACTACGCTGTGGCCTAGGATCGGCTCAACACGATCTTGATGCGTCCGCCTCCTCGACCCGTTCGACTTGGTCACCCCTGGGCGACCGTAACGGGGGTCGATCCCCGCCGTTCGGTACGGCCGAGGAGCCTCGAGCGTTGAGCTCTCCCCTGGAGCGTCTCCGTACGGTCGGCGGCGTCTGCGGGGATATCGGCGTGCAGTCGAACACGCAGTATCGGATGTGCCGTGACATCGCGTCGTTCTCGAAAGATAGCGCACTCTACAGCCGGTATTTCGTTTCGGTCACTCCAGATCGAACCGATCGTTCCGCATCACCTTGCTCCACGCCCCGACGAAGTCCTCGACGAGTTTCTCTTCGCCGTCCCGGGCGGCGTAGACTTCCGACAGCGCACGGAGACGGGAGTTCGACCCGAAGATGAGATCGACACGGGTCCCCTCCCACTCGACGTCGCCGGTCTCCCTGTCACGGAGCTCGTACTGATTGTCCGCATCGGTTGGCTCCCACACGTACTCCATCGAGAGGACGGTCTCGAAGAAATCGTTGTTCAGGGTCCCGGGTTCGTCGGTAAAGACGCCGAGCCGTGAGTCGTCGTAGTTCGTGCCGATCGTGCGCATGCCGCCGAGAAGGGCGGTCATCTCCGGTGCATCCAGGTCGAGGAGGTCGGCCCTGTCGACGAGCATCTCCTCGGGTCGTTTGTAGGCATCGTCGGTGTAGTAGTTGCGGAAGCCGTCGGCATCGGGTTTGAGTGCCTGGAACGATTCGACGTCGGTCTGTTCCTGTGAGGCGTCGGTCCGGCCGGGTTCGAACGGGACTTCGACGTCGTAGCCGGCGTTTGCTGCGGCCCGTTCGACTGCCGCGTTCCCACCGAGCACGATGAGATCAGCGAGCGACACGCGAGTCTCGTCGGACCGGGCAGCGTTAAACTCCGCTCGGACGTCCTCGAGCGTCCCGAGAACGGTCTCGAGTTGCGCCGGGTCGTTGACTTCCCAGTCGTTGTGTGGTTCGAGTCGGATGCGAGCGCCGTTGACACCGCCACGCTTGTCGCTGTCGCGGTAGGTCGAGGCGGCCGCCCACGCCGTCTCGACCAGTTGTGAGACCGACAGGTCGGTGGCGAGGATCTCCTCTTTGAGGTGGGCTGCCTGCTCGTCGTCGATCAGGGCGTGGTCGACCGCCGGGAGTGGGTCCTGCCAGAGCATCTCCTCGTCGGGAACTTCCGGTCCGAGCAGGCGGGAAGTCGGACCCATATCGCGGTGAATCAGCTTGTACCACGCCTTCGCAAAGCTGATCCCGAACTCCATCGGGTTCTCCTGGAACCGCTCGAGGATCTCCCGGTAGTCCGGGTCCCGCTTCAGGGCGACGTCCGTCGTCAGCATCATCGGGGTTGCGCTCTCGGTGGCGTCGTGGGCGGGCTCTGCGGAGCCGTGTACGTCCTCGTCTTTCGGCTGCCACTGCCAGGCCCCGCCAGGGCCTTTGTGTGGCTCCCACTCGTAGTCGAGCAGCAGATCGACGTATTCCATATCCCAGCTCGTCGGGGACTGGGTCCACGGCCCTTCGATGCCGCTGGTGATCGTGTCGGCTCCCTTCCCGTCGCCGTACTCGTTCTCCCAGCCGAGACCCTGCTGTTCGATCGGTGCCGCTTCGGGCTCAGCACCGAGGTTCTCGTCCGAATCGGCACCATGTACCTTTCCGAACGTGTGGCCGCCAGCGCAGAGAGCGACGGTTTCCTCGTCGTTCATCGCCATCCGGTCGAACGACTGGCGGATGTATTTCGCAGACTCCATCGGGTCCGGTTGGCCACCGGGACCTTCCGGGTTCACGTAGATCAGGCCCATGTGGTCGGCGGCGAACGGCCCTTCGATGGTCCCGTCATCGTCGTGGCGCTTGTCTTCGAGCATCTGTTCTTCCGGCCCCCAGTCGACGGCCTTGTTCGGCTCGTAGACGTCTTCACGTCCACCGCCGAAGCCGAAGGTTTCGAACCCCATCGACTCCATGGCGACGTTGCCGGCGAGAACGAGGAGGTCCGCCCAGGAGAGTTTGCGGCCGTACTTGAGTTTGACAGGCTCGAGCAGACGACGAGCCTTGTCGAGATTCGCATTGTCGGGCCAACTGTTAACCGGGGCAAACCGCTGGGTGCCGCCGGACGTCCCGCCACGGCCGTCAGTAGTGCGGTAGGTGCCGGCCTGGTGCCAGGTCATCCTGATGATGAGCGGACCGTAATGACCGTAATCCGCCGGCCACCACTCCTGTGAATCGGTCAACACGTTTTCGATGTCCGCTTTCACTTGTTCGAAGTCGAGGGACTGAAACGCTTCCGCGTAGTCGAAATCATCACCGTACGGATCCACCGGCCGGGCGTTCTGGTCGAGCATCCCCAGGTCCAGCTGGTTCGGCCACCAGTCCTGGGTCGTCTCTCCCTCCATCGCATTCTCTCCTGACATGTGCGTATCCAGTAAAACACACGCACCCAGCCATGATGAGTCCTGGTTTAGCATGTGCTAATAGCGCTCCGCACGAGTCACAGCGTCGAATCGGAGCTACGATCGTCCGTGTTCCCGGTCCGTCGCCTTTGTCACCAAACCACAAATTATAGCCGGCTTTTCCTCAGTAGGTAGTGAAAACCACACAGTTCCGGGCTCTCTGTCGGGATCAGTGGTCGTTCAGGACGAGCGGAGAACCCCCTCTTGCGACAGCGATTTACCAGCACAGGTTTTAGCAAAAACCAACATGAACTCCGAATCTACGACGGTCGAGGAGACACGTGAGTTCGAGTTCGTTCTTCAGTTCGAATCAGGGGCCGACGAGTTGATGGACGTTTTCAGACGGCACGACTCCCTTTCGTTGTGGTCGTCCGCGATCTTCGTGGGCAACGATCACATGTGGCGGCTCGACCACGCTAAAGGGCTACGTGAGGCGTTGAGCGATTTCGACGAGGTGTTCCTGGACGATACTCGTTGCAACGAGTGTTTTGATGTCGATCAGTGTGACACCGGGCGTACGTATCACGTTCTTGACCGTCGAAAGACCAGTCGGACTGTTTACACTCTCCGTCACGAAATCGAAGCGTGTCGCTCAGTACCCTACTTTATCCTCAACCACGTCCGGAGAGGGGTCGTGTTCGAATCCCGGCGAGTTGGCAACGAGTACCGCTGGCGTGTTCTTTTCCCTGGCAGCCATCCTGTCGGTGAGATCTACGACTCGATAGAATCGCACCTCCGCGATGGAGTGTCGCTCTCGTTATCCCACATTACCAGCGCCGGTAACTGGAACGCAACCGAGAGGATCATCTCGGACTTCTCACCGGAGCACTGGCAGGTATTGCAGGCTGCCGTCTCCCACGGCTACTACGAACGACCACGGGAGGTTTCCGTTTCCGATCTGGCATCAGCATTGGACGAACCTCGGTCAACTGTGCAGTACCGTCTCCGGACCGCTGAGGACCGTATCGTCTCTCAGTTCGTACGACAAACGCTCTGAGTTACTGGTCTACGCCTTGACCCTCGGTTGGGTAGCGGTAGCGAGCCCCCCTTGGCGTGTCGGTCGCGGTTAGTGTATCCTCCGAGCGTCGTCGATCGACCGTCCCAACACCGGTGGCGGGGAGTGACCGGATCCAACAGGTGAGAGCGGGCCCGCCGGGCGTAGTGGCTTGAGGGCTGGTCACGGTCGAATCCCGTCGAATCGATGACGGCGTGGCCACTGCGTTTCTCGGCCGATCCGTCCAGAAACGCACGGCACGTCTTCATCGGGATCCGTTCGAACCACTCACGGAGAACGGTGAACTGAGGAAGGCGTGTGAGCCCGATTTCTTCGAGGATGCCGGACAGAGCTGGTCTATCGTCCGGCAGTAGGACTTTTCGAGTCCGATTCGGGGTGTCTGCGGGAATCGCCCACTCGGCGAACCCGCCACCCCCCTCGGGGTCGGCGGGTTCGTCCGTGCTCTCGACGACGTTCCCTTTTAGCTGATTGCAGGCGCTACGCCCCCTTCCTCAAGGAGCGTTCATGAGAACGGAGTTCTCGGACAGCCCAGCAGACATCGTATATTTCTGGTATGCGAACGAATCGCCCCACGGTTCGTCAACGCCGTCTTCGTTTCACTGTCTCCGTGCCGGGTATGTACAACACTGCCGGTCGAAGACCGGGGGTGTGATGGTAGCTACCCATCGTCTCGGCCTGGAGTCCGAGAAAAAGGCGGCCAGGATAAATCTCGCCATCACGAGAGAGTCCGTCTCTCGGACGGCCCCACCCTCAGCGAGCGCGTCAGCGCGAGCAGGGTAGGGTCGTTCACCTTCTGGGACCGATCCTCGGGGGAAGAGGCGGAATGCCGAGGCCACAGCACTCTGCCTTCCGCGGAGACCTCTCGATCGAGGCGGTGTCGTCTAGCGATCCTACGGAGGACCCGTCAAAACGAGATGTGGGAGCTCGAGGACGGGCTCTCACCGTCGTCGATCCCGCCCTCGTGTTCGAACGTGAGCCCGTCGTCGATCAGGAAGACGTCCCCGTGACGGACGGCGAGCTCGACGCCGACGAGTTCGGTGTCCCTCGCCGGGCCGTCCGCACAGGCCCCCGAACAGGCGT